>PR_CR_10_Liq_1_inCRDRAFT_1001991_pt1 | contig 10843 bp, 10 predicted proteins | sample PRCRCaboRojoPR_3_FD_10241 | JGI IMG/M metagenome (IMG submission 10241) | reverse complement strand
GCCTCGGGCGTGTTTTCCTGCAACTCGTGCCACAACCTGGCGACCGGCGGGGATGACAACATGCCCACCTCGATCGGGCATGGCTGGCAGAAGGGACCGCGCAACTCGCCCACCGTGCTGAACGCGATCTTCAACGAGGCGCAGTTCTGGGATGGCCGTGCGCCCGACCTCGCGGAGCAAGCCAAGGGCCCGGTGCAGGCCGGTGTCGAGATGGCCAACACGCCCGACAACGTGATCGCCACGCTGAACTCGATGCCGCAATATATCGAGTGGTTCGAGGCGTCCTTCCCCGACGAGGGCGATCCGGTGACCTTTGACAATTTCGCCAAGGCGATCGAGGCCTACGAGGCCACGCTGATCACGCCCGCGCCCTTCGACGCCTGGTTGAACGGCGACGATGCGGCGCTGAGCGAGGACCAGTTGAAGGGGCTCGAGCTGTTCGTCGATTCGGGCTGCGCCAGCTGCCACAACGGTGTGAACCTGGGCGGCAACGGCTACTATCCCTTCGGCCTGATCGAAAAACCCGGGGCGGATATTCTTCCCGTGGGTGACAAGGGCCGCTTTGCCGTGACCGAAACGGTGGATGACGAGTATGTCTTCCGCGCCTCGCCCCTGCGCAACATCGCGGTGACCGCGCCCTATTTCCACTCGGGCCAGGTCTGGGATCTGAACACGGCCGTCGACATCATGGCCAGCTCGCAGCTGGGTGCGGAACTGAGCGAAGAGGAAGTGGGCTACATCACCGCTTTCCTCGAATCGCTGACCGGCGAGGTGCCCGAGGTGGTCTATCCGATCCTGCCTGCAGAAACTGCGGCCACGCCACGCCCGACGGGCGACGTGGTTCAGTAAGACCAAGACCGATCACTCACGGAACCGGCGGCCTTCGGGCCGCCGTTTTCGGCTTTAGCTTTCGGTGCCTTCGATCAGGGCCGCTACGATGGCCTTGGCGCTGTCCGACGACCAGTCTGCATCACCGCGCAGGCGCGCGATCTCGCGCCCCTCTGGGTCGAGGATCACGGTGATCGGCAGGCCCAGAACGGCCATCTGGCGGGCCAGTGCCTGCTTGGGGTCGCGATGCTTGGGCAGGTTGGTCACGCCGATCTCGTCGAAAAAACGGTCGATGGCCTGGGGCGCGTTGCGGCCCGTGGCGACGGTCACGACCTCGAAGCGTTCGCCGCCCAGTTCGGTCTGAAGCTCTGACAGCTGCGGCATCTCCTTGCGGCAGGGGGCGCACCATGTGGCCCAGAAATTCAGCACCACATACTTGCCCGCGTAGTCGCCCAGCCGCGCCTCGCCGCCATCCTCGGCCAGGAACGCGATATCGGAAATCTCGACCGCGTCGGTGTGGAAGTTGAGCTTTTTCATGTCGCCGTCGCGCAGCGCCTCGAGCGCGGCGGTGTCGGCGGCAAGGGCGGGATTTGCGCCCAGGGCCAGGCCCGTATAAAGCAACGCGGCAAAGATCCGTTTCATACTTCCTCCAAAGGCGCATCCATGACCGATCAGACCTCGAACCAGATGTGGGGCGGACGCTTCGCCGCCGGCCCCGATGCCATCATGGAGGCGATCAACGCCTCTATCGGGTTCGACCAGCGGCTTGCCGCGCAGGACATTGCCGGTTCGCGTGCCCATGCGGCGATGCTGGCCGCCACGGGCATTCTAAGCGATAGCGATGCAGCAGCCATTCGGGAAGGGTTGCTCACGGTCTTGTCAGAGATCGAGGGCGGCCAGTTCGCGTTCTCGACCGCGCTAGAGGACATCCACATGAATGTGGAAGCACGGCTGAAAGAGCTGATCGGCGAACCGGCGGGCCGCTTGCACACGGGCCGCAGCCGCAACGACCAGGTGGCGACGGATTTCAAGCTGTGGGTGCGCGACCAGATCGACGCGGCCGAGGCAGGGCTCATCGCGCTCATGCGCGCGCTCCTCGCCCAGGCCGAGGCCGGGGCGGACTGGGTGATGCCCGGGTTCACCCATCTGCAAACCGCCCAGCCGGTGACATGGGGCCATCACATGATGGCCTATGTCGAGATGCTGGGCCGCGACCTGTCGCGGTTCCGCGATGCACGGGCGCGCATGAACGAATGCCCCCTTGGGGCGGCGGCGCTGGCTGGGACCTCGTTCCCAATCGACCGCGAGATGACGGCCAAGGCGCTGGGTTTCGACCGGCCGGCGGCCAATTCGCTCGACGCGGTGAGCGACCGGGACTTCGCGCTGGAGTTCCTGTCGGCGGCGTCGATCTGCGCGATGCACCTGTCGCGCTTTGCCGAAGAGCTGGTGATCTGGTCCTCGGCCCAGTTCCGCTTTGTCACGCTGTCGGATCGCTTTTCGACCGGCTCGTCGATCATGCCGCAGAAAAAGAACCCGGACGCGGCCGAGTTGATCCGCGCCAAGGTCGGGCGCATCTTCGGGGCGACTGTCGCGCTGATGACGGTGATGAAGGGCCTGCCGCTGGCCTATTCCAAGGACATGCAGGAAGACAAGGAACAGGTTTTTGACGCCGCCGACAGCCTGATGCTGGCGCTCGCCGCGATGGAAGGCATGGTGCGCGACATGACCGGCAACCGCGAGGCTCTTGCGGCCGCGGCGGGCAACGGGTTCTCCACCGCGACCGACCTGGCCGACTGGCTGGTGCGCGTGCTGAACCTGCCCTTCCGCGAGGCCCACCACGTCACCGGATCGTTGGTCGCCCTGGCCGAGGCCAAGGGCTGCGACCTGCCCGACCTGACCCTTGCCGACATGCAAGACGTCCACGACGGCATCACCGAGGATGTGTTCAACGTGTTGACCGTTGAAAACTCGGTCGCCTCGCGTACCTCTTACGGTGGCACGGCACCGGAGCAGGTGCGCGCCCAGATCGCCCGCTGGAAGGAGGTGCTGGCATGAAACGGCTTGGCCTGATCCTGACGCTTGCGGCCTTGGCGGGCTGTGGTGTCGATGGCGACCCGGTGCGCCCGACCGTGACACAAAGTGTGACCATCGTATCGGACGGAGTCAGCACAGCGACCGAGGTCAACCTGCGCAAGGGCCCCGTGACCGTGTCGGTCGGCCTGTAAGGAGCTTCTGCCCATGTCCCCCCTGCGCATGATCTACCTCGCCCTCGCCATCTGGGGCGCGATCCACCCGATGTACTGGTTCGTAACCTACATGAACGAGACGGGCACCGGCCTCTCGGGTTTGATCGACGCGTGGTATGTCAACGCCTCGACCACCGGTCTGGTCTGGGATCTGACCATCGCAGCCATTGCGCTGACGATCTGGATCCTGGCCGAAACCTTCACCCGCCGGAACTGGCTGGCGCTGATCGCGATCCCCGCCACGTTCTGCATTGGGGTCAGCTGCGGTCTGCCGCTCTACCTGTTCCTGCGCACCCGCCCGGTGACCTGAGGGTCACGACCCAGGGCGACGGCGATTGCGCCGCGCCGCCGTTCTGTTAAGAGCCGCGTCATGGATCATTTCGTCTACCAGAATGGCGTGCTGCACGCCGAAGACGTCCCGGTGCCCGAGATCGCGGCAGCGGTTGGCACGCCCTTCTACCTGTATTCCACCGCGACGTTGACCCGGCATTTCCGGCTCTTTGACGAGGCGCTTGACGGGATCGACCACCTTGTCTGCTACGCGATGAAGGCCGCCAGCAACCAGGCGATCCTGAAAACGCTGGCGGCGCTGGGTGCCGGCATGGATGTGGTATCGGGCGGCGAATACGCGCGCGCCAAGGCTGCGGGCGTGCCGGGCGAGCGGATCGTGTTCTCGGGCGTCGGCAAGACCGAAGACGAGATCCGCGCGGCGCTGACCGGCGGTATCCGTCAGTTCAACGTGGAATCCGAGCCCGAGATGGAGGTGATCAGCCGCGTCGCGACCGAGCTGGGCACAGTGGCGCCCATCACCGTGCGCGTGAACCCGGACGTGGACGCCAAGACACACGCCAAGATCGCCACCGGCAAATCCGAGAACAAGTTCGGCATCCCCATCTCCCGCGCCCGCGAGGTCTATGCCCATGCCGCGCGGCTGCCGGGGCTCGAGGTTATCGGGATCGACGTGCATATCGGCTCGCAACTGACCGAACTCGAGCCGTTCCGCCTGGCCTATCGCAAGGTGGCCGAGCTGACCGAGACCCTGCGCGCCGACGGGCACGAGATCACGCGGCTCGACCTGGGCGGGGGACTTGGCATTCCCTACACCCGCTCGAACGAGGCGCCTCCGCTGCCCACGGAATACGGCCAGCTCATCAAGGACGAGGTCGGACACATGGGCTGCGAGGTCGAGATCGAGCCCGGGCGGCTGATCGCGGGCAATGCGGGCATCCTCGTGACCCAGGTGGTTTATCTCAAGAATGGCGAGGGGCGCGACTTCGTGATTCTCGACGCGGCGATGAACGATCTGATCCGACCGGCCATGTACGAGGCATATCACGATATTGTGCCCGTGGTCGAAGCCGCGCCTGGCGTTGACATGCAGCCCTTTGATATTGTCGGCCCGGTTTGCGAAAGCGGCGACACATTCGCCCGCCAAAGGCCGCTTGCGCCGCTCGAACTGGGCGATCTGGTGGCATTTCGCAGTGCAGGCGCCTATGGCGCGGTGATGTCGAGCGAATACAACACCCGGCCCCTGATCCCCGAGGTGATGGTGAATGGCGATCGGTGGGCGGTGATCCGTCCGCGCCCGACCTTTGACGACATCATAAATCGCGATACCATCCCCGAATGGCTCTAGCGCTATTCCGCGCGGGGCACTGCGCGGGATACAGGCATGAGCAACGCTGAGCAGGCATCCACGGACACGCTGGCACGGATCTGCCGACCGTTGGTTCTGACGCAGGCCGGCATGGTGGCGGAACGGCTCGTACGGGGCTTCTGGCCGCTGTGGTCGATCCTTGCACTTGTACTTGCGGCCTTGATGCTGGGCCTTCAGGACACCCTTTCGGTCGAGCTTGTCTGGGCGGCCGCCGTCGTGGTGGTGGCGGGGACTGTCTGGGCGCTGTGGCGCGGAGCGCGGCAGTTCCGCTGGCCCGCCCGGGACGAGGCGTTGGCCCGGCTCGATGAGACCATGCCAGGCCGGCCGATCCAGGCGCTGCTCGATCAACCCGTGATCGGCGACACCGACCCGCAATCGCGTGCCGTCTGGGCCGCGCATCAACGGCGCATGGCAGAGCGCGCCGCGGCCGCGCACGCGGTGGAGCCGGACCTGCGCGTGTCAAGCCGGGACCCCTTCGCCTTGCGTTACGTCGCACTCTTGGCCTTGGCGGTGGCGCTTCTTTTCGGGTCGGTCTGGCGGATCGGATCCGTGACCCAGATGGCACCGGGCAGCGGCGTGACCGTTGCCACGGGCCCAAGCTGGGAAGGATGGGTCGAGCCGCCTGCCTATACCGGCAAGCCCGCGCTTTATCTCAACGACCTCGACGGGACGATCACAGCGCCCCAAGGCAGCCGCGTGACCCTGCGCCTGTATGGCGAGCCGGGCGCGCTCAGCGTGTCGGAAACCGTCTCGGGCCGCACGGGCGAGGTCTCCCCGGCGTCCGACCCGGTGCAGGATTTTGAAATCACCCAATCGGGCAGCTTGAGCATCGACGGTCCCGCGGGTCAGGAATGGTCGGTGAGCATGACACCTGACATGCCGCCCGAGGTTGGCCTGACCGGCGAGGCCGAGGCCACGGGGCGGGGCGAGTTGTCGCTGCCCTTCGCAGCCAAGGACGACTATGCCGTCATTGCAGGCGAGGCGGTGATTGCGCTGGATCTCGATGCGGTCGATCGCCGGCATGGCCTGGCCGCCGAGCCTGAGCCGCGGGACGAAATCGTTCTGCCTCTGCCGATGCCGATCACTGGATCGCGTTCGGATTTCGAGGAGACCGTGATCGAGGATCTTTCCCAACACCCCTGGGCCAATCTGCCGGTCACGATCACCCTGCGCGCGGTCGATGCGGCCCAGCAGGCGGGCGAAAGCGTGCCCGAAACCCGCAGGCTTGCCGCGCGCCGCTTTTTCGACCCCTTGGCGGCGGCGGTGATCGAACAGCGCCGCGACCTTCTGTGGACCCGCGACAACGCGGATCGGGTGGCCCAGATGCTGCGGGCCGTCTCGCATCGTCCCGACGACATCTTTCGCTCGTCCACCGCCTATCTACGTCTGCGGGTCATCCTGCGGCGGCTGGAGACCTTTGCCGCCTTTGGCATGAGCACCGAGCAGCAGGACGAGATCGCCCAGGCGCTTTGGGACCTGGCCGTCGTATTGGAAGAGGGCGATCTGGGCGATGCACTCGAGCGTTTGCGCCGGGCGCAGGACCAACTGTCGGAGGCGATGCGAAACGGAGCCAGCGACGAGGAGATTGCCCAGCTCATGCAGGAGTTGCGCGAAGCGACTGACGAGTACCTGCGGCAGCTGAGCCGACAAGCCCAGAACGAGGGCCAGGACGGTGACCCGCAGCAGGGCGACCAGAACATGATGCAGATGAGTCAGAACGATTTGCAGCGCATGATGGACCGCATCCAGGAGCTGATGGAACAGGGCCGCATGGCCGAGGCGCAAGAGGCGCTGCGCCAGCTGCAGGAGATGATGGAGAACATGCGCGTGACCCAAGGCCAGGGTCAGGGTCAGCAATCGCCTGGCCAGCAAGCGATGGAAGGCCTGGCCGAAACCCTGCGCAATCAGCAAGGGCTCAGCGACCAGGCGTTCCGCGATCTGCAAGAGCAGTTCAACCCCGGCCAGGGGCAGCAACAGGGTCAGCAGGGACAACAGGGCCAGCAAGGCCAACAGGGGCAGCAGCCCGGCCAGGGGCAGCAGGGCCAGCAGCCGGGGCAGGGACAGCAACCCGGACAAGGCCAGGGCCAGCAGCCCGGGCAGGGTCAGGGCCAAGGCCAACAGGGTCAGCCCGGCCAGAACGGCCAGCAAGGCCAGGATCCGGCACAATCGCTCGCGGATCGTCAGCAGGCGCTGCGCCAGGAGCTGAACCGTCAAAGCCAGAACCTGCCCGGCGCGGGCACGCCCGAAGGCGATGCCGCGCGTGACGCGCTCGACCGGGCGGGTCGGGCCATGGACGGGGCCGAAGAGGCGCTGCGCAGCGATGATCTGGCCGAGGCCATCGACCGTCAGGCCGAAGCGATGGAAGCGCTGCGCGAAGGGATGCGCAACNTGGGCGAGGCACTGGCGCAACAGCAACAGCAGCAGAACGGCGGCCNGCAAGGCACCGCCCAGGGCGACCCGGGCGGCCAACAGCAGGACCCGTTGGGCCGCAGCGCGGGCAACCGCGGCCAGATCGGAACGCAAGACGGGCTTTTGCAGGGCGAAGACGTCTATCGTCGCGCGCAGGAGCTGTTGGATGAAATCCGCCGCCGGTCGGGCGATGGCGAACGCCCGGACGTTGAACTGGAGTATCTCGAACGGCTGCTCGACCGGTTCTGACCGGGGTCAATCGCCGGTTTCGGCACCCCCGTCCGCGCTGCCGTCTTGCGGCGTCTCGACTGAACCGGATCCTTCCGAGGACATCGCGTCAAGCTGGCTGAGCACCGTTTTCGCCTGACCGTCGAGCCAGACCCGTCCGCGATCCACATGGCCCACATAGGCGTCGACATAGGGCGCCACGGCGGGAACCCGTGCAGTGACCTGCGGCGCATAGGCGTAGAGGGCGATCAGCCCAGCGGCCACGATCAGGGACAGGGAAAACCCCCGCCGGAACCCGCCGCCACGCCGCGCTTGCGCCTTGGCGGCAACCGTGCCGGCCGGGGCCGAGGCTTTCCGATCGCTCGAAGACCGCAGGGACGAGTTGATTTCATCGATGTCCGGCAGAAGGTCGCGGCGGTTGGATTGGCCCGTCTCGATCGGATCCGCATATTCTGCTTCTGCTGGATCGTCAGGATCCGGGTCTGCCTTGATGCCCCGGATACGGGCCATGCGGTCCCGGGCCTCCTGGGCTTGGCGGGGGGCGTCGTCCGCCGGATCCGCCAGGCCCAGGTCGGGTTGGCTCTCCAGCGCCGCGCGGCTTTCGGCTGCCCGGGCCCGTGCCTCGCGCTCGGCCTCTTCGCGCAGCACTTCGGCGACGCCCGGATCGAGCCTGCGGCGCGCCGTGCTGTCCGCGGGGCGCCTTGTCTCTGGTGCCGGATCCGGGTGCGCGTCGTCCTCGGGCCGAGGCGGGTTCGGATCACCGTCCCATGCGTCGTCAGGTGGCGGTGCGCCCAGATCGTCGGCAAGGCCCGCGTCGTGGTCGGGATGCAGCTGAAACCATGTGTGACCGCAGTTCGAGCATTGCAGATCGCGCCCCGTTTCCGGGATCACGTCATCGGGCACTTCGTACTGCGCCCCGCAATTCGGACAGATCAGACGCATTGAGCCTCTCGCTTCGTTGCCGCAGGCGGTGTTCCACGCCTGTCCTATCATCCGGTGGCGGAAACGAAAACGCAATGATCTGCCGGGCCGGTCCATGGCGGATTGAAACCGGAGGGGCGCTGATGCAAAAAGGCGCGAGAGCGGGCAGGGGTTGGGTGTGATAGAGCTTGAGAATGTGGCCTACAGCTACGGCTACGCCGGTGGCGAGCTTCTGACCGAGATCTCGCTCAAGCTGGCGCCGGGCTCTTTCCATTTCCTGACCGGCCCGTCGGGTGCCGGCAAGACCACCCTTTTGAAGCTTCTCTACGGCGCACTCGTGCCCACCGCGGGACATCTGCGGCTTTGGGGTCAAGATATCCGTGCCATGAGCCGCGACGATATCGCGATCCTGCGGCGCAAGGTCGGCGTGGTGCATCAGGATTGCCGGTTTCTCGATCATCTGCCCGTCGCCGAGAACGTGGCGTTGCCGCTGACCGTGTCGCATCAGGGCGGCCCGGATCAGGCGCAGAACCTGAGCGACCTGCTGGGGTGGGTCGGGCTGACCGCCCGGGCCGATGCGCTGCCGCCGGAACTGTCGGGCGGTGAACGCCAACGCGCGGCACTGGCCCGCGCGGTGATCATGTCGCCCGAGATCGTGCTGGCCGACGAGCCCACGGGCAATATCGACTGGGAGATGTCGCAACGCCTGCTGCACCTGCTGGTGGAACTCAACCGCATGGGCAAGACGATCATGATCGCCACCCATGACCTGCAACTCATTCGCGCCGCGAAAAGCCAAGTGCAGGCCCGGGTGCTGCGCATCTCGAACCGGCGGGTGCAACTGGCAGGGGCGGATCTGTGATGCGGGCCCTGCATGCCGCCCTGGCGTTCCTGATCGGCGATCCGCAGGCCGACCGAATGGTGCCGCCTGCGGGGTTTACCGTCACGCTCACGGTCTTTACCTCGGCCGCGATGGCGTTCCTTGCTGTCTTTGCGCTGGCTTTGTCGCTGGCGTCGGGCCGCCTTGCCGAGCGATGGGGCGACGACCTTGCGAAAAGCGCCACCATCCGCATTTCCGCCCCGGCCGACCAGATCGAGGATCAGACACGCGCCGCCCTTCGGGTCCTCGAGACGACGCCCGGCGTGGCCGAGGCCCGCGCATTGAGCGACGAAGACCAGCGCGTGCTGCTGGAGCCCTGGTTCGGGCCGGACCTGCCCGTGGACCAGTTGCCCATTCCGCGGCTGATCGAGGTGATCGCGGAGGGCGATGGCTACGACGCCACGGGCCTGCGCCTGCGGCTTCAGGCCGAAGTGCCGGGCGCGGTGCTGGACGATCATGCCGCCTGGCGCCGACCCCTGGTCGAAGCCGCGGGGCGGCTCCGGGCGCTGGGATGGCTGGCGATCCTTTTGATCGGTGGCGCGACCGGCGCGATGATCACGCTCGCGGCAAACGCGGCGCTCGCTGCAAATGCTCAGGTCATCGCCGTGATGCGGCTCGTCGGGGCCCGGGACAACTATATCGCGGGGGCTTTCGTGCGCCGTTTCACACTTCGCGCCGCAGCCGGGGCCCTTGGGGGGACAGTGCTCGGCGTTCTGACGCTCGTGATCCTGCCGCGGGGTGGCGGGGACGATGAGACGGGCGTGCTGACGGGATTGGGCCTGTCCGGCCTGCAATGGGGCTGGACGCTGGTGATCCCGCCATTGGCCGCCGCCGTTGCCTTCCTGGCCACCCGCGCCGCCGCGCGCCGCAGCCTGCAAAGGCTGAGCTGATGGGACGCACGCTGCAATGGATCCGCTCGCTTCTTTTCGTGGGGCAGATGTACGCGATGATGGCGCTGATGGCGGTCTATTTCACGCCCTGGGCCATCGTCGACCGGCGCGGGGCCTATGCGGGGGTGCGTACCTATTGCCGCTGGGTGCGCTGGACCGCGTCCTGGATGGTGGGGCTCACCTCGGAGGTGCGTGGGAACGTGCCGCATGACGAGGTCCTGATCGCGTCCAAGCATCAAAGCTTCTTCGACATCATCCTGATCGTGAGCGTGGTGCCGCGGCCCAAATTCATCATGAAGCGGTCGCTGCGCTGGGCGCCGATCCTGGGCTGGTACGCCAAGCGCATCGGTTGCGTGCCGGTCGACCGGGGAAAACGGGCCGAAGCGATCCGCCAGATGGTCGCAGACGTGAAAAAGGGCGATGCGCCGCCGGGACAGTTGATCATCTACCCCCAGGGCACCCGTGTCGCGCCCGGCGCCTATCTGCCCTACAAGGTCGGCAGCGCGGTCCTGTACGAAGAGACGGGCCAGGCTTGCGTGCCCGCGGCCACCAATGTGGGGGTGTTCTGGCCGCGCACGGGCATTTACCGGAAGCCGGGCCACGCGGTTGTCGAGTTTCTCGAGCCCATTCCACCAGGGCTTGATCGCGCGGCGTTCCTGTCCCGGCTCGAAGAGGTTGTCGAGACGCGCTCGAACGCGCTTATGTCAGAGGCGGGCTGGCACCCCTGATCTTCTTCTTGGCCCAAATACCCTCGGGGTGAATTGGCCGGGCATGCCCGGCCAAG
>PR_CR_10_Liq_1_inCRDRAFT_1001990_pt1 | contig 10850 bp, 9 predicted proteins | sample PRCRCaboRojoPR_3_FD_10241 | JGI IMG/M metagenome (IMG submission 10241) | reverse complement strand
GCGCTGCTCGGGCACAAGGATGTGTCCACGACCATGATCTACACCCATGTGATGAATCGCCCGGGGGTGCTGCCGGTGCGCAGCCCGGTGGATGGGTTGGGGTGAGCCGCGTATGGGGGACAGTGTACTGATGTTCCGAGCCCATCGCCGTGGACAGTATGCCGGTCTTGTTGCCGAAGCTCCGGAGGCGCTGGTCGCTGCTCGTTATGAGTGCTCGCATCAGACCCCTTCGCGATCTCTCAGGGCATCGATATCGTCGTTCGTGACGATGACGCCGCGCGCATCGAAAGGCCGAAAGCCAGCCACCCCGCGTTGCTTCGCCTCGTCCTGCCCTGCGCTCCCGGAAAGCGCTTGGCGGAGCAGTTCGGAGACCATCTGTCCGGCGGAGATCTGCCGCAGCCGCGCGCGCTCCTTCGCGGCTGCGAGCACATCGTCGTCAATATCCAAGGTCGTTCGCATCATCACACCTCGCACCATGATGCGTTGATGTCAGCAGGGCCGTTCCGAGAGAGCTTGGGTCACGCGACATCCGCACCGTGTTGCTCTTTTGAGACTGGGTGATTGTGTGTGTGAGTGTCGCAACTTTCACGGTGGTTGTTATTGATGTGTCGACGCCCCCAGGGGTGGGCCGACTGGAAGTCGGCGCCCCCGAGGGTGGGCCGACTGGAAGTCGGCGCCCCCAGGGCGGCGACCCCAGGGCGGCGCACCCAGGGCGGTGGCGGCAGGCCGTGCCCCAAGTGGGCGCCGCGCTCAGCCGGAGGCGGGGGAGGGGGTGCCCGGCGCGGTCGGGGAGCTGGCCGGGGAGCTGCCGGGGGCCGGCTCGGCGGTGTCCGCCGGCAGTGGCGCCGGCGACTCTCCATGCCTGAGTGCGCGCTGGCGCCAGAGCAGATAGATGGCCGGCAGCACGAACAGGCTCAGCAGCGGGGCGGTGATCATGCCGCCCACCATGGGTGCGGCGATGGGCTGCATGACCTCGGAGCCGACGCCGCCCAGCAGCATGATGGGCAGGAGGCCGGCGAAGATGGTGGCGACGGTCATGGCCTTGGGGCGGATGCGCAGCACGGCGCCTTCTTCGATGGCGGCCTTGAGGTCGTCGCGGGTCGCAAGCCGCCCCTCGCGGGACCACTGCTTGAGGGCGTTGTCCAGGTACACCAGCATGACCACGCCGAACTCGGCGGCGACGCCGGCGAGCGCGATGAAGCCGACGGCGACGGCGATGGACAGGTTGTAGCCCAGCAGGTACACCAGCCAGAAGCCGCCCACCAGAGAGAAGGGCAGGGAGAGCATCACCATCAGCGCCTCGGTGGTGCTGCGGAAGGTCATGTAGAGCAGCACGAAGATGATGGCGAGCGTCAGCGGGACGACCTGATTCAGGCGCTCCTGGGCGCGGGCCATGTACTCGTACTGCCCGGACCAGGTGAGCGAATAGCCGGGTGGCAGGTCCACCTCTTCACGCACCACCTGACGGGCCTCTGCGATCCAGCTGCCGAGGTCCCGGTCGCGGATGTCCACGAAGGTCCAGCCGTTGAGGCGCGCGTTCTCGCTCTTCAGCATGGGCGCGCCGTCCACGATCTCCACCTCCGCCACCTGGGCCAGCGGCACCTGGGCGCCGGTGGGGGTGACGATGGGCAGCTCCCGGAGCTTCTGCACGTCGTCGCGCTGCTCCCGGGGGAAGCGGACGTTGATGGGATAGCGCTCCAGCCCCTCCACGGTGCGGCTCACGTTGATGCCGCCGATGGCCGCGGCCACCAGGCTGTTGATGTCGCTGACGTTGAGGCCCACACGGGCTGCCGCCAGGCGGTCCGGGCGGATCTCCACATAGCGCCCGCCGGCGACGCGCTCCGAGAAGGCGGAGGTGGTGCCCGCCACCTGCTGCACGGCGCGCTCCACGTCCTCGCCGATGCGCTCGATGACGTCCAGGTCCGGCCCGGCGATCTTGACCCCCACCGGCGTCTTGATGCCGGTGGCGAGCATGTCGATGCGGGTCTTGATGGGCATCACCCAGGCGTTGGTGACGCCCGGCAGGTCCACGGTGGCGTCCAGCTCGTCGATGAGCTTGTCCACGGTCATGCCGGGGCGCCATTCGGACTCGGGCTTGAGCTGGATCACGGTCTCGATCATGGTCAGCGGCGCCGGGTCCGTGGCCGTGTCCGCGCGGCCGATCTTGCCGAACACCCGCGCCACCTCCGGCAGGCTGGCGATGAGCCGGTCGGTCTGCTGCAACAGCTCCTGCGCCTTGCCGATGGACAGCCCCGGCAGCGTGGTGGGCATGTACATCAGGTCGCCCTCGTAGAGGTCCGGCATGAACTCGGAGCCGAGCCCCCGGTGCCAGTGCTCCAGGACAGGCACGCCGCGGAAGGTCTCCCGCCAGGCATCGGCGAGCCCCGCCTGCCAGCCCTCGATGACCTCGATGGCGCCGCCGCCTTGCCCACCCGCTTGTGCGGTGTCGCCCGTGCCGGCGCCTGCGCCCGGTTGGGCCACCAGTGACGACACGGCGCCCGCCGCCTGGAACGGCCACTTGAGCGGCGCCAGCAGCCCGCTGACACCCGCCAGCGGAATCAGCATGCTTGCCATCACCAGGATGGAGACGACGATGGTGGTGCGTGGCAGCCGCAGCACCGCGCGCAGGAAGGGCCGGTAGAGCCAGATCAGGAAGCGGTTCAGCGGGTTCCTGTGCTCGGCCGGAATGCGCCCGCGCACCAGATAGCCCATGAGCACCGGCACCAGGGTCACGGCGAGCCCGGCGGCGGCGGCCATGGCATAGGTCTTGGTGAAGGCCAGCGGGCGGAACAGCCGGCCTTCCTGGGCCTGCAGCGTGAACACCGGCAGGAAGCTGAGCGTGATGATGAGCAAGGAGAAGAACAGCGCCGGCCCGACTTCCACCGCCGCGTCGCCGATGACCCGCCAGTGCGCCTCCCCCCGCGGGCGCTCGCCGTGCTCGGCCTCCCAGCGCTCCAGGTGCTTGTGGGCATTCTCGATCATGACGATGGCCGCGTCCACCATCGCACCGATGGCAATGGCGATGCCGCCCAAGGACATGATGTTGGCGTTGATGCCCTGCGCCTGCATAACGATGAAGGCGATGAGGATGCCCAGCGGCAGGGTGATGATCACCACCAGGGACGAGCGGATGTGGAACAGGAAGGCCACGCACACCAGGGCGACGACGATGAACTCCTCGACGAGCTTGGTCTTGAGGTTGTCGACGCTGTCCAGGATGAGCTGGGAGCGGTCATAGGTCTCCACGATCTCCACCCCGTCCGGCAGGCTCGGGCGCAGCTCGTCGATGCGCTGCTTCACCGCATCGATGGTGGCGAGCGCGTTCTCGCCGGAGCGCATGACGATGATGCCGCCGGTGATCTCCCCCTCGCCGTCGAGGTCCGCGATGCCGCGGCGCATCTCCGGGCCGATCTGCACCCGCGCCACGTCCCGCAGCAGCACCGGGGTGCCGTCCGGGGTGGTGTGCACCGGGATCAGCTCGATGTCCTCGATGGACGTGAGATAGCCCCGGGTGCGGACCATGTACTCGGCCTCCGCGAGCTCCAGCACCGAGCCGCCCACTTCCCGGTTGGCGTTCTGCACCGCGGTGATGAGCCGCTCCAGCGGGATGCCGTAGCCGCGGAGCTTCTCCGGGTCCGCGACGATCTGATACTGGCGCACCATGCCGCCGACGGTGGCCACCTCCGACACGCCGGGGACCGTCTGCAGCTCGAACTTCAGAAACCAGTCCTGAAGGCTGGTGAGCTGGGCGAGGTCGTGCCCGCCGGTGCGGTCCACCAGCGCATAGCTGTAGACCCAGCCGACACCGGTGGCGTCCGGGCCGAGCCTGGGCTGGACGCCGTCCGGCAGGTCCGAGGCGGCCTGGTTCAGGTACTCCAGCACCCGGGAGCGGGCCCAGTACAGATCCGTGCCGTCCTCGAAGATGACGTAGACATAGGAGTCGCCGAAGAAGCTGTAGCCGCGCACCGCCTTGGCGCCCGGCACCGACAGCATGGTGGTGGTGATCGGGTAGGTGACCTGCTCCTCCACCACCCGCGGCGACTGCCCCGGAAAGCCGGTCTTGATGATCACCTGCACGTCCGACAGGTCCGGGATGGCGTCCAGCGGCGTGCTCTTGAGCGCGACGATGCCCCAGCCCGTCAACAGCACGGCGGCGATGAGGACCAGGAAGCGGTTTCTGATGGACCAGAGGATGACGTGGCTCATGGCTCGGACGGCCCCTTGTCAGGGCACACCGACGAGACACGCCGTCGGTGGCAGGATGGGGATGCCCGCCAGGGATGCAGGCCGGTGAGGTGCGGATCGCCGGCGACGATCAGCGCCGCATCGGCCGCTTTGGCGGGGGCGAGGAACCTGTTGTCCATGGGGGGCTGCGCGGTCAGTGACCTCGATGCCGGCACCGCCTGCGCTGGGTGTATCGCGGCAGGGATGGCGCTCCCACAGGCCGGAGCCCGCTGTGGGAGCAGCCTCCGGCCGCGACGCCGCCGGCACCGCGCGCGGCATCGTCGCGGCAGGGATGCCGCGCATTGGCGCCGCGCCTTCTCGAAGGCCAGCGCCGGTACCGACTCCGGGCACCGCGCACTGTCCGATGCGATCAGTGCACATGTGCCTGCCCCCCACGCTCGCCGTCGCCCTCGCGCTCCGCCTCAGGCTCCGCCATCCGCATGAAGCTTGCCTGGAGGTTGGACTCCGAGTCGATCAGGAATTGCCCGGAGACGACCACCTCATCGCCGGGCTCCAGGCCGGAGAGAATCTCCACCTCCTCGCCGCGCTGCATGCCCGTCACCACGTCCACCGGCTGGAAACGGCCGCCGCCCAGCGCCAGCACCACGCTCTCGCGCTCGCCGGTGACGATCAGGGCCTGGCTGGGTACCTTCAGCACATCGCGCTTGGGGCCGCCGTAGATGACCACGTCGGCGAACATGTTGGGCTTGAGCGCGAGGTCCGGGTTGTCGAAGACCAGGCGCACCTTGAGGGTCCGGGTATCGGGGTCGAGCTCCGGATACAGGTAGTCCACCTTGCCCTCCCAGGTGCGCCCCGGGCGGGCGGGGACCGTCATCTCGGCGGCGAGCCCTTCGCGCAGCCAGTCGATCTGGTGCTCGTAGATGTCCACCATGACCCAGACCTGCGCCAGGTCCGCGATGCTGAACATCTCGCTGGCTTCGGTGACGTACATGCCGTCGCGGGCGGTCATCTGCGTGACGATGCCGTCGATGGGCGCACGCACCGGGACGCGGTTGCGCGGCTCGCCGGTACGCTCGATTTCGCGGATGATGTCGTCCGGCACGTCCAGCAGCCGCAGGATGTTGCGTGCCTTGTCCTCGCTCACGCGCCGCTGGGCGCCGGACCTGTCCTGCGCGAGCAGGAAGTCCACCTGGGCGGAGAGGATGTCCGGCGCATAGAGCTCCGCCAGCTGCTGGCCCGCCCGCACGGGCTGGCCCTCGGCGCGCAGGCTCAGAGACTCGATCCAGCCGTCGGCGCGGGGATGCACGTGGGCGAGCCGGGTCTCGTCATACTCGATGCGGCCGACCGTCTTGATGTACTTCCACAGCGTGCCCCGCTCGGCCTTGGTGGTGCGCACGCCGAGGGTCTGGATGACGGCCGGCGTGAGCGCCACTTCCGGGCGTTTGCCGGTCATCGGGTCCATCATCTTCTCCACCAGGTCCATGCCGCAGATGGGGCAGGACCCGGGCTCGTCCTTGACGATGTTCGGATGCATGGGGCACACGTACTTGGGGTCCATGTGCTTGGCGGCGTGCTCAAGCGCCGTGTCGTCGGCGGCCTCGGCCAGGCTCTCGCTCGGCTGCCCGGTCTCCTCGCAGCCGATGAGTGCCAGCGGCAGGAGTGGTATCAGGGCGAGCGCGCAGGCCCGTACGACGGCGCCACTGCGGCGCCCGGGGTTGCAGGACATGGTGGTCGGTCTCCGGTGCAGCGCCCGGCGGGTTGGTGTGCGCCGGGGCAGGGTCCAACGGTGGGCGGCGCAGTGGCCGCCCGGCTCCATCAGCCGGAGAAGTGCCGCGGCGGCCGCAGCAGGCCGTCCGGGTTGGGGGTGGTGAGGCGTGACACGAGGCGCGCGTGCGGCACAAGCCGCTCCGAGCGCGCGACCTCCGGGACTTGGGCGGTCACCAGGTGCCAGCCGCCGGCAACCTTGCCCAGGTTGCATTTTTGGCAGGGCTCGGCGGTTACGCCGTCGGGCGTGTCGCTGCCGGCGGGCGTGACAGACGCTGCATGTCCCGATGTCGCCTGGCTCAGGAAGCCCGTGAGATGGGGGCAGGCCGCCGTGGTGGGCGCCGCTCCGTTCGCCTGCGCCTCATTCGCCTGCGCCCCATCCGCCTGCGCCTGATGGACGCAGCCGAGCGCATTCGCCGCGAACAGCTGTAGATTCAGCAGCAGTACGCAGGCCACAGCGACGAGATGTCTGCGGTTCTTGCCCATGGCGCGAATGTGAATGCCGATCGCGTGCAGTGCAAGTGTCCGCCCTCCCAAGAAAGCGGATTGCACCGCGCCCGGTGGTGTCCTTGTGGGAGCGGCATTCCTGCCGCGACCTTATCGGCGTGCCGCCGCTGCCGCAGCCATCGCGACAAGGCTGCGGTTCCCGGAGCGGGGCATCACTCCGCCACCCTGCCCACCTGCACGGCGGGTCCGGCAGCATCCGACGCCGCGTACTGCTCCCACAGCAAATGGGCCGACACCGCCAGCGACATCGCCACCAGCACCGGGCGCACCAGCCGGGCGCCGTGGCGCAGCACCAGGTGGGCGCCGAGCCAGCCGCCGATGAATTGCCCGACGGCCATGGACAGCGCCAGCGCCCACACCACCTGGCCGCCGGCGATGAACAGGAGCAGCGCCGCCAGGTTGCTGGTGAAATTGAGGAGCTTGGCATGGGCCGTGGCGCGCCGCAGGTTGTAACCCAGCAGCGCGACAAAACCCATCGCAAAGAAGGTCCCGGTGCCGGGGCCGAAGAAGCCGTCGTAGAAGCCGACACCGGCACCGACGGTGAGCGCGAAGGTGGCGTCGCCGATGCGCCGGCGCGAGTCCAGGTCCGACACCCGCGGCGAGAACAGGAAGTACAGCGCAAAGCCGATGAGCAGCACGGGCACCAGCCCCGCGAGCAGGTCGGCCGCCAGCACCTGCACCGCCAGCGCGCCGGCGGCGGCTCCGACGAAGGTGCAGCCCACGGCGAGGGCCGCCCCGCGCAGATCGATGGCCCCCGCGCGCACGAAGCGCGCCGTCGCGGCGAAGGAGCCGAACACCGACTGCGCCTTGTTGGTGGCGAGCGCCTGCACCGGCGTCACGCCGGCCCACAGCAGCGCCGGCACCGTCAGCAGGCCGCCGCCGCCGGCCATGGCATCGATGCCGCCGGCCACCAGCGCAATGGCGAACAACACGAGCGCGAGCTCCAGCATGTCCATGGCTTTGATGAAACCGACTGACGAACGGATGGGTACGGAGCTGCGCGAGCCCCCGGCGGCACTGCGCTGGCGGCTCGTGATCTTCGACTTCGACGGCACCCTGGCGGACAGCTTTCCGTGGTTTGCAGAGGTGCTGAACGACGTGGCCGCGCGCTGGCGCTTCCGCCCGGTGGCCGCTGCGGATGCGGAGCGGCTGCGTCATGCCGGCGCGGTCGAAATCCTACGCCATCTGCGGGTGCCGGGCTGGAAGGCGCCGCTGGTGGCCCGGGACCTGCGCCGCCGGATGAGTGCGGACATCCACCGCATCCACCCCTTCGCCGGCGTAGACTCCCTGCTCGCCGAGCTTGAGGGCGCCGGCTGCGAGCTCGGCATCGCCACGTCCAACACCGCGGCCAACGTCCGCGCCGTGCTCGGACCCGCGGCGCTGCGCCGCGTACACCACCTGGAGGCGGGCGTGTCCATCCATGGCAAAGGGGCAAGGCTGCGCCGGATGCTGAAGCGCGCCGGTGTCAGCGCGGCGGAGGCCATCTACATCGGCGACGAGATCCGCGATATCCACGCCGCCCGCGCCGCCGGCATCGCCGCCGGCTGCGTCGCCTGGGGCTACAACCGGCCCTTGGCGCTGCGGCGGGAGCGGCCGGATCTGCTGTTTGACACTGTGCGGGAGATTCCGGCGCGGCTGGCCGCAACCAGACCGGCCCTGGGGTCTTGAGCGATCAAAGCCGGGCGACGTTGGATCGGCTCAAAGCCAGCGCCCCAGGTGCACGCCGGTGTTCACCCTGACCGGCCCCAGATCGACACTGGGGCCGGCGATGCCGACACTGCCGTAGATGCCGCCGCGGCAACCGGCGAGCGACACGCAGAGCAGGCAGGCGGCGGCCATCAGCGCGGGACGCAGCCGCCGCAGCCCGATGTGGCCGCCGCGACGCGGCCCGCGGCTCGGTCGTAAGCTGTTCGTCATCTGGTATCTCCTGTACTCAGGGGGCAGCGGTGTCGGTTGTCCAGGCCGGGTCCCAGCTCTGCACCAGGAAGCCCGCGCCCGTGGGGTCGTTCAGCATGGCTACGGCGCCGCCCAGGGGATTCTCCCGCGGCGCCACCAGCACCGCGCCCCCCAGGCGCTCGGCGGCGGCGGCGATGGTGTTCGGGTCCGCCACGCGCACATAGGCCATCCAGGTATCTTTGATGCCGTCCACCGGCTTGGGGCGGACGCCCACCCGGGGCTTGCCCTCGGCGGACAGGTAGCGGTAGCCGCCCGGGGTCGCCGCACCGGGCGCGTACGCCGGCACCAGCTGCCGGTAGAAGGCGAGGGAAGCGTCCGCGTCCGAGCTCCAGATCTCGTTCCAGAGCCAGTCGCCGTCGTCCGGCCGGCGGTCCGGCGGGTCACCGGCACGGGCCTGGAGCAGCGTCAGCACGGCGCCCTGCGGGTCCGCCACCACCGCGACCCGTCCGCGCTGGGGGATGTCCACGGGCGCCTGGAAGACCTGGCCACCGGCGGCGCGCAGGCTCGCCACGGCGGCCTCCAGGTCCGTCACCGACAGCACCGGTATCCAGCGCGACACATTGACGTCGGCGCGGATGCCGCGGCCGTCCACGAGGCCGCCGATGCCGCGCCCGCCATGCTCGATGACCGTGTAGGTCTGCCCGGCGCCCAGGTCCACGTCGCGGAAGCTCCAGCCGAACAGCCCGCCGTAGAAGCGCTTGGCGGCGACCGGGTCTTCCGTCAGCAGATCGTGCCAGACCACCTTGCCGGGCAGCCGCACGGCGCCTGCGCCATCGATGGGTGGAAAGCGCGCTGGGTCGACGCTGGTGCAGCCGGCGAGGCCGAGCAGGCCGACGAGGGCCGCGGCGGCAAGGACGGCAAGGCGCACGCCTGCGCCAGGGGTTTTGGCAGGGGACATTGCGTGGGGGTCTCCGTACAGGTTTCGGGTGCTGTCTCGGCTGCACGGTTGTACCAGTCGAGCGCGCGGCTGTCATCGGCGCCGGCGGCGCGCTATGGTCTGCGGCTGCGTTTTGTGGACAGCCTGTTGCAAAGATTTGGAGGCAGCGCATGACGATCGAGACTGCCCGGCCGGCACCCTTCGCCCCCACTCGCTTCCGCGGCTGCCTGCTCGGCCTCGCCGCCGGCGATGCGCTGGGCACGACGTTGGAGTTCAAGGCGCCCGGCAGCTTCGCGCCGCTCACGGACATGGTCGGCGGCGGCCCCTTCCGGCTCGCCCCCGGGCAGTGGACGGACGACACCGCCATGGCGCTCTGCCTGGCGGAAAGCCTGATCGAGCGGGGCGGCTTCGATGCGGCGGACCAGATGCAGCGCTACCTGCGCTGGCGGGATGCGGGGCGCCTCAGCAGCACCGGCCGCTGCTTCGACATCGGCAACACCGTAAGTGCCGCGCTGGCGCGCTTCGAGCACACCGGCGACCCCATGGCCGGCAGTGACCACCCCCGCAGCGCCGGCAACGGCAGCCTCATGCGCCTGGCGCCCGTGCCCATGCGCTGGGCGGCACAGCCCGCGGCGGCCATCGCCCGCGCCGCCGACATGTCCCGCACCACCCATGCCGCGCGCACCTGCATCGATGCCTGCCGGTACATGGCCGGGCTCATCGCCGGCGCGCTTCAGGGTGAGCCCAAGGCGCGGCTGCTGACGCCGCGCTTCAGCCCCGTGGCGGGCTTGTGGGACGCCCAGCCCCTGTGCCCGGAGGTGGATGCCGTTGCCGCGGGCTCGTACCGCATCAAGCACCCGCCCGCCATCCGCGGCACCGGCTATGTGGTGGACGCGCTGGAGGCGGCCCTCTGGGCCTTTGCGACCACCGACGACTTCGCGCAGGGCGCGCTCGCGGCCGTCAACCTGGGCGACGACGCTGATACAACCGGGGCCGTCTACGGCCAGCTCGCCGGTGCCCATTACGGGGTGGAGGGCGTTCCGGCGCCGTGGCGGGAGCAGGTTGCGCTGCGGGAGATAATCCTCGACTTCGCCGACCGACTGGGTGCGGCCGCCGCTCGCTGAGGCCGCGGGTCGCGGTCCGCAGCCAACGCGGCGTCTGGTCAGGCCGACGAGCTTCTATACTTGGCGTAAGGGAAAGCACTCAGACCTGTGCCACGGAATCACAGGGCGCGGGAGTCAACGATGGGCTGACGCGGTGTCACCGGTCATCGCGGCCAGCAACTGGGCCGATACCGACAGCTTCATCGGCCAGAACTATGCACGTCGGCCCTACTTCCAGGCAGCACTCGCCGGCGAGACCGGGCGGTTCGTCGGCATCGGGCTCACCTCCGGCGAGCTCGGCTACTATCTCGCGCGGCCCGTGACCAAGGATGGGGTCCTGCTTGGGGTCATCGCCGTCAAGCTGAGCCTCGAGGCGCTGCAGGACGCCCTGGCCGCCGGCGGCCGCGAGCGGCGCCGCAGCCGACCGGGTGCCACCGGGTCGGAGATGCTGGTGGCGG
>PR_CR_10_Liq_1_inCRDRAFT_1001989_pt1 | contig 10851 bp, 6 predicted proteins | sample PRCRCaboRojoPR_3_FD_10241 | JGI IMG/M metagenome (IMG submission 10241) | reverse complement strand
TGAGCTTCCTGCCGGGGCAGGCGGGCGGGCTCTTCCGCGAGTTCGGCTTCACGCTGGCGATGGCGGTCGCGCTCTCGAGCCTCGTGGCGCTGACGCTCTGCCCGGTGCTGGCGAGCCGGCTGCTGACGTCGGAGGCGGGCGCGCCCCGGCGCGGGCCGGTCGCCCGGGCGGGGGGCGCGCTGGCGGCGCTCTATGCGCGCACGCTGCGCTGGGCGCTCGCCGCGCCGCTCGTCGTCGTGGTCGCCGCGGCGCTCTTCGCGGCGACGGCGGTCTTCGTGGCCGACGGCATCCGGCAGGAGCTCACCCCGCGCGAGGATCGCGCGGTCGCGCTCCTGAGCGTGCGCGCGCCGCAGGGCGTCTCGCTCGACTACACGCTCGACAAGATGCGCGAGATCGAGGCGGCGGTGGCGCCCCTGCGCGAGACGGGCGAGATCGAGAACGTCTTTTCCATCGCCGGCTTCGGCTCCGACAGCCGGGGGTTCATGGTGTTCTCGCTCTCGGACTGGGGCGAGCGCGCGCGCAGCCAGGACGCCATCGTGGGCGAGATCAACGGCAAGCTGCGCGGCATCGTCGGCGTGCGCGCCTTCGCGATCCAGCCGAACTCCCTCGGCATCCGGGGCGCGGGGCGGGGCCTGAGCTTCGCGATCACGGGCGACGCCTACGACCAGCTCGGTGACGTGGCGCAGCGCCTCGTCGCCCGGATGCAGGAGGAGCCCGCCTTCGGCAGCGTGCGCCTCGACTACGAGCTCACGCGCCCGCAGCTCTCTGTGGAGATCGACCGGACGCGCGCGGCCGACCTTGGCATCGACATTACCGGGCTCGGGGGTGCGCTGCGCGCGGTGCTGAACGGGCTCACCGTGGGCTCGGTCTTCGTCGGCGACGAGGCGATCGACGTGCAGATGCTCTCGACCGCCGATCCGGTGAACGACCCGGGCGATCTGCAGAACATCTTCGTGCAGGCGGGCTCGGGGCAGATGGTGCCGATGGCGAGCTTCGTGCGCCTGACCGAGGAGGCCGTCGCGCCGGAGCTCGGCCGCGAGGGACAGCAGCGCGCGGTGGAGATCACCGCCTCGCTCACGCCCGAGCTCGCCCTCGGCGACGCGCTCGCGCGGGTGGAGGCGGTGGGCGAGGAGGTGCTCGCCGAGGAGAACCGCATCGTGCCCTTGGCCGAGGCCGCGACGCTCGACCAGACGAACGCCGGCATCCTCGCGGTCTTCGGCTTCGCCATCGCGGTCGTCTTCCTCGTGCTCTCGGCGCAGTTCGAAAGCTTCGTCTCGGCGGTGGTGGTGATGGCGACGGTGCCCCTCGGCCTCGCCTGCGCGGCCTTCGCGCTCCTCTTCACGGGGCAGAGCCTCAACGTTTATTCGCAGATCGGGCTGATCATGCTGATCGGCATCATGGCGAAGAACGGCATCCTGATCGTGGAGTTCGCCAACCAGCGCCGCGAGACGGGATCGGGCGTGCGCGACGCGATCCTCGACGCGGCGACGATCCGCCTGCGCCCGGTGATGATGACGATGACCTCGACCGTTCTGGGCGGTCTGCCGCTGATCCTCTCGTCCGGGGCGGGCGCCGAGGCGCGCAGCGCGCTCGGCTGGGTCATCGTCGGCGGCCTCGGCCTCGCCACGCTGGCGACGCTCTACCTGACGCCGGTGGCCTATCTGCTGCTCGCGCGCTTCTCGAAGCCGCGCTCGGAAGAGGCGCGGCGCCTGACCCGCGAGCTCGAGGAGGCGCTCGCCGGCTGACCGGCGCGCGCCCCCGCGGAGCGCTTCCCCTCCAGCGACCTGCCCGACCCATTCGCCGGCAGCGCCCCCGCGCCGCCGGCGATGTCGTTTTTCGACCGATCCGGGGCCGCGCCGCGCCCTCGGGCGGCGCGCGCGTCGATCAATTCCTGAGCAGGGAGCGGGGGTTAGCCGCGCTGCAGCGTCGATGTCGCAAAACATCATTGAACTGTCGCAAACAGTCGTTATGACTGGGTCCATCGCAGGGCCGCGTCACGAGGACGCGGCGTCATCTGCCCGACGGCCACGCCGCGGGCGCCGGAGGCGAGACGCCCGGCGCCGCGCGGCCCGGACACCGGAGCGCCCGCGAGAGCGTGAGCGCGTGTCCCATCAGGCCGGAGCGAGGGCGAACGACAGGGACCATCGAGCGTCGCGCGGCCGCCGGAGCCTCCGGCCGCCGCGTGCGGCGCCGAGCGCACAGGGAGACCCGCATGGCCGACGCAGCCAAGGTGCAGAATTTCGAGCTGGATCTCGACGAACAGGCCTACGGCGACGACCCGCTCGCCGACCGCGAGACGGACCTCTACCGCGGCGAATACGTGATGTCCTTCGTCGAGAAGTGGGACGAGCTCATCGACTGGCGCGGCCGCGCCGAGAGCGAGGGGCAGTTCTTCATCGACATCCTGCGCGCCCGCGGCAAGGAGACGGTGCTCGACGTGGCGGCCGGCACCGGCTTCCATTCGGTGCGGCTGACCGAGGCGGGCTTCAACGTGACCACCGCCGACGGCTCGGCGGCGATGGTGGCCAAGGCCTTCGAGAACGGGCAGGCGCGCGGGCTGATCCTCAAGACCGTGCAGGCCGACTGGCGCTGGCTCAACCGCGACATCCAGGGCAAGTACGACGCGATCATCTGCCTCGGCAATTCCTTCACGCACCTGCACGAAGAGCATGACCGCCGCCGCGCGCTCGCCGAGTTCTACGCCGCGCTGAAGCACGACGGCATCCTGATCCTCGACCAGCGCAATTACGACGCGATGCTCGATCACGGCTTCTCGACGAAGCACAAGTATTACTACTGCGGCGACCGCGTCACCGCCGAGCCGGAGCACGTGGACGAGGGCCTCTGCCGGATGAAGTATTCCTTCCCGGACGGCTCGGACTACACGCTCAACATGTGCCCGATCCGCAAGAACTACGTGCGCCGGCTGCTGACCGAGGCGGGCTTCGCCCGGGTGCGCACCTACGGCGACTTTCAGGAGACCTACGCCGAGGACGAGCCGGACTTCTTCATCCACGTCGCCGAGAAATCCACGCTGCACGTCGCGCGCTGGGGCGGCGGCGCCCGCGAGGCGGGCGAGGCCGACGTCCGCGACGTCGCCGAGGATTACTACGACAGCGAGAGCGCCGACGCCTTCTATTCGACCGTCTGGGGCGGGCAGGACCTGCACGTGGGCTGCTACGAGCAGACGAAGGACATCAAGGAGGCCTCCGACGTCACGGTCGATCGCATGATCGCCAAGCTGCCGGAGGTCTCGGCCGACACGCGCGTGCTCGACATCGGGGCGGGCTACGGGGGCGCGATGCGCCGCCTGATCGGCCAGCGCGGCGGGCAGGCGACCTGCCTCAACATCTCCGAGGTGCAGAACGACACCAACCGCCACCGCAACCGCACGCAGGGCTTCTCGGACACGATCCGCGTCGTGCACGGCGTCTTCGAGAACATCCCCGAGCCGGACGCGAGCTACGACATCGTCTGGAGCCAGGACGCGATCCTGCACTCGGATCAGCGCCAGACGGTGCTCGGCGAGGTGTGGCGCGTGCTCAAGCCCGGCGGGCTCTTCGTCTTCACCGACCCGATGCAGGCCGACGACGCCGATCCGGCCGGGCTGCAGGCCGTCTACGACCGGCTCCAGCTGCCCTCGCTCGGCTCCTTCCGCTTCTACCGCGAGGCGGCCGAGGCGCTCGGCTTCCAGACGGTCGAGCAGGAGGACCTGACCCATAACCTGCGCGCCCATTACGCCCGGGTGCGCGAGGACATGCTCGCCAACCGCGAGAAGCTGATCGAGAGCGGCGCCTCGGCGGAGTATCTCGACAAGATGGCCGTGGGGCTCGAGAACTGGGTGAAGGCCGCCGACGCGGGCAACCTCGCCTGGGGCATCCAGGTCTTCCGCAAGCCCGACTGATCCGGCCGCCGGGGCGCCCGCGCGCTTCGATCCTCTGCATGATGATCATGAAGCATCCGCGGATGCCCCGGCCCCGCGCGACCTGTAGACAGGCCCGCGACCGGGCCGCGGCCCGGACCGCAAGGGAGTAATCCATGCCCGTTACCGATATCGCCGAACACGCCGATCGCCGCATCCTCGTCCTCGACGGGGCGATGGGGACGATGATCCAGGCGGAAAAGCCCGACGAGGCGACCTACCGCGGCGAGCGCTTCGCCGACTGGTCGCAGGANGTGGGCGGCAACAACGAGCTTCTGTGCCTGACCGCGCCGGACATGATCCGCCGGATCCACACCGATTTNCTGGAGGCGGGGGCCGACATCGTCTGCACCAACACCTTCTCCGCCAACGTCATCAGCCAGGCGGACTACGCCATGGAGCATCTCGTGGGCGAGATGAACCGCGAGGCCGCGCGGCTGGCGCGGGAGGCGGCCGACGCCGCCGCGACGCCGGAGCGTCCGCGCTGGGTCGCCGGCGCGCTCGGGCCGACGAACCGCACCGCCTCGATCAGCCCGGACGTGAACGACCCGGGCTACCGCGCCATCACCTTCGACGATCTGGCCGAGGCCTACGGCGAGGCGGCGCGCGCGCTGATCGAGGGGGGCGTCGACCTGCTGCTGGTCGAGACGATCTTCGACACGCTGAACGCCAAGGCGGCCTTCTACGCCATCGACCTCCTGCGCGAGGAGATGGAGGTGCCGCCGCTGATGATCTCGGGCACGATCACCGACCGCTCGGGGCGCACGCTGACGGGCCAGACGCCGGAGGCGTTCTGGGTCTCGGTGAGCCACGCGCGGCCCTTCTCCGTCGGGCTGAACTGCGCGCTCGGCGCGGGGGAGATGCGCCCGCACGTTCGCGCGCTGTCGGATATCGCGGACACGCGCGTCTCGGCCTATCCGAACGCGGGGCTGCCGAACGAGATGGGCGGCTACGACGAGACCCCGGAAGAGACGGCGTCGCACCTCGGCGAATGGGCCGAGGCGGGGCTCGTCAACATCGTGGGCGGCTGCTGCGGCACCACGCCGGAGCACATCCGCGCCATCGCGCAGGCGGTCGAGGGCAAGCCGCCGCGCAAGATCCCCGAGACGGCCCGGCGGCTGCAGCTCTCGGGGCTGGAAATCTTCGAAAAGGGGCAGGGGGCCGCGGCATGAGCACGGGCAGCTTCATCAACATCGGCGAACGCACGAACGTCACCGGCTCCGCGAAGTTCAAGAAGCTGATCATGAACGATCAGTACGACGAGGCGCTGGAGGTCGCGCGCAATCAGGTCGAGAACGGCGCGCAGATCATCGACGTCAACATGGACGAGGGGCTGCTCGACGCCGAGAAGGCGATGCGCACCTTCCTCAACCTGATCGCGGCGGAGCCCGACATCTCCCGCGTGCCGGTCATGATCGACAGCTCGAAGTTCGAGGTGATCGAGGCGGGGCTGAAGTGCGTGCAGGGCCGCTCGGTCGTCAACTCGATCTCGCTCAAGGAGGGCGAGGCGGAGTTCCTCGAGCAGGCGCGGACCATCCGCCGCTTCGGCGCGGCGGTCGTCGTCATGGCCTTCGACGAGAACGGTCAGGCCGAGACCGCGCAGCACAAGTTCGAGATCTGCAAGCGCGCCTACGACCTGCTCACCGAAAAGGCCGGCTTCGCGCCGTGGGACATCATCTTCGACCCGAACATCTTCGCGGTCGCCACGGGCATCGAGGAGCACAACGACTACGCCAACGCCTTCTTCGAGGCGATCAAGCTCATCAAGGCCGAGATGCCGCACGCCCATATCTCGGGCGGGCTCTCGAACGTGTCGTTCTCGTTCCGGGGCAACAACCCGGTGCGCGAGGCGATGCATTCGTGCTTCCTCTACCACGCCATCCCGCTCGGCATGGACATGGCGATCGTCAACGCGGGCCAGATCACGGTCTACGACGACATCCCCGACGAGCTGCGCGAGCGGGTCGAGGACGTGCTNTTCAACCGCCGCGACGACGCGACCGACCGGCTTCTCGAGATCGCGGACAAGTACAAGGACTCCGGCGAGGCGCAGAAGAANTCCGACCCGAAGTGGCGCGAGGCCCCGGTGGAGGAGCGGCTCTCGCACGCGCTGATCCACGGCATCACCGATCACGTCATCGACGACACCGAGGAGGCGCGGCAGAAGGCCGACAAGCCCCTCGAGGTGATCGAGGGGCCGCTCATGGACGGCATGAACGTCGTCGGCGAGCTCTTCGGCGAGGGCAAGATGTTCCTGCCGCAGGTGGTGAAATCCGCCCGCGTGATGAAGACGGCCGTGGGACACCTCATCCCCTACATGGAGGAGGAGAAGCGCCTCTCGGGCGACACCTCCGCCAAGGGCAAGATCCTGCTCGCCACGGTGAAGGGCGACGTCCACGACATCGGCAAGAACATCGTCGGCGTCGTGCTCGCCTGCAACAACTACGACGTGGTGGACATGGGCGTGATGATCCCGACCGAGGACATCATCGCCAAGGCGAAGGAGGAGAACGTCGACGTGATCGGCCTTTCGGGCCTGATCACGCCCTCGCTCGACCGCATGGTCGAGGTCGCCTCCGAGATGACGCGCGCGGGCTTCGAGGTGCCGCTGCTGATCGGCGGCGCGACCACTTCCAAGAAGCACACGGCGATCAAGATCGCGCCGGAATACGAGCACGGCGTGGTGCATGTCGACGACGCCTCGCAGGCGGTGGGCGTGGTCTCGCGCCTGTTGTCGCAGGATCGCAAGCCGCAGTTCCTCGCCGAGGTGGCGGAGGAATACGGCAAACTCGCCGGCGGACAGGCGGGCCGGGCCGAGCGCCCGACCGTGCCGCTCGCCGCCGCGCGCGCCAACCCGGTCGATCCGGGCGATCACGTCCCCGAGACGCCCAATCGAACGGGGCTCATCCAGCTCGACGATCTGAAGGCGGAGGACTTCTTCGACTACATCGACTGGTCGCCCTTCTTCTGGACCTGGGAGATGCGCCAGACCTTCCCGGCCATCCTCGACGATCCGAACCGGGGCGAGACGGCGCGCGAGCTCTACGGTCACGCGCAGGACATGCTCGGCCGCATCGCCGAGGAGGGCTGGTTCTCGCCGCGCGCGGCGCTCGCGCTCTGGCCGGCGAACCGCGACGGCGACGACATCGTGATCTGGGCCGACGAGGACCGCCGCCGCGAGCGCGCGCGCTTCCACATGCTGCGCCAGCAGACCGAGAAGCGGGCGGGCCGCGCCAATCACTGCCTCGCCGACTATGTGCTGCCCACCGGGCAGGACTGGATCGGCGGCTTCGCGGTCAACGCGGGGCCGGAAGTCCACGCCATCGCCGAGGGCTACAAGCAGGCCGGCAACGACTACGACGCGATCATGGTGCAGGCGCTCGCCGACCGCATCGCCGAGGCGATGGCCGAGGCCATGCACCAGCGCGTGCGCCGCGAGATCTGGGGCTACGCGCCGGACGAGACGCTCTCGAACGAGGAGCTCATCCGCGAGGGCTACCGCGGCATCCGGCCCGCGCCCGGCTACCCGGCCTGTCCCGAGCACACCGAGAAGCGCACGCTCTTCGACCTGCTCGACGCGCCGCGCACCGCCGGGCTCGAGCTCACCGAAAGCTGCGCGATGTGGCCCGCCGCGGCCGTGTCGGGCCTCTATTTCGCGCACCCGGAGGCCGCCTATTTCGGCGTCGGCCGCATCGGGCGCGATCAGGTCGAGGATTACGCCGCCCGCAAGGGCATGACCCTCGACGAGGCGGAGAGTTGGCTCGCGCCGAACCTCGCCTACACCCCCGGCGCCCCGCCGCTCAGGAAATCCGCCTGAGCGGCCGCGCCAGACCCCCGATCATCACAGGGAGATCGATCATCATGGCCAACACCTGGCTCTTCACCAGCGAATCCGTGTCCGAGGGGCACCCCGACAAGGTCTGCGACCGGATCTCGGACACGATCCTCGACGCCTACCTGCGCGAGGCGCCGGACGACGCCCGCGTGGCGGTCGAGGCGCTGGCGACGACCAACCACGTCACCGTGGCGGGCGAGGTGCGCGGACCCGACAGCGTGCTGCGCTCGGTCGAGGACCTGGTGCGCGAGGCGGTCAAGGACATCGGCTACGACCAGCTCGGCTTCGACTGGCGCAACGTGGAGGTGATCAACCGCCTGCACGCGCAGTCCGGCGACATCGCGCAGGGCGTGGACGAGGGCGACAAGGGCGAGGAAGGCGCCGGCGATCAGGGCATCATGTTCGGCTACGCCTGCAACGAGACCGAAGAGCTCATGCCCGCGCCGATCCAGTTCGCGCACCGCATCCTGCGCAACATGGCCGAGGACCGGAAGGCGGGCAAGCGCCCCGAGTTCGGCCCCGACGCCAAGAGCCAGGTGACGCTCAAGTACGAGGACGGCAAGCCGGTGGGCATCGACGCCGTGGTCGTCTCCACCCAGCACGACGAGGACGTGAGCAGCGACCAGGTGCGCGCGCTCGTCAAGCAGTACCTCGACGACGCGCTGCTCGAGGGCTGGTCGGTGCCCGACGACCGCCTCTTCGTGAACCCGACCGGGCGCTTCGTCCTCGGCGGCCCCGAGGGGGACGCGGGCCTCACNGGCCGCAAGATCATCGTGGACACCTACGGCGGCGCGGCGCCGCACGGCGGCGGCGCCTTCTCCGGCAAGGACCCGACCAAGGTGGACCGCTCGGCGGCCTACGCCGCGCGCTATCTGGCGAAGAACGTCGTCGCCGCCGGCCTCGCCGACAAGTGCCAGATCCAGCTCGCCTACGCGATCGGCGTGCCGGAGCCGGTCGCCGTCTACGTCGAGACCTTCGGCACCGGCAAGGTCGATCAGGCCAAGCTCGGCGAGACGCTGCGCGAGATGGTGCGCCTGACGCCGCGCGGCATCCGCGAGCAGCTGGGCCTGCTGAAGCCGATCTACGCGCGCACCGCGGCCTACGGCCACTTCGGCCGGCCCACGGACGCCGACGGCGGCTTCGGCTGGGAGCGCACGGACCTCGCGCCCGAGCTCGCCCGCGCCTTCGGCCACTCGGTCGCCGCGGAGTGATCGCGCCGGCCGCGCGCCGGTGACACCGACCATCGGGGGCGTCGCGCATCGCGCGGCGCCCTCGGCATTTGCACCGGGGGCGGCGCGGTGCGACACCTGCGCCGACACCCCGAGGGAGGAGACGACATGCACGCAGCCGCCGCCGCACGCGCCGGGATCGAGGACGCCGGGCTCCTGCGCGACCGCGCGCTCGTCGCGGGCGCCTGGATCGCGGGGACCGGGACCCTCGCCGTGACCGACCCCGCCACCGGGGAGGAGATCGGCACCATCGCCGCGCTCTCGGGCGAGCAGTCGGGCGAGGCGGTGGCCGCCGCCGACCGCGCCTTCGCCGACTGGGCCGGGCGGCTGCCGCAGGAGCGATCGGCCATCCTGCGCCGCTGGTTCGAGCTGATGACCGAGGCGCGCGAGGATCTGGCGCGGATCATGGTGCTCGAGCAGGGCAAGCCGCTTTCGGAGGCGCGCGGCGAGATCGACTACGCCGCCTCCTTCGTGGAGTTCTACGCCGAGGAGGCGAAGCGGCCCAACATCGAGGGCGTCACCTCGCATCTGCCCGACGCGGAGGTGGAGCTCTGGCTGGAGCCCGCGGGCGTCGCCGCGCTGGTGACGCCGTGGAACTTCCCCTCGGCGATGCTGACGCGCAAGGCCGCCGCGGCGCTCGCCGCGGGCTGCCCGGTGCTCGCCCACCCTCGGCCGAGACGCCCTTCTCGGCGCTCGCGCTCGGCGTGCTCGCGGAGCGCGCGGGGCTCCCCGAGGGCGTGCTCAACATCGTCACCGGCGAGGCGCCCGAGGTCGTCGCGCCCTGGACCGCCGACGCGCGGGTGCGCGCGCTCTCGTTCACCGGTTCGACCGAGGTCGGGCGGCTCCTTTACCGGCAGTCGGCCGAGACGGTGAAGCGGCTGGTCCTCGAGCTCGGCGGGCACGCGCCGGTGATCGTCTTCGCCGACGCCGACCTCGATCACGCGGTGGCCGAGACGCTCAAGGCGAAGTTCGCCACCTCCGGGCAGGACTGCCTCGGCGCGAACCGCATCTACGTCGAGCGCGGCATCTACGACGCCTTCGCCGCGCGCTTCACGGAGGCGGTCGCGGCGCTCAGCGTCGGCCCCGGCCTCGACGATCCCGACATCGGCCCGCTGATGAACGCCCGCGCGGTCGAGAAACAGGCCGCGCATGTCCGCGACGCGGTGGAGCAGGGCGCGCGCGTCCTCTGCGGGGGCGAGGGGCACGCCGCGGGCGATCTCTTCTACGCGCCCACGGTCCTCGCCGACGTGCCCGACACCGCGCGCATCATGGCGGAGGAGACCTTCGGCCCCGTCGCGCCGCTCACGCCCTTCGACGACGAGGCGGAGGTCGTCGCCCGCGCCAACGCGAGCGAATACGGCCTCGTCGCCTATGTCCACAGCCTCGACCCGCGGCGGATCTACCGCCTCTCGCGCGCGCTGCAGTTCGGCATGGTCGCGGTCAACCGCACCAAGGTCACCGGCGCGCCGATCCCCTTCGGCGGCATGAAGCAATCCGGCCTCGGCCGCGAGGGCGCGCGCCGCGGGATGGAGGAGTTCATGGAGATCAAATACGTCTGCCGCGACTGGCGCTGAGGCGCGGCGGTCGGGGCGCGGTGCCCCGGCAACGCCATGCCGTCCATCGACGCGCGCGGGGGTGGGTCTCGCGGGCTCAGGTCAGGGGCCCGTCACGCTCCGCCCGGTCGTGAGAGCCGTCCGGCGCCCCCGATGCAGCCGGTCGTGAGGCGACCCGGCGCAGGCCGGGTGCAGGCGTCGCGCGCCGGATCACGGGCGAAGGGGCGGCCCGATACCCGGCCCGGGGGTGCCCCCGGGCCGGACCGGCGGTGTCAAGCGCGGCGTCGCGCCGGCGCTCAGGCCGCCTGACGG
>PR_CR_10_Liq_1_inCRDRAFT_1001988_pt1 | contig 10862 bp, 13 predicted proteins | sample PRCRCaboRojoPR_3_FD_10241 | JGI IMG/M metagenome (IMG submission 10241) | reverse complement strand
AAGCCTGCACGAAGTACTCGAAAGCGTTATTAAGAAATAACCTTTTTGCTGGCCAACAGCAAACCATCACCGGCCATCGACAGGGTGGACAGGAAGCTATCACTATCCCTGAACGATCTCACTGCTGAGCGGAAGTTAGCGGTAGCCTCATCTCGCAAAGCTGGGTCTGGAACACGATCTCTAAACAAAGCGTGAGCGAAAGCAATCACGCCTCCCGGTCTTAGCAATCTGCTAGCCGAGTGCAGGTGATCATCCAATTGCTCATCCTCTGCATCAATAAAAACCAAGTCATATGCCGCATCGGCCATGTTTGCCATCACTCTGTGTGCATCACCTGAGATGGCTCTGATTCGAGAGCTATCTAAGCCAGCTTCGGCAAAGCTTTGTTTGGCAACGTTTTGATATTCAGGCTCAGAGTCGATGGTTGTTAGAACTAGCTTTGGAGAACCCTCCAATAGCCATAGAGAGCTAACTCCAGCTCCAGTGCCTGCCTCCACGGCGGTTTTTGCACCCAGGGCAGAGACAATGAATGCCAGCTGAGCTCCAGTAGCTGGCGTAATGGTTTCAACGCCAAGTTGCTCCGCGCGATAGCGAGCTTGTTTTATATGTTCTGGCTCACTGGCGAAGTCCTCGGTGAATTTCCAGCTGGAGACTTTATCTATCATCGTCTCCTAAGCATAATTGGCAAAGCTGAAAAACTTCGCTTTGAGTTATACCCTTGAAGCATGTTTGGTCTAAGTGGCGAGAAATTATTGCTTATTGGGTTGATTGCGATTTTTGTTCTGGGACCCGAAAGACTACCCACTTACGCCCAGAGGCTTGCTCAGTGGATAAAAAAAGCACGAGTCTGGCTTGATGGAGCGCAAGATCGAGCAAAACAGGAATTGGGGGATGATTTCCAAGATGTTGACTGGAAGAAAATGGACCCCAGGCAATACGATCCTCGAAGAATAATTCGAGACGCTTTGCAAGAACCAGCAACCACTGCAACCACGAGTGTGGTGGCTGCCGGAGAGATTTCAAGATTAGAACCAGGTCAACCAGCTCCGTTTGACAATGAAGCTACTTAGAGCCTTTTCATAAGCTTTGCAATCATTCCCATCATTGGTGCCATCTTGTTGTATTGAGCACCTCTTGATGGTAGCTCGACAAATCCGTTATTGGTGGCAATGGTCCTTGGCTCGGTGAATCGGCGAATACCGTGGATTCCATTTCTTCTGCCCACTCCACTCTGCTTCATGCCACCCATAGGGGCGTCCAGCGAGGCCATGCTTGCTCGGTAGCCCTCGTTTATGTTTACAGTTCCGGCAAGCAAACGCTGGGCAACCTCTTTAGCCTGAGACTTGTTTCCGAAAACGCTGGCGTTTAGGCCGTATTCGGTGTCGTTTGCCATCTTTACCGCATCATCGATGCTTTCATAGGGAATCAGTGCCAATACCGGACCAAAAACCTCTTGGCTTGCAATCTCAGAATCATGACTGACATCAACCAACACACTTGGTCTAATCAGATTGTTTTCAACCTCACCACCAATGACTGAGGCTCCTGAGTCTTTTGCTCTGGAGAGGAATCCATTAACTCGCGAAGTCTGTTCGGCACTAACAAGCGCTCCCAGGTCGTGATCGAAAACATTCGAGCTTCCAAGTTTTAGACTTTCAATCTTTCGGGTCAATGCCTCTGTGTATGTAGTGATTTCGGATTTGGGAACGTAAGCTCTCTCGGTTGCTACACACAGCTGTCCCGAGTTTCCAATCACTGAGGCCAGTAATCTTTCGGCAGTTTTGTCAACATCGGCATTCGCTAAAACGATTGCTGGGTTTTTGCCCCCCAGTTCCATTGAAAAGCCAATTAGCCTCGCAGCTGCTCGCTGAGCAACTTTTCTGCCGGTTGCGGTGGAGCCGGTGAATGCAAAGTAATCGCAGCGGTCGATCAGACCATTGCCGATAACCTCGTTGTCTCCATGAACCACTTGCCAGAGTCCTTTGGGTAAACCGTTTTGCTCTGCCAGATCCCTGGCCTGGATGATTGTTTTCACTGTCTTATCATCTGCTTTTTGAACAACGGCATTGCCTGCAGCTAAAGCTGGAATTACATCCAACATGGTCAGGGCCAAGGGGTAATTCCACGGTGTGACAACACCGACAACCCCTACAGCTGGATAGTCCACTCTTACACTGAGGGCGAGCGGGATGCCTGCTTTGGCCCGATGCGGCTTCAGGGCCTTTTTGAGGTTATTGGCAACATAACGAATACCGGCCAGCGAGCCGGTGATTTCCTCAAAGGCATGGTTTCTGGATTTGCCAGTTTCTGCTTGGAGTGTGTCCATCAGTGAATTTTGGTTTTCATTGAGGCTGTCGTGATAGCTCAAAAAAATAGATCTGCGGGATGCAAAACTAGATTCTTTCCAGAGTTTTTGAGCCTCTGTGGCTGATTCAAATGCTTGATCTAAACTCTGCTGATTTTGATTCTGAATAGTTTGGCTCATATGGAACTCAACCCAGATTTAGCTTTAATTTCTTCCCATCAAGCCCAATTGGAATCTTGCTCAGATAATCAATCAATTTTCTAAGCTCTGGTGCAGACTGGGCGAGTTGATCGCTGGGGTTACCGTTATCACTATTGATTCGAAGCCGTTCATCCATTGGAATCTGAGCCAATAGCTTCACTTCCTGGCCAGAAACTTCTGTTAGGCGATCCGCTACCGCTTGGCCACCACCCTTCCCAAAGATGTAATTTTTGTGGCCATCGATTTCTAGGTAGCTCATATTTTCAATCACCCCCAGGATTTTTTGACCCGTTTGCAAACCAATTGCCCCACTTCTCTCAGCAACATCGCTGGCAGCAGGTTGGGGGGTGGTGACAACCAATGAGAATGCTTTTGGTAATAACTGCCCAAGGCTGATTGCAACATCACCGGTGCCAGGAGGCAGGTCAACCAACAAGAAATCTAAATCTCCCCAGTAAACATCCGTTAGAAATTGTTCAATTGCTCGGTGGAGCATTGGGCCCCGCCAGCCAACAGGTTGGTTTTTTTCAACAAACATGCCTATTGAAATAACCCTCACCTCATGGGCAATTGGGGGAAGAATCAATTCATCGACCTTGGTTGGCTTTTCCTCAATGCCGAGTTGTCCGGGAATCGAATAGCCGAAGATGTCTGCGTCTAAAACACCGACTTTCAAACCCTTTGCCGCCAAGCCCACTGCCAGATTGGCGGTGAGAGTTGATTTGCCAACGCCACCTTTCCCACTTCCAACAAAAATGATTCTGGTGGTGTTGGATTCCTCAATGAAAGGGTTGTGTTTCACAGGCTTGCCACTTCGAAGCTTGGATTTCAATTCGTTGCGTTCATCGGCGTTCATCACCGTCATCTCGACTTCATAGTCACCAAGCGGGGCCAAGGCTTCTCGAACCTCGCGTTCGATTTTTTGAGATGCTGGACAGCCGACAATTGTTAGCTTGATTTGAACCTTCGCTGGATCCTCAGAGACTGGACCCACCATTCCCAATTCAGTGATTGGTTGCCTGAGCTCAGGGTCAATTACTTCACTTAGAGCCTTTAGGATTCTGTCCGTCATTTTCGCCTGCATCAAGCCTTGAGTCGATTTGTTTTAGAAGCTGCTGCATTTCATCCTGCACGAAATCTTTGGTTGCAATGTCTTCTATTGCAAGCCTAAGGGCGGCTACTTCCCTTGCCAAATACTCAGTGTCATTGAGATTGCGCTCAGCCCGTTGACGGTCCTGCTCAAACTTCACTCGGTCTCTGTCGTCTTGCCGGTTCTGAGCAAGCAAAATAAGCGGTGCTGCATAAGAAGCTTGTAGCGAGAGAATCAGTGTCAGCAACGTGAAGTTCAGCGCCCTTGGGTCAAACTGCATCGATTCAGGTGCCATGGTGTTCCAGCTAAGCCAGACTGTAACAAACAGGGTCATTCCCAGCAAGAATCCACCGGTTCCCATTGCCCTTGCAAAACCTTCGCTGACGCGACCAATTCCTTCTTGGGAGATGTTTAGGCGGCTAAGCAAACTTCTTCTGGTCTTGACCGGGGTTTCAAGGTTGTCCCACTTTCTAGCCATTCGAGTTCACCTCGCTCTCATCATTTCTCCAGTCACCCGGCAATAGGTGATCCAAGACATCGTCAACCGTCACCACACCCAGCACTCTGTTTTGCTCATCCACTACTGGCAAAGACACGAGGTCATAACTAGCCAAGAAGCGGTGGATTTGATCGATTGGGGTGTCTGGGGAAACTGGTTCCAGTTCCGTGTCCAATAGGTTACCCAATCTCTCGTTGGGCGGATAGCGCAAAAGTTTCTGGAAGTGTACAACGCCGAGGTATTTACCGGTGGTGGCTTCAAATGGTGGCATTGTCACAAAAAGCTGAGCGGCCAGCACCTGTGGGACCTGACGTCTTCTGATTTTGGCCATGGCCTCAGCAACAGTTGTGTCAGCCGAGCAAATCACCGGTTCGTTGGTCATCAGTCCACCGGCGGTGAGTGCCTCATACTGCATCAACGAACGAATATCCTCAGCTTCGTCCTCGTCGATGAGCGACAGTAGTGCCTCAGACTTATCAGCGGGCAGAGTGGCCAGCAGGTCGGCTGCGTCATCTGGCTCCATTAGGTCTAAAACCTCAGCAGCCCTCTCGCTGGAGAGCTGATTGATGATTCCAATTTGATCTTCCCCATGAAGCTCTTCTAGCAAATCTGCAAGTTTTTCATCATCCAATTCGCCAGCAACGGCAAGCATTCTTTCGTCTGGCAGATCCATCACCGCGGTCGCTAGGTCGGCAGGGCGCAACTCTCCATAAGCTGCCAAGAGTTGCTGTGCCTCTTGGTCAATGGCACTTTGCTGCTCTTCGGTTACCTCTTTCCAGCCTGCAAAAAGTGTTTTTCCGCGACCGAATGCGAGACCTTGTTTTGGTTTGCGAAGAAAAAACTCAGTGAGTACCCAATCGCCCTTGCCGTTTTGCTCTACTGCAAAATCTTCGATGGTTGCACTAGCGCCGTCTTCCAAAATCTTCACTCGTCTTCCAAGCATCTCCCCAATAGCTCGTACTTCTTGACCACGCTGATTAAATCTACGCAGGTCGATCAAGCCCGTGGTCATAACCTGACCCGGGGTGATGGCGGTGACTCGGGAGATTGGCACGAAAACCCTGCGGCGGCCTGGAATTTCCACAATCATCCCTGAAATTCGTGGAGCAACTGTTTTTCGATAGAGCATGAGCACATCCACTACCTTGCCGACACGATCTCCGGCGGGGTCGTAGACCCCACAGCCAGCCAGTCTGGCGACAAATACTCTTGTTGCGCTCACAGAGATAACCTTAGACTCTCAAATCGCTCCCGTGGCAGAATGCTGTCATGAGCAACCCGTTGAATGGACGCGGACGCGCCCGAGACAGCCAGATTCCACAAGGTGAGTCGGTTGGAGAATTCGATAACTATCAAAAAGCCAGTCAGCTGGTGAACAAACTGGTGGCAAATGATTTTCCACCAAGTCTGATCACAATCATCGGTGATGATTTGAAGCTGGTGGAAACAGTCAGATCAAAGCTTGGATTTGGAAGAATCGCTCTGAGCGGTGCGGTGACAGGTTCTTGGATCGGTCTGATTTTTGGACTCTTATTTGGCGCTGGGATAAACGCAGATGGCTCCGGGGATGTTGTATTTCAGCCACAGAACTTCATTTCTGCATTAGTAATTGGAGCTGGAATCGGAATGCTTTTTAACATCATCCGCTTCTCGATTAGTAAAAATCGCAGAGAGTATCTCTCTTACCCGCAGACCATAGCCAAGACCTACCGAGTGGTGGTTCCTGCAACTGAGCTAGCGAAGGCCAGAAGCCTAGTCTCTGTTCCAGATTGATTCCATCCAGCCCTCAATTTCGCCGCTGGTTCTGGGAATCGAAGCAGACAGCCAGTCATATCCCGTTTCAGTGATGGCAACATTGTCTTCAATGCGAACACCAATCCCTCGAAACTTCTCCGGCACCAGCTCATCGTTTTGGTGGAAATAAAGCCCCGGTTCAATGGTGAAGACCATGCCTGGCTGTAATTCAGTGTCCAAATACATTTCTTTTCTGGCCTGAGCACAGTCATGAACATCCAACCCAAGGTGATGACCAGTTCCGTGCACCATCCAGCGACGGTGCTGTTGATTTTCACTCTTTAGTGACTCTTCTGCAGTAACCGGCAGTATTCCCCACTTCTCGCAGTGATTTGCAATAACCTTCATCGCCTCGTTGTGCATGTCTCTGAAACGGTTTCCAGGTGTGCAAACTGCGAAGGCCGCGTCTGCGGCTTCCAGCACCACGTCGTAAATTTCTTTTTGGACTTCACTGAATTTTCCAGAAATTGGCATGGTTCTGGTGATGTCTGCCGTGAACAAAGAGTCAAGTTCGATTCCAGCGTCAACCAAAACTAGATCGCCCTTATTTATGTCCCCATCATTTTTTGTCCAGTGCAGGATGTTGGCATGATTTCCACTGGCCGCAATGGTTTCGTATCCAAGGTCATTACCCAGCAGTCGAGCCTTTTGAAAAAAAGCAGTTTCCAGTGCTCGCTCACCGCGTTTATTTGCATTAGGAATCTCAGCGATTAAGTTTTCAAAACCCTGCTTGGTCGCCTCCACCGCCTGCTTCATTTCTGAGATTTCCCAAGCTGTTTTGATGATTCGCTGCTCGCTAAGAAACTGTTTCAGCTTTTCATCAGAAAGATCAATTCGGTTTTCTGAAACCTCACTCAGCTCCGACAGAGGCTTGGTTTGGACCTCGAGGAGATTCTGGATTTGCCCAAGATCGGGTCTTGGACCGACCCAAAATTCTCCAATCTCAGTGTTTGCGAAAAACTCATCTGAGTCTGCATCAGCGGTTGGTCGAAGATATAGCGAGGAAGTTCCAAGTTTTGAATCCAGCACCAAAACTGATTCCTCAACAGCTGAGCTTCCCCAGTTGGTCAGTTGAGTAAATTCGGTGTTTGGCCTAAATCTGTAGTGAGTGTCATTGCTTCTAGTGGGAGCTTTACCAGCCTCGATATAAATGACCTGGTTTGGAAAAGCTTCCATCAGCTGTTTGCGCTTAAGTTCAGCCTCTTTGTTTGCCTGAGAGTTGGGTTCGACCAAGGCATTCACATCTGACCAGCCAGTTTTCATGAATTCCAAAAATGCTTTGTCTTTGGGCGTTCGACTGCGATTGTCTGCATTCAATGTCTTCTCCAATCCACTAAAGTCGTTGCATGACCCATCAGCCAGTCCTTGATTTGCACACTCACAGCAATCGAAGCGATGGCCTAGACACCCCAGCCTATTTGATGCAGAGAGCCAAGCGGCTCGGGGTGGACCTAATCGGGTTAGCAGATCATGACACCACAGATGGTTGGGCTGAGGGCTTAGCCTCAGCAAAGCAGTTGGGCTTGGGGTTTTTGCCAGCCATAGAGATTTCTACCCATGCGGTTTTATCCAGTAAAAAAAGAATCAGTGTGCACATCCTGGCCTATCGACCAGACCCCAATCACCCCAAGCTAGTCGAAGAACTCGCTAAAACTCGAGAGAGCAGAGTTGGCAGAGCCAAGCGAATGGTTGAACTGATTTCAGAGGATTACCCAATATCTTGGGAAGAAATCACCCAACACATCAGACCCGGTTCAACCGTGGGCAGGCCAGCCATTGCCGATGCTCTAGCGAGGGCGGGGATAGTTAAGGACAGAAGTGCTGCTTTTGACACGATTTTGCACAAATCAAGCCCCTATTACATCAGCGAGCATTCGCTGAGCACAACAGAGGCAATAGAGCTTGCAATTGAAGCAGGAGCGGCACCAGTGATTGCTCATCCGCTGATGGATTTCCCAGCTGGCAAGTCAACGGCTGATTTGCCGGACACCCACTTCAAAGAAATGGTTGAGGCCGGACTAAAAGGTCTAGAGGTTTATCACCGACAGGTTCCAAAGGCAGCGCGAGAGTGGTTGTTAGATTTTGCCAAAAACCACAACCTTTTCACCACCGGCTCCAGTGATTATCACGGAGTCGGTGGCAAGGTAAATGAGCTTGGCGAGAATTCAACCTCAGTTGAAGATTTTCGTTCGCTGATTGCTCAGAGCAGTGGAGCTGATTACTACTTACCCGAAGAATTGGACTGGTTATAGCTTCTGGTCCTGCGACGTGACTTTTGCTGCCTTGGGGCTGCACCGGGTTTTGACTCTTGTCCTCTGGGTTCGGTTTTTCTGGAAAGTGAACCTTTGGCATCTTTTGGTATCTCAAGATCTTCAAAGATGTGTGGTGAGGAAGAGTAGGTCTCCAGGGGCTCATCGAAATCAAGCTCAAGTGTTTTATTAATCATCTTCCAGCGGTTGATGTCATCCCAGTCAACAAGGGTGATGGCGATACCTTTTTTGCCAGCCCTTCCAGTTCGACCGGTTCGGTGCAAATAAGCCTTGTCATCCTCTGGGGTGGAGTAGTTGATTACGTGGCTTACATCGTCAACATCGATTCCTCTGGCAGCAACCTCGGTAGCAACCATGATGCGCTTTTTGTTTTCCCTGAAGGCCTTCATTGATCGCTCTCTGGCGGGTTGCCCCATGTCGCCGTGCAACGTGGTTGCAGAGAAGCCTCTTTCAGTCAACACCTCACCAAGCTTGGAAGCTTGCCTCTTGGTTGGACAGAAGATGATTGCCTTGTCGATGTCTTTGGATTGCAAAATCTTGGCAACCAATTCGTCTTTGTCGAGTTTGTGTGCACGATAGACAAACTGCTTAATATCAGTCTTTGTTTGCCGCTGGTCATCTCCAGTTGCACGAATGTGAACTGGCTTGTCCTGGTGTTTGCGAGCAAGCGTCAGAATCGGGTCTGGCATGGTTGCTGAGAACAAAAGGGTTTGTTTCTCTTTAGGGGTTGCAGAAAAGATTTTTTCAATGTCTGGCAGGAAACCAAGATCCAACATCTCATCTGCTTCATCCAAAACTAAATACTCAACTTCTGAATAGTTTAGGTGTCCTTTTTGGTGCAAATCATTGAGTCGACCGGGTGTTCCAACAATAATCTGTCGTCCAGCGGAGAGTTCTTCAATTTGTTGCTCGTAGCTTTTGCCACCTAGTATTTCTGCAACCCGAACTGAACGGTTTGAAGTTGCTATAACCAAATCACTGGCAACCTGCTGGGCTAGTTCTCTGGTTGGAACCACAATCAATGCAAGGTGTTTTTTCTCAGGGTTGAGACCAAGTCTCTGGATGACGGGAAGACCAAATCCAAGGGTCTTTCCCGTTCCGGTTTTTGCCTGTCCAATCAGGTCTTTTCCAGTCATCGCAATCGGGATTGCCTGCTCCTGAATGGGGAAGGGGGCGGTAATGCCCCTTGCCTCCAAAGCTGTGACGATGTCTTCGTCAATTCCTAAATCTCTAAAAGTCAAATTCTTTTCTTTCCGCCTAGTTGGCCTATGCTTTGTTTGTGCTGGATTGGGTTCGAAGGCTTCGAAGAGCGTCACGCAAATTAACTTTGCCGTCTCGCGATGCGAGTGATGCTAGAACTAATCAGCAACTGAATCTCTCCAAGCTTACTCCAACTGACGCAGACTTCTTAGCCAGGTTTGCCTCAGCCCAACTATTGGCGGCGGATTTGTTGGCAGATTTGCCCACTCAAACCCCAGATGAGAATGTTTCAGAATCCATCTCCGCACTCGCTGAAAACCAAAAAGAGCGAGTGAGGCCAGTTTTGACGGCGATGGCGAAGTCCGCTAAGTCGTCTGAGGATGAGCTTGAGCGATTCGAGGCCGAGTTTCAGGAATTTGCAGATCGCATTGATGGACGGGGTTTTTATGAAAATCTGATGTCTGTTTATATCGTGTTTGGAATCTTGGATGATTTTTATGAAAAGTTAGCCTCGGTTCAGGGCTCCTCAGTGAAAAGTCTTGTGAATAAAACCTTGAACGACTATCCATTCAGTGAGTTTGTGAAAAATCTGCTTCAGGCAAAGTTAGGGCAAGACCAAGAGCTTAGGGACTCACTTGCAATGTTCGGTAGAAGTTTGGTGGCAGATTGCCTGCTGCACGTTTTGAACACTTTGGAATTTTCGGAGCTTGTTTCAGAAGAGGACGAGGTTGAATTCAGAAGAAAAGCACTTCGAATGATTGAGCCTCTGACCAATCAACTAATTGGCAAGCACTCCGAAAGAATGGATCAGTTGGGGATGAGCGCTTAGAGCGATTTCAGCTGAAGCTCGTCCTGCTCTGTTCTTTTTTTTCTGATAATCCTCACCGCAACAATAGTAATTGGCGGGGTTAGCAACATAACCAACAGCCAAATTGGCGCTTCTGAGTGGGGGAGACCAAAAAGAGTCAGAATCAACCACAGGCCAGATCCGGAAATTACCGCGATTGAGGCCGGAACCAAAGATCCGTGCTTATCACTTTTGCCAATGACATACGGGGTAATCAGGCCAAGAAGAATTCCATAAATAACAACTACCGGCAGGCTGATTAGGTGATTGAGATCCATTAGCTTACAAACCCAACCTGTCTGACTTGCTCCGCGGCAATCTCCACATAGGCCAAAGCCGATGCCGGAACCTTAACCAGGTTGCCCTTATCGTCTTTCAAGGTAAGGGTGTTGCTGGAGCCAGCAATTGCCTTTTCAACCAGGTCGTTGATTGTTTCTGCCGTCTCAACGGATTCAAACTCCAACTCGCGATTGCTGTTTTGGATTCCAATTTTTATCTGCACATTGCTCCTATGTCTGATTCAGTTCAGCTTAGCTGTCTGGCTGCTCGGTATTCAAACCAATGAAGCTGGTTGCCTCTAGTGAGGGCAGGTCTGAACGCTGAGCATCCTCAGCTAAATTATCCAAATCTAACTGGGCGGCTTCCGCTGCTCGGAT
>PR_CR_10_Liq_1_inCRDRAFT_1001987_pt1 | contig 10871 bp, 9 predicted proteins | sample PRCRCaboRojoPR_3_FD_10241 | JGI IMG/M metagenome (IMG submission 10241) | reverse complement strand
TAATCGCTAAATCTGATGGCAAATAAGTGTTATTCACCACAATGTCTCCGCTTTCGCAGTGTTTTCCAACCACCCTTGATAAAACAGGCTCAGCTGAACTTGATCGGGTAGCAAGTGAGCTTGTATATTCCGCTCCATAGAGTGCAAATCGCAAGTTGTCACTTATTCCACCATCGACAGCAACATATCTTCTATTCGCACTGCCCTGTTCGGTTGGCACCTCAATATCTTTGATGGTCCCGACGTTATATAAAGTCACTCCACTGGGTCCCGCAATGAGTCTTCCAGGCTCAAAGCAAAGGTTTGGGGGTTTGATGCCAAGTTCATCAGACAAGGACACAACATTAGCAATAATTCTCTGGGCCAGCTCCTTGATGTTTATCGGTTTTTCGTTTTCAACGTAAGCAATACCAAAGCCGCCACCAAGGTTTAGCTCGGGAACCTCTTCGCCCTCGGATAGCTTTGCATGCAGTGACAAAAGTCTGCGAGCGGCTTCAACAAAACCATCAACCACAAAAATCTGTGAACCGATGTGAGAGTGCAGACCCAAAAACTTCAGTGACGGGTGGGAACGAATAACCGCCACCAAATCCTCGACCTGATCAATCGGTATCCCAAACTTTTGATCTTCTCTCGCGGTTGCCAAAAACTCATGCGTTGAGGCGTGCACACCACTGTTCACCCTGAGCCTCACACCCTGAACAACAGAGTTACTCTCGGCAATTGATGCAATTCTTTCAATCTCCTGCTCAGAATCAATCACGATTGAATTCACTCCAGCAACAACTGCTCGACTGATTTCACTCAAAGACTTGTTATTTCCGTGAAGACCAATCTTCGACCCCTCAAAGCCAGCCGCCCTGGCAACCGCTAGTTCACCTCCGCTGGCAACATCAATTGAGTAACCTTCTTGCTCAACCCAGCCAGCGATATCTGTGGTTAACAACGCCTTCGCCGCGTAATACATGCGAATTGCAATGCCGTGCTCTCTGGCGGGTTGAGTAAATGCCCGATTTACCAGGGCCAATCTTGATCTGAATTCACTCTCGTCTACAACATAAAGTGGTGTTCCGAATTTGCTGGCAAGTTCGCTGACACCGACACCACCGATATGAATCTCACCAGATGAATCGCGCTTAGCAGACTCCGGCCAGATTTTTTTATTCAGATCATTTAGGTCTTCCGGAGCTTGCAACCACTCTGGGGCTAAGGGGTTTTTCACGTTACATCCGTTCTGGGGCACTGACACCCAATAATCTCAGACCATTGGCCAAAACAACAGTGGTAGCTCGATTCAACAGCAACCTTGAGCCATGCACGGGTTCAACTGGCTTTCCAGCCAAAGGGGTAACCCTGCAGTTGTCGTACCAGCGGTGATAGGTTCCAGCAAGCTCCTCCAGATACCTAGCAACCCTGTGCGGCTCGCGATTCTCGGCAGCTATTTTCAAAATAGCTGGGAATTCAACAATCTTTGCAATGAGCGCGTTTTCAGTCTCGTGCTTAAGCAGGGATGGCTCAAATTCATCGACTGTAATCCCAAAGCTTGCAGCGTTATTTTCAACCTGAATGGTTCTGGCGTGAGCGTATTGGACATAGAAAACTGGATTATCATTTGTTTTCTTGGCAAGGGCTTTCAGATCAATGTCCAAGTTTGAATTTGCACTCGAACGAGTCAGTGCATACCTTGCAGCATCAACTCCAACCGCCTCGACCAAAACCTCGAGTGGAATCACGGTTCCGGCTCGCTTACTCATTCGAACCGGTGTTCCGTTTTCCATCAGATTCACCATCTGACCTATCAAAATTTCTAGGTTCTCCCCCGGGGTGTCACCAAATGCCGAACACATCGCCATCATTCTTTGAACATAACCGTGGTGATCCGCACCCAACATGATGATGGCACGATCAAAGCCACGCTCTCTTTTGTTCAGGTAATAGGCCAAATCGGCAGCGATGTATGCAGGCTCTCCATCACTTTTTATTACAACCCGATCATTGTCATCGCCAAACTCGGTTGATCTGAGCCAAACGGCACCGTCTTTGTCGAAGATGTGTCCGTTTTTGCGAAGCTGATTTATGGCTTTTTCAACTGCTTTCGATTCGTGGAGTGAGTTTTCATGGAAATAGACATCAAATTCAACTCCGAAATCAGAGAGCGATTTCTTGATGTCTGCAAACATCATTTCCACACCCTCAGCTCTGAATATCTCCAAGGCTTCATCGTGAGGGTATTCCAAAACCTCTTTTCCGTGACGCTTCAGAATGCGATCAGAGATTTCGGTGATGTATTCCCCTCCGTACCCATCTTCCGGAGCCTCAGCTCCACTGGCACGAGCAAATAAAGACCTTGCAAAGCGATCTATTTGAGCTCCGTGATCATTGAAGTAATACTCACGAACAACATCTGCACCCTGTGAAGTGAGTATTCGCGCAAGCGAATCTCCCATTGCCGCCCAACGGGTGCCGCCAAGGTGAATTGGACCGGTGGGGTTGGCAGAAACAAATTCCAAGTTCATTTTTTGCCCTGAAAATATCTCCGAGCTTCCATAACTGGATCCTTGAGAAACCACTTCGGGCAGAATTGATGCTGCACTGGCTGTGTATAAAAATATGTTCAGAAAACCTGGTCCGGCAACCTCTAGACGATCAACGCCGTCCGAGTCAGACATAAAATCAGCAATTTCTTGACCAAATTCGCGAGGGTTTTTACCCAATTGCTTTGCCAACTGCATCGCAATGTTGGTTGACCAATCGCCATGCTCACGGTTTTTTGGTCTCTCCACCGCAATCTCATGGGGCAGACTCAATTCAAAGCCGTTGTTCTCAGCCAGTTGCTTCACCGAATCGGCTATTAGTTTCGATAGTTGTTCGGGAGTCAAATCCATCCTCAGGTCGAGGCCTAAGTCTAACGGAATGGCCTCGATGTTAGAGTTTTCTATGTAGCCCCCATAGCTCAGGGGATAGAGCACCGCCCTCCGGAGGCGGGTGCGTAGGTTCGAATCCTACTGGGGGCGCTTTAGAAAATCAGCTAGTTGAGTCAGTGCCAAAAACCTGTGGCTCAGTGTGTTTTTCACCTCTGCTGGCAACTGGGCAGCGGTTTTTGAAAAACCCTCTGGGATGAAAATCGGGTCATAGCCAAATCCTTGGTCTCCCTGGCTCTCACGAGCAAGTGAACCACTCCAGATTCCCGTGAAGCCTTTCTCACCAGAGTCATCAACCATAGCAATCGAGCAAATGAAACTTGCGTTTCTGTTGTCCATGTCCTTCATCTGAGCAAGCAGTAGTTCTCTGTTTTTCTGGTCATCCTTTTCACCGCTCCATCTGGCAGAGAGGATTCCGGGGGAACCACCCATCACCTCAACGGCAATTCCTGAATCATCGGCAATTGTAGGAATTCCGGTTGAATCAAAACCATGCCTGGCCTTAATCAATGCATTTTCGTAAAAGGTGACACCATTTTCAATTGGCTCATCACTGAAACCAACCAATTCGACCTCTAGATGATTGTTCAAAATCGCGGAAACTTCGCCGATTTTGTTTTGATTGCCGGTTGCTAGCTGAAGCTTCATCGAACCCTTAGCATCTCGCCCAGCGTGGATTTCTGAATTTCGGTGAGTTCTGCGGTGGCCTTTTTCGCGAGATTCAGCAATCCCTGCAGTTCGGCATCATCAAAGGGTGCGCCCTCCGCGGTTCCCTGAACCTCAACGAATAGACCACGTCCGGTTGTGACAACATTCATGTCTGTTTCTGCTCTGACATCCTCAACGTATTCCAAATCTGTCAGTAACTTCCCATCGACCACGCCAACTGAGATTGCGCTGACAGTATCAATCAAAGGCGACTGGCCAGAAATTAATTTTTTCTGATACCCAAAGTCAATTGCCTGAGCTAGTGCCACAAAACCTCCGGTTATTGCAGCAGTTCTAGTTCCACCATCTGCTTGCAAAACATCGCAATCAATCACGATGGTGTTTTCACCGAGAGATTTGAAGTCAATAACGGAGCGTAATGCCCTTCCAATCAGCCTGGAAATCTCATGAGTCCTGCCACCGATTTTTCCACGTACGCTTTCACGATCACTCCTATCATGAGTGGCCCTGGGAAGCATTGAATACTCCGCGGTGACCCAACCCTCTCCTGAGTCTTTTTTAAACCTTGGAACACCCGGGGTGAAGCTTGCGGTGCATAAAACTTTTGTGGAGCCAAAGTTGATTAGAGCTGAACCCTCTGCGTGCTCACTCCAGCCCAGGTCAATTCCAACATCTCTAAGCTGGTCTTCAGCGCGGTCATTTGGTCGCATCGGTTTTCCTTTCGATTTCTTCAACCCCTAAAACTTCAGGGCCCAAGAATCTTTTGGCTAAAGATTCAAACTGGTGTTTTTTTCCAGTTGCTAAAAATCTGTATCTCGGACTTTCGTCATTCGAGGCTAGCAAGTCATGTTCGGTCAAAACCCTAAAAACATCCCTCGCGGTTTCTTCGGCACTGCTAACCAAGTTGACGCCATCCCCCATCACAAAACTAACTGCCGCGGAAAGCATTGGGTAGTGGGTGCAACCAAGCACCAGAGTGTCGATACCGTCTTGTCTTAGAGGCTCCAAGTAATCCCGGGCAACTTTCAACAGTTCCTCGCCACTGGTTTCTCCTCTTTCGACAAACTCAACAAATGCAGGACAGGCCTGAGTCGAGATCTTCAAATCTAGAGCTGCTGCAAATGCATCGTCATAGCTTTTAGAAGAGATTGTGGCGCTGGTTCCAATCACTCCAACTTTTCCATTTTTGGAAGTAGCTACTGCTTTTCTAACTGCAGGCTGAATCACCTCAACCACCGGAATCCCCTTACCCACGGTGTATCGCTCTCTGGCGTCTCTCAAAACCGCGGAGGATGCTGAATTGCAGGCGATAACCAGCATTTTCACGCCCATATCCACCAACTGGTCCATGACTTTTAGCGCAAGTTCGCGAACCTCTGGAATTGTCTTGGTTCCGTAAGGCGAGTTTTCGGTGTCGCCAAGATAAATAATGGACTCATGCGGGAGTTGATCAATGATTGCCCGAGCAACAGTCAATCCACCGACTCCAGAGTCGAATACACCTATCGGGGCTTCATTCACGTGGACAGTCTATTGTTTGCCGAAACTTCTAAGCTGATTGGCTCGGAGTGTAACCTGTTGGCATGAGCTCAGCACTGAAAACCGACCGTTATGAATTAACCATGCTGGATGCAGCAATTCAGGCTGGGATGGGATCAAGACAAGTTGTTTTCGAGGTGTTTTCGCGAAATCTTCCTCTGGGGCGAAGGTTTGGTGTTTTCGCTGGAACCGGCAGGCTTATTCCAGCGATTCAGGATTTCAAGTTTGAACAACAAGAGCTGGATTTCCTTGAGCGGAACAACATTGTTAGCAAGCAGACCCTTCATTGGCTTGCTAATTTTTCATTCAGTGGGGAAATTATCGGTTTCTCTGAAGGTGAGATCTATTTCGGAAACTCTCCTGTTTTGACAATTTCTGGCACGTTTGCCGAGTGTGTTGTTTTGGAAACACTGGTGCTCTCGGTGCTGAACTATGACTCAGCTGTTGCCAGTGCGGCGGCAAGAATGCGAATTGCGGCAAAAGAAAGAAAGCTAGTTGAGATGGGGTCTCGCAGAGCAAATGAGCATGCCGCGGTTGCAGCCGCCAGAGCCAGTTACATTTCTGGGTTCGATGCGACCAGCAACTTATTGGCCCATCACCGTTATCAAATACCTTCAGTTGGAACCTCAGGTCACGCCTTCAGTCTTTTATTTGAATCTGAGGCGGACGCTTTCAAGGCTCAACATGATGCAATGGGAGATCAGACCACATTTTTATTAGACACCTTTGATATTGAAACCGCGGTGACTACAGCTGTTGAAACCACCGCTGGCAAATTAGGAAACGTTCGGATTGACTCTGGTGACCTGAGTGAATCTGCTCATAGAGTCCGAGCCCAACTTGACTCACTTGGGGCAACGGGAACCAAAATCACCGTTACCAATGATTTAGACGAGGATGCCATAGCTGGCTTATCTGGGTCGCCAGTAGATGGCTTCGGTGTCGGCACCAGCCTGGTTACCGGTTCCGGTCACCCAACTGCCAGCTTTGTCTACAAATTAGTGTCAAAGTTTGAAAATGATAAGTGGATTAACGTTTCCAAAAAATCCACCGGCAAGATCAACCTGCCTGGTAAAAAATTCGCCTATCGAATTTTGGAAAACGAAACAGCAATTCGGGATGAACTGAGACCTTCAAAAATAGATTCTTCAAATGCAAGACCACTGCAAATTGATTACCTTGCCGAGGGCAAGATCGTGTGGGATACAGATTTAGAAATCGCAAGAAAGAGATTCAGTTCCTCGCTTGCTGAGCTTCCCGCAACCTCCAGAAGACTCAGTGAGGGAGACCCCGCCCTAGAAGTCAGTTTTATTTCTTAAGTTTTTCGTAGATTTCTTTGCATTCTGGGCAAACCGGAAACTTCTCTGGATCTCTGCCCGGGACCCATTTCTTTCCACATAGAGCCAACACCGGGGTTCCCATAACTGCACTCTCGGTTATTTTGTTCTTCTGAACATAGTGCGCATAGCGCTCGTGGTCGCCATCCTCTAGTTGTGTCTGTTTTTCAAGTTGCGTTTCCATTAGTTTGATTCTAGGTCTCTACTATCTCCCAGTTCAACGGTGAAAGAAACTCGCTGGCCATCCCTCAGGACCACCATTTCAACTTCCGCACCAGCTGGTTGTGCCCTGACCGCAGCGGTTAGCTCACCACTTCCATCAATCCGGTCACCATCGAACAAAACAACAATGTCACCTGCCTGCAAACCGGCGTTAGCTGCAGCGCTATCAGGAGTTATCTCTACAATTTCCGCACCACTTCCAAAGCTGGAATCGGCAATCACGCTGTCCGTCACCAAAGCCCCAAGCAAACCGTGGCTTGCAAAACCCTTCTCAATGATTTCATCTGAGATTCGCAAAGCTGTGTTGGCAGGTATTGCAAACCCAACACCAATATTTCCCGAAGATCCGCTGGTTGCAATTGCAACATTGATGCCAATTAGGCGACCTTGCTGGTCAACTAGTGCTCCACCCGAGTTACCGGGGTTGATTGCTGCATCTGTCTGCACCACCTGCAGGTTGATTGGCCTGGCCCCAATGCCGTCCCAAAATCTCAAGCCTGACCCGTTTCCATTCTCTACCTCGCTGCTAGCAACTTGAATGGTCCGATTCAGTGCCGAAACAATTCCTTGAGTGACAGTAGAGCTCAAACCAAGAGGTGCTCCGATTGCGAGAACCGGTTCGCCCACGTTGAGAGCATCTGAGTCCTTGATTTCAATTGGTTGAAAATTTTCTGAACCCTGCAGCTTTATCACGGCAATGTCGTTGGTCGGGTCGGTACCGATTACCTCTGCATCGTAAACTCTGCCATCCCAGCCCTGGGCTGTAACAGTGACATTATTGGTGCTTCCTCCAAGTGTTACAACATGGGAGTTGGTGAGTGCGTATCCATCCTCAGACAGCAGTACGCCACTTCCATTGCCTGCTCCGCTAGGACTGGTAACGCTCAANGTGACCACTGACGGTGACGCTGCCAAAGCCGCTCCGGTCACCCAACCAACAGATTCGGTGTTGTTCACAACAACCGGTGCTGGTGCCTGCATTGAACTCAACGCAACCAAAGAAGCTCCTGCTCCAATGGCGCCTCCGGTAAGAGCTGCAAATGCCGCAATCACACTCATTGCCAAGGCACGAGTTGCACGCTTTTCAGTCTTTTTAGGTTTTGGATTATCAGCCTGGACTGGATAAAACAAGAATTGATTACCGGAACGGTCGTCCATTGAAACTCCTTTCAAAACAGTTTGAGCTTTTCAGCACAAACTGAATGATTTCTGAGAGCAACCTGAATGTTTTCTCCTGAAACGCTACCCGACGAGCCTAGTTTCTCTGGGTAACGGCAGGGCTGTCACCAACAATGAATTACTACTCACCGATATAGAACCCGCATCAACTACCCAAGATTCCCCTAACGGTTTGTAATCGACTTGAAACTTGACTGTCGCCTTGGCGGAGAAATCTCCTTTTTCACCAAAGATGTGGCTCGCTTGAAAACCCGATGCTCCAAAACTCCAGATAGCTGATCTGGGTATAAACCTGACACTTACAGGCTCCCCGAAAAGCTCTCCGTTTTTGATTTGAGTTTCTTTCTGAACGCTAAACACAAATTGTTCATCAAAATAGCGCTCCAATGGTTGAACAAACGCTTTGGGAACTGAGGGGGAAGTTCTAAATATCTCCTGCACCGATTCGACATTGATAATTTCAACAGTATTACTTGTTGAACTTGGCGGTTCGGGCAGTGGAACATAGGGCTTCTGATCCAAACAGGGCCTGCTGCCCTCACGAATTTTTACCCAAATTTTTCCAAAAGTTGGTATCTCTACTCCCCCGCTTACATATTGTTGACAGAGTATCCATGGTGGTGGCGGGGTCCAGGTAGATCCAGGTGTGCTGCTCTGGGTCGTGTCAGATTCAGTGTTGCCAGTTCCAATCGATTCACAAATAATTACCTCGCTGGATCCTATGGTTGTCTCACACTGATCATTGCAACCACCTAGTACCGCCCCAGCCGCTGAACAGCTGAAAATTATTGTTTCGATTAGCAATTTTCAAATCTCCTTATCTCTAACTCTGTGATTTTCTTAGTCGAGCCAAGGCTTTCAAGCGTCATAGTCATTGGAAGGTGGGTTGGTCTGGCCTCTGGGGTCAAGTCGTTTCCAAGCTGGTCCAATATTTTTGTTTCACTGACATCCATGCAAAAGCGCCATTTGCTTGAGCTAATTTGCTCTAAATCGAAATAGTCGGTTTCTCCAACCTGCTCTAAGTTCAGCTCCGCCATGATGTCATTAGCCTGCAAAGCCGCCTGCTTAGCCTCACCAGAAAGCACCTGATCAAACTGTTCGTGCATACCCGCATCACTGAGGTTCAAATACCTATCCAGCAGCTGACCCGCAGAGGGCGATTGAGCACAGCCAGCGAGCACTAACAACCAGATGAACAATAAATAACGCACACAGCAAAGCTAGGTCTTTGCAAAAAACAGTGCTCAGAGTTATCCACAAAAAATCCCTCCCAGCGATTAGCTGGGAGGGAAATGGTTGCGGGGACAGGATTTGAACCTGCGACCTCCGGGTTATGAGCCCGGCGAGCTACCGAACTGCTCCACCCCGCGGCGAAGTTATGAGTATAGCAAGCCTGAGCTAATAATGGAAACTAGCGATTAATTGCTGCCACTGCATCCTGAATTGCTTGGTTCAATCTCTCGTCAGCTAAACCGAATGCTGTCCAGTTACCATCAATCAATGCTTGCTCCTTGTCAGCGATCGCCTGCTCTGCGCGAGCAAGTGCATCACTCAAACTAGGGATTTCTACGTCTCCAGTTCCCGCCTGATTTTCATCTGTTGGCTGTCCCTCATCAGTGTCTCCGCCCTGATCAGCTGGATCTTCTGGAGCGGGTGCACCCTCATCTGGCGCCTCTGCGTCCTCACCCGGCACCACGCTGTCACCAGCCTCGGCACCACTGTCTCCGCCGAACAGCTGGTCTAGTGCCTGGTCAAGAGTGTCCTCGAAGGCAATTCGATCTCCAAAGCTAACCAGCACCTTCTGAAGCAGAGGGAAAGATGTTTCACCCGTTGACTCAATGTAGACAGGTTGCACATACAGGAATCCTCCACCAACGGGCAACGTCAGCAGGTTACCGTTTAGAACCCTGGTTGAACCCTGTCTCAAAATGTTCAACAACTGTGAAACTTCACTGTCGGCGTTGAAGTTGTTCTGGACCTGCCCAGGACCCGGAACAATGGTCTCCCTGGGCAAACTCAACAGCTTCAGTCTGCCGTAGTCTTCAGAGATTTGACCAGGTTCGTTACCGGCCTCAGCACTCGCAACCAAATAACCAGTTAGAACGTTTCTGGCATTCTCACCCGTTGACTGAGGAATGAAAGTCGAATACAGGGAGAACTTGGGGTCGTCCATGCCGGGAGCCTGCATTGTCAGGTAATAAGGAGGCTGCAGCACTCCGATGCCTGGTCCATCAACTGGATCATTTGGAGTCATCCAAGCGTCCTGCTGAGAATAAAACGCTCCCGCTTCGGTCACGTGATACCTACCAAGAATCGAACGCTGCACCTTGAACAAATCTGATGGGTAACGCACGTGAGACATCAGTTCACCGCTCATCTCGGAAACCGGACGAATCGTGCCGGGGAAGATTTTGCTCCAGGTTTGCAGCACTGGATCCTCGTCATCCCAAGCGTAAAGAGTCACTGTTCCGTCGTAGGCGTCAACGGTCGCCTTCACCGAATTTCGGATGTAGTTGATGTTATTCGCACCAAACCCAGCAGACTCGGTTGACGAATCAATAATGGCCAAGTTCATGCTCTCTGAGCTTGAGTATGGATAGTTATTGCTTGTGGTGTAAGCGTCAACCACCCAAAGAACCCTGCCGTCAACCACAGCTGGATAAGCCTGTGTGTCTACAGTCAGATAAGGCGCTACCGCCTCTACGCGCTCTCTTGGGTCACGGTTGAACATGATCTGTGACTCAGGGTTTATGGCGTCAGATAGCAAGATCTGCTCACTTTGGAATCTCAAGGCAAACGCGATTCGGTTCACCAGCGAGCCCACGTTTGGACCACCATCTCCCTGGAATGTCGTGTAGGTCTGGTTGTCTGTTCCCTCGCCCGCTGGGAAGTCAAACTCTAGATCTTCAGCATTGGTTCCGCCAACGATTGAATACTCTGGAGAGTTCTCTCCGAAGTAAATCCTTGGCTCAAACTCACCCAATTCTCCAATTGATGGAATTCC
>PR_CR_10_Liq_1_inCRDRAFT_1001985_pt1 | contig 10877 bp, 9 predicted proteins | sample PRCRCaboRojoPR_3_FD_10241 | JGI IMG/M metagenome (IMG submission 10241) | reverse complement strand
CAGAGGAAATGACGGGGCATTTGCGGACACCCATTTTCTCCTCCTCCCCTTCCGCCTTTACCCCGGGAATCGACCCCTCTGGCCCAGTGCATCCAAAGACTCCCTCTCCTCCCCGGAGGGATTCCACGCCGGGGAGAGGAAAGCTCTGCCCGGCGGGGAGAGATGGGCAGGGCTTCTAAGGGATCGCTTTTGTTTTCTCGACGTTGCGCTGTCGGAAAAATCTCCCGCGGGCTTCCTTCTCCGAGAAACATGGGTGTCCGCAGTTTTTCCACGCGGATTCCGAGGCCTACTGAGGACGGCCAGGATTGTGGGTGTCTGCGAACTGTTGGGTGTCCGCGGATTTCTTGGGTGTCCGCGGATTCCCGCGGATTCCGACCGGTTGCCGGGCTCCGGCTGGGTGTTTTGTGTTCGGCGAACTTGGGTGTCCGCGGATGGCGCGGAGGTTTCTGCAGCCGCGCGGGGCGCATTGCAGGTCGGGGAACGCAGGCCACCGCCCGGGGAAGCCGCGGTGGCGGGGTGGCTCCGGATCCGCCCCGCCGGGCTCAGGGGGCGGGATGCGGAGGAGGGGACCGGAGGAACTGGAGGAGAGGAGCAAAAGCGACCTCGGGGGAGAAGCGGCTTCGTGCCCAATCCCGGCCCTGACACCCGCGGGCGAGCCGTTCAGCGGGGCGTGCGGCGAGGGTGAGGAGGGCGGCGCTCCATTCCTCGGCGGTGTCCGCCCGTACGACCCCCGCACCCTCCGCCTCGCGCATTCCCTCCAGTCCCACCTCCGTGGTCACGAGGGGAAGCCCGGCGGCGAGCGCCTCGACGTTCTTGATCTTTAGACCCGTGCCGAAGAACACCGGATTCACGGCCAAGCCGACCTCCTTCCAAAGGGCAGCGGGAGTCGGCACCCGGCCGCGGAGTTCGATCCCCGGCCGATCGTTGAGATCCGCGAGGCGGTCGCAGACCGAACCGGCGACCACCAGGGTGACCCTTCCCCCGAGAAACGGTTCGATCTTCTCGGCCCACCAGCGCACGGCCCTTTCGTTGGCGACATCGCCCGCCCCGAGAAAGCCGGCGCGGAGAGATCCGTCCTCCTGTGGTCGTGGCCGCGGATCGGGCTCCGGGACGTGCAGACCGTGGGGTACAGTGAGCACGGTGGTGTCGGGAACGAGCGATTGGAAGAGGCGGGCATCCTCCTCCTGGATGGCGAGGAGCGCATCAAAGCCCGCGAGCACGCTCGCCTCTTCCTCGAGGGAAAGGGAAAGGGGAACGCGCTGGCCGGCGGCCTCGTAACGCTGCGCGCGCAGGTGGACCGGATCGTGGGTGTCCAGAATTCGCCGGGGGCCGCCCTCCGCGGCGGTGGGCGTCCCGGTGAGGGTGTAGGCCAGGCGAAGGAATTCCACGATCACCGCGGTCGGCGGCTCCCGCTGGAGGCAGTGCCTCACCCAGGCGGCGCCGGCCGCCGAGGCCTCCCTTCGCAGGGCGGGGACGGCCGAGAGGTGGCGTCGACGCGGTCCGCGGAGCGCCCACCACCAGCGCAGGCTTGGAGACGGCACGCGAAGGACAAGGCGCTCCCTCCACTCTCGCAGAGCAACGGCATCGGCCGAGCGGGGGAGAGGTCGGCTCCGCAGGACGGAGAGCGGGAACCCTTGCTGCAGGAGATAGTCGAGAAGGGTGGCGATCCGCTGTTCGGATCCCTTCGCGGGCTTCCAGAACCCGTGATCCGTGACCACGGCGACCCGGGCCATCCGCTCTCGAGGCTGCACCGGAGGGGCCATAGGTTCAGGGTTCGCCCCGCAGGCGGACCGCCCGGACTACGAACTGGGCCCCGAAGAGGGTAGGCCAGGACTGGCTGAGGCAGCGAACGGTCCGGCGGCGCATTCCGGGAGGGAGGGCTCGCCAGGGCAGGTGGCGGTACGCGGGCAGCCAGCCACCGGCCGAAGCGCATTCCGCGACCGGTTGGTACCCGGTGCGGGCGAGCAGCTCACGAAGGGTCTCGCGGGTGAACCAGCGAAGGTGGGTGGCATCCATGAGACCCTTTTCGGCGTAGCGAAAACGGCCGCGCAGCAGATTCATCCGGACGGTCCAGTGGGCGACATTGGGCACAGAGAGGTGCAGGGTGGCATCCGGTGCGAGGACTCGGGAGACCCTCTCCAGCAGGGCGGCTGGATCGGCCAGGTGTTCGAGGACATCCACCAGCAAGACTGCATCGAAGGACGCTCCCCACTCGTCGGCCCGGCGTTCATCGAGCACCCCCTCGTGGACCTCGAGGCCCCGTTGCCGGGCGGCGGCGACCCGCTCCGGCTGCGGTTCCACACCGACCACCGAGCACCGTTTGATTTCCCGCAGCAGGACCCCGATCTCTCCGCTCCCGCATCCGACATCCAGCACGCGTGCGCTGTGCGGAACCCCCTCAAGAATCAGGGCGGGAGCCTCGCCCGGACGGACCCGGGGCAAGCCGTAGCGCTCCGGGCGGGGCCGGTGCTCCACGAATCCGCCGGCCGTTTCGTCCGGCCCTCTCCCGTTCTCCGGCTCCCTTACCACGAGCGACCCTCCTCGCGCCGGCCCCAGCGCCCCTCCCGGGCATCCTCCCACCCCTGCCGGATCGCCCGGAGCAGGATCTCGCTCCCCTGAGACTGCCTCGCCCGGTGCAGCGCCTTGCGGGTCCGGTAGTGGAAACCGTACCGTCGTCGCCAACGGCGAGCGACCGGGAGGGACTCGCGGGCCCACAGCCAATGGTTGCGCGTGTAGTAGTACTGGTACAGGGGAGTGCGCGTCGAACCGAAGGACCGGGAACCCTCGTGCAAAAGGCGGGCCGCCGGCACCACCCGGAGATCCCAACCCGCCCGAGCCGCCCGCTCGCCCCACTCCGTATCCTCGAAGAGAAGAAAGAAGCGCTCATCGAAAACACCCACCTCCGCGAGGGCTTCCGCCCGAAAGAGAATCGCGCAGCCGTTCAACCAGGGCACGGAAGCCGCCCGCTCCGGCCGCTTCCGGAGAAGGACTGGGTAGCCCGACCAGTGGTAGCGGCCGCCCGCCGCGTAGACTTCCCCGGGCCGCCCGGCGAAGTCGACCACCGGACTGACTGCCGCGGCCCGGGGGGCATTCGCCAGTTCCCCGCGAAGGGCAGCCAAGCAGCCCGCCCGCAGGACCGTATCGTTGTTGAGCAGGAGGATCTCCTCCCTCCCGCGCGCGAGGGCGTCCCGCAACCCCACGTTATTCCCTCCGGCATACCCGAGATTGGACCCGGTGGCGAGCCGACGAGCCTGCGGACAACGCGCCGCGATCTGGGCCCGCGAATCGTCGTCGGAGCCGTTGTCGATCACCGTGCACTCATCGGTGGGACCGAGTTGGCCGAGGAAACTCTCCACGCAGCGAACGGTGGCCGCAGGCTCATTCCAGTTGAGGACAATGACGGCAACCCCGGACACGACTCCCCCAGACAAGCCTCGTGGACAGGGCGGGCGAGGAAATTCGGGCCCGGCCGGCGAGGTGCGCATTGCCTTCCCGGCGGGGTCGGAGGCAGCTTCCCCGGGATGGATCCCTACCTCTCCCCCGACTCCCAGGCCGAAGAAATCGTCGACGCCCTCTGTACGCGGCTCGAGGAGCGCGGCGGGCACTCCGCCTTTGCCGGGATGATCGCCGACTACCTCGAGTGGGTCCCAGCGGAGTGCCCCCTCGCGGCGGTCGACCTCGGCTGCGGGACCGGCGTCGTCGCCCGCCGCCTCGCCGGCCATCTCGCCCCCGGCTCGACGGTGGTGGGCGTGGACCGTAGCGAGCGCTTCCTCGAGCGGGCGCGGGCGCTCGATCCGGAGGCGCGTGTCCAGTGGGTAGGCGCGCCGGGCGAGCATCTGCCCCTCGCGGAGGGCTCCCAGGACCTCGTCATCCTGCACACCCTCCTCAGCCATGTGGAGGATCCCGCGACCCTCCTCCGCGAGGCCCGCCGCGTGCTGCGGCCGGGCGGGCAAGTCATCGTGTTCGAGGCGGACCACGGCTCCACCGTGTTCGGATTCCCCGATCCTGTACGCGGACGGGACCTTGTGCGGCAGCTCTACGCGGGCATCGTCCACCAGCCCGATGTCTGCCAGCGCATTCCCCTCCTCCTCCGTGCGGCCGGCTTTTTCCCGGAGCATCACCGCGGCTACGTCCTGTCGGAGGCCGGCCGGGCCGATTTCTGGCTCTCCAGCGTGCGCAGCTTCGCCCGGCTGATCCCCTCCCTCGGCCTCCTCCAGCCCTCCGACGGAGAGGAATGGGTGCAGGCCCAACTCCGGGCCCACGAGGAAAACGCCTTTTTTGCGGCGGCCCCTTTTTACACCTTCGCCGCCCGCGGGGAGGAATAACGTGGACAGGCCGACCCCTCCGACGTCAAAACTCACCCTCCTCTTCCAACCCTTCAACCCTCATCGAAAGGATTCGCAATGCAATTAGGAATGATTGGTCTCGGGCGCATGGGCGCCAACATGGTTCGTCGGCTGCTCCGCGCCGGGCACGAGTGTGTCGTTTACGACATTTCGCCGGAAGTGGTGAAGGAACTGGAAGGCGAGGGCGCCGTCGGCTCCTCCTCCCTCGAGGAGTTCGCCTCCAAACTTGAGCTCCCCCGCGCCGCCATGCTCATGGTCCCGGCCGCCCTCGTGGACCAGACCCTCGAGAGCCTCCGCCCCCACCTCAGCGAGGGCGACATCGTCATCGACGGAGGCAACTCCTTCTACCGCGACGATGTGAAGCGCTCCGCCTCCCTCAAGGAGCACGGCATCCACTACGTGGACTGCGGCACCAGCGGGGGCACCCATGGCCTCGAGCGCGGGTACTGCATGATGATTGGTGGGGAGAAGGAAACGGTCGAGCACCTCGATCCGATCTTTGCCACCCTCGCGCCCGCCGTGGAATCCGCCCCGCAGACTCCCGGGCGCAAGGGGGAGGGTACGGCCGAGCACGGCTACCTGCACTGCGGCCCGAGCGGCGCCGGCCACTTCGTGAAGATGGTCCACAACGGCATCGAGTACGGGATCATGGCCGCCTACGCCGAGGGCCTGAACATCCTCAAGCACGCCGATATCGGGAAGCGGCAGCAGGAGATCGACGCGGAGACGACTCCCCTGCGCGATCCCGAGTACTACCAGTACGAACTGAATCTCGCCGACGTCGCCGAGGTCTGGCGGCGCGGTTCCGTGATCGGCTCCTGGCTGCTCGACCTCACCGCCGAGGCCCTCTACGAAGATCACGACCTCTCCAACTTCAGTGGCCGGGTCTCCGACTCCGGCGAGGGTCGCTGGACGCTCCAGGCCGCCATCGAGGAAGGCGTGCCCGCCACCGTGCTGAGTGCCGCCCTCTACGATCGGTTCTCCTCCCGCGGCGAGGCGGAGTACGGCGACAAGCTCCTCTCGGCGATGCGCTACGAGTTCGGCGGTCACCTCGAGAAGAAGGGCTGAGCGCCCTTCTTCCCCACCGCTCCACCACTCTCGCCCACCGCCCCAACCCAGGAGATTCACCATGCTCCAGAATCAACCGCACTCGGATGCCCTCGTCTTCTTCGGGGCCACCGGTGACCTCGCCTACAAGAAGATCTTCCCCTCCCTCCAAGCGATGATCCAGCGCGGTGCCCTCGAGGTACCGGTCATCGGCGTGGCCAAGGCCGGCTGGGGCCTCGACGACCTCGTCGAGCGCGCCCGGGAAAGCCTCGAGAAGCACGGGGGCGGGGTGGACGACCAGGCCTTCGCCAAGCTGAAGTCGCTCCTCCGCTACGTGGACGGCGACTACGCCGACGCGGCCACCTTCCAGGAACTTCGCAAGCAACTGGACGGGGCCAAGCGGCCGACCCACTACCTCGCCATCCCGCCCGTGCTCTTTGAGACCGTCGTCGAGCAGCTCGGTGCTTCCGGCTGTGCGGACAATGCCCGCGTCGTCGTGGAGAAGCCCTTCGGCCATGACCTGGCAAGCGCCCGGGAGCTCAACCGCACCCTCCAATCGGTCTTTCCCGAGGAGAACATCTTCCGGATCGACCACTACCTCGGGAAGGAACCCGTCCAGAACCTGCTCTACTTCCGCTTCGCGAACTCCTTCCTCGAGCCCATCTGGAACCGCGACCACATCGACTGGGTGCAGATCACCATGGCCGAGGAGTTCGGGGTGAGCGGGCGCGGGGCCTTCTACGAGAATACCGGGGCGATCCGCGACGTCATCCAGAACCACATGACCCAACTCGTCGGCCTCCTCGCCATGGAGCCCCCCGTGGACGCCTCCAGCCGCTCCGTGCGCGACGAGCGCATCAAGGTCTTCCGCTCCATGCGGCCCCTCCGCACCGACGAGGTCGTCCGCGGCCAGTTTGTCGGCTACCGGGGGGAGGAAGGCGTGGATCCGGAATCGCAGACGGAAACCTTCGCCGCGGTGAAAATGCACGTGGACAACTGGCGCTGGGCCGGCGTGCCCTTCTACATCCGCGCGGGCAAGTGCATGCCGAAGACCGTCACTGAGATCCTCGTACACCTGAAGCGTCCGCCCCGGCAGATCTTCCACGAGATCCCGCAGGGTGAGGGCAACTACTTCCGCTTCCGCCTCAGCCCCGAGATCATCATCGCCACCGGCGCCCGGGCCAAGAGCCCCGGCAGCGGGATGGAGGGCGAACAGCAGGAACTGCGGGTCTCCGAGAACGCCTCCGATCGCCTCGAGCCCTACGACCGGCTCCTCGGGGACGCCATGTGCGGCGACTCCACCCTCTTCGCCCGGCAGGACGGGGTCGAGGCCGCGTGGATCGCCGTTGACCCCATCCTCAACAAGCCGACCCCCGTGCACTTCTACGACCAGGGCACCTGGGGACCCGCGGAGGCCGACCACCTCCTTCGCAAGGGCATGCGCTGGCACGAGCCGGGCGCCGAGGACGCATGAGCACCGCGCCTACCACCAACCGCGAGATCTGGCTGATCCGGCACGGCGAGACCGCCTGGAGCCTGAGCGGCCAGCACACCGGCCGCACCGACCTCCCCCTCACCGAACAGGGCCGCGAGCACGCCCGCCTCCTCGGGCGGCGCCTGCGTAGCGAGTCCTTCGACGCGGTCTTCTCCAGCCCCCTCGAGAGGGCCCGCGAGACCTGCGAACTCTCCGGGATTCATGCCCAGCCGATTCTCGACGAGGACTTGCAGGAGTGGGACTACGGCGGCATCGAGGGGCGGACCACCGCGGAAATCCGCGAGGAGCTGGGCGATCCGGAGTGGACGATCTGGAAGGGCAGCCCCCTCCTCCGGGAAACCCCCGCCGATGTCGCCGGCCGGGCCGCCCGCGCCCTTGAGCGGATCACCCCGGCCGGCGGAAGGGTCGCCGTTTTCGCCCACGGGCACTATCTGCGCATCCTTGCCACGGTCTGGCTCGGCCTCCCACCGGAAACCGCCCAGTCCCTCCTCCTCTCCACCACCTCCCTCTCCGTGCTGGGCCACGAACGCGGCCGGCAGGTCCTGCAGAGCTGGAACCAGCCCTGGTTCCTCGTCGAGGACCCGGGGAGCCCCCCTAAGCCCCACCCAATCGCTACCCCATGAACATCCTTGCCGTCGACATCGGAGGCACCCATGTAAAGATCCTCCTCTCCGGGCACGAGCCCTCTGAACGCCGCCGCTTTGCCTCCGGTCATGAGATGACCCCGGACGCCATGATGGAAGGCATCCGCGGAATCCTCGAAGGCTGGTCCTTCGACGCCGTCTCCATCGGCTACCCGGGACCCGTCCGCGACAACAAGCCCGCCGTCGACCCCTGGAATCTCGGGCCCGGCTGGAAGGACTACGACTTCACCAAGGCCTTCGGTGTGCCCACGCGCGTCGTCAACGACGCTGCCATGCAGGCGCTCGGGTCCTACCAGGGAGGGCGGATGCTCTTCCTCGGCTTCGGCACCGGCCTCGGCTCCGCCCTCATCGTGGAGGGCCACCTGCAGCCGCTCGAGCTGGGCCACCTGCCCTACCGGAAGGAACGCACCTACGAGGACTACGCCGGCCAGGCCGGCTACGACCGCATGGGCAAGAAAAAGTGGCGCAAGCACGCCCGCGCCATCATCGAAATCCTGCAAACCGGCCTGCAGGCCGACTACATCGTCCTGGGCGGCGGCAACGCCAAGCACCTCGGCGAACTGCCGGAGCAGTGGATCATGGGCGGCAACCAGAACGCCTTTACCGGGGGCTTCCGGCTCTGGCAGGAAGCCCGGGAGGTCCGCGGGGAAGAGCCGGGCAGCACGACCGGCGCCAAGAACAGCGGGCCGGATTTCTCCATTTGATGGCTTCGGTCGAGTCGGAGGCCTGGGAGCTCATGGAGGAGGCCCTCGTTCGCCGGAACGAGGAACCCATCGGGACCGTCGCGGCCAATCCTCCGGACGGCGACGGCCCGGCCCTCAACTACGACGAAGTCTTCATGCGGGACTTCGCGGTCTCCGCGGTGGCCCTCCTCCTCCGCGGAGAGCACAGCATCGTCCGCTCCTTCCTTCGCACCAGTGCGACCCTCCAGAGCAAGGAGCAGCACTTCGACTGCTTCCACGCCGCCCGCGGCATGCTCCCGGCCAGTTTCAAGCTGCTCGAGGGACAGAACGGGCGCGAGCAGATCGTCCCCGACTACGGCAACCGCGCCATTGGCAGGGTCACCCCGATGGACTCCGCCTTCTGGTGGCTCTACGTCCTCCACGCCTACACTAAGGCCAGCGGGGACGAGCATTTCGCCCAGACGGCCCCGATCCAGGAGACCATTCGGCTGATCCTCCAATTCGTCCTCACCCCGGGCCACGAGCTGACACCCACCCTCCTCGTCCCCGATGGTGCCTTCATGATTGACCGGCGCATGGGCGTGTACGGACACCCGCTGGAAATCCAGACCCTCTTCTTCCTCGCCCTGCGCTCGGCCGAGAACCTGCTCACGCCCGGGATCGACGGAAACGACGAGCTGATCCGTTCCGTCCGGCTCCGCCAGAGCCAGCTCGTCTACCACCTGCGCACCTTCTATTGGTTGGACCTCCCCGACCTGAACCGGATCTACCGCTTCGATGTCGAGGAGTTCGGGGAAAACGCGGCGAACCGCTTCAACATCTACCCGAGCACCATTCCGCAGTGGCTCTTCGAATGGCTCCCGCGGGAGGCCGGCTACTTTCTCGGCAACCTCGGCCCGTCCCGGATTGACTTCCGCGTCTTCGCCCAGGGCAACTTCCTCGCGGTGATCAGCGGGCTCGCCGCCGCGCCCGAGGCCGGCCAGATCACCCGCCTCTTCCACGACCGGCGCGACTTCCTCGTCGGGGAAATGCCGCTCAAGCTCGTCTACCCCGCCCTGGAGAAGCACGACTGGTTCCTCCTTACCGGGAGCGACCCGAAGAACAGCCCGTGGTCCTACCACAATGGGGGGAACTGGCCCTTCCTGCTCTGGATTTTCACGGCTGCCTGCCTGCGCACCGGTCAGGACGCCGGCCTCCATGAAACCGTCGAGCGGGCGGGCAAGCGACTCGCCGCCGACGGCTGGCCAGAGTACTACGACGGGCGCAGCGGACGCCTCATCGGGAAAGAGGCAAGGCTCTACCAGACGTGGAGTATCGCCGGCTACCTCGCCGCCCGCCAGCTCCTCGAACAGCCCGAGCAAGTCGACCTCTTCACCTTCTCCGACACGGTCCAGCCGACGGCCTGCGAGCTTTAGCCACGGGCCCTCGCCCCCCAAGCCTTCCGACCCCGCCCAAACCGACCCCGCGGAGAGGACCGACCCCTCACCGCCAACCCGCGCCCCACCCCCGGGCACACGCCTCCTCCCCCTCGAACGGGGGCCTTCCCCAAGAACGGAGAAAGCGCCCCGCTTCCCGAAAGATTAGGGGAAGATCCCAGACACCCACCACGGGAATCACGGATCCAAGCGCGCAGAAAAATCGAGGACACCCACTTGTTCCCGCCCTTTTCACTCCCCGCGCGGCGAAAAAGGCTCGGCGTAAAAGTGGAAGGAACAGGCCAGGAGGGAACCCTCTGGACAACCGGAGGAGGAGAAAATCGAGGACACCCACCTGTTTTCGCTTTTTTCAATCACCGCACAGCGAAGAATTCTCCGCGTAGAAGTGGAAGGAATGGGCCAAGAGGGAACCTTTTGGACAAACGGAGGAAAAGAAACCCAAGGACCCTACCTCCCGGGCGGTTGATCCTTTCCGAGGACCCTTCCCCAGAAAGGATGGGGCCGAAATGCATGGGTGTCTGCCATTTTTTCAGACCTGCAGAGGGTATCGCCGACACCCATTCAGCCGAACACCTTTTGCCCCCCGCCCAGCAAAGGGTCCTTGGCTTGAAGCCGAAGCGTGCAGGTACGGGAAAGCGGAAAGCGCGGACACCCATTGGTTCGCACACCTTTCGTCCCCCCCCGCCCAGCAAAGGATCCTCGGCTGGGAGCCGAAGCGGGCAGGCCCGGGGATGTGGAGTGAAAATCGCAGACACCCATTTTTTCTTGGACGAGAGTCAGAAAAATCGCGGACACCCACTTGTTCCCACCCCTTTCCCTCCCCGCGCGGGGAAAAAGGCTCGGCGTAGAAGTGGAAGGAACAGGCCAAGAGGGAACCCTCTGGACAACCGGAGGAGAAGGAACCCAGGGACCCTACCTCCCGTGAGGAAACCGCAGACACCCATTGGTTCGAGGATTGGGAATCGCAGACACCCACCTGTTGCGCAAGAGAACCGGAATCGCGGGCACTCCTAAGTTCTTGGAAATCGCGGACACCCATTCATTCGAGAAACCGCGGACACCCATTGGTTCGCCTAGTGGAAATCGCGGACACCCATTGGTTCGCACACCTTTCGTTCCCCCCGCCCAGCAAAGGATTCTCGGCTGGGAGCCGAAGCGGGCAGGTCCGGGGATGAATCCGCTGGGGTCCCGGAGGGAGGACCCAGGGATCGTGCCTCTCGGCTTGT
>PR_CR_10_Liq_1_inCRDRAFT_1001984_pt1 | contig 10879 bp, 5 predicted proteins | sample PRCRCaboRojoPR_3_FD_10241 | JGI IMG/M metagenome (IMG submission 10241) | reverse complement strand
GAGGGCTACTACGCCAGCGTCTTCTACAGCCACCTGGCGGCCCTCGGCCTCGACCTGGCCTGCGAAGACGCCAGCAGCCACGGCCGGCTCGACCTTCGCCTGCGCTTTAACGGCCGGCTCTGGCTGTTCGAATTCAAGGTGGCCGAATTGGCCCCGGACGGCGCCGCGCTGCAACAGATCAGGGACCGCGGCTATGCCGAGAAGTACCGCGCCGAGGGGCTGCCGATGCACCTGATCGGCATCGAGCTCAGCCGCGAGCAGCGCACGTTGGTGGGCTTCGAGGTGGAGACGGTGATGCCATGAGCCGAAGTCCACCTCGTGACAGCGCCGATCGGCGGCGTGAGTAGATGTCTGCAGTGGCCGGTATGGGCTGAACCAGGTCTGACGAGGTCATTCTGTCCTCGACGCTGATCAAGGACCTTTACGCAGGACGATGCACCTGCAATTCTCTGCGACCTTCTTGCCGCAACAAGCGTTGGAGATGATTCGACAGCAAAACATCGCCCGATGCCAAGCAGCGCGAGGTGCTCAACCTGATCAACGCCATCCGGTTGCAGTCAGACGCCGACACCGCAGATTTTTACATTTCCTCAGCGCGTCAGGGGCTTCGTTCAAGTGATCGGCTGGAGCCTCGGCCTAGGCGGGCGCCACGGCACCCGCGCGGAGCAGCGGCTCGATCTCGGTCACGGTCATGGGCTCGGCGAAATAGAAGCCCTGCACCGCCGGACAGCCGTTGGCCGCGAGGAAGTCCGCCTGCCCGCGCGTCTCCACGCCCTCGGCGATGACCTCGAGGCCAAGGCTGCCCGCGAGCCCGACGATGCTCCGCACGATGGCGGCGGCGTCGGCGTCGGGCAGGGCCGCGATAAAGGACGGATCGATCTTGATGCGGCTCACGGGCAGGCGGCGCAGGTACGCGAGCGACGAGCGGCCGGTGCCGAAGTCGTCGATGGCCATGGACAGCTGCAGCCGCGCCAGCGCCTCCAGCACCTGCAGGGACTCGCCCCCCTCCTCCACCAGCAGGTCCTCGCTCAGCTCCAGCTCCACTTCCGTCGGCGCCAGCACGAAGCGCCGCAGCATGGTCTCCGCCAGGCGCGGGAAGTCCACATCCGCCACCTGCTTGGCGGAGACGTTGAGCGCGAGCCGCGGTGGCGCGATGCCGGCGTCCTTCCAGCGCGCGAAGGTCTCGAACGCATGCGCCAGCACCCATTCGCCGATGGGGCCGATGATGCCGGCGCCCTCGGCGATGGACAGGAACTCCACCGGCAGCAGCATACCGCGCTCCGGATGGCGCCAGCGCAGCAGCGCTTCCACACCCAGAATGCGGCCGTTGCCCAGATGCACCTGCGGCTGGTAATGGAGCACCAAACCGCCCTCGTCCAGTGCCCGGCGCAGCCCATTCTCGAAGGCGATGCGCTGCTGCACCACCTCGGTCAGGCGCGGGTCGTAGAGCTGGTAGCGATTGCGCCCGAGCTGCTTGGCCCGGTACATGGCCGTGTCCGCGGTCTGCAGCATGCACTCGGCGTCCCGGGCGTCCAGCGGCGCCAGGCTGATGCCGATACTCAGGCTTACGGCGATCTCCTGGTCTTCCACCCGGAAGCGCCACTGACTCACCGCCGCAAGCAGGCTGCGCGCCAGGGCCGCCACTCCCTGCTGGTCCACCGCGCGCTCGGTGACCACCACGAGCTCGTCGCCACTGATGCGCGCAAAGAGCTGGCCCGCCGGCACGTGGCGCGCGAGCAGACCGGTCAGCTCCACCAGCAGCCGATCACCGGCGCTGTGGCCGAAGGAGTCGTTGACCTGCTTGAAGTTGTCGAGATCGATAAACAGCAGCGCCAGCAGGCCGCCGCGCTCGGCGTTGCGTGCGAGCGCTTCTTCCAAACGTGCACGCAGGGTCCGCCGGTTGGGCAGCCCGGTGAGGTGGTCGTGGTGGGCGAGGCGGTCCAGCTCCAGCTCCGCGTGCTTGCGCTCGGACTCGTCGGTGATGACGCTGTCCCAGAACACGGTGCCATCGCCCTGACGCTGGGGCGTGCCGCGGCCGTGCAGCCACTTGAGCCGACCGCTCGGCGTGCGGATGCGCCATTGGTGCTCCCAGGGCGACAGCGCCTGGCGCGATTCTGCGACGGATGCCCGCATGGCGTCGCGATCTTCCGGCAGCACCATGTCCCACAGCAGCGCCGCGTCCTGCTCCACATCCGTCGCATCCAGCTCCCAGATGGTGCGGCAGCCCTCGCTGATGTAATGCACCCGGCAGCTGCCGTCGGGCAGCTCCTGGTAGCGGAAAATGGCGCCGGGCAGGTTGCCCGCGATGTTGCGCACCTGCTGCTCGCGCTCCGCCAGGGCCTTGCGCTGGCGCACGCTGTCCGTGATGTCCTGGGCGATCACCACCAGGCCCAGCATGGCCGCGTCGGCATCACGGTGCGGCACCAGGTGCAGCTCAAGACAGCGGCGGCCCGGACCCGGCAGGTCGAGCCACACCTCCTTGCGCAGCGCCACGCCGCGGCGGCAACGCTCCAGCCATGCGGACAGGGGCACCTCGGGCGCGCCAACCAGGTCGGTCAGCAGCCGGCCTGCGAGTGCATCGGGGGTGGCGTCAAGCGCCGCGGCAAAGCTCGCGCTCGCATGCTGCACGCGCAGCTCCAGGTCCAGGTAGGCGAGCAGATCCGGCACCGCCGCCAGCACCGCCTCGTTGAGGGCGAGGCTGCGGCGCAGCGCCAGGTCCGTCTCCTTGCGCTCGGTGATGTCCTTGAGGACACCCACGCGCACCCGGTCCCCCGTTTCTTCGACGCGCATCTCGCGCGCGTGATCGCTGACCCAGAGCACCGCCCCATCCGCCGCGCAGAGACGGTACTCGGCATAGAAGGGCTCGGCCTCGGCGCGGGTGCGCAGGCGCTCGCGCTCGATGACCTCGCGGTCATCCGGATGCAGATGCTCGCGCCACAGCGTATGGCTCGGCCGTTCGTCGCCGGCGGGCAGGCGCAGCAGCGTGCGCATGAAGTCGTTGACGTAGCGCGGCGCCTCGTCCGCATCGCCGGTGACATAGACCACCACGGGCAAACTCTCCACCACGCGTGACAGAGTTTGGATGCGCACCAGCAGCGCATCGCCCGCGAGCGCGGACATGACGTTGCCCGCATCCGCAGCGGGCTGCGCCGCGGTATCCTGGCGAGACTTGGCCAAGGACGGTTTCATGGCGATCCAGGCACAACGGTTCTCAGCAAGCATGAGCGCGGCGAGTGGCCCGCGAGCGCTCCCCAGGCGCAAGACCCCGATGATGGAGTCAGTGTTACCCCTTAAGGTTACTGCAACGCAGGCCGCGAATTATGTGATCCGCCGCGCTGTGACTGTGGCGAGCACCGCGCGCCCCAGGTCACCGACGACCAGCCCCGGTTGCTGCGCTGCCGTGCTTGGATCCTGCAGGCAGGGGTTGGTCATGGCCGCCCTGCTGGCCCTGGCCGGCTGCGCGGCGCAGATGCCCCAGAACCTGCGCACGCCGGCGGCGGCGCTCACGCCGGGCGACGCGCGCGCCGCACCGGAGCGCCACCTGGGCAGCACCGTGCGCTGGGGCGGGACCATTCTGGCGGTGCGAAACACCGCGACGGAGACTGACGTGGAGATCCTCGCTCGAGCGCTGGACGCTGCCGGCAGGCCCGAGCCGGACGCGCCGACTGCGGATGCAGCCGCTGGGCGCTTCATTGCCCGCTTCAATGGCTTTCTCGACCCGGCTCAGTACCCTGAGGGCCGGCAACTGACGGTCACGGGCGTGCTCGCGGGCGTGGAGACCCGCGCCGTCGGCGAGTATCCCTATCGGTATCCGGTGGTGGCGGCCACAGCCAAGCACCTGTGGCCCGAGCCCACCGCGGCGGCCGACTGGCCCTGGTATCCGGACCCATGGCTCGGCCCGCCCTGGCCCGGCTTGGGCCCTTATCCCTGGTATCGCGACCCCTGGTATCGGCCCTGGTACTGGTGAAGTGATCGCAACGCTGCGTTCCGAGCTGGTACGCCGACCGCTGCGTTCCGACCTCGGTCGGCGCTTGAGGCCGCTTGATTGCAAGACTCTGTGCTTTCTGGGGTCGCGTACTCCGTCAAGCCGGGCCTGACGGAGTACCCGCGCAGAGGGCCAGGACCGAACGCGGAACGCGTGCTCCTCCCGCAGCGTTGCATCCAGGAGCTCCAGGTTGTCAAGACCATCAGCGCAGAAGCCGAAGCTGCGCTTGCGACCCGGGCGGATCTTCCGCTTGGAGCGCTTCGGCGTCACGATCAGCTCGTCGCCGTCGAAACGGATGCAGGCACCGGCGGCGGCGTCCACCGCGCCCTGCATACTCTCCGCCGGGGGTGCATTCCAAGCTGGCTTGGATGCTGATTGGGGACTTGGGGCAAGGCGTTGCGGCAGGGGCGCGGGCAAGAGGGGCGCCTCCTCAAGCCCGTCGGCGCCCGTCGCCGAGCATCCCCATGGCCAGGAGCGAGGCCAGCCCGACAGCCATGATCGCCGCCACCATGATGAGCGAGTCGTCGAAGGTGCCGGTGCGCTCGGCGAGCTCGCCGGCGACCACGGGGGCGACGATCTGCGCGATGCCGTAGCCCAGCGTCAGCCGCGCCATGATCTGCGCCGGATGCGCCGGGTAGCGCAGCCCGACCATGGTCAGCACCAGCGAGACGATGCCGATGAAGGTGACACCGAACAGCAGGGAACTGGCGATGGCCGCGGCCGGCGACCCGCTCAGCACCGGCAGCAGGATGCCGATGATCTGCAGCACGTAGGCGATGCCGAGCGTCGGCAGATAGCCCAGGCGCCGTGCGACCCGGTCCCAGAGGATCGGCGCCGGCGCCGCGGCCAGCCCCACCAGCAGCCACATGAGCCCGCCCTGCCCCGACAGCGCCGGCTGCTGCTCGGTGATCAGCACCGTGAAGGTGGCGTTGATGGCGTAGCCGAAGCCCGCGCACAGGTAGGCCCCTTGCAACAGCCAGAGCCACAGCGGTCCGGGCTCGTTGCCCGTGTCGACCTGATGCGGCGCGAGTGGTGGCCCGATGTCCGGCCGCGGCAGCCAGCGCCAGGCCGGCACCAGCAGCAGCGCGCCGGCGCCGGTCAGCAGCCACCACTGCCCCCGCCAGTCCAGCACGGGCGCGGCCAGCTCCACCAGCAGCGCGCCCAGGACGATGCCGAGCCCGAGCCCGCTGAAGTGCAGTCCCAGCTCGGCGCGATGGCCGTGGCGCAGGAGCCAGTTCAGGATCAGCCCGGAGCCGAGCATCAGCCCGGCAGCGGTGCTCAGCCCCGCCAGATAGCGGCTCGCACCCCAGAGCACGGGCGACTCGGCCAGCGCCATCATCGCCGTCGTAACCACAGCCAGCACCAGGCCGATGCGATACAGGCGGTCCTTCAGCATCAGGTCCCTGAGCCGGCTCACCAGCAGCACGCCGGACAGGTAGCCCAGGTAGTTCCAGCCCGCGAGCCAGCCCGCCAGGGCATCGCCCATGCCCGTCTGCGTCTGCATGTACGCGAGCATGGGTGTGTAGGCAAAGCGGGCGACGCCCATGGTCAGCACCAGCGCAAAGATGCCGGAGGCGAGGACGAGCAGAGGACGTGTCGGCATCGGAATCGGTGTGGCCTTGGCGTGGCGTGGCTCAGCGAGGCGTGGGGCAGCAGTTTGCGGGAAAACGCCGCCAGCAGCGATGATGCCGCGAAAATCAGGCCCTTGGATGCGCCGTGATCGAAGACGCCTGCCGCGGCATCAAGAGACAGCGCTCCGGCGAGGGTCTGGCGCGCAGCCCCTCGCGCAACACCGCAACGACACAACGTCACCGCAGCCACTCTCGTTCCACGCTCCAGCGTGGGAGTGCCGGCCGGGCGCTTCAGTCAGGCAACCGCGCAGGCGGTGGAGGCGGTCGTCGTGCCATGTGGAGGCGACTGCACCGACGGGCGCAGCTTCAGCGGGCAGCGCCGGATCGGGCTCAGCGGGTGCGGGGAGCAGTTGGGCCGCGCGCTGGCAGTACGCTCGCGACTGGTCCCGGAAGCCGCTGGCCGCGCGGCGCAGTTCGACGAGCGTGGTCCGTGGCACCTGGCGCTGCACTGGCTGGTTGAGGCCGAGCAACGGGATGCCTGGTTGGAGCAGGCCGCCGAGATCCGGAACGAGACGGCTCACGTCGAAGAAATCCCGATTGACTACATCGAGGCGGGCGGTCGACATGGCGGCGGTGATCTGCAGGCGCGCTGGCGCGAGGGCTGCAACCGGCATCGCTTCCCGCGGCTGCTGCTGGCGACCCGCGCGCTGTTCCGACGCCAGGCGAGCGACGTGACCCGCTGGGCCAGCGCCGATGAGCGCGCGCGTGAAGCTTTGGTGACCCGGCTGGCGCGCTTTACCATTCCAGAGACCAACCCGGGGTCTGCGCGCGTGGCGGCGGAGCTGATGGAGTGGCTGCATGCCCGGATGGAAGCCATCAAGCGTGCGCCGGCGGCAGGCGCAGAGGGAGCCGCCGCAGAGGCGAGCCAGAATACCTCGGTGCCGCCCGTTCCCGGACCCACCGCGGTGCGACGGCTGACCATCTCGAACCTCCGCAACATTGCCGCGCTGGAGCTGCCCTTCGCACCCGGTCAGACCGCAACCGTCGTACATGGGCCGAACGGTACTGGCAAGAGCAACCTCTTCGAGGCCCTGTCATTGGCCCTGAGCGGCGCATCGCGGCGGTGCATTGCCTACCTGGACGACCAGGACATTGCCACAAGGCGCTCCACCAAGCACTACGTCGATCAGTACCTGTCCCGTTGGGAGGGTACGGATTCACCGCGCACACTGCTGGAAACCTCCGGGGACAGCCGTGCGCTGAAGCTGGCGGCCGATGCAACGGAAGCCCGGCGTCGGCTGCAGCACTTCGACGGCACCCTCCTCGGGCAGGACCAGGCGCGCGGTTTCGTCCAAATGCCCGGCGACGAGCTCGGCGCGCTGGCGATGGGTGCCCACTCCGACCTCGCACAGGACCTGCTCGACCACGTTCAGGAGCGNCTCGACNAGGCGCGNGGACGCAAGAACCAGTTGCTCAAGCACTGGCAGCTGTCGACCCAGATCACCAAGCCCGACACCGCGGCGACGAAGATCGCCCTGGGCATGCTGAGCCAGGTGCTCGGGGCGCCGCAGCCACAGGTCGGCTGGCTCGCGGCGCTGCTAGGGGAAGGCCTGGCCGACCCCATCGCCAGCCCAATGGCCGGGCAACCGACCGCGGCAGCAGAGATCGCGGACATCAACACCCGCTGGGCAGCGTGGCCGCAGCATCTTCAGCAGACCGCCGCCCACGTCGCCAACAGCGCGCTCGCGGGTGATACCGCTGCCGGCGCAGACGCGATCATCGCGCTGATCCACGAGCATGACCAACTGCTGCGGCGCACCGGCGACATGCTGCGCACCCTCGCCGATCAATCGGAGCAGCTGAGCACGGAGCTTCTGGACCAGGCCGAGCGCTGGGGTCGGTGGCTGGAGCAGCAGACAACCGCCGCCCCGACAGGCACCGCGGTGGCCGGTGCGGAAGAACGCGCGCGCCTGCAAGCCGCGTTGACCAGCGTGCGCCGGCACGGCGAAGGCATCCGTGCCCACCTGGATCATCTGGACGCCGTCGAGCGCTTCCTGGCCCAGCATTGGCACGCGGATCATGCCGGCGACTGCCCCACCTGCGGCACCGACGTGCAGGCGCAGTACGGGCAGGATATCCACGGGCGTCTTGCGACAATGAAACAGTCCGCGGCGGAGGCCCTCCAGATCGCCCGCCGTCAGTACGCCGAGCATTCGAAGCGGCTGAAGACCCTGGATGCCGAAATGGTCAAGCTCGGCGCCGCCCCCTGCCCGCTCGATACGGACCAGCAGCTCAGGATCGCCGAGGGCTTGGCCATCGTGACGCCGCGCGAAGACGAGATCGCCGGAGTCCTGCGCGACCCGGAGCGCCGCCGCAGCTTGCTGGCGAATGCCCGCCGGCTGATTGGCGTGCCGTTACCTCCCAATGTGCAGGACACTCCCGGCGATGATCGGGCGCAGCGCGTCTTGGGGCAAATCACCGATGAGCTCGCCAAGATTCGTCACGCCCTCGCCGAGCCCGCCGCCTGGGAGGCGGTACACAAGGCGGTCCAGCAAACCCTGTCGCAGGCCCTGCAAGAGCACCTGCCGGAGACCATCGGCCGGGTCTGGTTCGAGCTGACCATGGCCTTGACGCCCGCCCGCTGGCAACTTCCGAGCCTGCCGAAGCTGCAGTCCGAGGCAACGCGGCGCAAGCACCGCATCAGCGTGCGCATGCAGGAGCGCTACGCGCGACACCTGCTGAACGAGGCCGAAGCGCACACGCTCGGCCTGGCCTGGTTTCTCCAGCGCCACCTGACCAGCGGGCGGTTCCGTTACGCCCTGCTGGCCATGGACGACCCGGCGCAGGAGATGGATCAGCCCGCGTTCCGCGACCTCTGCCGCCTGCTGGAGACGTTGTTGCGCCTGCATCGTATCCACAACCGCCCGCTCAACCTGCTGGTGCTGCTGCACCAGGACGAGCGAGCGCAGGACCTGGTCCGCGCCACCGACGCCAACCTGCTGCGCCTGGGCTGGAACCGGGCCGTACCCGGCTGGCTGCGGGAGATGCGCCTGCGCGCCGGGCCGGCGCAATTCCCGCTGCCCGTGATGCTGCTGGACAGCGAAGCGCGCAGCACCAATGCGCCGGTCGGCGACGCGACCTGATCGACAACAAGGTGCCCCATCAAGCGCGGGGGAGAACGGACAATGGAGTACGACGCCAAGCGCGCCTTGGAACTGCTGCGACTCGGCACCGAACGGCCAACCGCGGAGCTCAGACCCGGGCAGGAAGACGCGATTCGCCAGGTGATCGCCGGTGGTCCCCGGGTGCTGGTCGTACAAAAGACCGGCTGGGGTAAGAGCTTCATCTATCTCATCGCGATCAAGCTCCTGCGCGACGCGGGTCTGGGGCCGGCACTGCTCATCTCACCCTTGCTTGCCTTGATGCGCAACCAGGTTGCGGCCGCCGAGCGCATGGGGCTCAAGGCCGCAACCATCCATTCCGACAACAGGGACGCCTGGACCAGCATCGAGCACGATCTGAAGTCGGGCAGCGTCGACGTGCTGCTTGTTCATCCCAAGCGGCTCGCCAACGCCCGCTTCGTGGCCGAGGTGCTGTCCGACATCGCAGCGCGCATCTCCTTGCTGGTCATCGACGAGGCCCACTGCATCTCGGATTGGGGCCACGACTTCGTGCCCGAGTATCGCCTGATCGAGCGCATTGCAGACACGCTCCCCGGCAATCTACGGCTGCTTGCCACCACCGCCACTGCCAACAATCGGGTCATGGCGGACTTGCGCAACGTACTCGGTCCCAGGTTGGCCGTGCAGCGCGGCGATCTGAACCGCCCGTCACTGGCGCTGCAAACCATCCGTCTTGGCAGTCAGGCGGAGCGCCTCGCGTGGCTGGCCGAGCAACTGCCGCGGCTGGCCGGCAGCGGTATCGTCTACGCTCTGACCGTCAGAGACGCGAACCGGATATCCGCCTGGCTGCGGACACAAGGCATCGCTGTTGCTGCCTACACCGGAGAGAGCGGCGAGGCACGGCCCGAGCTGGAACAAGCCCTGTTGGCGAATCGCGTGAAGGCCCTGATCGCCACCACGGCGCTGGGTATGGGCTTCGACAAGCCGGACCTGGCCTTCGTCATCCACTTCCAGGCGCCGGCCTCGGTGGTGCATTACTACCAGCAGGTCGGCCGGGCCGGCCGGGCACTGGCGGGCGCCTACGGCGTCCTGCTCGCCGGCGACGAGGACACTGACATCACGGGCTTCTTCATCGATAGCGCCTTTCCCGGCAAAGCGGAGGTGCGCATGGTGCTGGACGCGTTGGAACGGCACCCCAGCGGCCTATCGCTTCGCGAGCTGGAGGGCGAAGTCAACCTGAGCAGCGGTCGCATCGAGAAAACAGTCTCGCTGCTTGCGCTCGAATCACCGGCACCCATCGTGAAACAGGGCGCAAAGTGGCAGCTCACGGCGGCACGGCTCGGCAACGGGTTTTGGGAGCGAGCCGAGCGGCTGACCGCGGTGCGGCGCACGGAGCAAGCACAGATGGTGCCGAGCTTCGCTGAACGCCTGGCAACGGCGTTGCAGCTGCCGTTTGCCCACGTCCTCACGCTCAGCGAGCAGCGCCCGGAACAGAAAACAATGGCGAACAGCGCTCAGCAGGCCCGGAACCTCGACGGTGCGCTGTCTGTCTCGGGATCAGTGCGGGCGGGTCCCGTGCTGCTTGTGGACGACATGGTGGACTCCCGCTGGACCCTGACCGTCGCCGCATGGCTGCTGCGCACCCACGGCAGCGGGCCGGTGCTGCCGCTGGCCCTCGCGTTGACTGGACACGATTGATGCCCGAGCTATCACCGAACACCCAGGCCATCCTCCTGCTGACCGCGCCGCTGATCATCGGCCGCGAGCGCGGTGGCGTCGCACCGCTGACACCGGCGCAGTACCGCAAGCTCTCGCAGCATCTGCGCGAGCACGAGCGGGCGCCGGCGGACCTCATCGACCCCGCGTCGGAGAGCATACTCAGGGCCGCTGCCGAGGCACTGGCACCGAAGGTGGACGAGGAGGCGCTGCGCGCGCTGCTCGGCCGCGGCTTTCAGCTCAGCCAGGCCATCGAGCGCTGGCAGGCCCGGGCGATCTGGGTGGTCAGCCGGGCCGACCCGCACTACCCGCGGCGGCTGAAGGCGCGGCTCAAGGACGCCGCACCGCCCATCCTCTACGGCTGCGGCGACAGCGGGCTGCTGGACGCGGGCGGCCTGGCGGTGGTCGGCTCCCGCCACGTCGACGACGCGCTGCTGCACTACACGGCAGCGATCGGCCGACTCGCGGCGGAGGCTGGCCGCCCG
>PR_CR_10_Liq_1_inCRDRAFT_1001983_pt1 | contig 10883 bp, 9 predicted proteins | sample PRCRCaboRojoPR_3_FD_10241 | JGI IMG/M metagenome (IMG submission 10241) | reverse complement strand
GGGGCGGCGCACCGCGCCGCCGGTCTATCGCAGCGAAACCCGCCAGGAGATCATCGCGCCGCGCCGGACGCTCCGGTTCGAAACGCCCTGCCCGGCGGAGATGGACGCGACCTTCGTCGCGGCGCTCCAGCGCGCGCTGGCCGCGCGCGGGCTCTACCGGGGGCCGATCGACGGCGCGATGGACGCCCGCACACGCGCGGCGGTGCGGCGCTACCAGGCGCCGCGCGGGCTCGACTCGGGGCTGGTCTCTCTCGAGACCGCGCGGGCGCTCGGTCTCGTGGTCACGCCGGTTCCCGACTGAGCCGGGCACAGAAAAGGGCGCCGGCGGGCGCCCTTTCCAAGATCCATTCAAGGCGACGGCCGGCCGGTCACCCGTCCGAGAGCGACAGCGCCACGAAACGCGGCTCGCCCTGCCGGCGCACCAGCAACAAGAGCGACTTGCGGCCGGCCTCGCGGGCGGCCTCGACGCGGTCCTCGAAATCGGCGACCGTCGCGACCTTCTGCTGGCCGGCCTCGGCGATCAGGTCGCCGGCGCGCAGGCCCTTTTCATAGGCCTCGCTGGTCTCGTCCACGTCGGTGACGACGAGGCCGGTGGCCTCCTCGCCGAGGCCGAGCTGCTCGCGCAGATCCGGCGTCAGGTCCGACAGGCTGAGCCCCATCATCTCCTTCTCGGTCGGCGCTTCGGGCTCGGGTTCTGCGCCGGGCGCCATGCCCTCGGCTTCCTCGCGGCGGCCCAGCGTGACATTCAGCGTCTCGGTGCTTCCGTCGCGGAACACCACGACACGGACGGTCTTGCCGACATCGGCATCGCCCACCATCCGCACCAGCTCGCGGGTGTCGGCGACCTCCTCGCCGTCGAAGGACAGGATCACGTCGCCCGCCTCGACACCGGCCTCCATGGCCGGCCCCTCGGGGACATCGGTGACGAGCGCGCCGCGCGCGCCCTCGAGGCCCAGCGCCTCGGCCACGTCGTCGGTCACGTCCTGGATCCGCACGCCGAGCCAGCCGCGGCGGGTCTCGCCGTATTCCTTGAGCTGCGCGACCACCTTGGTGACCACGTTCGAGGCCATCGAGAAGCCGATGCCGATCGACCCGCCCGTCGGGCTGAGGATCGCGGTGTTCACGCCGACGACCTCGCCGTCCATGTTGAAGAGCGGCCCGCCCGAATTGCCGCGGTTGATCGCGGCGTCGGTCTGGATGAAATCGTCATAGGTGCCGCTGAGCTCGCGGTTGCGCGCCGAGACGATCCCGGCCGAGGCCGAGAAGCCCTGCCCGAGCGGGTTGCCGATGGCGATCACCCACTCGCCGACGCGCATGATGTCGCTGTCGCCGAAATCGACGAAGGGCAGCGGTTCGTCGCTCTGGACCTTCAGGAGGGCGATGTCGGTGTTCGGATCGGTGCCGACGACCTCGGCCTTCAGTTCGAGTCCCGACTGGAACTCGGCCAGGATCTCGTCGGCCTGCTCGATCACGTGGTTGTTCGTGACGATGTAGCCATCCTCGGAGATCACGAAACCGGAGCCCAGCGCCTGGCCGCGGCGGGGGCGCTGGCGATCCTGCTGGCGATCCATGAAATCGCGGAAGAAGTCCTCGAGCGGCGAACCCTCGGGGACGACCGGGCCGGGCTGATCGCTGGCCGCGATGGTCGTGGTGGTGGTGATGTTGACCACGGCGGGGCTGACGCGCTCCACCAGGTCGGCGAAACCGTCGGGCGCCGGCCGCGCGGTAGCGACGAGCGCCTGCGCCATGACGAGCGCGAGGCCCAGAAGCAGCGCCGCCGCGGCGCGTACCGGCATGCGCGTCGGCACTGCAACGCTAGTGGTACGGGGTTTCAATTGGTTGTCCTCCTTGATCGGTCTTCACCGGCGCACGCGCCGATGCCTGCTCACGCCCCAGATGTTTGGCTCGAAAGTCACAATTCAACGGTTTCCCGCATCGAGCCGGTCAAATTGGCGTGACCTCCCCACTATGTCTGCATGGCGGCGCCGGTTTCAACCAAAGGAATTGCGCGCCCGGACCGGCGCCGGATTTCAGAAGCGCAACGACAGCGCCGCGCCCAGAACCGGGGCCGGATCGTACTCGGAGGAGGAGAGCGTCGCGCCGGACGCGTCCTCCATCCGCAGCGCGCCGTTCAGCTTGACCCCGGCAAAGCCCGTGACCCGCAGCGCGGCGGTCGGGGCGTAGTTGACCGTGACCATCAGGGGCACCGCGGCGTCCTGGCCGACGCCGCCGCGCGCCGGGCCGTCCCCGTCCAGCCGGAAGCGGCGCTTCTCGTAGCGCCCCGAGAACGCGACCGCGAGGTCGTCGCGAGCCTGCCAGGTCAGGGTCAGCCCCGGCCCGCGGGACACCCCGTGCCCCGACCCCGTCGAAAGCGACAGCCGGTCGGTCACCGCCCAATCCAGGAAAACCACCGGGGTAAGGCTGTCCTCGTCCTCGAGTTCCGTCGACCACTGCAGCCCGGGTCCCACCGAGAGCCGGTCGCTGAGCCGCCACTCGAGACCGGCGAGCAGGCTCACCGTGGTCGCGTCCCCGGCCGCGACGCCCGTTTCGGCGGAATAGGCGATGCCCGGGATGACGCGGGCGGTCATCCGGTCACCCTGCCGGATCTCCAGCGGCAGGCTGAGCCGGACATCGACGATATCGTCCCAGGCCGACCCGGCGCCCAGCGCGCCGCCTGCCCCGAAGGCGTAGTGGCTCATTCCAACCGAAAGCGGTGCGAAGACGTCCCCCGGCCCGTTGCCAAGACCGAGCCGCGGCGCGAGGCTCCAGCGGGTGACGGAAACGCTGCCGCCGGTCGCCAGGTCGCTGTCGAATTGATGGGAAACCGCCGCGGCGGCGCCAATCCAAGGGTCTTGGCTGTCCGTCTGGTCGGCCGCGCGGGCCGGTCCGGACCAGACGAGCGCCGCCAGAACGGCCGCCCCTGGAAGACTCACATGTCGCATCCGCACTCCGATACCGCTTACGCCGTCGCAGCGCAGTCAAGCACCGTCTGCGAGCCGCTGCAAGGAGGTATGCGCCCCGGCCGCGGACCGGTCAGCCGATCTGTCCGGCCAGCGCGATCAGGAAGACGCCGAAGGAGATGGCGGCGAAGCCCATCAGGCGCCGGGTCTCGGGCGTGAGCGAGCGCAGGAACGCCAGCAGCTCTTCGAAACGCAGAGGGGCCAGTGCAAGCACCAGCCCCTCGATCACGGCCACGAGGCCGAGCGCGGTCACGAGATCGGAGATCATTGCGCGGCAGGCGCCCCGGCGGTCCCGGACTGCGACTTCAGGTACTTGAAGAACTCGCTTTCCGGGGAAATGACCATCGACGAGTTCTGTCCCTGCAGCGCTTTTTCATAGGCCGCGAGCGAGCGGTAGAACTCGAAGAACTCCTCGTCCTGGCCGAAGGCCTCGGCAAAGATCGCGTTGCGCCGGGCGTCGGCCTCACCGCGGACGATGTTGGCCTCTTTCTCGGCCTCCGAGACCAGTTCGACCTGGGTCCGGTCGGCCTGGGCGCGGATCCGCGTCGCGGCTTCCTTGCCGCGGGCGATCTCGTCGGCGGCCTCGCGTTCCCGCTCGGCGCGCATCCGGGCGAAGGTCGCCTCGAGGTTCTGTTCCGGCAGGTCGGTGCGCTTGAGCCGGACGTCGACGATTTCCAGCCCGAGGTTCTCGGACTCGTTCGACGCGCCCTCGCGGATGCGTTCCATCAGCGCGGCCCGGTCGACCGACAGGATCTCGTTGGAGTTCACCGAACCCAGAACCTCGCGGGTCATGGCGTTCAGGATCTGCTCCAGCCGGCTCTCGGCGCTGCGCACGCCGCCCACGCCGACGGCCTGGCGGAAGCGGATCACGTCCTCGATCCGGTAGCGCGCGAAGGCGTCCACGACGAGCCGGCGATCGTCCAGCGGGGTCACCTCGAGCGGGCGCGTGTCGATCGACAGGATCCGGTCGTCGTAGCGCACGACCTGCTGGATCACCGGAATCTTGAAACCCAGACCGGGGTCTTCCTTGACGTCCTTGATCTGGCCGAACTGGAGCACGAGCACCTTCTGGCGTTCGTCCACGATGAAGATCGCCGAGAGGGCCGCCGCAACGAGCAGGACCACGACCGGCAGGATGAATGTGGTGCGTGACATCAGTTCGAGCCTCCGTCGTTGGTATTCCGCCGCAGCTCGTTGAGCGGCAGGTAGGGCACGACGCCGCTGCCGCCTTCGCCGCCGAGACCCTGCTCCAGCAGGATCTTGTCGACGTCGCCGAGCACGCGCTCCATCGTTTCGATGTAAAGACGCCGGCGGGTCACCTGGGGTGCCTTCTCGTATTCCTCGAGAACGGCGGTGAAGCGGCTCGCCTCACCTTCCGCCTCGTTGACGACACGGGCGCGGTAGGCTTCGGCCTGTTCGAGGGTCTGCGCGGCTTCACCGCGCGCGGCCCCCAGCACCGTGTTGGCGTAGGCGTCGGCCTCGTTCTGGAGACGGTCGCGCTCCTGCTCGGCCGCCTGCACCTCGCGGAAGGCGTCGATGACCTCGCTCGGCGGGTCGGCCTTGTCGAAGTTCACGCGGACCACGTTGATGCCCGCGTCGTAGCCGTTCAGGGTCGACTGGATCATTTCGCGCAGGCGCACGGCGATCGGACCACGATCCCGGTTCAGGATCGGGGCCAGCTGCGACTGCGCGATGATCTCGCGCATGGCCGATTCCGACACCGCGTTGATGGTGTCCTGCGGGTCGCGCAGGTTGAACAGGAACCGCGCCGGATCGTTGATATTCCAGACCACCTGGAAGTCGATGTCGACGATGTTCTCGTCGCCGGTCAGCATCAGCCCCTGCGACATGCGGCCCGAGCCACCCGCGCCGATCGTCTCGACGCGCTCGCTGGTCACGTTGACGATCTCGTGGGTGACGATNGGCCAGGGCGCGAAGTTGAGGCCCGGCTGGCCCACCGACGAGAACTCGCCGAGGAACAGCTCGACCGACTGCTCTTCGGGCCGGACGGTGTAGACGGAGGCGAAGAGCCAGAGCCCCACCGCCACGATCCCGGCGAGCGTCAGGGTGCTCTTGGAAAAGAGCGGCCCGCCGCCGCCACCGCCGGGCCCGCCCGGCCGGTTGCCGCCGCCGCCGCCCATCAGGACGCGGAGCTGCTCCTGCCCTTTTTTCACGATCTGGTCGATCTCGGGGATCTGGGGCTGGTCGCCGTCGCCGGGTCGCCGTCCGCCGCCGCCGGGCCGGCGATCGTCGCCGTTGCCGCCGCCGCGGCCACCGCCGCCGCCGCCCCAGGGTCCGCCACTGTTACTGGCCATATTGCCCTTCCTCTCCTCTGCCTGAGGTTCTTGTGTTCCAAACTGTTCACTCGCGCCGAAAAATCAAGCGCTGCGGGTCGGTGCCTTCATCGTCACCAGTTCTTCGGCCATGGTGGGATGCACCGCGACCGTGCGGTCGAAGTCTTCCTTGGTGGCGCCCATGGTCACGGCGATGCCCGCCATCTGGATCAGCTCGCCCGCGCCCGGGCCGACGATATGCACGCCCAGGACCTTGCGGTCCGCGGCAGCGACGACGAGCTTCATGAAGACCCGCTCGTTGCGACCGGCCAGGATGTTCTGCATCGGCCGGAAGGCTGCCACGTAGACTTCTACGGGCTGCTGGTCGCGCGCCTCCTCCTCGGTCTGGCCGATGGTGCCGAGCTCGGGCTGGGCAAAGACGGCCTTGGCGATCAGGCTGTGATCGACGGCGGTCGGGTTGCCGTTGAAGACCGTCTCGACGAAGGCCGCGCCCTCGCGGATGGCCACCGGCGTCAGGTTCACGCGATCGGTCGCGTCACCGACGGCGTAGATCGACGGCACGCTGGTCTGCGACCACTTGTCCACCTCGATCGCGCCGTTCCGGCCCAGCGACACGCCCGCCTCTTCCAGCCCGAGCCCGACCGTGTTCGGCCGCCGCCCGGTGGCGAAGAGCACCGCGTCGGTCTCGCATTCGCGGCCGTCGGTGCACTTGACACGGAAGCCGTCGCCCTCTTTCTCGATCCACTCGATATCGGTGCCGACATGCAGATCGACGCCGCGCGCGCGCATCGCCTCGGCGAGATGGCCGCGCATCTCGTCGTCGAAGCCGCGCAGGATCTGCGCGCCGCGGTAGAACTGCTGCACCGCGACGCCCATGCCGTTCAGGATGCAGGCGAATTCGCAGGCGATGTAGCCGCCGCCCACCACGATGGCGCGGCGCGGCAGGTCTTCCATCTCGAAGATCTCGTTCGAGGTCATCGCGTGCTCGGCGCCGGGAAGCTCGGGCTTGAAGGGATGCCCCCCCACCGCCACGAGGATGTGCCGCGCGCTGAAGCTCTCGCCGCTGGACAGCGTCACCCGGTGCGGGTCCGCGACGGTGGCGCGGGCGTCGTGCATCTCGACCCCGGCCTTGCCGAGGTTCTGGCGGTAGATGCCCTCGAGCCGGGCGATCTCGGCATCCTTCTTGGCCTTGAAGGCCGGCCAGTCGAACCGGCATCCGCTGCCGGTGTCCCAGCCGAACCCGGCCGCATCCTCGAGCGCGACCGAGAAGGACGATGCGAAGACCATCAGTTTCTTGGGAACGCAACCGCGGATCACGCAGGTGCCGCCCATCCGGTATTCCTCGGCCAGCCCCACCCGGGCGCCGCCCTCCGCCGCGAGACGCGCCGCGCGCACGCCGCCCGATCCGCCACCGATGACAAAGAGATCGTAGTCGAAATCCATCGCTGCTCAGTCCGCTATGTCGGTGAAAAGGTTCTCGTGATCCTCGGCTTCGACCTGTTCCTGCACCACGGTGCCGGCATGGATGTCCCGCAGCTCGACCATGCCGTCGCCATGGCCGATCACCACCGCGTCGCAGATGTCGATGAAGAGCCCGTTCTCGACCACGCCGGGGATCTGGTTCAGCGCCAGCGACAGCTGGCGCGGATCGCCGATCCGCTTGAGATGCAAATCGAGGATACGGTTGCCCTCGTCGGTGACGAAGGGCGCGTCGCCGGCCATGCGCAGCACGACGTCGCGGCCGTCCACGTCGACGGTACCGAGCGTCTCCTCGATGAGCGCACGGGTCGTCTCCCAGCCGAAGGGAATGACCTCCACCGGCAGCGGGAAGGCGCCGAGCGTCTCGACCTCTTTGGATGTGTCGGTGATCACCACCATCCGGTCCGATGCGGCGGCGACGATCTTCTCCTGCAGCAGCGCCCCGCCGCCCCCCTTGATCAGGTTGAGCTTCGGGTCGAACTCGTCGGCGCCGTCGATGGTCAGGTCGAGCCATTTCAGCTCTTCGAGGGTCGCGATCGGCACGCCCTGCTCGCGTGCCAGCGCCGCGGTGCGCGATGAGGTCGGCACGCCGGTGATCTGCAGCCCTTCGCCGCGCACCTTCTCGCCGAGGATCTTCACCAGCCAGGCGGCGGTCGATCCGGTGCCGAGTCCGAGCCGCATCCCCGGCTCGACGAATTCCGCGGCGCGTTTCGCGGCCACGTATTTGGCCATGTCGACGGGGGACAGCTCTGCGGTCATGGGGCGACTCCGTTCCTGTTCCGGGCCGCTTATAGGAAAGTTGCGCGGCGGGCGCGAGGGGGAACTGGCCCGGACGGCGCGCGCGGTGCCGGAGCGGGCGTTTCGGCGCGGCAAGGGTCGCATTTGGAAAAGCCCCGTGGCATCACCTCCCCCAGAGAGAACCCAAGCGGCAAGAGGGGCCACGCCCATGTTTCTGAGCGTCTTCGACATGTTCAAGGTCGGCATCGGGCCGTCGTCCTCGCACACGATGGGGCCGATGGTGGCGGCGGCGCGTTTTCTCGACCTGCTGCGCGCCAGCCCCTTCAACCCGGCCGGGCTGGGCTGTTCGCTGCACGGATCGCTGGCCTTCACCGGCCACGGGCACGCGACCGACCGCGCCGTGATCCTCGGGCTGGCGGGCTTTCGTCCGGCCGATTACGACGCCGACGCCGCCGAGGAGATGCTGGCGCGGGTCCACGCCGAAAAGCGGGTCGAGAATGACGGCCTGCCGGCGCTGGCCTTCGATCCGAAGACCGATCTCGTCTTCGATTACGACCGCGCGCTGCCCGGCCATGCCAACGGCATGATCCTCTGGGCGACCGACGCGCAGGGCGACACGCTCCTGTCCGAGACCTATTACTCGGTGGGCGGCGGCTTCGTGCTGACCGAGGCCGAGCTGGCCGCCGGCAAGGACAGCGACGACGGACCGCCGGTGCCCTACCCCTTCAAGACGGCCGAAGAGATGCTGGCGATGGCCGCCGACAGCGGCAAGACCATCGCCGAGATGAAGCGCGCCAACGAGCTCGCACGCGGCGGCGCGGCCGATCTCGACCGCGGGCTGGCGCGGATCTGGGCGGTGATGGAGGCCTGCATCGCGCGCGGGCTCGAGGGCACGGGCACGCTGCCCGGGGGCCTGGGCGTGCGGCGCCGGGCGGGCGCGATCCACGACCAGCTCGAGGCCGAGCACGGGCTCAACGTCACACCGCCCCATGTCGTCAACGACTGGATCAGCGTCTACGCCATGGCCGTGAACGAGGAGAACGCCGCCGGCGGCCAGGTCGTCACCGCCCCCACCAACGGCGCGGCCGGCGTGGTGCCGGCGGTGATCCGCTACTGGCTGTCGCATGTACCGGGCGCGCATTCCTCGCGGGTGCCGGAGTTCCTGCTGACCGCCGCGGCGATCGGCGGGCTGGTGAAGTACAACGCCTCGATCTCGGGCGCCGAGGCCGGCTGCCAGGCCGAGGTCGGCTCGGCCAGCGCGATGGCGGCGGCGGGGCTGGCGGCGGTNCTNGGCGGCTCGCCCGCGCAGGTGGAGAACGCCGCCGAGATCGCGCTGGAGCATCACCTCGGCATGACCTGCGACCCGGTGAAGGGGCTCGTCCAGGTTCCCTGCATCGAACGCAACGGGCTCGGCGCGATCAAGGCGGTCTCGGCCGCGTCGCTGGCGCTGCGGGGCGACGGACATCATTTCGTCTCGCTCGACGCCTGCATCGAGACGATGCGTCAGACCGGCGCCGACATGAGCGAGAAATACAAGGAGACCTCGCTCGGCGGGCTCGCCGTCAACGTGCCCAACTGCTGAGGCTCACGATTTGTAAGCCTCGTCAGCGACGGCGAGGACGTATCAGTCGCCAGAATGTCACCAAGAAAAAATAACTTAACGGAATTGCCACGGGCGCACCCAATATCACCCAAATGATATCATCTGGGTCACCAGTAATGTTAGGAACAATAACCATTGCTGCGAATACCAGTACTGCAAGAATGACTACCATTACTCATACTCCGTCATGACTCCCACTTATCCGAGAGGCAGCAGGACTGCTCTGCGCAGACTCCCTAGCCCGCTGGACCCCGCGTCACCCCACCGGAAATTCAGACCAAAACTGCATCCGATAAAACAATGTGATCGTGAACGGGGGCGATGCTGGTCGAGGCTGAACATGTCGATTACACTAAGCAATCGCTCCACGGGGCTAAATACCTACCCCGTGAAGGTGGAATTGCCCTACGTTGTAAGGCCGCGGATCGCGGCCGGCAGCGCCGCGCGCGGCAGCATGACCAGCATGCCGGGGGCGTCCATCTCCAGCAGGACCGTTTCCGCCACCGCCGCGTTCGAGGTGCCGACCCGCCCGTCGGGGCGAAACGCCAGCCCCGCGATGGGCCAGCGCAGCCCGACGCTGCGCCCCGTGACCGGCGCCATCGGGAAGAGCGACACGCGCATGCCCACCGGCAGGTCCAGCGCCAGGCTGGCCGGGCAGTGAAAGCAGATGTCGTCCGCGCCCAGCACGATGCAGCGCTGCCCGGGCTGGCGCACCAGCGTGTTGAAGACCGCCATCTGGTGATCGAGACGGTCACCGGTGAACCCGACGCCCAGGATGAACGGCGCCGCGATGTGGCGCAGGCACTTGTCGAAATCCGTCGTTTCCTGCTCGGGGATGCGGTGCACGATCGACGGGTCGAGCCGGGTCGTGCTAAGCTCGTCGAGGGAGTCCATGTCGCCGATCACGGCGACCGGGGGGAAGCCGAGATCGAGCGCCGACAGCGCGCCGCTGTCGGCCGCCGCGACCACGGGCGCCAGGGCCACCGCCGATTCTACCTGGTCGCGGTCGGTGCGGGCGCCGCCGATCAGGGTCACGCCCCGGCGGGTCTGAACAATAGGGCTGAACATGGCTGTATTGATGTCCGATGCGGAAACAAATCTCAACGAATCGCTGCAAGACTCGGGTCTAGTATTCGGATTTCATTTGGCGATTGGAAATCCCCGATGGTAGATTGCTTGGGCTGGGTCGGGGAGAAAGCGAGCATGTAATGGCTGGTGCGAGCAAGATTCTCACCGTCTCTTACGGAACCTTCTCCTGCACACTGGAAGGTTTCGACGATCCCTTCACCACAATGCGCCACATCGCGGAGTATTTCCGCGACCTGTCGGCGGATGACCGGTATTTCGGCGCGGAACCCCCGCAGCCCGATACCGAGATGCTGCACGAAATCGCCGAGCGGTCGATTCGCCATCGCGTGGCCGCCGAGCTACGCGAGAACGGCGTCGTCCTGCGCCAGGAGCGTGACGAAACGCCGGAACCGACGCTGTCGCGCGCCGGTCTCGCCGCGGCGACCGCCCCCGAGGTCGATGACGACACGGTCGCCGGCAAGATCGAGCGTATGCGCCGCGCGGCCGCCGAGGACCGCGCCACGACGCCGGCCGCGGCCTTCGAGAGCGACACCGAGGCCGCCGAGGCGGCGCCGGAGCCCGCTCCCGAACCCGACATCATGGCCGCTCCGTCGGACGATGACGATAAGGTCACCCCGGACGGCGACACCCCGGTCTTCGCGGATGCCGATGCGGATGCGGATGAGGACGACGCCGCCGACTGGCCTGACGTCGCCGCGGAGACAGAGCCGGAAACCACCG
>PR_CR_10_Liq_1_inCRDRAFT_1001982_pt1 | contig 10884 bp, 7 predicted proteins | sample PRCRCaboRojoPR_3_FD_10241 | JGI IMG/M metagenome (IMG submission 10241) | reverse complement strand
GCTTGCCGCCCGCCAGTGCGGGACGGAGTGGATCTCGACGGGAATCTCTGCACCACGAAAGGGTATCGCACCCCCCGGCCGTTTCGGCACCAACCGAGCGGACCGGATACGCGCCGCCCGCTCGATCTGGCGGGTTACCCAGCCCAGGTTGCGCAGTAGAAAATCGGCTGCGTCCGCCTCGCTGCGCCCGGGGGGCAATACCACGTCGATGCATTCCGGTTTGACGCGAATGCGCAGCTTGCGCGCCGAGCGTGAGCGGGTCAGCCGACATTCCACATCCCGTCCGCCGGCGTGCAGGTGCTCGGGCAGCGTGCCCACGGGAGTTTCAGCCTGTGCCATCGGCCTTCACCAACTCGGCCACCGCCGCCTCCAGGAACGGCGGATGCGGGTCGTTCGGATCAAAGCCCAGTTTCGCGTAGTGCGGATTCCACGACTCGGCAAGCAAGGACTGTTCAACGCGCATGCGGCCACCCTTGGACGTACTCCAGCCGGCGGCAAGGAGACCGTTGTCGCGTAGATGCGCGACCATCTTGCGAGCACAGCCGGCCAGATATTCTTTATCGTCCGTACTCGCAAACGTCTGCAATACGGTGAAGACCGGATACTCGCCCGGCTGAGTCAGGTAAAGACCTTCGGGCTCGCTCACCTGTTTGACGATCTCGTCGGCAATCTCCTGAAGCTCCCGCAGTCGCTTCTCCGCGGCCTCATCTGCCGCATCTTTCCGTTGCTTGATCCGCGCCAGCCGTTCGCCGAGTTGCCGATAGGTGAAGCCGGCCTCGTCCTCCGACAACTCCGCCGTCAGCATCGCTTCCAACGCCGCGGCCTTGTCGGCCGCGCTTGGCAGATCGTCGAGCTTGGCGATGTAGTCCTTGTCGATCTTGAACGCCGGCAGTGCCTGCGCGGCATCGAGAAACGCCGTGTTCTGCTCGATCAGCTCCCGCGTTTTCGCCGACAGCTCGCCGTAGGTCGCGGACGTGTTGCCGCGCTGGCGACGCCGATGGGCGATGTAGATGCCGCACAGCCAGTTGTAAACGCGCCGATGGTCATACAGGCACGGGTCCGGCGAGAGGGCCTCCCACAGCCGTTCCAGGCTCTTGAAGTTCTGCTCGAAGGTCTTCGCCGCATCCGGGTCCTTGATGGCGCGCAGGGCGGCCAACAGGCAGGCGCGGGTATCGCTGATCTGGATCTCCGGGAAGCTGGCCATGCAGCGGGCCACCTCGCCGGGGACCGTGGCCTTGAGCGCGTCCCAGTCGATCAGCGCCTCCTCGCGGAGGCTCTCGTCGAAGTTCAGCGCCTTGGAGAGATCGGCGAACACGCCGAAGAAGTCCACCACCACGCCCGTGCGCTTGTTCATGGCCGGCAGCGGCCGGTTGGTGCGGGCGATGGCCTGCAACAGGTTGTGATCACGCAGCGGCTTGTCGAGATACATCACCTGCTCGATGGGCGCATCGAAGCCGGTCAGCAGCCGGTCGCAGACGATCAGGACCTTGAGCGCCGGGCGCCACTTGGTGCGATGATCTCCATGGGCCTCGCGATTGGCCTCCTCCCACTGCGCCGGCGTCAGCTTGAACCAGTCGATCAGCTCGTCCTGCTTCTGCTTGCCGTAGTGGAAGCGCTCCAGATCGTCGTCGTCGTTCTGGCCCTCGGAGATGATGACATCCGACCTGGCCGTCGGCAGCCCCTTGGCCGTGAGCTGCTTATCCAGCTCGTCCTTGAAGCGGGCACAGGCCGTGCGGTCCACGCCCACCAACTGCGCCTTGAAGCCGCTCGGGTCCGGATAGGCCAGGAAGTGCTCCAGCATCTTGCGGACGACGGTCTCGACCCGGTCCGGGTGCCGGGCCAGCTCCTTCCACTGGGAGCGCTGGCGCTGGAGCAGGTCCTTGGCCTCCTCGTCAGTCAGATCCGCATCGTCGCACATCTGCTCGAAGCTGACGTTCAGTTGCTTCTCGTCGACGACGAAGGCCACCTTGTCGCGGATGTAGTGCACCTCCAGCGTGGCACCATCCTTGATCGCGCGCTTGATGCCGTAATAGCTCAGATAACGCTCCTGCTGAGCGTCCTGGATCGGTCCGAAGTCGCGATGGGTATTGGTCATGGTGCGGTCGATGGGCGTGCCCGTGAGCCCGTAGCGGAACGCCTTCGGCAGCTTCGTGCGCATGGTCATCGCATAGCTGTCGGCGCCCTTGCTGCTTTGCGAGCGATGGCACTCGTCCACCAGCAGGATGACGTTGTCCCGCTCCACCGGGGCCAAGTCGTCCATGCGCTGGAAGGCCTGGAGCGTGGTCACCAGCGTGCCGCGCCAGCCGGTCCTGAGCCGCGACTTCAGGTCCTCGACCCCCATCGCCTTGACCACGTTTGGGTAATCGCAGGCGTCGAAGTCGTCGGCGAGCTGGGTCTTGAGGTCGCGCCGGTCCACGACGATCAGCACGGTCGGGTTTTCCAGCCCGGCCTGTCGGCGCAGCTTGTAGGCCGCGAAGACCATGGTCAGCGACTTGCCCGAGCCCTGGGTGTGCCAGACCAGACCGGTGCGGTCCTGCGCCGGGACATCCTTGCCGATCAGCGCCAGCGTGCGGTCCACCATGTCGTTGGCGGCCTCGAACTGCTGATAGCGCGCCACCTTCTTGACCGTGCGGCCCTTCTTGGTCTCGAACGCGATGAAGTGCTGGAGGAAGTCGAGCACATGGCAGGGCTTCAGCCGCAGCAGACCCTTCACCGGCACCTCCAGCGGATCATCCGGGTCATCGGCCGCGGCATCGTTCCACCAGCCCTTGGTCTCCGGGTACTGCGACAGCCAGGGTCCCCACGTGTCCAGGTGGCGCTCGATGTCGTCCTTGGATGCATCGTGAAACAGCACGGTGCCGTAGCGGAAAACGTCCTCGTCGGCCGCCACGCAGAACACGTTGGGTGCCAGCATCAGCGGTGCCTGGCGCTGGTAGCGGTGGAGTTGGTGCACGCCCTCCGTCCAGTCCTTGCCGCTGGTGATGTAGCTCTTGAACTCGGCGATCACCAGCGGGATGCCGTTGACCAGCAGCACGGTGTCGTCGCGGCACTGCTTCACGCCCTGGACGCGATACTGGTTGGTGGCCGTGAAGTCGTTGAGGTGCTGACGCTCGGGCTCGAAGGCGATGAACTGGACGGTCTCGGCGTCTTCGCCCGGCGTCAGCTCTACCCGTACCCCGTCGCGCAGCCGATCCAGCGTCTCGCGGTTCGCCGTGAGCCGGTCCGGCATGGCCATGGCCTGTCGCAGCGCGTTGATGGCGCGCCGGGCCTGCTCGACCGTCGTGACCTTGTCGTTGATGCGCAGGATGGCGTCCACGAGCACGGACTCCACCAGCGGGTCGTCCAGCGGACGCTCGAAGGCGGCCATGGCCGCCTCGCCGCGGTAGGTCCAGCCGAGGCACTGATCCTTCGGCGTCGTGCTGCCATGGCCTGAAAGCCATTGGATGACGGGCAGCTCGACATAGCCTAGCTCGGTCATGGGGCTACCCCTTCAGCAGTTGGGGGAAGAGGGTAGGGTCGATGCGTTTCGTGCCGGTGAGGAGGTCGTGCATGAGGGATTTCTTGAGTTCTTCGTAGGCGGATTTCACGGCTTTTGCCGCGTCGATTTTAGCTTCTACCGCGGTGATCATCTCGACAAAGCGCTCTTGCTCGGGCAGGGGCGGGACAGGCACGACGATCTGCTTTACGTCCCGGTTGTTGATCTTGAGCGTCCCGTTCGAAGTCTTGGCACGCCGCAGAATCTGATTGTGAACAATTGAGTGATTCCAGGCGGCGACCGCGAACTCGGGGAGCAGATAAGGCTCCTCGTCGTCGCGCAGCACGACCCGCTTCGCGATATCGGGATAGATACAGCCCGGCGGGAAATCCGTGATTCGGCCCGCCTTGCCGACGAGATCAGGATTGGCGTTACCCCGGACGATTAGAATGTCTCCGGTCCGCACAAGATACTTCTCGGCGACGTCTTCTCTGATGTCCGCATACTTGAGGTTGTCGGGATTGGCGAGGTCCACGCGCCCATCGCGCACTGCGGCGATGCTGAACGTCGGCACGCCCGGTGGCTGCGTATTCGCCGACGGAGAAACTCCGTTTTTCGGCTCGCCTTCGATTAGTCGTTCCATCGGCTTGAGCAGCCACCCAGGCGGCAACTCCTTGGTGGGGCGATCTGCATAGGCGGTTACACCCAACGCGGAATAGAAGTAATCCTGGATCAGTGCGCTGCCAAGATTGGCCGACTCTCGTGCGGTGTTTCGAACCCTTTCTATTGCTGTATCCACCACATCGAGAACGCGGGCGATGGCGGCTTGTTCCTCGATGGAAGGAACCGGTACTACCAGATTGCGTATGTCGCGTTCGTTGACAGCGGGGTAATTGGTTCCGCACTGCCATGCGAGGAGTTGTCGCTTGATAGGTTCGCAGAAGGGAAGATGCCGGAGGTAAGCGCTTGACACATTTTCTTCGGCTCGAACCACCGCAAAACCGGTCGAGCAAATAACGGGATCTTCGGATTCGCGCTGCAAACTCGTGTGTGCCTCCAATAGTGGTCGAACCGTGCACAACAGCGTGTCGCCTCTCCTGACGACGCGCCTCGCACGACTAGGAGAATCGCGAAAGGTCATCGACTCAACGGTCTCCCAATCGATCTCGCCCCGCGTCACACTGCCAATATCTATGTATCGGAAAAAGAACTCTCCGTCGGTGCGGCTGCTCAGCGTTTCTGGATTTACACGTCCATAGCCTGGAGAGTCGACGGTAACCCGATTCCAATCGTCACGATAGGTTGAGACCGCGCGCTCTGTGGGCGTCTCAGCAGCCATAGCCAACCGCCTTCAAGAGCTGCATTAGATTCTTTTCGGACTTAACGAGATTCGACTCCGCTTCGCGCAGAGCGATTACTGCATCCTCCACCGACACCCGAGGCTCCGGCTCAAACGTATCCACATACCGCGGAATGTTCAGATTGAACTCGTTCTCCTCGATCTCATCGACGCCGACCACCCGCGCGTGCTTCAGCAGCTCGTCCGGGTCCTGATAGAGCGCCTCAAGCTCGCCCCCGACGTGGGTCACGGCCTGCCGATCATCCTCGGCGCGGCGGCGGGATTCGGCGATCTTCTCGTCGCGCTCCGCCAGCCTGGACGCGGCGCGGTCGCGCTGGCCCCGTAGCTGAGACAGGGCCTTCTCGACCTTGGCGCGCTCGGCTTTGGTCGAGAGGGCGGCGAGCTTGGTCTCCTGCTCCGCGATGCGTGGCTCGAGCATTGCGAGCCGCTCCACATGGCCCGCGTACTCGGCCGTCAGCCGCTCTACCTCATCGTGCTCGCGGGCATCGATCTGGTCGTGGATGCGCCGGCTGTGCTGCGCCACCAATCCAGGCACCTTGGCCGCGTCGCCGTAGGCATGGACGTGCACGAGCATGCGCATGACGTCCTGGGGGCGCAGCTCGTTCTGGTTCGAGAGCTCCCGATAGTGGCGGGCAGCATAGACCAGCAGCACTTGGGCGTGCCGCTCCGGCGGACGCTGCTTGCGCAGGATCAGCAGGCAGGCCGGCACACCAGCGCCGTAGAAGACATTGAGTGGCAGCGAGATCACTGCATCGACCAGCCGCGCGTCGATCAGCGCCTTTCGGATCAAGTGCTCGTCGTCGGCCTTGCGGCGCTTGATCTTGGGGTTGCCGTCGGCATCGAATTCGCCGGTCTCCTCCTCGATGGCCGGCTGGCCGCGGAACAGCACGCCCTGGGGGCAGACCACGCCGGCGCGGCCGTTGGCCGTAAGCGACGCCAGGATGTGCAGGATGAAGGCATAATCGCCTGTGCTGGCGGGCGGGGCGCGGAACGGCGTGCCGCGACCGAAGCGGCCGAACGGGTCCTTGTAGCCCTCCTTGCCGAAGACCTGCTGCTTGAGCTTGGTCTTCTTCTTCTTGTCGTCCGTCTGCTGCTCGGGTTTGAGCCACCAGAAGTCGTCGGAGAACGGGAAATTGGCCAGCACCAGGGAGAAGCGGCGGACCTTGCCCTCGGCATCGCGAAAGGCCGGGTCGGTGATGGTGCTGGCGCCGGCGGCGATCTCCGCCTCCAGACGGTGCAGCACCGAGTTGATCTTGCCGATGGCCGCGTTGCCCCAGTTCATCTCCTGGCCGAAGAAGCGGGCGTCGTTGGCGTTGTGGCCGGCCTCGCGCAGGTAGTCGGCACAGTGCACCAGCATGCCGCCGCTGCCGCAGGTGGGGTCGTAGACGGTGTCGCCGGGCTGGGGCTCCAGGATGCGCACCAGGGTGTCCACCACCTCGGGCGGGGTGAAGAACTCGCCGGCCTTGGCACCGGCGTCGTCGGCGAACTTCTTGATCAGGTACTCGTAGGCACGGCCCAGCACGTCCGGCGACACGCTGGCGTTGGAGAGGTCGTAGGTGTTGAAGTGCTGGACCAGCGCGTGCACCACCTCGTTGGCGATCAGCGGCTTGCCGCTGCCATCCGGCGCCGGGGCGTTCCAGTCCACGGTGAAGACCCCGCGCAGCTCCTGGTTGGCGCTGGAGACGGCACGCATGGCGGCCGTGAGGTTGCGCCCCAGGTCGATGGACGACGCGAGGATGTCGCCCCAGCGGTTGCCTTCCGGAATCCGGAACCGATGCTCCCCACGGGCACGGAAGACCGCCTTCTGGGCGTCGGTGAAGGTCCGCCCCTGCTGTCGTTCCAACTCGGCGATGGCGTCGTCCGCCTCGTGCTCCCACTGGTCGCAGAGGCGTTTGTAGAACATCAGGGACAGGATGTAGTTCTTGTAGTCCTGCCCGGCCGTCTTGCCGCGCAGGATGTTGGCCGCACCCCACAGGTGGGCCTCCAGTTGTTGTTGGGTGAGCTTCACGTGCTTAACTGAGAGTTGCGGTTAGTGTTCACAGGTGCCGTGCTGCCGGCACCATCAGGCGGTACGGTCTGGCTGTGCGCGACTAAACCGTTGGCCCGGCAAATACGATTCGCGTCTGGCAACGCCCCAGGCGCAGGGCATTCGAGGATGGGGTAGAAACTGAAGTCCAGGTCGGCAAGATCGACCTTCAGCAGGTCGTTGTAGAGCAGGTGCAGGAACTTTTCTTTGCTGGATGCCATGGGCGTCGGGTTGCGGGTTCGGATGTCTGGCTATCGGTCGCTCAGCCCTTGAGCTCCGACGGCGGCGATGCGTCCTTCTTGCGCGGCTCAAACAGGGTATGCGCAGCAATGTTGAGCGCGGCTTCGACTTGGCCCGCGGCCTTGGTGAGTTGGTAGAGGTCAAGGCTGTCGATCGTCGTATCGGGCTTTACGAACTCGGCCAGGTAGCTCTCGGACTTCGACGCGATGCCCCGGCGCTTGCACACCAGGTAGGCCAAGGACTCGGCTTCAAGCTCCTCAATGTTCGGCTTCAGCCGGGGCCGCTGCTCGATGCGCAGGTACTTGTCCGGCCCGCAATGGCCGAGAAACAGGTGGCCCAACTCGTGCACCAGGGTGACGAAGCGGACGTTGACCTCGTGGTTCTGGTTGATCGCTACCCGGTAGTCCGGGCGTTCTTTCTTGTCGGTGGACCGGCGCCCGATCTTGATCTCGCCGGCCCACTGGTCCCCCAGGTCCACCGCCGTGACGTAGACCCCGCACTTTCGTACGGCCTTGATGGCGGTGTCCAGTGCATCCTCGTCCATGGGGCCGGTGGCGTGGAAGGTCTGGGTCACATCCTCAGGCAGGGGGTCGCCTTCGGTGTCCTGCACGTCGTAGACCAGGGCCACGGGGCCGAAGGGCCAGAGGATCAGCAGCGGTCGGGCGTGCGGCTTGATGGTGCGGTTGAAGCGGGTGCGCCAATCGTATTCCGATGCGGCGTAGGCTAGTCCCGGCTTCTGGATTTGCAGCAACAGGGCGTTGAACGGGGCGAAGTTCCGCAGCCGCGTGACGAAATCCAGCAGGTCCCGATAGTCCTTTCCGGTGCGGTAGAGCCGCGAGCGTTCCAGTAGGTCCGCCAGCAGCGAGCGGTCGGCCTGCTCGGGGGCGGCGCCCGTGGATTCGTCGGGGGACATGACATTCCTTCTGAGTTGCCGCGTTCACGGACGGCGAACGATCCTGCCGGGATGGGCCTCCCAGCGCACGACGCGGCAGATTACGCGGTTGGTTTTTTGGAGACAATGGTACCGCGCAACCCGTTATGCGGTGCGCGTTGCTCGGCTTGGCGGGAGGCTAGGAAAGCCTACAGGTACGCGCGCGGGCGTGGTGGGGTCAGAGGCGACACGCTGTTGCCGGCCTGATGCGCAGGGGTGCCCGGTCTACCGTTGCCAGGCGTCTACATACTAGCCAGCAGCAGCAGCGCCAGCGGGTCGCCCGCATCGGCGAGACGCGCAAGCTGAAGTCGCCGCGCATCGCGGCGTCGTGTCGCCCAGCCTTTGCGCGCAGCCTCGGAGCGTGTCGCGGCGTGTTCGGGTTTGGCCAGCGCGCGCCGTGCGGCTTCGAGGTTCTTGGCGGACTGCCGTCGTCCGGCTTCTGTCTTCGGGCCGGTGGACATGCCGCCATGAAGCTTACATCTACCGGTCGCCAGCGCCTTGCAGCGGCATGGGGTCCCCTTGCGCGTGCGAGCGCCGCATCGGGGGCGGGTGCGTCGTCGTCCAGCCACATCAACGCTCCATGTGCCGCGTGATCGTGTAGACCGCGTGCTCGTCACGCAACGACACCGAAGATCGGCCAGTCGCCCGGAGGAACGCTTTCGCTAAGCGAATCGCTTCATGCCCGATCCATTCCGGTGACCGCCCAGCATCGGCCGTCAGTAGCCGCTCGATGGCCTCGGCCCGGCCAGTCCAGCCGTGGCGCTGAACGAGTGCGTCCAACAGGTCAACGGCTTCATCGGTCAACCGTACCTGGATCAGTCGCTTCTCGTCGCTGGCTCGCCAACGGGCTTGTCGCGTTGCGGTTGTCATTGTCAGGGCCTTGGTCTGCGTTGGTGGTTATCGTCTTCGGGTGGTCGGGTTTGGCCGGTTGGAAGAAAGCCAGTTCGGCATCGATCCGGCGGCGGCTGGGGCGCGGAGGGGGTTGATAGCTGCGGCTCATGGGGCGGTTCCCTCGTGGTCAGTGCACAAGTGCGGAGCGTTCGGCCACAGCGCCGGCGTTCGGCGGCTCGCTGGGGCGCCGATGCCGCAGGCGCCCAGACCGGACCCGTCGCCGACCTCATCCGCCCGGAAGTGCAGACAGCTACCGCAGGTGATGGCGGGCGGGGCAGGTGCGGGAACCGGCGGGGCCGGGACCATGCCGCGATCTGCTGCCAGCCGGAGGATGCCGGAAAGGCCGTCAGGGTCGCGGCGGCAACTCAGCAGGAACTCGGCTCGAATCTGCGCGTCGGTTTCGTTGATGGCGTCGAGCCAGCGGACCAGCGCCGCCTCGGTCTCGGGAGCCAAGGGCGGGGGGCAGCGTTGCGTGGGCTCGGGCTCGGCCAGCAGGCGCAGCAGGTCGGCCTTGTGGGCGCGGACCATGGGCAGCCAGCGGGCGCGGGCGTCGCTCGGACCTCGAAGGCGGAGCTTACCGGCAGGCTCGGCGGTCAGGCTCAAGCCGTCGAACGCGGCGCGCGCCAGGATCGAAACGGCGTCCATCAGATGATGTCCTCGCCGATGTCGCCGGGTTCACTATTTGGAGACGAATCGCTGAAGGTGCTCACGGAAACCTGAAGGTGCCCACCGTTTGTGATGGGCATCTTGTGAGCGCCTTGAGCATCTTCAGCGTCGAGCTTCCAGACCCACTGTTGCTTGGTCCCGCCGAATCGACCGCCCTCCTTGACGACGACAGCCCCGATCTGGTCTTTCGCTCGCCGGATCGTTGACCACGAATGCCCGGCCCCTTCGGCTTCGGCGCGAACGCTTTTTGAGGGGACCGGGCCGTCCTCCAGCAGCATGCGGAGAAACCCCTTGGCGTCGGCCATGGCGCTTTGGTCCTCGGGGTCGGCAACGCTCTCGGCGCTGGCCAGCAACTCGCGGGCGCTTCCTGCCAGGGCCTCGCCCCAAAGCACGCGCGTCGTTTGAATGCCGGAGATCGGCTCGCAGGGCTCAAGCTCGTAGACGAAGCCGCCGTCATCGGGGCCTAGGTTTGACTTCGCCTTCGCGAGCAGCCTTCCCCCGCCGTCCTCGTCGCTCCGCTTTGCAGTCGCCATCACAACCCGCGCCAACGCACCGAACCCGAGCGAGCCGGTCACGCGCTCCACAGGATCGCGGCCAGACGTGCCCTTGCTGAAGTGTGAGATGCCCAGCACGGCGCACTTGTGACGCTGGGCAAGGTCGACCAGCGGTTGCAGGGCTCGACGGACCTCGGCGTTCTTATGCGAGTCCCCCGCTACGGCACTGACGACAGGATCGACGATCAGCAGAGCCGGGGGCCGTTTCAGTCCGTTCATGGCCTTGGACAGCAGCGGCATATCAGCGGCGGGGGAGAAAGGGCGCCGGCCTTCCCGGTCGGTCACGTCACTGACGAAATGTAAGCGGGCCGGGTCGCCACCAGCAGCGATAAAACGCGGCAGCAGGGTATCGGCTGGGTCGTCCTCGCCGGACCAGACCACGACATCGCCGGCAGGCGCAGCAGTGCCATCAGGCCATTTCCCGCCGATGGTCAGGGTTGCCCCAAGGGCAATGGCCAAAGTCGTTTTGCCGGTGCCGGGGGCTCCCGCGACGATGTGCAGCTTGCCCCGCGCGAGCCAGCCGACCCAAACCCAATTGACGCGCTCCGGGCGGATGTCGGCGCCGCTGATCAGGGCTAGGCTCGGCCCGATCCCCGGCTTGCCGTCTCGGGCGTCGCTGCTTGTCGCTTCGGTGGCCAGTTCGACAGCCCTGAAGCATGATCGGCCGCCAACGCAGCCGGCGGCGCCGGCGCGGCGATGTCGGATGTCGCCGAGCCGTTCCGCAGCGTCGCGTGGCGGCTG
>PR_CR_10_Liq_1_inCRDRAFT_1001981_pt1 | contig 10891 bp, 8 predicted proteins | sample PRCRCaboRojoPR_3_FD_10241 | JGI IMG/M metagenome (IMG submission 10241) | reverse complement strand
CCTCGGCGCAGAGATCGGCGACCCGCGCCGCCTCGGCGTCGCCGTAATAGGGCCGCCAGTCGCGCTGCCGATCCGACCGGTTGACCCCCGGGGGCAGCACGGGACGAAAGCCCAGATGCGCCGCCAGCGGCGCGATATCATCGTCCAGATGCTCGCGCCGGAGAAAGAGATCGCAGGTCTCGCGCCCGTCCGGCCGCCGGACATAGGCGCCGTAGGGATTGGCGCGGACCGAGGCGGCGAGTCCCGGATCCGCGAGGAAGCCCCCGAAATCGAGCGCCTGCGCGCGGGCCACCGCCGGGTGGGCGAAGCCCTGCGCACGCAGCCAGTGGTAATAGCTCACCATCCGGTCCCAGGGGTTGCGGACGAGCGTGAAGACGAAGAAGGCATCCATTTCGTCGGGGGTCACGAGCCCCGCGATATCGGCGAGGCGCGCATGTTTCCAGAGCTGCCCCGCCGTCTGCACCTCCGCCAGGCGGTGGCGGCGGCGGCGGGCCTTGGGGGTGTCGCCCACGAGGATGTCGTCGGCCATCGCGCGGGTCTCGAGCGCCAGCGTCATCGCGGTCCCGCCCGTTTTCGGCGCGTGCACGAAGATATAGCGCCGCCCGCGCGAGACGATCACGGCTGCACCGCCTGGCGCCGGGCCGCGCCGGGATCCCGGCTGCGCAGGCCGATCACGATGCCGGCCACGGCGATGAGCGCGATGCCGAGATAGGCGGTGGGCGGCAGCACCTCGCCCCAGAGAACCCAGGCCCAGCCGCCGGCCGACACCAGGAAGACGTATTCGAAGACCGCGAGATAGCTCGGATCGGCCAGCTGGTAGCCCCGCGTCAGAAGCCCCAGCGCCAGCAGCGACCCGACCGCCTGCACGCCGGTCCAGAACAGGAAGGCCGGCGTCGCCGGGACCCAGCCGCGGTCGAAGAACGCGGTGCCCGGCGCGGGCAGGACGAGATGCACCACGGCGAGCCCGAGGACGGCCCAGACCGCGAGGCCGGCGAAAAACCCGGCCTGCAGGCACATGGTGCTCTCGCTGGCGCAATGCCGTCGGGTGACCAGCGCCTGCAGCGCGTAGAGGAACCCGGCCGCCACCGGCAGCAGGGTCAGCGCCGAGAAACCCCCGGCCTGGGGCCGCAGCACCAGCAGCACGCCGGCGAAGCCCACCGCCACGGCCAGCACCCGCCAGCGCCCGATGCGCCGGCCGAAGGCGAAGACCGAGATCAGCAAGACGAAGATCGGCGCGGTGAAGAGCCCCGCCCCAACTTCGGCGATCGGCATCATGGCAAGTGCCGCGAAATAGAGCACCATCGCGCCGGAGAGAAAGGCGCTGCGCCAGAGCACGGGCCGCCATCGGCGCGGCCGGAGCCGCCAGCCGAGGGCTGCGGCGCCGGCGGCCAGCACCACCGCCACCATGGCCGAGCGCGTCAGGTGAAACTGCCAGAGCCCGGCCTCGGCCGCGATCAGCCGCACCGTGTTGTCGACGAGCCCCAGCAGCGTGACCGCCCCCAGGATATGCAGCGCCGCCAGAAGCGGCCGTCCGTCGTCGCTGTCCTGCATCGCGCCCTCCCGTCTTTTCTCTTTTCAAAGAAGCCTCGCCCACGCAATATTCCTGGCGGCCTAAAAGACACATAACGACCAGGGAGGACTGCCATGGGCTGGCTGCCCGACGAACGGGGTCTCGACAAGACCGCGGCCAATTTCGTGCCGCTCACGCCGCTCTCGCATCTGCGCCGCGCCGCGGATGTGTTCCCGGACCGCCTGGCGGTGGTGCACGGACGTCATCGCAAGACCTACGCCGAATACCACGCGCGGGTGACGCGGCTGGCCGCGGGGCTCGCAGGGCTGGGCGTGGCGCCGGGCGACGTGGTGGCCACGCTCCTGCCCAACATCCCCGCCCAGGCGGAGGCGCATTTCGGCGTGCCCGCCTGTGGCGCGATCCTCAACACGATCAACACGCGGCTCGACGTGGACACGGTAGCCTACATCTTCGGCCATGGCGGCGCGAAGGTTGTGCTGGTCGACGCGGCGCTGCTGGAGCTGGCCGAGGCCGCCATCGCCGCGATGGAGGGCGCGCCGCCGCGCATCATCGAGGTGGCCGACGCCGAGGCGGGCTTCACGGCGAGCGGGCGTTACACCGATTACGAGAGCCTGCTCGCCGCGGCCGACCCGGGGTTCGACTGGGTGATGCCCGAGGACGAGTGGGAAAGCCTCGCGCTGAACTACACCTCCGGCACCACGGGCCGGCCCAAGGGCGTCGTCTACCACCATCGCGGCGCCTACCTGATGACGATGGGCACGGTGGTCGCCTGGCGCATGGTTCTGCACCCGGTCTTCCTGACCATCGTTCCGCTTTTCCACTGCAACGGCTGGTGCCACACCTGGCTCATGCCGCTGGTCGGCGGCACGCTGGTCTGCTGCCGGGACATCACCGCGGGGGCGATCTACGATGCCATCGCCGACGAGGGCGTGACCCATTTCGGCGGCGCGCCCATCGTGCTCGGCGCCATCATCCACGCCGAGGAGGCCGAGCGCCGGCCCTTCGACCATGTCGTCGAGGTTTTCACCGCCGGCGCCCCGCCGCCCGCGGCCACGCTGCGCGCGCTGGAGCCGCTGGGCTTCAACGTCACCCAGGTCTACGGCCTGACCGAGACCTACGGCCACGTCACCGAGTGCCTTTGGCGCGCCGAGGACTGGGATCCCCTGCCCGAGGAAGAGCGCTACGCGATCAAGGCCCGCACCGGCATCGCGATGCCGATGATGGAAGACGTGACCGTCATGGATCCCGAGACCATGACCGAAACGCCGCGCGACGGGGCGAGCCTCGGCGAGATCATGCATCGTGGCAACTGCGTGATGAAGGGCTATTACAGGAATCCCGAGGCCACCGCCGAAGCCTTCGCCGGCGGGTATTACCATTCGGGCGACATCGCCTACCGCCATCCCGACGGCTACATCAAGATCGCCGACCGGGCCAAGGACATCATCATCTCGGGCGGCGAGAACGTCTCGTCGGTCGAGGTTGAGAACGCCCTCGCCCATCACCCGGCGGTCGGGGTCTGCGCGGTGGTGGCGAAACCGGACGCGCGATGGGGCGAAGTGCCCTGCGCCTTCGTGGAGCTGAAGCGCGGCGCCGAGGCGTCGGAGGACGAGCTGATCGCCTTTTGCCGCGCGCGGCTGGCGGGCTTCAAGACCCCCAAGAAGGTGGTATTCCGCGAACTGCCCAAAACCTCCACCGGCAAGATCCAGAAGTTCGAGCTTCGCGACGCGGCCAGGGCGCTCTGAGCCCGGGCGGCGTTGCCGCCTCCCGGGGCCTGCGCTATCATCGGGGCCATAACCACACCGAGCAGAAAGCCCGACAGGCCCCATGACAGCGCTGAGCGAATACGAACGGCTGGAGTCGGGCGGGCTCTGGCGCGCCGGGCCCGAGGCCCAGCGTCGCGAGGTGCTCGTCAGCTTCGGGGACGCCTCGCTGGTCATCGCCGATCCGCGCACGGAAATGGCCATCGCGCACTGGTCCCTGCCCGCGGTGGACCGGCGCAATCCCGGCGCGGAACCCGCGGTCTATTCGCCCGACCCCGAGGGCGGCGAAACCCTCGAGATCGACGACACCACGATGATCGAGGCGATCGAGAAGGTCCGCGCGGCCATCGCGCGGCGCCGGCCACAGCCCGGGCGGCTGCGGCTCGCGACGCTCGGGCTGGTGGTGGCCACGCTGGTGGCGCTTGCGCTCTTCTGGCTGCCCGGGGCGCTGGTGAACCACGCGACGCGGGTCGTGCCCGAGGCCAAGCGCGCCCAGATCGGCCGGGCGCTCCTGGCCGATATCACCGCGCTTGCGGGGCCGCCCTGCCGCACCCCGCTCGGCAGGGCGGCGCTGGCCCGGATCGAGACCCGGCTGCTGCCCGGCCGCGGCCGGCTGCTCGTGCTTGACGGCGGGGTGCGCGGCAGCGCCCATCTGCCGGGCGGGATCGTACTGCTGTCGGCCGCGTTGGTCGAGGATCACGAGGGCCCCGAGGTCGCCGCCGCGCATGTCGTGCTGGAACGCCTCCGCGCCGAGACCCGGGATCCGCTGGCGCGGCTCCTCGATCATGCCGGGGCGCTGGCCAGCTTCCGGCTGCTGACCACCGGCACGATCCCCGCCGCCGCGCTCGAGTCCTATGCCGGCGATCTCCTGGTGGCGCCGCCGGTCGCGGTGCCGGAGACCGCTTTCCTCGCCGCGCTGGACGCGGCCGGCCTGCCGAGCACGCCCTATGCCTATGCCCGCGACGCCACCGGCGAAACCACGCTTTCGCTGATCGAGGCCGATCCCTATCGCGGCCGCACGCCGCCGCGGCTGCTGTCCGACGGGGCCTGGGTGAGCCTGCAGGGAATCTGCGGCGAGTGAACCGCTCCAAGTGGGCCAAATATCCCGGCCGGAGGCCCCGAGCGCCCGCGAGGGCGCGAGACGAAAGACCCGGCGCCCCGCCAGGGGCGCCACCTTTCAGATCGCCCCCGGGGTGATCCGGCCCTCTTGCAGCGTGACGACCCTGTCCATCCGGGCGGCCAGCTCGGCATTATGGGTGGCGATCAGCGCCGAGAGCCCGGTCTCGCGCACCAGCGCCATCAGCACCCCGAAGACCCGGTCGCTTGTCGCCGGGTCGAGATTGCCGGTGGGTTCGTCGGCCAGCAGCACCCGCGGCGCGTTGGCCAGCGCCCGACAGAAGGCCACGCGCTGCTGCTCTCCCCCCGAGAGCGCGGCCGGCCGGTGATCGGCCCGCGCGCCGAGCCCCACCCGGTCGAGCAGCTCCGCCGCCCGCGCCGCCGCGTCGGTCCGCGTCGCGCCATTGGCCCGCTGCGGCAGCATCACGTTCTCGGCCGCGGTGAATTCCGGCAGCAGGTGATGGAACTGGTAGATGAAGCCGATATCGGCGCGCCGCGCACGGGTGCGCCGCCGATCGCCGAGCCCGCTCAGCGTCTCGCCGGCGATGGCCACGGCGCCCGCGTCCGGCGTGTCGAGCAGCCCGGCGATGTGCAACAGCGTCGACTTCCCCGCGCCCGAGGGCGCGGCCAGCGCGACGACCTCTCCCGCGGCCACGGCGAGCTCGGCGCCGTCCAGCACCCGGACCTCGCTGGGCAGGCCTTGGTTATAGACCTTCCGCACCCCCGACAGTTGCAGCATCGGCGCCTCATTCATAGCGCAGCGCCTCCACCGGGTTCATCCGCGCGGCCCGGCGCGCCGGAAGGATGGTGACCCCGAAGGACAGCCCCAGCGACAGCGCCACCGCCGACAGCACGTCCCCCCATTCGAGCCGCGCCGGCAATTCCGAGAGATAGCGCACGCTGGGATCCCACACGCCGCCGCCCAGGATCCAGTTCACCGCGTCGAAGATCGGATCGATATAGATCGCGAAGAGGCACCCCATCAGCACGCCCAGCGCCGTACCCGCGACGCCCACGGCCGCGCCGCAGATGAAGAAGACCCGCAGCACCGCGCCCTCGGTCAGCCCCACCGTGCGCAGGATGCCGATGTCACGCCCCTTGTTCTTCACCAGCATGATCAGGCCCGAGACGATGTTCATCGCCGCGATCAGCACCAGGATCGAGAGGATGATGAACATCACGTTGTCTTCCATCTTCAGCGCCTGCAGGAACGCGCCCGAGGCGTCGCGCCAGGTCCAGACCTGCGCCCGGGGGCCGGCGGCCTCCAGCAGCGCGGGCACCATGGCATCGACCGCGTCGGGATCGTCGACGAAGATCTCCAGCTCGTCCGCGACGCCCTCGCGGTTGAAATAGCCCTGCGCCTCGGCGAAGGGCATGTAGACCCGCGTCCGGTCGATGTCGTACCGGCCCACGGTGAAGATGTAGACGACCTCGTAGGCCTTGACGCGGGGCGACGTTCCGAAGGCGGTCTTGACGCCCTCGGGTGAAATCAGCCGGATGCGGTCGCCCACCCCGACCCCCAGCGCGCGCGCGACGCCCGAGCCGATGGCGATCCCCTCGCCGAACCGGTCGAGATCCCCGCGCGCCCGTTCGGGCGTGGCGACGAGCGGCACCGTTCGCAGATCGTCGCGCCGGGTGCCGAAGACCTCGACGCCGGCATTGCGGCCCTGCCCGGCCGCCATCACCTGCCCCCGGATGATCGGGGCCACCCGGGTGACGCCGGGCACGGCGGCCACGCGGCCGGCCATGGCGTCGTAGTCGTCTATCGCGCGGCTGACGCCGCCGGCCGCGGTCTCGTAGGCGCCGGAATAGACGGTCACATGGGCATTCGCGCCCAGGATCGTCCCCACGAATTCGTGCCGGAAGCCAGACCGCACGGCCAGCGTGGCAATCAGCGCGAAGACCGCCAGCGCGATCCCGATGAAGGAGATCCAGGTCATGACGCTGACGCCGCCCTCGGCGCGGCGCGCGCGCAGGTAGCGCCAGGCGATCATCCATTCGAAGCCCGCGAAGGGGGCGGTGCGGCCGGTCATGCGCGCTCCAAGAGAAATCCGCGGCGACACTGCGCCGGGGCGCGGGCCGGGTCAAGCCCGCCCGCGCCCCGTCAGCCCCCGCCCGGCGTCAGGCGCAGCACCGCGCCGTTCCGCGCATCCGTCAGCAACAGGAGCGCCCCGTCGCGGTCGATGGCCACGTCGCGCACGCGCGCCTCGCCCGTGAAGAAGCGTTCCTCGCCCGCGACCCGGTCGCCCTCGAGACGCAGCCGCACCAGCCCGCCGGGATTGAGCGAGGCCGCCAGGATGTCGCCCTCCCAGTCGGCGAACATGTCGCCCCGGTAAAAGACGAAGCCGCCCGGCGCGATCACCGGATCCCAGTAGTAGCGCGGCTCGACGAAGCCCGCGCGCCGCGGCGCGCCGGAGCCCACCGGCCGGCCCGAGTAGTTCTCGCCATAGCTGACCACCGGCCAACCGTAATTGGCGCCCGGCGCGATCCGGTTCAGCTCGTCGCCCCCCGCAGGGCCGTGTTCCAGCGTCCAGAGCGCGCCGGTCGAGGGCCGGATCGCCGCGCCCTGCGGGTTGCGGTGCCCGAGGCTCCACACCCCGCCGAGCGCATCGGCGTCCCCCGCGAAAGGATTGTCGGCCGGCACATCGCCATCAGCCGTCAGCCGCATGACCTTGCCGTAGCTCTTGTCGGGATGCTGGGCGAATCGGCGTTCGCGCGCGGTGAAATGCTCGCCCGTGGTGATGAAGACGTGATCGCCGCTGGCCACCACGCGCGATCCGTAATGCGCCGGCGTCGGCGAGGACGGCGTCTGCACGAAGATGTCCCGCACCGCCTCGAGCCGGCGCAAATCCGCGCCCAGCTCGGCCCGGGCGACGGCGGTGGCGGAACGCCCGCGCCCCATGGGCTTGGCATAGCTGAGGAAGATCACCCGGCTCTGCGCGAAATCCGGGGCCAGCGCGACGTCGAGCAGGCCGCCCTGGCGCTGGGCCAGCACCTCGGGCACGCCGGCGATCGCCGGGCCGAGCGTTCCGTCCGCCGCGAGATGACGGAGCCGCCCGGCGCGCTCGGTCACCAGGTAGCCGCCCCCGGGCAGCACCGCGATGCCCCAGGGATGCACGAGCCCGTCGGCCAGGGTCTCGACGGCGAACCGCATGCCGCTCTCCATGGCGGGGGCCCGCGTCTGGTTGGGGAAGGCGGGGCTGAACTCGGGCACGTTCCTGGGACCCTGATCCACCGGCGCACCGGTCTGGGCGGCGGCAGGCAGGGCCAGTGCCGCCAGAACGGCGGCGACGAGACATGTGAGACGGTCGGGCATCGGGACACCTCGCGGTCGGTTGGGATCGCCATCCTAACACATAGCCGCCCGCAGCGTTCCGTCACGCCCGCCCGCGCGTCAGGCCATGCCGTAAATCTCCACCACAGCGGCGCAGTCCAGCGCGTCAACCACGTCGCCGAACCACCGTTTCACATCGGAGGACCGCGGGAAATGCCAAGAAACCAATCGTAGTGGCGCCGCTCGCAAGCCGGTCGAGCAGCGCAAGGATGCGAGAGATAGCCGCCGGTCCCTTTCTATCGGATCGGGGTCTCGCGCAGCGCCGCGGCAAGGGCGGAAGCAAGAGTGCGAAACGCGGCAGGGCTGGCCACGGCGACATCATAGGACATGGAAGCAACCGTTCCATCGGGCAGGCGCAGCATATAGGCGCCGGTCTTCGGGCCGAAGGGAGTGGAAATTGCCCCCGCATGCGACATGACAAGGCCGTCATCCTGGCGTTTGTAGGTCATGCCAAGGCCATAGAAACGCCCCCGCCCGACTTCCACATGTGGCCCGGCCAGCGGATCCATTCCCAAAGGCCGACCCGGCCCGAACCAATGGGTGACGAGGCGCGCGTGGTCCTTCATGCTCATGCACCATCCGCCCCAGGCGGCAAACGCGCCGAAGCGAGGCGACAACGCACCACTGACACCCGCCGGAGTCAACACGCGGGCCCGGCAAGCAACTTCATATCGCTGCCCGGTCACGGTTTCGATGATCCGCCCCAGAAGGGCATAGTTCTCGTTATTGTAAGAAAACGCACCTCGCGTTCCGCTCTGTCGAACGCGCTTCAGAACGGTGCGGGCGACATCGGCGTGACGCGGGTGCTTCTCATTCAGCCAGAACGCCATTCGCAACTGTGTGCTGTCGGGCCCGATACCGCCGGTATGGGTGACAAGCTCGGCCAGAGTGGCGGCGGGCGCCGCCATGCCCAGCGCGTCGGACAGGGGGTGTCCCATGCCAGCGCGCCGTCCTGAATCAACGCGCGAATGCACAGCGCCGTGATCACCTTGGAATTAGAGGCCAGATCCCGCGGTCTCTCCGCGTCTTGTACGTTGGCGAGTGCACCGCCACGCAGAACGGCTATGGCAGTCTCGGAGGCGCCTTGTGCATTGGCCCATTCGGCGAAGGCATCAACCGGATCAGCCGCCGCTATGGACAGAGGGACGAAAAGGGTCAGAGCAGCGAGACAAGTGAGGCGACGCAACATGGGAAAAGACTAGCAGGCTCCCACGCCCTGCACAAAGCGCCCGCAGCGTTCCGTCACGCCCGCCCGCGCGTCAGGCCGTCCCGCGGGAGTCCGGACGACATCGCGCCTCAGGAAGCCGCCGCGAAAAGCGCCGCGATGACATCCTCGGTGCCGGCCTCCTCCAGCTTGAGAGAGTCGGCGCCGACGAGCGCAGCAGCCCGGCAAGCCGCGGCCCCAGTGCCGTTTGCGCAAGCAGCCCCGCCAGCGCGCCGGCCGGCATCTCGCACACGGCAATCGACAACGTACCCGACAAGGCCGCCGCGATCGGAGCCGCCTTGGTGTTGTAGCAGGCGGTGTAACATTCGCCCGTATCGTGCCAGTAGATCGCCGCGCAGCCGCCGCTGCAACTGATCGAACAGCCAGATCCCGCATCGCAACTCGACATCACCTATCCCTCACAAAAACTCGTGCAGAAAGCGTACCCTCAAAGGCGATGCGCCTCTAGCGCGATGTCGCCGCAGTTCAGCCGCGATGCGGTGCGTAGATTTCCACGAGCCGCGCCACCGCGTCTTCCGGCGTCATCTCGGTGCTTTCCCCGCTGCGCCGGCTCGTCAGCTCCACGACACCGTTCTTCAGCCCGCGCGGACCGACCGTGATCCGCCAGGGCAGCCCGATCAGGTCCATGGTGGCGAACTTGGCGCCGGCGCGTTCGTCGCGGTCGTCGTAAAGCGGCTCGAGCCCGCGCGCGGTCAGCGCCGCGTAGAGCGTCTCGCAGGCGGCATCGGCCTCGGCGTCCCCCTGCTTGAGGTTCACGATCCCGCAATGGAAGGGGGTCACCCCCTCGGGCCAGATGATTCCGTTCGCGTCATGGCTCGCCTCGATGATCGCGCCCACCAGCCGCGAGACGCCGATGCCGTGGCTGCCCATATGGACCGGCACATGCGTCCCGTGATCGTCGACGACGGTGGCGCCCATCGGCTCGGAGTACTTGGTCCCGAAATAGAAGATCTGGCCCACCTCGATCGCCCGCGACCGGCGCCGGCGATCCTCGGGGACCGATTCCTCGAACACCGCCGCGTCGTGGGTCTCGTCGGTGCGGGCATAGGGGGTCGTCCACTCGGTGACGATGCCGGCGCACTCGCCGCGGTCGTCATAGTCGACGTCGCGGTCGCCGAATTTCAGATCCGCGATAGCCGCGTCGTAGAAAACTTCCGACTCGCCGGTCTCGGCGAGCACGAGAAACTCGTGGCTCAGATCGCCGCCGATCGGCCCGGTATCCGCGCGCATGGGGATCGCCTGGAGCCCCATGCGCTCGTAGGTGCGCAGGTAGCTGACCATGTGGCGATTATAGGCATGGACGGCGGCGTCCTTGTCGACGTCGAAATTATAGCCGTCCTTCATGTAGAACTCGCGCCCGCGCATCACGCCGAAGCGCGGCCGGACCTCGTCGCGGAATTTCCACTGGATGTGGTAGAGCGTCAGCGGCAGGTCCTTGTAGCTGCCGACATGGGCGCGGAAGATGTCGGTGATCAGCTCCTCGTTGGTCGGACCGTAAAGCATGTCGCGCCCGTGACGGTCGGTGACGCGCAGCATCTCCTCGCCGTAGTCGTCGTAGCGCCCGCTCTCGCGCCAGAGATCGGCCGATTGCAGCGTGGGCATCAGCATCGGGATATGGCCGGCGCGCGCCTGTTCCTCGTGCACGATCTGCTCGATCCTGCGCAGCACCTTGTAGCCCAGCGGCAGCCAGGAATAGATGCCGCTCGCGGCCTGCTTGATCATGCCGGCCCGGAGCATCAGGCGGTGGCTCACGATCTGGGCCTCGGCGGGGGTTTCCTTCAGCACGGGCAGGAAGTAGCGGGACAGGCGCATCGGCATCCTCGTTGGCTCATCTGCGTTGCCGCCCGTCTATGCCATCGGGCAGGGTCAGGCAAGCCTGGCCCGGCGCCCGTCCAAGTGGCGGAAATATCCCCGCCGGAGGC
>PR_CR_10_Liq_1_inCRDRAFT_1001979_pt1 | contig 10892 bp, 8 predicted proteins | sample PRCRCaboRojoPR_3_FD_10241 | JGI IMG/M metagenome (IMG submission 10241) | reverse complement strand
CTTCTAGCTTTTGTAAAGATTAGAAGGCTTGGATTTCTGATCTTTGTACCATCCCTGTCATTGATTCTTGTTCTTCCGCAGCTGGAATTTTGGGCGAAAAGTCCTTTAGCGGTTTTTGCGCCGATGGGCGTAACCACCAATTATTCGACTAACTGGCCACTGGATATTTTGCTTTCAGCTACCCTCCTCGGGGTCTTATTTATAGGCCTTGTCGCATTTGTCCTAAAGCCAAAGGCCATATCGCTGATATTGCTCGTATCAGCAAGCGCATCAGTTCTCGGACTGGTTGCAATTGAGCATCTTCAGTTTGAGGCTGAACCAGGCTTTATCTCTCCCTCTAGCGGTAATGGCTTGCCTTTATTGAATCTTGGCCTGCTGGCGGTTTTGGTGGTGTTGGTGCTCAGTAGCGGAAAAGCTATTCAGGTTATTGCCGGCTCAACGGCCATCGTTTTGGCCTCGGTCGGAGGCTACTCCCAAATTACAGCGCCGCTAAGTTACTCTTGGGGCGAATACCGTCAGGTTCCAGCAATTGTTGAGGTGGAGTCTCAGAGATTTGAGCTCAACACTTTAATGATTTCAAATTCAGCTGAGGAGGTTGGGCTGCGAGCTGGCAATGGCGAGAACCTTGGGGAGCAGTCAGTTCTCGCTAATCTTTACGCGCCTGAGCAAGAAACGGCAAACGAAGTTGCTGAGCTTGCGGCCTCGCTGATTGCAAGTAATTCAGATGGAATCCAGTCATCGATGAATCAGCTGAGAGTCGCCTTTGTTCAGCTCGAGGGAGATAACCCTCGGGTTGCCTCGCAACTTTCAAGGCTGCCCGAGCTTACTTTTGCCGGCCAAACAGAGGACGGAACCCTTTGGAGAGCAGATCAGACAGAGCTAGAGCAGAAACGAATTCAGATTTCCCCTACTCAAATAATCCCCTGGTCGGCGCTGTTATTGACTCTTCTAATTGCTGTCCCAACCCCGTCTTCGATTAGAGGAAGAGCGAGAATACGGGGTAGTCGATGATCTGGGTGCTGCGAATAACTGGAGTTTTACTGGTGGTTGGACTAGTGGCCACTGCCCTTAGCATGCCCTTTTCAAACCTTGTCACATCGAGTGATCCCTTTGTGGAAAGGAGCATCAGCGTTCCCGCGAGGCCTCTGGAAGTCGTGTGTCCGGGAGCTCTTTACCAACTCGGTGGGGAAGATGGGACTGAAATTGACGCCATAGATCCACTAGGGGATGCTGATTTTTATCTGATACGACAAGGTGAAGCAACACCCTTCCGAGCAAGCGAGCCTGCCACATTCGTGAGCCAGTCAGAGGGCCAAAGCTCTCGGGATTTGAGCGCCTATCAGTGGCAAGAAATTTCCGAGCCTCGCATTTCTGGGACTGTAAGTCTTAGTTGTAAAAAGCCCGCAACAGAGGCGGTCTTGCTGGGCGGCAAAACCAGTTTGGGCTTTGAGAGTCTGCTTATAATTCACAACCCCGACGTGCTGTCAACGATTCTGGACCTGCGATTCTTCGATTCCACAGAACAGGTGGATGACTCTATTTCTTTGGCTCCAGGTGAGACAAAAATCATAAACCTCGCTCGGTACTCAAACACCGATGAGGCAGTGGGGGTAAGGATTAGTAGTCAGGGTGGAAGATTCGCCGCATGGGTTCAATCCAAAAGCAACTCAGGAACAACGCCCACCGGCGCTAATATCTCAGCTCATAATCAGCTTCAGTCAAATCCGACCATGATTATCTCTGCTCAGTCTGAGCAGTTGCCTTCTGAGTTTAGAGTTCCCGAGGTCTATGCTCTAGTGACTGAATCAGTTAGCACAACGGTGTCAATCTCTTCGCTGCAGGGTGGATTTGGAGACGCATTCAGAGTTGAATTAGACCCCGGTGTGAACCCAATCTCGATGCCGGATTTGGAGCCTGGTAGTTACCTACTCTCGCTCGAGGCAGAGAGCGCTTTGCTATCAACTCACTACACGAATCCGCTGGTGCCTGATTTCTCCATCAGTCAATCAGAGACTGCCGTAAGCGGGGATGTTCAATTGACTGCCGTCATAGATGGGACCGTCGAGGTAGCTTCACTTGGAGAGACGGTGGTGTCCATGACTATTACTCGTGATGGAATCACCGAGGTTGCAACCATTGATTTGCTCAGCGGTCGTAACGTTCTATCTGCGGAGGTTCAGTTTGGTGACCAGATTGAGATTAACGGGGAGAACTTACTGGTCCGTATAGCCAATGGGGAAACTGAGTATCAAGCAACCGATAATTCAAATCTTGGATCTGATTTATCGATAGTGGTTCGCTAGTCGTTGTCCAAAAGCTCCCACGGATCTTTGTCTACAAGCTCGGCTACGGCTTGCAACACAACCTGTTCAATGTGAGTTCGCCTATCCGCAGAGGTTTTCAGATCAATTCTTTCAATTGGGAGCCTGTAGAAAGTAATGCTTTTTTCACTTGGCCAAATTCGATACCTAGATAGTTGCTTTGAAGACTGATTGGGCATGTCACTAATTTCCCACTCAAAACCAGACAGTTCCTCCGGCCAGGTTTGTAAAAGAAACTCACATGCGGAGTCCACAATGCTCTTGAAATAGTCACCTTTTTGAGTTTGATTTACTCGCCAAGACCCACGAATGCCTCTGCCTCGCTTGTTCCTGTCAATGCTCGCCACGCGGTCATTGTATTCTTATCCAGCGAGTTAGGGAGAACTATGGGCGTGCTGGATGATGTCGTCAAAACCTATGACCTTCGTGGGTTAGTTGGTTCTCAGCTGACAAATGAAATGATGGTCGCTCTCGGAAGTGCATTTGCAAGATTTGTTTCCTCTGAAAAAGTAATCATTGGTCACGATATGCGACCATCATCCCCCGAATTCGCAGAAGCGTTTGGGCAGGGGGTAAATAATTTTGGAAAAGGGGTTGTCATGCTGGGGCTTTGCTCCACCGACCAGACCTATTTCGCCTCCGGCAGCCTAAGCCTGCCCGCGGTGATGTTCACGGCAAGCCACAACCCAGCCAGCTATAACGGAATCAAGTTTTCCAACTCTGGGGCAACTGGAATCAGTTATGACACTGGGCTTTCTAAGATTAAGCAAATCGCAAAAGAGTATATGCAGTCCCCATTGCCTAATTTGGATCGTAATTTTGAGAACTACGACAGCCTTTTGGATTATGCGAATTATCTGAAATCCATGGTGAAAATCCCATCAAACTCCATCAGGGTCGTGGTGGATGCTGCCAACGGCATGGGCGGACACACAGTGCCTGCCGTGTTATCGGACCTAGAGATTGATGAAATGTACTTTGATTTGGATGGAACTTTCCCTAATCACGAGGCGAATCCATTAGAGCCGAAGAACCTGGTTGATTTGCAAGATAGAGTCCTGGAAACCAGGGCTGATATAGGCATCGCTTTTGACGGAGATGCTGATAGATGCTTTATCGTTGATGAAAAGGCGCAGCCGGTCAGCCCCTCCGCAGTTGCAAGCATTGTTGCAAAGCGAGAGGTTGAGCGAGTTGGGGGCAGACCTTATGTTTTGCACAACCTGCTCACAAGTCGTTATTTCGCCGAACATTTGCAGGCACTTGGTGCCATCACAGTGAAAACAAAAGTTGGCCACTCTCTGATTAAGGACGAAATGAGAAGAACCAATGCGGTTTTTGGTGGAGAGCATTCGGCCCACTACTACTTCAGAGATTTTTGGGGTGCGGATAACGGAATGTTGGCGGCGATGCATGTTTTGGCAGAGCTGGCTGAGACCGGCAAAAAAATGAGTGAACTTGCAGCTGATCTAAATCCATATTTTCTTTCCGGTGAGATCAACAGCACTGTAGTCGATGTTGAGCAAACAACCCAGGCTGTCATCTCTGCCTTCCCAGAGGCGGATGTTGAGTGGCTTGACGGAGTAACACTAAGCTTCGACGACGATGATTGGTGGTGGCTAAATCTTCGACCCAGCAACACCGAGCCACTGCTTAGATTGAACGTTGAGGCGAGAAACGATGATCGGATGCAAGCGATTAGGGATAAAGCTTTGTCGATTATCAGGGGCGAATTGGGCAATAATTAGACCGTGACTAAAATCTTGGTGATTGATGATGACAACGCCCTCAGGGAAATGGTGGGGATTGTCCTTGAAAATGCTGGCTACCAATCGGTTTTCTGTGCTGACGGAGCTCAGGCAGTTCCCATTTTCAACCAAGAGAAACCCGACCTGGTTCTGCTCGATGTGATGCTTCCGGGCGAAGATGGGGTGAGTGTTTGCAAAAAGCTTCGGGTTGAATCGGGAGTTCCAATAATTATGCTCACCGCTCGTGGAGAGACGGAGGATGTGGTTCAAGGTTTGGAAGCTGGGGCCGATGATTACATTGTCAAGCCCTTCCAACCAAATGAATTGATTGCAAGGGTGAAGGCCAGACTCAGGCCTGTGGCGGAGAATGGGGCGAATGTAATAAACATTGGTCCCTTGGTGTTGGATATCGAGGGTCACGAGGTAAAGCGTGGCGATCAGGCGATATCCCTTACTCCTTTGGAGTTCAAGTTGCTGTATACCCTGGCCAGCAAACCAAATTTGGTTTTCAGTCGGGAAATGCTTCTGGATCAAGTTTGGGAGTATGACTATAAAGCGGATACCAGGCTGGTAAATGTTCACGTGCAGCGACTTAGGTCAAAAATAGAAGACGACCCCGACAACCCAAAGATAGTTACCACTGTTCGGGGCATTGGCTATCGAGCTGGGTCCGGTTAGGGGCTAATCATTTTTCGTCTGCTAAGGCGTTCACTTCAGGCAAGAGCGGTCACCACCACCGTTTTGCTCAGTGCTATCGCAACCTTCTCCCTCGGTGGAGTGATGAGCTACACGCTTGCTGATGGACTTTATGAATCACGAGTAGAGACTGCTTTGGAGGACACCTCGAGTGCGGTAAATACTGTAAATAGAACTCTTGCCGGTGCGGCAGTCAGTGACGAAACAACCTTGCAGACACTTCTGAACTCGCTTGTGCCAACTCTGGAAGAAGCTGGGTCAAGAAAGGTAGCGCTGCTGAGGTCACCAGGTCAGCCACAGCTGCAACTTCTGCAATCTCCGGTTAGTTCGGATTTGGATTTCCAGCTTATTCCCGATGACCTAAGGGAGGCAGTCCGAGCAAGCGGTAATCAGCTGAGCTATAAACCAATTGAACTTATAGAGAATGAAACATCTGTACCAGGACTTATAGTTGGGGCTCCGGTTGATGTGCCACTGGCCGGACAGTTCGAGCTCTACCTGGTCTTTGATTTACAAGACTCACAGCTGACTCTGAATTATGTGCAGCAAGTAGTTGGAATTGGCGGCGTGATCCTGCTTGTGATTATCGGGTTTGTCTCCTATTTCGTAACACGTAGGTTGGTGAAGCCGGTGTTGCGAGCCGCCGAAGTAAGCGAGGAGTTTGCAAAGGGTGATCTTGACCGCAGGGTCAGTGAAAAAGGTGAAGACGCTGTCAGCACGCTTGCCAGATCTCTTAACCGAATGGCCCGAAACCTGCAGCAACAAATTGACCAATTAGATCAACTATCTAAAATGCAGCAGCGTTTTGTAAGTGATGTCAGTCACGAGTTGAGAACTCCGATGACGACAATAAAACTCGCCGGGGAGGTAATCTTCGCCAGAAGAGAAGACCTTGACCCATCTCTGAGACGCTCGGCAGAGCTTCTGCACGATCAGATCTCAAGGTTCGAGCAACTTCTCGCGGACCTTTTGGAGATCTCCAGATATGACGCCAAGGCGGTCACACCAGATATTGAGAAATCGGATTTGAATGGTGTTGTCGGTCGCGCTATCGCATCAATCGAGCCTCTCGCCCTAAGCAAGCAGGCCGAGATTCGAATAGATATACCGCACGGCCCCGTGGAGGTAGAGCTGGATCCGAAACGAATAGAGCGGCTTTTGAGAAATCTCTTGGCAAATGCTGTTGAGCATGGTCAGGGGAAGCCAATCTCTGTTTCCGTTGCAAGCGATGGACACGCTTCGGCTGTTACTGTCTCCGACCAGGGAGACGGCATGGATCAGCAACAGCTGGAGAGAGTTTTCGACCGTTTTTGGAGGGCAGACCCAGCCAGGCAGAGAAGTGTCGGTGGGACTGGACTTGGTCTTGCAATTGCAATGGAAGACGCGCACCTTCACAACGGTTGGCTAGAGGTCTGGTCAGAAAAGGGCGTAGGCACCAGCTTCCGGCTAACCTTACCGGTGAAGTCTGGATATCGACTTACAGATTCCCCTCTCCCGCTTCAGCCAAGTCAGGAGTTGACATGAAGAAACTCGCTCTAATCTTGGTGGTCTTACTGACCGGTTGTGCGCAGCTTCCGAATTCAGGTCCAGTTGCAAGTGGTCCGGTAGTTGAGGTTGGCGCCGGCGAAGATTTTGCTTTTTACTCCCCTTCCGGTCCCGATCTAGATGCAAGTCAAGCGGAAATTGTCTCTGGGTTCATAAATGCCCACATCGGACCTCAAAATGACTACGCAATTGCCAGAGAATTCCTCACCGAAGATTTCGCTGCAACTTGGAACCCACAGCAAGAGGTGCTAATTCGCTCTTCCAGCCCAACTTATGAGCAACTGGGGTCGAATCGTCAGCTGGTTACGGTAAGAACTATTTCGACAGTCGATGAATTTGGGCAGTATCGACCGCTGCAAGAAGTCGAACAGCGTTCGCTATTTTTTAATCTAGTTAGGGAGCAGGGACAATGGCGAATTGATTCAGCCCCGAATTTGACAGTTGTTAGCTCACCGGTGTTCGCCGTGGTTTACCAAAGCTATCCGATCTATTTTTTTGATAGGGGATATCGCTACTTAGTTCCCGATGTTCGCTGGTTCCCAGTCAGAAGCTCCAGTCCAACCAGAATGGTGCGGGCTTTGCTAGAGGGGCCATCCGAGTGGCTTTCAGGGGCAGTGAGGTCAGCTATACCCGAACAAACCTCACTTACCATCGATTCTGTGCCGATCAACGATGCAAAGGCTGAAGTTGACCTTTCCTCTGAGGCGCTGAATGCAGATGCTTCAATGAGGTCACTGATGAAAGCACAAATCGATCGAACTCTCACCTCTCTGCCAACCGTCAGTGAGGTCGAGATTCTGGTTGACAGAAACCCTCAGGAAATTGAAGCCATCACCCCTGCACAACTTTCTAGTTCGCCAGCAGCACCTGTCATGCTCAGTGAATCCAGTGTGTACCGGGTTAATGGCTCAACCGCTATACCCGTTGCAGGGTCTAGTACGCATGTCATTCGCCTGCAGCCCAACGCAATTGCTCTATCGGAAGCAGATCAAACTTTGGCCTTGGTCAATGACCAGGGTCTCTATTTGGCAAGCCTAAATTCCAGCGAGAACCAATTGATCGATCCGCGGGAGGGAGTTCTCAAACCGCATTTTGATGCAGATGGTTTTTTGTGGTCAGTGGCAGCCGAGGGCGGAGTAAACGTCTATAAAGACGGCCAGCTTTCAACTTTGGTCGAGTCGGAAAGTCCAACTCGTATTGATTTCGCTCTTTCCCCCGAGGGGGCCCGACTAGTCGAAATAGTGCTTGAAGATGAAACCCCGAAGCTGCAGGTAAGGGGAGTGATCAGAGATAGTGATGGGCAACCCCGTGCGCTGACTGACCCTATCTCGGTTCGCTCAGCAAGGCCACAATTGGTCTCATGGCTGGGAGAAAACCAAGTAGCTTTAGTCGAACGCTCGGTCACTGATTCAACGATTCTGTCTGTTGGTTCACTGCTGGGAGAGACAGAGGATGCAGTGAGTCCACCTGTTCTTATCGAAGATTTGACCACCGTTGCTAGCTCAATTTATGTTTTGAGTCCACTTGGAGAGGTGTGGTCAAGGTTTGGAAACTCCTGGCGGGTTTTGGTAACCGACGGCACCGGTATAAACACCGCAAGGTAGTTTCCACAATCTCAAGATTCCACGGATAATCAGCGGATTTTTCATGATGATTGATCGATGCTGTCTGAGATTTTTCCTATATTTTGCCTAGGTTGCAAAAAATATGACGAGTTCATTTGTTTAGATTGTGCGAAAACGGCAAGCTTGAGCTCAGAGCAGGAGCGAGAGGGTTTTAGTTTTCGAGCCGGCTTCAGATATGAAGGCTTGATTTCAGAGGCGCTTTCCAAAGTTAAGCAACATAATCAGTTTGGTTACCTGAAGGTTCTTGGTCGACTGGCTAGTCAGAGATTGCATCCCTCTCATGACCATGTCTGCCTAGTGCCACCCTCCACAAACAAAGCATTCAGAAAAAGAGGTTTCAATCCAAGCTACGAACTGGCGAAGTTCGCTGGTTTCAAGGTGAGTGGAGCGATTCGAAGAGTAAAACAAACTGATTATCAGCAGGGGCTGGATTATCAAACAAGACAGATAAACATCGATAACGCATTCAGGGTGAACAGCGGGGGGAGCTATTTCCTGTTTGATGACGTTATTACAACCGGTGCAACAACTCGGGAAATGATCAGAGCTGTAGAAAAAGCCGGTGGCGAAGTCAGGGGCATTTTTGCGCTTTGCTCAACCAGCACAAAAGGTGCAAACTAGTCGATAAAGAAGCAACTGATCAGATACTGGAGGAATCATGGAACTTCGATACAGCACAAAGAATTTAGACATATCTGACAGGTTTAGGGAATACGTTGAGGATCGCAGCGGCAAGGTGGAACAGCTTGCGCACAAGCCTCAGGAGCTGCATATAAAAATAACTCGCTATGAGCACGATCGAAACGATGGCCAGCGCGAGCAGGTGGAGTTGACTGTTTACGAGCCCGGGCATGTTGTTCGAGCAGAGGCTCGCTCGGAGGATAAGTTCGCGGCATTTGACATTGCCTTCGGGAAACTTACCGAAAGACTCAGAAGGTATGCGGATAAGCACAAAGCCCATCGCGGAAGCGGACACCACAACAAGGGCGCAAGTGAGCTAAGTGCCAATAATTTCGCGGATATTGATGTTGTCCCAGTGGAGCGAGATGTCTTGGAGGCCGCCACCGGCGAGATTCCAATNNTNGANGAAAATCAACCACCATTTGTAATCCGCGAAAAAGTTTTNAAAGCTCATCCGATGACTGCTGAGCAGGCAGTTGATCGAATGGAACTTGTCGGGCACGACTTTTATCTTTTCCATAACTCTGACACCGATAAGGTGAGCGTTGTCTATCGCAGAAAGGGATGGAGTTACGGGGTAATTAGCCTGAAGTGAAACCTTTAGACTAGAGCTATCTAATCAGGAGAAAAACTTGGCATCAGTCATAGAGAAGGTATTGCGCGCCGGCGAGGGCCGCATTCTCAAAAAACTCAAAACAATCAGCAAAAACGTAAATGAACTTGAGGGTTATTTTGAGGATCTAACGGATGATGAGCTGCAGCAGGAAACGGCAAACTTCCGCAAGCGTTTTTCCGAGGGTGAGAGCCTGGATGATCTAATGCCTGAGGCATTTGCCGCGGTTCGGGAGGCCAGCAAGAGAACAATTGGACTGAGGCCTTACGACGTTCAGGTCATGGGGGCCGCGGCATTGCATATGGGCAATATTGCCGAGATGAAAACTGGTGAGGGAAAGACGCTTGTTGCAACCCTTCCGGCATATTTGAACGCCATCGCGGGACGAGGTGTGCACATCGTTACTGTGAATGACTTCTTGGCCGGTTATCAGTCTGATTTGATGGGACGAGTTTTTAGGGCTCTGGGGATGTCCACTGGATGTCTGATCTCGGGCCAGGAGCCCACGGTTCGCAAAGAACAATATTTGGCCGACATCACCTACGGAACAAATAATGAGTTCGGTTTTGACTATTTGCGGGACAACATGGCCTTGGATAAGTCAAGCTTGGTTCAGCGCGGCCACTTCTTTGCAATAGTGGACGAGGTTGACTCAATTTTGATCGATGAGGCCAGAACCCCTCTGATTATCTCTGGTCCAGCCCAAGGGGATGCGAACAGGTGGTTCGGAGTTTTTTCAAAACTCGTTCAGCAAATGACTGTTGATGAAGACTTTGAAGTTGACGAGAAAAAGAGAACTGTGGGCGTATTGGAGCCTGGAATTGAAAAGGTTGAAGACTACCTTGGAATTGACAATCTCTATGAGGCTCAAAACACACCCCTTATTTCGTTTTTGAATAACGCCATCAAAGCCCAGGTTCTTTTCAAAAAAGACAAGGATTACGTTGTGGTCAACGATGAGGTGCAGATTGTTGATGAGCACACAGGCCGCATTCTTCCCGGCCGACGATACAACGAGGGTATGCACCAAGCTATTGAGGCGAAGGAAGGCGTGCCCATCAAGGCCGAAAATCAGACGCTGGCCTCAATCACCCTTCAGAACTACTTCAGGCTTTATGACAAGCTGGCTGGAATGACTGGAACCGCGGAGACCGAGGCAGCAGAGTTTATGTCTACCTACGGTCTGGGAGTGGTCCCAATTCCAACCAATAAGCCAATGATTAGGCAAGATAAATCTGATTTGATCTATAAAAACGAGGAGATCAAGTTTCAGATGGTGGTCGATGACATTGTCGACCGAAACAAAACTGGGCAACCAGTTCTGGTTGGTACTACCAGTGTTGAAAAAAGCGAATACCTATCGTCCCTCCTCTCCAAGCAGGGTATTCGACACGAGGTTTTGAATGCTAAGAACAATGCCTCTGAGGCACAAATCGTCGCCCAGGCAGGAAGGCTGGGTGCGGTAACAGTTGCTACCAATATGGCAGGTCGCGGAACTGACATCATGCTCGGCGGAAACGCAGAATTCTTGGCTGTTGCTGAGGCCAAAGCCAAGGGACTCGATCCCAATGAGGATCCGGAACGCTATGAAGCTGAATGGGATGCTATTTTCCAGAGAGTTACTGAGCAGGTCACCAGCGAGGGGGACAAGGTAAGGGAAGTTGGC
>PR_CR_10_Liq_1_inCRDRAFT_1001978_pt1 | contig 10893 bp, 8 predicted proteins | sample PRCRCaboRojoPR_3_FD_10241 | JGI IMG/M metagenome (IMG submission 10241) | reverse complement strand
CGGGATCCACAATCGCCGGGACGGGGTTGCCCGCCTCGTCCACAAAAGCCCCCGCCGGGACGGAGACCGAGTATGGTTCGGCGACATCCAGCGTTGCGGTCGGCGTTATGCTCACTGTTGAGCCAGAAATCGAAACCGCCGCCGCATCATCTGCAGCGATGCTCATCGTGCTGCTTCCATCATTCTTATCGGTCAGAGTGATGAACTCTCCGGACACCGCAAAGACGGGCTCGGAGTAAACAAGCTCAAGCGTGGGGCTAAGAGACACATCCGTCGCGTCGTCCGTTGGCGACGTGGAAGAGACCGTCGGGGCAGACGTCTCCACTGCAACCGTCAACGCTGGCGACGCGCTGGACACATTGCCAGCCGCATCCTGAGCCGTCACGGTTATGGCGTGACTGCCATCCGCAAGGGCATCAGCGCTCGCGACAGTAAAGCTCCAGTCGCCGCTCCCATCGGCGCTTGTCGTCCCGAGCGACGTAGCCCCAGCGAATACCTCAACCGTCGCGTTCGCTTCCGCGGTCCCGGAAAACGTCGGCGTCGTGTCATTCGTCAGATTGTCGGTGTCAGATTGGCCAAGATCAGAAGACGCATCAAGATCTGGAGCAAGTGGCGCAGATGGAGGGGTAAAGTCCAGCGTTATTGGCGCTGCTTCTGACATTACCTTATCTGACCCTGTGCGGAGCCAGCCGCCCGCCGATAAGCATGACGTGTTATTCACTCCTGCGGGATTAATATTGATATCATACTCTCCAGACAATGGAGTGGCGTTTGTATTTTCAGTTAGAGTGATCTTGTATTCATCAAGTGTCCCGCCAATTTCGGTGACGCTTGTTATAGCTATGTCTGCGCCCAAAGGAGCAATAACCGAGAAATCTGAAGTATCAACATTCTCGATATTATATTTTTCAGATCCCGCCTCAAATGTGACGTTAAAAGAAAAGGATTTAGTCACGGGGTCATAGTCTGCGTTATATTGGTATATCTCTTTGGGCTGAGCGCAAGTGTAACGCGCAATGAAACTGATCTGGTCTTGATCATTGACCTTCAGCTCCGTCTCGAGTTCGCCAAGATTGCCCGCAAAAGGGGCGTTTTTCAGGAGCCTTGAAATACTACGGGAATCGCTGGTGGATTTAGAAACGCCGATGGGCGTGATACGTGAGTCATCTGGGTCAGAAAAAACTATCTCGTCTGTAACTGATGCTAGGTATTCGTCGTTGATGCCTTCAAATAAGTGATTAAACTCGAATCCAAAACATTTATTTGCATTGCAAGAATTGGCATTGCTTTGGATCTGCATGTCATCATTTAATGTGTCTACACGTACCAGTCTTAGAACGCTAAAAATTTCACTGTCGCCTAAAGTGTCTGAGACATTTTCCTCGTACGTCAATTCAAGTGCCAAAGCATAGTTGGCCGAAGAAACTGCCAACACCGCCGCCCAAACGGCTCTCTGCCCCAATCCCACCAGCTTTTCCCCCACACGGCTTTCGTGGCGGTGACGATAGCCCACGCTCGTTCCCCCGACCTGCCTTTTGGTAGGGTCATTCTTGTCTGTGTTTTTGGTGGGCATGCGATTGGCAAACATGTCTGCTCCGAGGGGCGGATTCGTGCGTGGGCGGGCAAGTGGTCTTCCCCAAGCGTGTTTGCCTTTGCCGCACGGCGACATAAAGATGGCGCATTTGGCCATGGCCAGCCTGAACCTATCGAAAGAGTGCATGGGCAAAATGAACCCGCCGACCTACAGCGCCCAACTTTTAACTTGAAACATATCCGGCAGCCTTGAAATAGTGCCAACATTCTCCCTGAGAGCAAAGGTCACAAATGTCTGAGAGGGCTTGGAACATGTCCGTGAAAGTCCGGGCACCGATCCTGCGCAGGTGAGCTCTGGGTTTTGAGAACGCCATCTCTATCGGGTTCAGGTCGGGGCTGTATGGCGGCAAGAACAAGACCAGCATCCGGCTTGGCGCAGGGCTTTGGCGGCAGCAGCATTCTTGTGTGGCAAGGTTGTCCAGGATCACGACGGTGCCTGGCTCCAGTTCAGGGACCAAGACCTGCTCGACATAAGCAGCAAAGGCCTCGCCATCCATCGCGCCTTTGATGACCCACGGAGCGATCAGCGCATCGGCGCTCAAGCCGCCAATCAAGGTCTGCGTTCCCCATGATCCAAAGGGCGCCTCCATGACCAGTCGTTCGCCGCGCTGAGATCAGCCGCGCTGGCGGGTCAGGTTGGTTTTGACGGAAGTTTCGTCAATAAAGACAACGTGGTCCGGGCTGGCGGAGACGGCTGGCAGGCGGCGCTTGATCCATTCGTCACGTTGCTTTCTCACTCTTGCGCAACGTCGCTCGGTCGCGACCAGCAACTTTTTTATAGGTAAAGCCGAGCTTGCGCAAGAAACGGCCAATCGCATCGGGGTGCGCCTGAACGCCGGTGGCATCTGCCAGCGCGCCGGCTAGTTCGGGCATGGTCATGTCACAGTCCTGATCACTCCGTTCGATCAGAAGGGCGCGATGCAGATCGAGCGCGCCCTTGCGGCGAGGCCACCCCTGAGGCGCAGCTCTGGCCTGTCCGGTTCGCCGGATCGCAAGGCTCCAACGCGCTTCGGTGGTGGGTGAAAGCTTCAGTCGCAACGCCGCCGCGCGACCGCCCAACCCGTCTTCAAGGAACTTCTGAAACCGCGCCCGCAGCGCATCCAGCAAAGGTGCTGACATAATCCATCCTCCCAAGCAGAATGAATCACAGATCAGCTCTCATGGGAGCTCCTCACGATTCAGGTTTTGGGGCGGATACTTTAAGAGCTCCCTTTTCTTATGCGCTAACTCATCAGACTGTCTGAGTGGATGAATTTTCCGCGTATCTTTGACTTTTCCAAATATCAGTGAGCGTATATAACCTTTATCTTTTTACGCTATAGGAAGAGACAAATTATGCTTTTCTCGGTACATCTTTTAAATTTTTTGCGGTAGCAAGTGGTTCAGAGCCAAAGCCATCATTGGCTAATTTATAAGCAGTCATTCCTGGAAATTGGAGTGAAAAAGCTCACGGGTTCCAAGAGAAAGGGCGAAGGGCGGATTGGCAGTCAACCGCTCTTTTACTTATTAGAGATTATTCATTTTTGCAATTCCGGTTTGCTTTGTGCATTGCTTCGGGTTGGTGACGTTCAAGGTGAACCGTTGCTCGGGATGCTTCCAATAATCTAGCAAATGTCGTTCTTAAAATTTCAGGTGAGATCACTTCGACAGTAGTCCCCCATCGGAAAAGATGCCAAGACATTTCGCGCAGACCACCAGCACGGAATGATACTGTCAAACTCCCGTCCGGTTCGTCAGTCATGACCTGTGTGGGATGGAACAGATAAAGGCGAGCGTCAGCTGCCGCTTTAGGCGTGAACCGCCAGACGACATCGTAGACATCTTCCTGCCAGATCCCGAAGGAGCGCTGCATCCAGTTCTGTAGGTCGAAGCCTTCTGGGCGTTCGAAAACCTTCTCGGTCAATTCGATCCGCTCGAAGCCGGCCAAAGCGAAGAGACGCACATCCTTCGCATAGTCGCTGAATGCCACGAGGTATTGCCGCCCTTCGCCAAGCAGCATGGCCAAGGGCCCGATGCGGGCATTGCGGCTCAAAAGACCGCTTGCGCGCGCACGATGATCGGCTTCGATCCACACGCCGGCAAGGATAGCTTCGCGCAGCGTGTTCAGCGTCTCCTCCGGAATGCGCTCGCGCGGACCAGGGCGCAGGGCAACGCCATCGGCTTCAAGCAGGGCGGCGATATCGGGCTCCAGTCTCGTCCGCTTCGGGCCAGGCAGGCGGGCACGCAAACGGTCCGAAAGCGTTTCCAGATGCTCGGCCGTGCCAAAGTCGCCTGACTGGCGTGCAAGCTCTGCGCCGCGATGAAGGGCGGCAATATCGTCAACCGTCGGGTCGGCAAGGCGGCCTGCGGTGCCCGGCGGCAGGCGCCAACGCTTGCGCCCGCCTGGTTCAGCAAGTTCCTCGATCTGCGGAAACGCATCACGGATCGCATCACGCATTCGCTCTGCGGTTCTGCGCGACACTTCAAAGGTCTGACCGATGTCGTCGAGCGACAGACCATCGGCGCGGCCCTGCATCTGCATGGCCAGCCGTACAAGATCTGCCAATCGGCCATAACGCATTGGCGCTCCTCCATTTCCCTCAGAGTGACGGAAACGCGTCATGTCTTCAAGCCGGGCAGGGCCGACGCATGCTTGCCGCGCATCTGATGAAGCCCCTCAATCAGCTTGCCGCACGAAACCCGATCGGGTTTCTCATGTTGGGCTTGGCGGATTGCTCGCGGCGCAGTTCGATGAGGATGGCCTCGGGTTCCGAGATGCCGAGCAGTGTCGCGCGCTTGGCGACCACGGCGAAATCGCCGGGTGTCAGCTGATCAAGGGCCAGAAGCCGGGTGGGTGGCTCAGATTGGAAGAAGCGACGAAAACATGCAGCGCGCTGCTCGATGCTCAGCGGCAAGAACCCGATCTTCAGGCTGAAGCGCCGGGCAGTGGCGGGGTCCAGCTGTTCGACCAGGTTGGTGGTGCAGGCGAAGGGCAGGGGGTGGTTTTCCATCCAGGTAAGCATTTCATTCACCTGTGAGATTTCCCATCGATGCGCAGCGCCATCGCGCGCGCCCAAGAGCGAGTCCGCCTCGTCGAAGACAAGAAACGCGCTGGTGTCGCGCGCTTCGGCAAAGGCATTGGCGATATTGCGCTCGCTGCCGCCGACATAGCGATCGAGGAGGTCAGAGGCGCGTCGCTCGAGGACAGGCATATTCATGCGTTCGGCGAGATATCGGGCAAAGGCGCTTTTCCCCGTGCCGGGAGGGCCGCTGAGGCAAAGTCCGCCCGTATTGGCCGGGCCGCAGGCCACGAAGCGCTCCGTGATCAGTGCCAGGTCATGGTCTGCATTGGCCAGTTCAGGCTCGAACCGGATGCTGCTGGAGGTGGTGAGAGGCGTGTGGCCGCCGCGCACGGCACGCGAAATCGCCGCAGCAGCAAGCTGCACGTCATTTGCCCCGCCGCCCGTAATCTGCGACGTCCGTAATGCGCTATTTGCCAGTGCTGGCGCATCTTCCATGCTGTGGGCGAGTTCTAGGCAGAGCTCTTTGGGCAGAGGGACTTGGTGGTGCTCTGCCAGGGTCTCCCAGATCTTGCTGCGCACCGACACCGGGGGCGTTCTGAGTTCCAGCGTGAATGAAATCCGGCGGAGGAATGCCGGGTCACAGTCGCTGATATCATTCGTGGTCCAGAGGGTAGGGGCCGGGTTGTTTTCAAGAAGCCGATTGATATGCACCTTGGAACCGGCACGGCGCATGGAAAGACCGAAGAGCCCATTGTCGAGACCTGTAAACAGGTCTTCCATCTCGTCGAAGAGGATCAGGCTGTTGCCTTGGTCGCTGAGCAGCCGCTGGCCGAGGCGGAGTTGCTGCAGGCGCTCAAAACGCGACGGCTCGTCCCCATCGTCATCTGCCTCGCCGACGGCATGAAGGCTGGCGCCAAGCCGGTCCGCAAGCGCTTTGCAGAACTCTGTCTTGCCGGTGCCCGGAACCCCGTGCAGCAAGATGTTCACGCCCTTTTCCTGCCGTTCAAGTGCGCCGCGCAGCAAGCGGAACGCAAAATCACGCCCAGCGCCGAGATGCTCGAAANCCTCCCAGGCCACAGTCGCGGTTCCAACGCGTGCAAAAAGCTTGCNGAGAATATCCTCAAGGCTGCGGGATGGCGGATCCAGGGCAACGAGCAGACGGTCGGTTGGATAAAGTCCGAGACCGGTCAGCGGNGGTTTTTCAAATTGCAGCAGGCCGGAGGCGAGCAGGCGTCCACTCGGCGTGAGGGCGCGCTGTACGCATGCTGCGGAAAGTTCGGAAAGATACTGGACGGCATCCAGAACAGGCAATCGTGCATCATCGACCAATCCATTGCAGAGTGACCGCACGGGGCCGTTGCGCGCAGCGCGTACGGCGAGCTCAAAGATGATGTGCTCTTCTGAGGTCAGCCCAACATGGCCGGCAAGAAGAGCGATGTTCTGAGCCAGCATATCCGGCCTCGGACGCGCAACCGATGCGTTCCGACCCTCGAGTAGCTTCTGAAGGTCTGACCAGACGGCGGCGGGCACGCCTTTCCTTCGGAAATTGTCGACGTCAGGGTCCCAGGCGAAGCCGAGGTCCTGATCCTCGACCCAACTTGAAAGCTCCTGAGCCACCACGCTGCGGGCGGGAAAGCTGTGGGCAACCCGGAACGCCAGATCAATCAAGTATCGCTGCTCGTATTTGTTCGTCATGCAACCTCCATCGTGATGGGTGGAATGTAAGGGCGGCATGCGTCAAAAACGGGCGCATCATGATCTCAGGTCCGTATATCTGGATGACGCGGTTCGCTCTTGATCGTATCAAGCATCATGAAGTTTGCATTTTTTGATCTTGAGACCACCGGCATCTCGCCTGCCTTCGATCACCCCCTGCAATTCGCGGCCATCCTCACGGATGCGGAGTTCAGGGAGATCGAGCGTGTGAACCTGCGCTGCCGTCTGGCGCCCCACGTGATCCCAACGCCGCAGGCCTTGGCGGTCACGGGGGTGCGACCGCATCAACTTCTCGATCCTGAGCTCCCGAGTCCTTTCGAATTTGCCCAGGAGCTCAGTGGGCTGGTGTCGCGTTGGACGCCGGCGATTTGGACGGGGTTCAACAGCATCCGTTTCGATGAAGAGATGCTGCGCCAGATGTTCTATCAAAACTTGCAGGCTGAGATTTTCGCCACGCAGTTCAATGGCAACACGCGCTTCGACATAATGACTGCTGCCTTTGCTGCGTTTCACCGTCATCCCGATCTGTTCAAGTGGCCCGTCGATGACACCGGCAGAGTGCGTTTCAAACTGGATCGGCTCGCCCCTCTGAACGGTTTTGAGGCCCATAATGCGCATGACGCCCTCGGCGATGTCGAGGCGACCATTCACATTGCGCAGCTGATCGCCCGGCGCGCGCCGTCACTCTGGGCCGAGCTTCTGGCAAACCGTGACAAGGCCCATGTCCAGGCCCGCTTGGAACAGTTCGCACCGCTTGAGCTCGTTGCGCGATTTTCTGGGGGCCCACCGCAAGGTATCACCGGGTGTCTATGCGGCTATGCAGAGCAGAACCCCAATCAGGCCTTTTTCTTTGATGTCGCTGCCACCGATCCGGCCGGTTTGATCAAAGCAACGGCAGAGGAGCTAAGTGCTGCGCTTGAAGCTCAACCGAGCCTCATCCGGTTTATCACCGTAAACAAAGTTCCTATCCTGCTTGATCCGGTCGCAGTGACGGATGAGCAGCGCCGGCGCGTGCGTTTGATCGCTGAGGCGCCGGAGTTTCGTCGGCGCGTGGTGGCAGCCATGGCTGCGCGCAAAGGATCCCCACCTGCGCCAGAGTCGCCGATGCAAGTCGAGCAGCAGATTTTCAACGGGTTCTACAGCTGGTCTGACAAAGCCTTGCTGAAGGAGTTTCAGGCGGCAGACTGGCCGCGCCGACAAGAGATCGTGGCTTCCTTCGTGGATGCACGTCTGCGCCAGCTCGGACGACGGCTGGTGGCGAGTTACGCTCCAGCGCTTTTATCTGACGAGGAGCGCGGGCAGTTTGCTATTTGGCGCCGTGAACGCTGGCATGCCCCAGACCAGGCTGAGCCGGAATGGACGACATTGGACAAGGCGCAACAGGCGATTTCCGAGATGAAAGCCTCGTCGCCCTACGATCTTGCAACCATCGAGGAGATCGAAAGGTTTTTGTCCGGCTTGGAAGCGGCCGTCGCCGAAGAGGGAGCGATCAAGCGATGAAGGCGATAGAACATGATCCGGATATCCGGCAGGGCGTCTTTCGTCTCGACGAACCGCTCACCCTTCAGCAGATCCGCTTTGTTGGGGGCAAGCTGAGAGAGCTGATCCGCCGTCATGAAACCTCATCACGCGATGAGCGACTAAGGCCAATCGACTGGCCCGAGTGGCATGCCTTCATCGATGCGGCCTATGCATGTGGGTTTGTGTGCGGTGACGCTGGCGAAGACATGGGCGACGAGCTGAAAACGCCGGTTTCAGAGAAGATCAAAACCCTGAAGCGCTCGCCTGCGGGGCTGGAACAGCTGTCATTGCGCGACCTGCGCCGCATTGTTCACTACATCATGAGAAGCGAGCGCTGGGGCGACGGCGGGTGTGACACCGGCGGTGGGGCCGTCTGGGACCTGATCACATCGCGCTTGGGCGACGCGCTTGCACGCAGGCTGGGAGCATAATCAACATGGCAGAAGCGTCTTCGGAATTTGACTATTTGCGCGACAAGCACCGGCAACTGCGCGAGCAAAACCCGCCGGACCTCAATCTGCGGACCCACCGGTCGATCAGCTGGATTGCCCGTGCTGCGGCATTGATCGACGATGATCCCGATGCCGCTTTCATCTTCTGCTGGATTGCGTTCAATGCAGCCTATGCCAAGGATATGGGCGACGATCCTGGTTCATTTGCGCGGATGGACTTCCAGAACTTCTTTGAGGCGCTTGTGCGTTGTGATCCCAAAGGTCGCATCGGTCACGAAATCTGGCACCACTTCGAGGGTGTCGTGGCCGAACTTCTGGACAACAAGTACATCTTCAGCCCGTTCTGGAAGTTCCATAACGGCGACCTCGAATATGCCAACTGGGAAATACGCTTCGAGAACGCCAAGAAGGCTGCACGATATGCCATTGAGGGCCAGGAAACGGCAAAGCTGCTGAGCATCCTGTTCGACAGGCTTTATGTGCTGCGCAACCAGCTTGTGCATGGCGGCGCGACCTGGAACAGCAAGGTGAACCGCAAGCAGGTGCGGGATGGGGCTGAGCTGTTGTTGAGCCTGCTGCCGGTCATTATCGACACGATGATGTCAAACGCGGCCGAAGACTGGGGCGCCCCCTATTACCCCGTTGTGGACTGACGGAGGCGTCTGTTGTCCGAGGCTTTCGGGGGATTGCTGTTTCTGATTGTCGCCGGGATGATCGCCATAGGGCTCATGGTGCTGTTGTTCCGCATTCTCACGAGCCGGCTGTTTCTCAACCTTTCGGCACTTCTGGCCCTCGCCTTTCTTGGGTTGCTGATCTTCCTTACTTCGGTAGGAGGGTGATCGTTTGCCTCAGGCAGCGGCAGCTTTGGCGCTTCCCGCATCGACAGGGATGCAACTTACTGAAGGTATGCTTGGGTCTCGTTGATGCAGCCTGATCATGCAGAGCGCCGTACGCACTGTTTTTTTTGCGGTGACATCGTCTGTGAATGTAATGCCTGTGATGAAGCGCTTGTGCAGTTTTTGGCTGCGATTGATGGAAAATAAATGTGCTTTCGGGTGATTTACTCTGACGTCTGGAAATTCGATTGAGTTGGGGACATGAAATTATGCCGGAGCGTTCCCCGGCAAGGGCTGCCCGCTCTGGTATTCCATGGCGCTGCAAACCAATCATGGAGAAGAGCGAATGGACATGTGGAAGGATGTGGCGGTTGACCCATCTTTGGTACACTGTCTCAGGTGCCATAAATCGTCAACACAGACGGCCAGTTCGCAGTCGCCGTCATGGTAGACCTGCCCATTAACCGCCATCAAGCACGAGGCTGACGCCATAGCGGGCGAGGTTAAGCCGACGAGTGCTAAAGCGATCAGGTATCTGCTCATGCGGGTGCCCTGTCAGACAGGCGTTGACATGTCCCGTGTCGCCGCAGATTTTCTAAGCACCACTTCACGGTATTCAGTGAAACGAAACCACCTCGATATCCATAGAAGGCTCGCCTTTAAGTGTTAGGCCTCGGCAAAAAAGACGAAGATGGCAAACAGATCCGCGTGGAACACCGCGGGAAGCATACGCGGGCGTCCCGGACTGGTGGTGTGTCTGCTCGCGCTGAGAAGAAACTCGGTGGCGTGAACCTGACGGCAAATACGTCAAAGGGTGTGCGGGTGTCGACACGGGTAGCAAATGGTACGCGTGTCGCGCTTCAAAACGGGCGCTTCCAGTTGATCGGGCGCTGGCGGGCGGGTCCGCTTGGCTTCAACCTTTCGAAGACAGGTGTCAGCGCATCTATGAAGAATAAGGCTGGCACGTTTAACTTTCTGAAGCCGCAATACTCGTCTTTCAAATTCGCAGGGGTTCAAATGCGGGGCAAGAAGGCGGCTCAACTTCAGCTGCTCTTCATGGCGATCATGGCGGCTATCTGGCTGGTCATGTTTGGTTTTCGTCTCGCCGTTCTTTTACTTTGGCTGATCTTCCTGCCGGTCATGTTCCTTTGGGACGTAGTTGTTGGGTTTGTGAATGGATTTCGCGAAACGTTATGAAGCTCCTTAACCCCAAAATCACCCCTACGGTCTGTGGACGGGCTGTGGTGCTGGAAGGATGGAGCCGGTCGGGACAGTTTTGCTCGCAAGCTGGCAGGGCTAGGGTCCGAAAGTAGCAGGTAAAACTGATACGTTCGGGCATCAAGATAAGAGGTCTGGTCCGTCACACCGTCAGCCACGATTCATGAACCTGTCGGACGCAGACCTTGGGCCAAGGCTCTTGTCCTGCTGAACCCACGAGATTTTAACCCCACATCCACGCAATGGGTCAGATTCCGTCACCCATGTTGATTTCAGCATGAGCCATCGCGGCACCCGGTCGCATATGGCGTATCAATGCGTGTTAGCGGGGTTGGCTCTTCCAGAACAAAAAGATCTTTACCACAGTATCCGGGATTCGGACTGCAGCATCGTCAAGCGCGGCATCGAGGTCCTCGTGCGCGATGCCGAGGACCGAGTTGCCATTCTCGTCCAATATATGGCTCATGATAGGCTGTATGAGGTGGCCGTTTTCTCCACTTTCCGTCAGCCGAAGCCAGTTCTTGGGCCGGAGCGCAACGGCTTGCATGAACCCCT
>PR_CR_10_Liq_1_inCRDRAFT_1001977_pt1 | contig 10894 bp, 9 predicted proteins | sample PRCRCaboRojoPR_3_FD_10241 | JGI IMG/M metagenome (IMG submission 10241) | reverse complement strand
GCGGCATCGCGCTTCGCAACATGCAGCTTTGTATGCCCGAGTTGCGGCCGGATGAGCGCGAAAAACTCATGCGGGCCAACCTGCAATACATGGGCCGAGCCGGCGCGGAGACTGCCCTTGCCTGGTTCGGCGGCAAGAGCGTGGACCAAATCCCCTGCGAAGTACACGGTCTGGAACACCTGCGCACCGCGCAGGCCGATGGCAGCCCGGTCATACTGCTCTCGGGGCATTTTTTGTGTATCGAGCTGGCGGCAAGGTTGATTGGCCAACAGGTTGAACTGGCTGTAATTTACAAACCGCTTCGAAGACAGTCATTACTGAATCGCGTGATGCTGCGTAACCGACAACGCACACTGGTGGACGCCCTATCTAGTGACGACATACGCGGGATTTTCCGGACACTCAGAAAAGGTATCCCTGTGTGGTACGCCGGTGACCAAGACTACGGCGCACGGAACAGTATCTTTGTACCTTTCATGGGCGTTCCAGCGGCAACCGTTACGGGGCTAACTCGCCTTGCACGGATGAGTGAAGCCCGTGTCGTGCCGGTTTTTTTTGGTGTATCCGCCAGCGGCAACGGCTATGTAGTGCAGTTTGAGCCAGCGCTGGATGGTTTTCCTACTCGCTCGGAAACGCTGGATGCACAGTGGATGAACGGTGTGATTGAACGTGGCATTCGGGCGAATCCCGAACAGTATTTCTGGGTACATAGGCGCTTCAAGCAAGCAAAACCAGGTGAGAGACCCTACTATCGCAATGCGTTACAAGTCCCTCATCGTCGAATAGAAGGTATGTCGTGGTAGATCGGACCACTGCACGTCGTCAGATTCTGGTTGTCGGTCCCGCCTGGGTGGGCGACATGGTGATGGCGCAAAGTCTTTTCAAAGCATTGCGCAGCAACAACCCGACTACCACAATTGATGTATTGGCTCCCTCTTGGAGCGTACCGATACTTAATCGAATGCGCGAAGTAAGACGCGCAATTCCCCTTGCTGTAGGACATGGTCAACTCGGCCTTCTCACTCGCTGGCAGGCCGCCAAATCGCTTCGCAAACAGAGCTATGAACGCGCAATCGTATTACCTCGCTCAGCCAAGTCGGCCATCGTCCCCTGGCTTGCCGGTATTCCCAGACGCACTGGCTATCGCGGAGAATTTCGCTATGGGCTACTGAATGACATTCGTCCAATCAACCGCACAACGACATATCGCACGGTAGATCGATTCGTTGCATTGGCGCCCGATACGCATCACGCAGCTCCCACAAGTGACGTAAAAAACTTGCATCTACCGGAGCTCGAGAGCACGCCTGAACAGCAAGCAAAAGCGGCCGCCTTACTGAATCTTCGTTTGGACACCCCAATACTGACACTCTGTCCCGGAGCAGAGTATGGACCGGCGAAACGCTGGCCTGCCCAGTACTTCACGGTCCTGGCGAATGACTATCTGGCCCGTGGCTGGCAAGTGTGGCTGCTGGGCTCCACAAAAGATGCGCCGATCACTCGTTCGATTGCCGAACAGGCTGACGGTGTAATCGATCTAGCAGGCAAAACAACTCTGGTTCAGGCAATTGATCTATTAGCCAGCAGCACCCTGACTGTAACTAATGACTCAGGGCTAATGCATATCGCAGCCGCAACGAATACGCCGCTGGTTGCCTTGTACGGATCATCAGATCCAGAGTACACACCACCGCTAAGTAAACATGCTGCAGTTTTGCATTTAGACCTTGAATGCAGCCCCTGTTTTAAACGAAAATGCCCGCTCGGGCATTTGAATTGTTTGAACCGAATATCGCCTAAAACAGTCTTAGGAACGCTCGAATCAATGAACCAAAATTAAACTCTACTCACTCCCAAATACCTGAATCGCCATCCTTGATGCGAGAATATATCTCCAGATACGAACGCGCCATTTTAATAGAAGAGAAATTCTCTAAAGCATATTCCCGACAATATCTACTCGAAAGCTCGAAAGTCCTATCAAAAGCACCAAGGAAATCTTCTTCCGAATTGAAAAACGTCGCCACATCGGATGTCAATATCTCGGGTATTGCACCGAATCGAGTTGCGATAACTGGAGTCCCGCTTAATAACGATTCTATTACGACCAATCCAAAAGGCTCTTCCCACTGGATCGGAAAAAGCAAGGCACGGGCATTTGCAAAAGCATAAGCTTTTTCTAACCCACTCAACTCACCCAAAAATTTNATATTATTTCCAAAAGTTTTTAAAAACTTTCCAAACTTCAAAAGCTCAATTCTTTTNCCACCCGCAAAATNCAAATCAAAATCAAAACGATTTGCTAAGTCTANAGCCANATGAGCCCCCTTTGCTCTTCTCACCATTTTTGANAAAAACAAAAGATGNTTTTTTTTATTTTCATTAAAAATAAATTCNTTAGGATCGACTCCATTATAAANAAAAGCTTTTCTATTATGCCTCTCAGCATGATTTTTGCTAACAAAGCAAGTCCGGTGCGGAATCTTATCGAGATCCTGCGAATTGCCGTGCAGGGTAGTAATCCAGTGATCACATTCGTCTATATATTCAGGCACCCATCCATGAAAGTGCACGATATCAGAAGTTGTTGGCAAAGCAGAAAGTGCCCCAGAGGCTTTGCTAACAGGAATCTGTTTCACTCCTCTGATCGGAGGCGACTTAGGACTGATCAGTGTAACGTTCACGCCGCAGTCAACCAACCCCTCAGCAAGCCATGCAACCACTCTTTCTGTACCACCATATGATCGAATCGGAGGTGTTGGATTTCCACAGACCAATGTTATGTTCATGATAATCTAATCCTTACCAATAGCATTTTTCTCAAGAAACCCGACCGCTATCAAACCAAGCAACACAGAAAACCATAAAGTAACCAACCGACAAACCAGNGTNAGCATCAACGCCATTGATATGGAAGCACCCTGTAGCTTNAATAGTGCAGTCATTGCAGCTTCAGCACCACCAATNCCACCAGGTAGAAAAGATAACGCACCAACAACNAGAGATCCGGCATAAATNCCAAACGCCTCAAAAANATCCAGAGGTAAGCCAACCCAGCTGAGCAAAAAAAAGAAGCCCACTGCTTCAGCTCCCCATGCAAGTACCCCTAANGAGAAACCCACGCCGAAGAGTGCGGGTGACGTGATTGCACGTGCCTCGACTAGCACTAGATCTATTCTGCTATTCAAACGTTTACCTAGAAAGCGAGGCATGAAATATTCTGATAGCATTGGAGAATATAAAATAAAGAGGATTAGAGTCAAAGCGATCAAAAGCAGTGACAGGGATCCTAAGCCGCCAATAATTGCTTTGAAATAACCTAGGGCTAAAGTAGCCAAAACCATCAGGTCCAACAACCTTTCCATCAGCAACGCAACTATACTGCGCGCCCAGGGCACACCAAACTTATGTAGATAAAGGCTTCGTAAAGCTTCCCCGGCTTTGCCCGGTGTCACAGTTAATGCAAATCCGGCAAAATAGATTAGCAAATGTCGCGTTTCGGAAAGTCCCAAGTACCCCTGATCAGGGGCGTTTCTCATAATGTAGATCCGCCAGCGCCAGTACCGCAGCAGATAATTGATCAAAGATAGAAACAACAGCACGCCCCACTGCCAGAGGGTGATGCGTTTCAGCCCTTCCACTAAAAGCACCCGATCCAAAGCCAGCGTTGCGATCAGATAAATTAAGGCACCAAAAACGCCGAGCAGCGCCAACTGTCGCAGACGTCTTGGGTCGGTAAACTGCGCACGAAGTGCCGATTCCGAGCGTCTGCTCATCCTTAAAATCGCAGGCGGCGGAAAAGTGGCGCTGGAATCAGGCGGATGATCAACATGATGACTGCCCAAAATCGCGGGGTATAAGTCACGCGACGACCTTTTTCAATTGCTTTTACAACATCCGCAGCAACCTGAGCAGGGGTGGACCAGAGAGACCCCTTGGGGAAAGTGGCAGTCATGGGTGTATCAATCAACCCGGGCTTGACGCATAGGACTTTGACATTACTGCCTTCCATTGCCTGATCCAAACCGGACAAATAAGTGGCAAGAGCATCCTTCGCGGCGCCATAAAGCGCGTTGCTAGCGCGGCCGCGATCACCGGCCACCGAACCTATCGCGACGATCTGCCCTCCACCCTGCCGGGCGAAATGCTGTGCGGCAGCAGAAGCCATGGCAATGGCGGCTGTGGCATTAACGCGCATTACCTGTTCGGCCGGCTCTAGGGCATTGATATTTACAGGTTCATCCGGCAACAGACCTGCCCCCCAGATCAGCATATCAACGCCGTCGAGCCTCTCGCTGGCCAACTCAAGAATATCAACCGGGTTAACACGCGAATCGGACGGGTCATAAAACGCGGCCTCTGCCTGAGCATATCCGCGTATCTGCAAATCAGCAGCAGTGGCTTCCAGCTCAGCCATACGCCGGCCAGTAATAATTATTCGGCGCTCCGGATTGGCAAGCTTACGAGCGATCGCTTCACCAATCGCTGATCCGCCCCCAACTAGAAGGATACGTTCCCCGGTCCGATGATCTTTACGCAAACTATTCATGCCGTATCCTTGCACTGCATTCGCCTTTGGGGAGCCACGATGGGAGGTCATAATAACGCTCAATAGCGGGGGCAATAACACGTTCGATGTAAACGGGCGCATTCAACCCGGTTGCCAAGACAAAGTGAAATGTCTGCTCCTTGATATCAACAGCAAGCGGTACGACATTGGCAAAAAAAGGCGTAAACCGATCAACATTCGGTGCATCTTTAGTAAAGATCAGCCAGTCGGTCTGATCCAGCTTTGAGAAGTCAACCCAAAAATCCTGCTGCCGACCATATCTGGAGCCGGCCCCGAACACATACACTTTCTTGCCTGAGCGATACTGGGCAATTGCTGCGGAGGAATAGCTGCCCGTGGCGATCAATAAATCCTCTGTCGTCAGGCTCACATCCGGATGGCTATTTACGACTGATTGAGCTTTGTGAAATATCTCTTCAACATTGGAAAGAGTGACCCAGTCTCGACGAAGCTCGTGGTTAAAACCAACCGGGCCGATCAGGGCATAAAGCACCACCGGCACAACCATCACATGCACCAGAGACCAGACAATCAGCCATCCAGCAAGACGTTGCCAACGCAGAGGCTCAAGCGGGAAAAGAGCTACAATCGCGAAGATATGCAGCCATAAAAGCCAGTGCAACCCCACTTCACGCCAAACACTGATGGCAGCAAAACACAACAGACCAAAAACCAGAACTGACACAGCCGGGCGGCACACTAACGGGAATGCTTGATGACCTGTAGCCGCATCTTTCTTGAGCCTTAGGAAGGCTAACAAGACAGGCGGCAGGAAAACATAAAGTGTCGTTAACAGATATAAGACCAAAGAAGTTAGGTCAATGCCGCTAACGGCATCATGACGATTAAAAAAATTAAAAGCAAAATTTGCCCAACAATGCGTATAGTTCCAGTAAAAATTAAGCAGCGCAAAAGGCAGTGAGGCGAGCAAAACTACTACACCATAACGCCACAAGTGCTTNTCTATTAAAAAAAAATACAGGCCATAGCCAAGCACCAAAAAAGCCGCAAAATACTTAGAGAGAAACGCCAACCCCAGGAAAACGCCTGACAGGATGGCAAACCCATAATGATTTTCTCGTAAGCCCGCAATCACCGCTGCCAGGGACAAGCCACTGAACAAAATAACCCCCGTATCAGTCAGGGTGAATACATTAATCAAATTGAGCGGACTGACCAGGATCACAAGGGCTACGAGCGCTGCTCGCTCTTTATGAATGCCACGCAGTAACCACCAAAAAATACCGGCTAAAGCGAAGCTAGTTGCCATTCCAGGNAGCCGCAATATCAAACGATGATCACCGANTGACTGCATCGCGGCCATCATCCAACCGGCCATGGGTGGATGGTCGTAATAACCAAAATCAGGCACCAGTCCCCANCTGGCNAAATACGCCTCGTCACCTGTCAAAGGCATCCAGGCGCCNAGGGNAANCTTGAGGNNAGCCACTACAAGCGCAACACCAATCCAATGACGAACTGCTAGTACCCCAAGCTGGGTAATCATTCACCATCCTCCAGCCTCTGCCAAAGGCCAGAAGTCAGTGCCGGATCTCTAAACGCAAGATATTCATCCAGACGCGGAAATGAACGACGCAGCATCATGGATTCGCTGCAAGCGTCTTTCGCCGCGTAGATTGCACCATTGGCCTGCGCAACGACCTCATCGAGTGAGCGCAATAGATTAACAGTCCGCTCACCCTTGTACGGGAAATCGAGGGCCAGTGTTGCGCCGTGCCGGGGGAAAGAGAGCATGCCGACGGGTTTGTGCTCACCAAACTGCTTTAGGACGGCAAGAAATGAGCCTTGACCCGAGCGCACTATCCGATTCAGCAACTCAGTTAGCGCCTCTTCAGCAACGTTCAAAGGAAGCACGCATTGATGCTGAACAAAGCCTTTTCGACCGTACAAACGATTCCAGCCGGTAATCCCATCCAGGGGATAAAGAAACTTTTGATAATGCTGAAGGCCGTCAACCTCCGGCAAACGGTAATAGGTTGAGTTGAATGCACGGACCACCGTCGGGTTTATCACAGAGATTGGCGGCGAGAATGGCACATGCATCCAGGCCTTCTTTTTCGGCGGTGGAAGTGATTGTGCTTTGTCACAAAAATTTGCCGTACTGTAGCGACCTCGACCCAGCGCTCTACCGCGAGCCACACAATCCACCCAGGCTACGCTGTATTCCGCATGGCCATCGTTATCGCGGGTTAATGCAAAGAACTCACGAATAGATCCGAACCGCCGAGTCTTTGTTTTAAGTACGTTGGAAGCAACGGGTTTAAGTGCAATTTCCACCCAGGTTATCAGCCCGGTTAGCCCCAGCCCGCCGATGGTTGCGCTAAGCCAGTCAGCATTCTGCTCAGGGCTGCAATACCGCCTTGAACCATCGCTTCGCAACAGCTCCAATGCTCTGACATGATGGCCAAAACTGCCGGCATGATGATGATTCTTGCCATGGACATCATTGGCGACTGCTCCACCCAGGGTAATAAAACGGGTCCCCGGGGTTACCGGCAAAAACCAACCTCGCGGAACGATAAGCTCTAGCACCTCACTGATCAGCACGCCGGCCTCAGCACGAAGCACGCCGGCCTCGGCATCAAACTCAATAAAGCGATCAAGACCACGGCTATGCAAGACAATGCCACGGTCAAGCAAAGCCACATCACCATAGCTTCGCCCGTTTCCGTGGATAACGGCCGGATCTTCCGGACTGGCCAAGTCTTGCAGAGAAACATCCTGCCCCCGCAGCGAATGAGCCGACACCGGCTGCGCATGCGGAAAGCGCCCCCATGATTCGAACCGGGCAGCCATTTCAAGCCCCCATCACAGCAACAGCGATCACCGTAATGATGGCAATCCCGAGGACTGCACTGACAACATCACGCATCGCAAACACCAAAGGGTCATGATACATTTTGCCCTGCTCGGTGATCCGCCAGACCCGCACTATCCAGAACAGCAGCAACGGACAGACCAGCCAAAGAATCAACGGCTGCTCGTACAGGCGCACAGACTGCTCACTGTCGACATAGAGTGCAAGGACCAGGACGCTGATCAAGCCAGCCCCAACACCAAGAGTGCGAACCAGTGGTATATCATTAACGGCCCATCCACGCCCCCGTGACACCAGGTCCTTTTTTTCGCCCACTTCAAGCAACTCCGCCTGTCTTTTAACGAGGGCAAGACTTAAAAACATAAAGAGTGAAAAGGCGAGCAACCACGGTGAAATCGCGATCCCTACCAGCACAGCCCCCGCAAATATCCGCAGAAGGTATAGCGCGACAAGGGCAAACACATCGACCAGAACTATGCGCTTGAGGATAACGGTATACCCGATCGACAACCCCGCATAACCCAGCAAAACCAGCGCGAAAGGCAAGCTCAGAGTAGCTGCAAAGCCTACCGAAGTAAGTCCACCCAGGGCTGCCGCAGTCAGTGCAACTGGCAAAGAGAGCCTGCCGGAGGCCAGTGGGCGATGCTTTTTCTCTGGATGAGCACGATCAGACTCAATATCGCGACTGTCATTAATCAGATAAATCGATGACGCCATCAAAGAAAACAANGCGATACCTGCCATAACCTGCAGGACTGCACCAAAATCCATCAGTTGGTGGGCAGCGGCCAATGGCAGAGCCAAAAGGACATTTTTTGCCCATTGATGGGGCCTTACTGCCTCTGCCAACGCGAGAAGCTGATACATAAAGACCTGCCGTCAGGCCGCGCCTGAGAGGAATTTCCTTGAGAATCCCGCTTATCATAGAGAAAATTCGCGTCCCTCGCCATAAGCCTCGCGACCTTTGTGTGCCATGGCGTCGCTGCCTCGCCGCCTGCATAAAATGATAATCTGCGATCGAACCAAACGGGAGAGCGCAATGAACATCACGGGCATCGTGATCACCCTGAATGAACAGGATAAGATCCATGACTGCATACAGTCGCTCTGGCGTGTTTGCGACGAGGTGATTGTGGTGGATTCAGTCAGTGAAGATCGGACCGTTGAGATTGCCAAAGCCGCGGGCGCAAAAGTTATTATCCAGCCTTTCTTAGGCTATGGGCCGCAAAAACGACTTGCAGTACCTCAGGCAAAAAATGACTGGATTTTGGCCGTAGATGCCGATGAACATTTACAAACAGACGCTGTAGAAGCAATAGAAAAAATTGACTTCTCACAAGAAAACATTGCTTATGCATTTAAGTTAAAAAATTTTGTTGGTCGGAAATGGATAAAGGCAGCCGGTTTTTACCCATGCTACAAAACACGGCTTTACAATCGAAAAACCAGCGGCTTTTCCGAAAACATAACGCATGAGGGTATTACGGCAAAAAAAATTATAAGGCTCAGCTGGCCATCTGACGCATAAAACCTACGACAGCTATGAGGACTGGGTTGATAAGATCAACAAACTAACAACACTAGACGCTCTGTCACAGCAGAAGCTGGGCAAAGTCTCAACACCTGGCAAAGCAACGCGTCATGCCATCGCGGCTTTTTTCCAGAAGATGATATTTAAAGGTGGTATTTTTCAGGGCAATGATGGATTCCTGGTGGCCATCACTTCTGCATTTCGTATCTATATGAAATATATGAAACTTTATGAAATGCAAAATGCCTCAAAAACTTCCGATCAGACAGCCCCGGATTTCAAGAGAGATGATTTGTGAGCCATCGAATACCTGAGATTCTCCACATCAATCTCGCCAGAGGATGGCGGGGAGGAGAAGAGCAGACATGGAGATTGATGTGTGAGCTGCGACACCAGGGCCTCAAGCAGGGTATCTGCGCCTATCCGGACTCGCCGATAGGCAAAAAGTCCGCCGAACATGGCTATCCGATCGTTACACCGCGCAAGCTGCTGTTTTTCCCGTGGATTGGAAAAAACTGGGACATCTGCCATGCGCATGATGGCAGAGGCGTTTATCTGGCTGCGTTGGCACATCGAGCATGCAGTACCCCCTACATCATCACTCGTAGAGAGTCCCGAGTGCCGACTGATCGAACGCTGACTCGCCGCGTCTATCGCGAGGCTGCAGAATTGATTGGGATCTCATCTCAAGTTTGTGACGCACTACGAGAAATTGCTCCGAGCGCCTCCATTCATCGCATAACCGATGCTCACTCGAATGGAGAGCCAAACCGCAACCAAGCGCGGATATTACGCAAGCGCTGGCTTGGCGATGCCCAGTTTCTGATCGGTCATGCCGGGGCGCTCGTGGATAAACACAAAGGCCAGAGCACGCTGATACAAGCTGTCCAGCAACTGAATAAAAGCGGTCATAGAATACGCCTGGTTTTAATGGGCACCGGCCCGGATCAATCGGCACTACAAACTCTGTCGGGCAATGATCCTGCGATTCAGTTCGTCGGACAAATGAAACCAATACACGATGCCCTCGCCGCACTCGACTTATTCGTCTTTCCCTCAAGATATGAAGCTCTTGGCTCCGTTTTACTTGAGACCATGCTATGCCAGACCCCGATTATCGCTGCTAATGTTGGAGGCATTCCTGATTTAATTCAGCACGATTTCACCGGACTGCTCTGCCCCCCTAATGATCCGGAAACACTGGCTTGCGTGATCACCAATACTTTGGAAGACCAAGAATCGAGGGAACGCCTGGCCAACGCTGCCTATGCGCATGTAAAAGAACTATCAGCAGATGCCATGGCTAAAGATTATATGCAGCTTTACACAAAGATAACCGGCTATCTCCGATGCGTCTAAAAAACGTACTGAATGGTTATATCATATTTTTTATCTATAAAGCCCTAAGCTCGACTTGGCGGGTAAAATTTGACGAATCCCCTGAATTAATTAAACGGTTGAGCACCAAACAGCCTGTAATCTTTGCTCATTGGCATGGTGAAGAACTCGCACTACTCCAGGTAACAAAACGCTATCGCCTTGCCACGCTGACATCTCAGAGCCGTGACGGTGAACTCATGACATTTGTTCTTAGACGTCTCGGGGTAACGACAACGCGGGGTTCTTCCTCTCGAGGAGGCAGCAGCGGGTTAAGACAGCTCATCCGACTATGCCGCCATCATGGTTACAATATTTCTTTTGCCGTCGATGGACCGCGAGGCCCGATCCACAAGGTCAAACCCGGCATATTCGAGACCTCACGACTTATGCAGTTACCCATCTATGTCGCCTCCGCACACGCAGACCGCTACTGGGTATTTACACGCACCTGGAATCAGGCGATGTTGCCGAAACCGTTTGCCGCGGTCACCATTCGAATAAACAATGGAATGGATGCAATTGCAAAAGCGGAAGACCCGCGCAGCCCGGAACTTGCCTCGCAGCTAGCGCAGCT
>PR_CR_10_Liq_1_inCRDRAFT_1001976_pt1 | contig 10894 bp, 7 predicted proteins | sample PRCRCaboRojoPR_3_FD_10241 | JGI IMG/M metagenome (IMG submission 10241) | reverse complement strand
CGCTAAAGCCATGATCCTTAATGCATTAATCGCAAGGGCCTGCCAGACGAAAAGTGCGTGAGGGGAAGAAGCCCAAAACCAAACAGATTGAACAGCCTAGCCGGCGGCCGGGCCGAGTTTCGGGCTGCGCGCACCAGCAGGCTACCGAGCAGCCCCGCTGCGGCCACTGCGGCGAGCACGAGTGCGACGCGGGCAAAATCGGGCCATTCCCACCAGGATAAGGGGTCGATGGACGACATAGGGGGCTCCGGGATCGGGTCCGGGTCATGGCTCAGGACTCAGGATTGGCCGTCAGGAAAGCGCGCGGCGTTCAGCGGGTCGTCGCGCTCGGCATCGGAGATGAGATGAGCGCCCCGACACGGATGATCGTCTGGGCACGGTCGAGACCGGATTGCTCAGTACATCCATGATCAGTCCCCCGCCGTAGTTATTCACGAGCCTATGCAGCATGGAAAAACGACGTTGACGTCTATCCAATGGACCGCCAATGCCCTCCGCACGCNCGCTGTCTTCACATGGTGCATGCGTGTCGCTCAGCCGTATGGGCCGAGAAAGATCATGCCGCCCCAGAAGAACGCGCAGACCACGGCAAATGAGAAACAGGCACGCATGATGAAGTTTTGGGCTGGTGTCGACGCTTGCAATGCCTCGCGGAACAAGCTCACGTCATCCGGCAGGTTGGTCTCCGCGGCGACGATGGCCGTGACCAGGCGCTGCTGGATCTCGATGGAATGCCAGATGATCAGGGTGCCGGTCAACGACCAGAGAAACAGCACCATGACCGCCGCCCGCGCCGTATCGGGATGGATCTGCACCTTATCGAATGCCAGCATCAGTGCGAGGATCGCCAGGATCTGGATCGCCGAAAACACATTGAAGCGCGACCAGAAGCGATCCAGCTCCGAATTGAGCGTCGTGATATAGACCTGAAGATATTGGGGGATCTGGATCATGACTGCTTGTGTCTTNGANTGTCTTNCNCCNNGTGNTGCGGTCNCGGCTGNTNGTCGCTANCAGAGGNNTNTGAGCNTGGCGANTGCCCGATTGGTCTCATCGAGATCAAATGCCTCTGGGTCGATCTGACCGCCGACCCATTCGAGCATCGCCTGGTGCTCAGGATGAGAAGGATCCGCCAGGGTTTCGAGCAGCTGCTCATACCCCCGAATGCCGCCGCAATCCTCCGGCGGGCAAGCGTGCCTGCCCTGCCGCTGTCCCTCATTGACAGCTCTCGCAGTCGGGATCGAGCACCGAGCAGGCGCTGGGCTGCGCGTCGGCGCGACCGTTACCCTTGCCATTGGCCTTGCCCTTGCCGAGCGAGACATAGCTGCCGCCGACGGCCGAGAGCCGATTCGCCTTGCTCGCATCGTCCATGGTGGACTTTTCCACATGGGTGGCGCCCATGGAGCGCAGGTAATAAGTGGTCTTGAGCCCCCGTACCCAGGCGAGCTTGTAGAGGTTATCGAGCTTCTTGCCGCTGGGCTCGCTCATGTAGAGGTTCAGGCTCTGGGCCTGATCGAGCCATTTCTGGCGGCGGCTGCCCGCCTCCACCAGCCAGCGCGGGTCGATTTCGAAGGCGGTGGCGTAGGTCCGCTTCAGGTCGTCGGGGATGCGGTCGATCTGCTGGACGCTGCCGTCGTAGTACTTCAGGTCGTTGACCATGACGTTGTCCCAGAGACCGTGCTCCTTCAGGTCCGCCACCAGGTAGGGGTTGACGACGGTGAACTCACCGGAGAGGTTGGATTTGACGAACAGGTTCTGGTAGGTGGGCTCGATGGACTGGCTGACGCCGCAGATGTTGCTGATGGTGGCCGTGGGCGCGATGGCCATGCAGTTGCTGTTGCGCATGCCGACGCTGGTGACCCGCTCACGCAGCGCCTCCCAGTCCAGCGTGGTGCCGGTGTCCATCTCGAGATAGCCGCCGCGGCCCGCCGCCAGCAGCCGGACGCTGTCGATGGGGAGGATGCCCTGGCTCCAGAGGCTGCCGCCGAAGCTCTGGTAGCGCCCGCGCTCACAGGCCAGATCGGTGCTGGCGCTGATGGCGTAGTAGCTCAGGATCTCCATGCTCTGGTCGGCGAATTGCACCGCCTCGGTGCTCGCATAGGCGATGCCGAGCTTATACAGCGCGTCCTGGAAGCCCATGATGCCAAGCCCCACCGGCCGGTGGCGCAGGTTGGATTTGCGCGCCTGCGGGACGTTGTAGAAGTTGTAGTCGATGACGTTGTCGAGCATGCGCATGGCGGTGCCGACGGTCTTTTGCAGCTTGGCGGTGTCCAAACCCTGGGCGCCCACGTGGTTGGCCAGGTTGACGCTGCCCAGATTGCAGACGGCGATCTCCTGGTCGTTGGTGTGCAGTGTGATCTCGGTGCAGAGGTTGGAGCTGTGCACCTGACCCACATGCTGGTTGGTGTAGCGCAGGTTGCAGGGATCCTTGAAGGTGATCCAGGGATGGCCGGTCTCGAACAGCATGGCCAGCATTTTGCGCCACAGGTCCACGGCCTTGATGCGCTTGTAGACGCGCAGCTCCCCGCGCTCGCCGCGCGCCTCGTAGGCGCTGTAGGCGTGCTCGAAGTCCTGACCCATGAGGTCATGCAGGTCCGGGGTCTCGTCGGGGCTGAACAGGCTCCAATGCTGATCCTCGGCGACGCGCTTCATGAACAGGTCCGGCACCCAGTTGGCGGTGTTCATGTCGTGGCAGCGCCGGCGGTCGTCGCCGGTGTTCTTGCGCAGATCCAGGAATTCCTCGATGTCCACATGCCAGGTCTCGAGGTAGGCACAGACGGCGCCCTTGCGCTTGCCGCCGTTGTGCACCAGGGCGGCGGCGGTCATGTAGCTCGCGTCACCGTCGACCTTCAGGTCATGCACTTCGGGCAGCGGCGCGATGGTCTCGACGGCCTCGACGCGGGTGAAGACCCAGTTGCCGAGCCGCAGCCAGTTTGGCCGGGCGAGCGCAGGCACGCCCGCCAAGTCGGCGATGGGCGCCACGGCGGGGATGCGCAGTGCGAAGGCGCGGCCGCTCCCGGTGATTGAGACGACGCTGCCATCAGAGCGGCTGCCATCGTCGGCGTCGCTGCGCTCGCCGGCGCCTGATCCCGAACAGGGGATACCCAAGCGCAGCAGCTGGTAGCGCAGGCCCTGGGTCAGTGGTGCCGAGGGGCTCGTGAAGTCGATCGCCCGCTCGTTGCCGTTGCGGTGGCGGATGTCGCCATTGGTTTCCAGCAGGCCCTGGATGAGGGCCAGCGCCTGGTTGTGCGGCAGGTGGCTGAAGCGCCGGGCGATGCGCTTGTGATGGGCGGCGTCGTAAAGTTCGTCCTGCGTGAAGGGCAGGGCGGTCTGCTCCTGTCCAATCCACTGGCCGGTGGTGGCGCAGCGCACGAGACCCTCGCCGACGGACCACCGGATCTGAAGCGACGCATGGCCCCGGGCGTCCTCCCAGAACTGGATCTGACGCTCGCGCAGATAGGCGCGCACGAAGTCCAGGTAACCGCCATCCACCGCGGGCTCGCCGGAAATGCCGAATTCGCCGCCCCGGGTCAGCTGCCCGTCGCCGAGCAGGAGGCCGTAGAAGCGGGCATCGGCCTCGGTGAAGCCGTCCACCGGCACCACCTCGCCCGGGATGACCTGCGCCACATAGTCGCCGCGGCCGAGCGCGCCGGCTTCGACCCAGTCCGGCGCGTGACCGCCCTGCTCGATCCGCTCGAGCGTGCGCTCGATGGATTGCCCCTGCGGCACACCGCGGATGGCCCAGAACGGGTGGCCGGCGGTGACGCGTAGGTCGTCCACCGCATGCTGGAGCCGTACCTGCACCATCGGCGCGTCCTGCTGGTCGTAGACGAAGTGCTCGGTGACCTCGCGATAGCGCCCGCGCTGGCCGAGCACCAGATCGCCACGCTTCACCTCGGCGATGGGCTTGGGGCCGTCGGCGGTGAGCACCGTGGTCTCCGGCGCGAAGCATTGGTTCACCGCCACCGCCGTGTCATTGGCCACCTTGAGGAAGGGCACCACGCCCTGGCTCTTGCCGTTGGTGCCCTTGATGTGGGCGCCCATGCCGCGCACGCGGGTCCAGTCGTTCCCCAGGCCCCCGGCGAATTTGCTGAGCAGGGCGTTGTCCTTGATGGCGCCGTAGATGCCGTCGAGGTCGTCCGGCACCGTGGTGAGGTAGCAGGAGCTGAGCTGGGGCCGGAGTGTGCCCGCGTTGAACAGGGTCGGTGTGCTGCTCATGAAGTCGAAGCTGGAGAGCAGCTCGTAGAACTCGATGGCGCGCTCTTCGCGGTCGATCTCGTTGATGGCCAGCCCCATGGCCACGCGCATGAAGAAGGCCTGGGGCAGCTCGAAGCGGGTGCCAGTCTCGGTGTGGATGAAATAGCGGTCGTAGAGGGTCTGCAGACCCAGGTAGGTGAACTGCAGGTCCCGCTCGGGCCTGAGNGCCGCGCCCAGGCGCGCCAGATCGAAGCGTGCCAGCTGTTTGTCCAGCAGCTCCAGGTCGCCGGCGCGCTGCACGTAGGCCGCAAAGTAATCGGCGTAGCGCTCGCCCATGTCCGCCTGGGTCTCGACGCCCACCGCCATGTCCAGGAAGCCCAGGGCCTCGCGGCGCATGATGTCCAGCAGCAGGCGCGCCGCCGCCTGGCTGTAGGCGGGCTCACGCTCGATCAGGGCGCGGGCGGACATCACCAGCGCCTGGCCGACGTCGGTCTCCTTCACGCCGTCGAAGAGGTTGCGCAGGGTGTCCTTGAGAATGGCCTCGGCGTCCACGCCATCGAGCCCGCGGGCGGCCTCTTCGACCAGCTTCGCGAGCCGCCCGGTGTCCAGCGGGCGGCTATCGCCGTTTGCCAGCGTCACATTGATGCGCTGCTCGGCGGCGCCCGCCGCGGCGGCCTGGGCGGCGCTTTTTTCGGCGCGCTCACGGGCGCGGGCGTCGCGGTAGAGCACGTAGTCGCGGGCCACCTTGTGCTCGCCGGCGCGCATCAGTGCCAGCTCCACCTGATCCTGGACGTCTTCGATGTGCACGGTGCCACCGCCGGGCAGGCGGCGGGTGAGTGCGCTCGCCACCTGCTCGGTGAGGCGCTCCACCTGGTCATGGATACGTGACGACGCTGCGGCGCTGCCGCCTTCCACCGCCAGGAAGGCCTTGGTCATGGCGACCTTGATCTTGTTCGGATCGAAGTGCGTGACTTTGCCGTTGCGGCGGATCACCCGCACACGTCCCGGTTGATGTACGCCCGTGTCCACCGCCGCTGCCGGCGGTGTCCGCGGGGCCGTCGATTGGCCAGGTTGTGCCTGCTCGTGGACAACCGTCGCGGTGCTCTTGTCCGATTCCGGCTGCTCAATGTGTGGGTTGTCGTCGCGTGCGGCGGCGGCGGACATGGCGGCACTCCTTGGGGCGGATTCCGACTCGGGAGTGAGTCGGACGGGGCGGTGAACGATGGCGGGGAGCTGCGGCTGCGGCGCCGGGCCCGCGGGGCGGCCGGCGCTGCCGCGGGGCCGGGCTCCGGGCGGTGCCAAAGCAATATATATGCTCTGGCTAGGCTGTCAATCACAACATATTGTGATTGATCTGGTGGTCAAGCCGTTGGTGGCCTGGGCATAACTTGTGGATAATTTGCCATTCCCGGGCGCTGAGCCGCGTGGTTGTCGGCATCCGCTGTGGATGAATGCGGCGCTCATCCGGCGCCTGCTCGGCAGGGTGCTGGCCGACCGACGGTATGGTGGCGAGCTGATCGATGCAGTGAACGTCAGTCGAACACCGACGCCGCCCTCGCGGTGCGTTGCGCGGGCCGTCTGGGTCATGGCCCCATGGCGATCTCAGTCTCCGGTATCGCGCGTCGAGTGGCCACCGATGTGGGATGAGAAGTACTCTATATGTGGATTCGCACCAACATCCCCGCCACCGAGACGCTCGTCATCAGCCACCGCCTCCACCCCGCCGGGCGGTCACCGCAGCGTGATGTCGATGACGACACCGCAAGCAAATAGCTCGATTAATTCGAGCTATAGAAAGAAATTTCGAAGGGACAGGCAGGGCTTGCGCTGTTCTAGGTGCGTATCATTGTCGGAAAACCCCCACCAAAGGAGCCGCCGGCGATCCTCCGCCGCAGCCCGTTAATGCCGGCATCCCCGTCGGTCGAATCGCGCTCAGCACCACTGACCCCGAGCACCCGAAGCCATGGGCGCAGCATGCGCCCCGCGCCCAGTGAAACCGTCAACGCACCGAGTCGCAACTATGACGAGTCATTCAACGCGCCGCCTGCTCGATCTCGATCTGCCGCCGGAGACCCGCAACCTGCTGAACGCCGCCCCGAGTGTCGCGGTGGCCGATACCCACGATCAACTGATTCAGCTCGCCGTGCGCGACGCGCACGCCGGCGAGCACGAGGTCGCCTACGAGGTGCCCGGCGTCGGCCGGGTGGTGGAGGCCACCGTTTGCCGGACCCGCAATGGCATCTGCGCCAACTACAACGAGGCCTACATGCGCCGCCGGGATCCCGACTGTCTGGTGATCGGCGACGCGCGCCCCACGGACAAGCCCACCTACACCGAGCGCTTCGGCGAAGACTTCGACCCGGTGCGTGAGGCGACCTTCGATTGGCTGAAGACCCAGCCACTGGCCGCCTTCGCCTTCTACGCCGGGCTGCCGAGCCCCGCCACCCAGGCGCTGGTGATCGCACCGGACAACGCCGGGTTCTTTGCCCTGGGCCTCGCCCTCTTACAGGGCATCGTGCCGGTGGCGGAGCTGCCGGACGACTTCGCGCCCAAGGCCGTCATCTATGTCGCGCCGCCGTTCCGGCACACCCATTTCGACGGCCGGCAAGTGGTGGTGCACAATCGTCGCGACGGGCTGCACGAGCTCTTCAGCTACAACCTCTACCCCGGGCCCAGCGCCAAGAAGGGGGTCTATGGTGTGCTGCTCAACATCGGCGAGGAAGAGCGCTGGGTGACCATGCACTGTGCGACGGTGCAGGTGGTCACGCCCTACGACAACCGGGTGGTCATTTCCCACGAGGGTGCGAGCGGCGGCGGCAAGAGCGAGATGCTGGAGTACGCCCACCGCCAGCAGGACGGCACGCTGCTCATCGGCCGCAACCTGGAGACCGGCGAGGAGCGCAGTCTGCCGCTGCCGCGGGGCTGCGAGCTGCGCCCGGTGACGGACGACATGGCCCTGTGCCATCCGTCGCTGGAAAAGGGCAACGGCCGCCTGACCCTGATGGACGCGGAAGAGGCCTGGTTCGTGCGCTGCAATCACATCGACCGCTACGGTACGGACCCGAACATCGAGGCCCTGACCGTCCACCCGCCGGAGCCGCTCCTGTTCCTCAACATCTATGGCCGCCCCGGCGCCACCACGCTGCTCTGGGAGCACATCGAGGACGCCCCCGGCGAGCCCTGCCCCAACCCACGCGTGATCATTCCGCGCAAGATCATTCCCAATGTGGTGCGCGGCGCGGTGGACGTGGACGTGCGCAGCATGGGCGTGCGCACACCGCCCTGCACCGCGGAGCGCCCGAGCTACGGCATCATCGGCCTGTTCCACGTGCTGCCGCCGGCGCTCGCCTGGCTGTGGCGGCTGGTGGCCCCCCGCGGGCATGCCAATCCGAGCATCGTTGAGACCGACGGTATGACCTCCGAAGGGGTCGGCTCCTATTGGCCCTTCGCCACCGGGCGCATGGTGGACCACGCCAATCTGCTGCTGAGCCAGATCATGGAGACACCGGAGGTGCGCTACGTGCTGATCCCGAACCAGCACATCGGCGCCTGGGAAGTGGGCTTCATGCCCCAGTGGATCACCCGCGAGTACCTCGCCCGCCGTGGTGGTGCCCGCTTCGCCGCCAATCGCCTGCGCAAGAGCCGGTGTCCGCTGCTCGGCTACACCCCGGGCAGCATGATGGTGGAGGGCAGCACCCTCGGCGCCTGGTTCTTCGAGGTGGAGCTGCAGCCCGAGGTGGGCACGGTCGCCTATGACCAGGGCGCCGCGATCCTCACCGACTTCTTCAAGCGCGAGCTCGANGCCTTCCTGGGCGCTGATCTGCTGCCCGCCGGCCAGCGCATCATCGAATGCTGCCTGGACGGCGGNGGTCTGGNCGACTACCAGCGCCTACTCGACCTGCCCTGCCTGGAGGAGCCGGANAACGGCTGAGGGGGGGCGCTCACGCGGTGCCGAGGCGTCGGCCCTCCCAAGGGGCCGACGTCCCCCTGTATCAGCCAGGATGACCGTCCCGATAGCTGGCTTCGATGATCCGCCACCAATAGTGCGTCGACAATCGACATTCCAGCGCTTTGCGNCGCTCGGGGCACGCAATCCAAGGTGAGAACTCTTCGCACCACCGCTGAAGTGTTGCAGGGGAGAGGGCATTGGGGCGCCACTGATCGACAACGGCAACGGGCAAGGCCGTTTCATAGGCGGCTGACGTCGCGCTGCGTCTGATCACAGGTATCGATCCAAGCGCCAACGTGAGCCATGCCTTGGGCGAAGGATCAAGCCCTCCGCCCTCCACACACAATACAAACGGATGCGCGCGCATCAGCGCCATGAAGTCTTGAAGCGATACTTCCTGCTCTATTGACGTAGCGAACGAGCGCCACTGCTTTTTACATAGCCCAGACACCCGCTCGCGCATCTTCCATTGGCGACCCCTGCGAATGCGATGTGCGCACAACACCCGTGGCGGCCGGCTGGATAACGGCGTGGTTGTAACTTCAACGGCGTCTACGGGCGCACCACTTCCAGCGAACACATAGCCGGTCGGCAGCGCAACCATCTTTGGCTTTGTCTCATCCAGGTTCTCCGCGAACCAAGCGACTAATCGGGTATCAGACCGAATCTGCTCCAATAGCATTTTCTGCGATCGAGTAAATCTTGGCTGGCGGCGGTCGACCTGGTTTGGAATCGTGATGTCCTCGGAACCGCTGACGAGCACGAATGGCTTTGAAATTGACGGTAAAATCTGGTGCTTGAAGTACTCGAATGGCGCGAAGCGTCCTCTGAGGGACAAGAAAATCGTGCGGGGATTGACTGTGCCATTGCGATGTAACAAGCATCTGCCATCCCTGCTGCTCATGATCTGCCAGTCGCACAATGCCGCGATCCCTGTCGGGTTATAGCTTTCGGGCGTCTCGAGGCTCCACAAACGCTTATTCTGCGCCTGACCACGGGCGCTGCCAACGCCCGCAGCGAATCCTGCGTCGGACTCGAAAAACACGGCCGGAAACTGGCGAACGGAATGGATCGAGGAAAAGGAAAATAACTTTTTCTGTGGCTCAGCAACGTTCATCGCGACCTCCAGCACGGTGTGCACTTCATAGCATCAACCCGACTTTGTGTGAGGGCGCCAGGCGCTTGACGAGCCGGTGCTGTCGCGCAGATGATCAAGGCTGCCCGCCACAAGCATCTGCGGCGATGGCGAATGTCGCATCCTTGAATTGCCGGGTGCTTTCCAGCCACGATGGGCATAACGTGCCGATGTCTGCGCGGGCGGGCGCTCGCTTGGATTGCTCCCGAGCAACGGCAAGAATTTGCTGAGCGAGACCCGACGCATCGCCCGCCGGGAAGTACCGGCAATGATCTTCACCGATCTCCCGAAAACGGCGATATCGCTCGCAATCACGGGCAGTCCGTGGAATAACCCCTCAACGATGGGCAGCCCAAAGCCTTCGGCCCACGAAGCACACACCAGACAATCCGCCCGACGGTAGGCGGCTAACAACTCACCATCATCAGCGTCGTCGAAGTGAAAGATGCGGGTGCCTCGCAGCGGATGTTGAGCAATACGCTGAACGATGCTCTGGCACGACCAGCCGACTTTCCCCACAATCAGCAGCGAAACGCTTTGGGCTAGCGATAGCTTATCCATGGCGTCGAGCAGCACCTCGTAATTCTTGCGCGGCTCCAGCGTTCCAACGGCGAGCACGACAAAGCCAGGCAGCGCGCTGATGCTCGCTGGTGTGTCGCCCGTCGACGCAAGCGATCGGCCCAGATCCGAACCCAAACGAAAGCTCGCGCTCCGCACGGGCTGTGCTCTGATCGTCGGATGATCGGCGAGGAAGTCATGCAGCGCTCGTCTGGTGGCCTCGGAATTGGTGATGAAAAANTCNGCATNGGGAGCCACACGATGGAACCACCGTCCAAAGCNACCGACCGTTTTTTCCTCGCACCACTCGGGAGCGGTCAGGGGGAAGAGATCATGCACCATGACACCCAAGCAGATGCCTTTTTTGTGCCGGGCAGAAAACAGGGCATTGAGCATGGCGTCCGAGTCCCACGTAGCATCAACGAGGACGATGATGTCCCCCGGGCGGAAGCGAACCCGATGTGCCATCAACGGACCGGATATTGATGCAAGAATGCCGAAAAGGACATAAAACGCCTGTTCAATTTTATCCCGGAAGGAAAGACCGCCGCCGCGAGGCGTGTGAGATGTGGCGCCGTTATCGGCGGGATGCGACTTGGGTGCCAGTCCAAAGCGCCAAAAGAGTGCGACGCCCTTCGTCGCCAATTTGTGCAATGGATGGGGTCCATGGCCGAAGGGTGCGCGCGGAGCATAGAAACCAATGCCGCCCCAAATCACTGGCACGAGCATGATATCGTCGGTAGAAACGTCGCGACATTGATTGGCCAAGCCTCTCGCGACTCGTCGGATGCCATCCGAGCCGCCTTTGAGATAGGTATGGGTACACTCAACGAAAAGTCTTCGGGGATACGCTTCGAGCTTGCTCACAACGGGTGGCCTAACGTGCATGATCGGCGTCAAGCATATCGGCTGAATCAACGATTTCCAGTCGTCAACGTCCAGCTGTCGCGTGACGCTGCCCGCCGATCATGACAGCGCGTGCGGCGATGGAGAAGCCCGGGTCACTTTGGGGTCAGGGTGTTTTGTAATGTCGTTGCCGCGGTCTTTGGGGAATC
>PR_CR_10_Liq_1_inCRDRAFT_1001975_pt1 | contig 10895 bp, 13 predicted proteins | sample PRCRCaboRojoPR_3_FD_10241 | JGI IMG/M metagenome (IMG submission 10241) | reverse complement strand
GCGTAATGACCGAAACAATATTTTTCAGACGTTGCCTCGGCATGGAAATCGACCACAATCGTATCACTGTTATTTTTGAGTTTGATATTCGCAAGAATGCTATCCAATTTCCGAAACGGGCAATCCAACATCGGGCCTGTAAACACGCGCCCCATCATATTGATAACAGTTATATATTGGCCCGTAGTTTTTGTTTTAAAACTATATACGCCATTGCCCTCCATATCAGGAAAATTGGCGGGACGAATGATATTGGGACGATCTTTCATATAGGGGATAATTTCGCGCTTATCAAAACTATGATCCCCGCCCGTAATACAATCAACGCCCAAATCATCAAACATCCAATCGGCAATTTTTGGATTGATTCCCGCACCATGTGCGGAATTTTCACCATTTACAATCACAGCATCCGGTTGCAATTTTTCGCGTAAGGTCGGCAAATGCTTTTCCAACGCTTTGCGCCCTGGTTCCCAAGCAACATCGCCAATAAATAATAATTTCATGGCACTTCTATAATCCTTTTTGGCGTAATAATCAAATCAAGCCGTTGATCATAAGGGTCATAAGGTAACGTCTCAGGCCAGACTTGTTCCTCGTAACATAACCCGATCAAAAGAGGCTTTTGCACACATGATGCAATATAACGATCATAATGCCCCGCCCCGTATCCAATACGATTTCCTCGCTCGTCACATAACAAAAGCGGTATCAACAGTATATCAGGATGAACAGGGTTAAGCCCCCTTGTATCCGGGATCGGAATATCAAAATCGCGTTTGACCAAACGCATATCTGCCGTCCACGGGTAAAATTCAATCATTATTTTATGTCGAATAACAGGCAAGGCCATCATTACATCATCAATAGCACGGGGCGGCTGAATTTCCGATCCAATAGGATAATAGGTTCCGATAATTTTTTTTCTATTTTTAACACCGATAAGAGGCTTCAAAACGGTCATAACTTTTTCCTGTAACAAGGCGGAGCCGGTCTCTCGGTCTTTAAATAAGATCGCGCCTCGAATATCCTTTGCGCGTTGCCGTAATAATTTTTTTGAATTTTCCATGGCTTTTCATTATATACTATAAATAATGCTGCGGCGTACGTGAGTGACTTTAATCTCTCGGGCCGATAATCACATCTCGGGAGCTATCCCTGTCGGAAGAACGTGTTTTGCCGCGAATGTCCGACAAACGGCGCCCACCTATCTATGATAGGGCCAGATGATGATATAGTGCACCACGGCGCTCGCGGCTTTTTTCTACTTTATGGATTCAGCTAATTTACGCACAGTTTCCGTCAAACTATCAACCTGCGCCGCATACTCGGCCTCTTGTTCCTGTAACGCTTTTGTCAATTTTTCGGAATAATCTTCGGCAGCCTGAGGATTATCATTAGACACGGCGTTTTGAGCCTCGAACAACTCATCGGCCAAAACAATCGCGGTCAGAGCCATCAGGTCAGATTCACGACGAACAACACCGCTTTCGGCAATCGTGTTTAAACGCTCGTCGACATAGGCCGCCAAATTTTGCAAACGGCCTTCATCACCATCGGCACAGGCCAATTTAAAAGAACGATCATTCACTGTGAGTGTTACTTCAGCCATTACGCACTCTCTTTCAATACTGTTTCTACAGATGCAATCGCATCATCCAATTGGGCTTTCAATTTATCAACATCTATGTCATTGGACGGCGCAGGTGCGGCAAACATATCCATTTGATTAGTTGATGTAACTTTACCCTTTTTCTTAGCGGCGTCTTTGCTGGCCTTTTCAAGGTCTTTTATCGCCTTTTGCAATTCTTTCAAACTGGCATCGAAACGCATGATATTTCTCCTTATTTATCAATTAAACTAGGAAAAAAATGACTGTTTTGTCGAATCGTTTTAAAAACTTATCAACAGATTGCGGATATTCATATTTATTGCTACTGTCCTATTAAATTTTAATTCGAATAAAGGAAAAGTCCATGTCCCTCGAAGTTCTCAAGACAGATGATATGCCCACAGAAGAAACCGCAAAATACAAGGCCATGGCCAACGCCATCCGCGCCTTGTCGATGGATGCGGTACAGGCGGCGAATTCCGGCCACCCGGGTATGCCCATGGGAATGGCGGATGTTGCCACAGTTTTATTTTCAAAATATTTAAATGTCGATCCCGCAAACCCGACATGGGCTGATCGTGATCGTTTTATTTTATCTGCGGGGCACGGATCGATGTTGCATTATGCCTTATCATACCTCTTGGGGTATGAGGCCATGACGATGGATGAAATTAAAAACTTCCGCCAATTGCATCATAAAACACCAGGCCACCCTGAATTGGATCACAGCATCGGCGTGGAAATGACCACAGGGCCATTAGGTCAGGGAATTGCGACATCAACGGGTTTTGCCTTGGCCGAAGCAATCCAACGCGCCCGTTTCGGCACAGATTTGGTTGACCATTATACTTATGTGATTTGTGGCGATGGTGACCTTCAGGAAGGCGTCTCCCACGAGGCTTGTTCCCTTGCCGGTCATTTGCAATTGGATAAATTGATTGTCCTTTACGATGATAACGGCATTTCAATTGATGGAAAAACCGACCTTTCTTTTACCGATGACACACTCCTTCGTTTTCAATCATATGGATGGGCAGTCGACCGCATTGACGGACATGATTACAAACAAATTGATGGTGCAATTGCGATTGCAAAGGCCAATAACCGTCCGACATTAATTGCCTGCAAAACCCATATCGGGTTTGGATCACCAAATAAACAAGACACCGCTGCCGCCCACGGCGCACCATTGGGCGAAGATGAAATCAAGGCCACAAAAGAAGCCCTTGGCATTGATTATCCTGCCTTTGAAGTTCCCGATGAGGTTTTAAAAAATTGGCGCAAGACAACAGAACGCGCCAAGGCCAAACACGCCGAGTGGCATAAAAGGTTGGATGCCTCGTCCGATCAAACACAATTTGTTGACTGGTTGTCCGGTGCGTATTTGGATGATGTGGCCGATGCGATTGATGACATTAAAAAGAACGCCGCCGCCAACCCTGAAAAAATCGCGACCAGAAAAGCCAGTGGAAATGTTGTTGATAAACTTGTGGACATCCTGCCTAACCTGATTGGTGGGTCTGCAGATTTAACTGGATCGGTGAACACCTATAAAAAGGGATCGCCGATCATTTCCCGCGATAATTACCTTGGCCAATATATTCATTACGGCGTGCGCGAACATGCGATGGCGGCATGCATGAACGGCATGACCTTGCATGGTGGCATTGTGCCTTATGCCGGAACATTTTTGTCCTTTGCCGATTATTCCCGCCCCGCCATTCGTTTGGGGGCATTAATGGAACAACGGGTTATTCATATTATGACGCATGACTCGATTGGTTTGGGTGAAGACGGCCCGACACACCAACCTGTGGAGCATCTGGCAAGCCTTCGCGCGATGCCAAACCTTTATGTGTTTCGCCCTTGCGATCAAACAGAAACGGCTGAATGTTGGGAAATGGCGCTATCTATCGAAGATGCGCCAAGCGTCCTCTCCCTCACCCGTCAAGGAATTGCCCCGCAGAGGACAGAGTATGTTGAAGAGAATTTATGCGAGCGCGGCGCTTATATTTTGGCCGATTGTGATGGCGAACCCGATGTGACACTGTTCGCCAGCGGGTCCGAAGTTGAAATTGCCGCCGCCGCTAAGGCCGAATTGGACGCGCAGGGCAAAAAAGCACGCCTTGTTTCATGCCCCTGCCTTGACTTGTTTTGGGAACAAGACGGCGCATATATCGAGAGCCTGCTGTGTAACACCAGCCAAAAAATCGCGATTGAGGCCGCAACACGCCAATCATGGGATCGCATTATAGGCGGTCATGGTACATTTATCGGGATGGATGGTTTTGGTGACTCCGCCCCCGCCCCTGATCTATATGCCCATTTTGGCATTACAAAAGATGCGATTATAAATGCGGTGAAATAAATTGCTATTTCAAATGAATTTATGTATATAATTCTTTCATGTCACGGATTATATATAAAAGCCACCGCACCGAAGTAAGAGGCAAAGGAAAAAAATCACGCATTTCCGTCACGGCCAAGTTTCATGATGAAGCGCGCCCTGATATTGCCGTTATATATAACCTGACGGCCATCAATAATGCCATTGCCGATCGCCAGGCCAAAGGCATGGAAACAAAAGGTCTGGAATATGGCCGCGATAAAGTGGTCGAAGAATACAAAAAACGCGGTCTTACCCCTATTGAAAGCCGCCGTGATAAACGCGGCAGACAGAAAAACCTTACTAAAGGGTAGCTTTATTGCCTCGTCGGGATCAAACGCAATACATCAAATGGTGATTGTGGCTGACCTAAAGGGTTTGACACTGATGTAGGCTTGATGACGTATTTTGGCGGCTGCGACTCTTGCAATTTTTTAACCCATGCCTGCATGGCACTTGTTTCTGTATCCTGCGATAATGTATTTTTAACAGCACACATATTTTATTACTCCCTGTTAGTTTGTTTATCTGTAATAAAGCGATTCTCCAACTGTTTGGATAGTTTATTTTTATATTCTGATTACGGCTAAATTATGATGCAACGCAAAACAACCAAGGGGCTTGCATCCTTTTTGAAACGCTTTAGTCTCTTATTCAAGAAATTAAATAAAGGAGCATGTGTAATGGCATTAAAAATCGCAATTAACGGATATGGTCGTATTGGGCGTTTAGTGCATCGAGCATTGGTCGAAAGCGGCCGCACGGACATGCAGGTCATCGCGATAAACGATTTGGCTGATATTAAAACCAATGTTCACCTTGTGAAATATGACACGGTGCATGGCCCCTCCCCATTTGATGTTACCGCCATAGATGACGATACAATGAGTGTTAATGGACAAGAGATTCAGGTTTATTCCGAAAGAGACCCTGCCGACCTGCCATGGTCGACATTGGATATTGATATTGTGTTTGAATGTTCTGGCGTGTTTACAAAACGCGATATGGCGCAAAAACATATTGATGCCGGCGCCAAACGTGTTTTGATTTCCGCCCCCGCCACTGATGAAGACCTGACGGTTGTGTATGGCGTCAACCACGATAAATTAACCGCCGATCATGTTATTGTTTCAAATGCATCATGCACCACAAATTGCCTTGCGCCCATCGCAAAAACCTTGAACGACGCCATCGGCATTGATAAGGGATTTATGACCACTATCCATGCCTATACGGGTGATCAACGCATTGTCGATACGGCGCACAAAGATTTACACCGCGCCCGTGCCGCGGCATGTAACATGATCCCAACCTCCACTGGCGCGGCCAAGGCCGTTGGAAAAGTACTGCCTGAACTCAATGGAAAATTGGACGGTGTCTCCATGCGTGTGCCCACACCCAATGTGTCCGTTGTTGATTTTAAATTCAACACCAACAAACCGACAAGCGTTGACGAAGTGAACGCCGCCATTCAATCCGCCGTTTCTGGACCATTAAAAGGTATCCTGGCATGTTATGACGAACCGCTTGTTTCTGGTGATTTTAATCACAACCCGCATTCGTCGATTTTTGCCTTGAATGAGACCAAAGTCATTGATGGCACATTGGTGCGGATCATGTCGTGGTATGATAATGAGTGGGGTTTTTCCAACCGTATGCTTGATACTGCTGCGGTGATGGGCAAGTTATTATAGTATCTCAATAGAAAGGATCCTCCGATGCGTTATTTTATTTTCATGATGGTTGTTGCGTTACTTCCATCACAAGCACATGCCAAAATTACTGAGGCCAAGATCAATGCCTTTAATGAAGCATATAAAGAAGTTTATCAAGCCTGCGACATGCAGGCCATTCGCCAGTTTGCCAATACTCATTTTGCCAATGACTATGTTTCAATTTTTCAAAATCCGCAAACAGGTGGAACTGATAAAATGACGAAAGAAGCAACTTTGAAGCAAATGCAGGCCAGCATTGATTATATCAATCAAAACAATATGACTGTGACGGATTGCAACACAGATGTTACAGTTCAAAATGCGATTATACAGGATGAACAGGCCGTTGTAGCCATTAAACAGACAGAGAGCATGACATTAACCGCCCCTAACGGTCAATCAGTGCCCGTCACATTTCAAACATTTTGCAATCACATTATGACAGAAGACAGAAACAAGCTTGTCGTTTCTCAAAGCCAATGCATGGTTCAACAATAATGTGATTACTTAGGAAGGATTTTTCAATATGAAACCAGGCGTTGTCTTTGGCCAAGACTATCAAACCCTTATCAAGGCTTGCAAAGAAGGTGGATACGCCCTTCCCGCCGTGAATGTAGTGGGCACACACTCTGTTAATGCGGTTTTGGAAGCGGCAAGCAAAAATAAATCCGATGTCATTATTCAGGTCTCCAATGGTGGGGCACAATTTTTTGCAGGAAAAGGTCTTGAGGATTCCTTTGCTGCAAAAGTTTTGGGGGCAATCACAATGGCTCAACATGTTCACATGATGGCCGAACATTATGGGATTTGTGTTGTGTTACACACAGACCACGCAGATAAAAAATTGATCCCATGGATCGAGGAGTTAATCGCTCATGGGCAATCTTTCTATGAGATTACAGGCAAACCGCTTTACACATCCCATATGGTTGATCTGTCCGCCGAAGACATTGATTACAACCTCATGGAATCAGCGCGGTTGATGAAATTGATGGCGGAAATGGAGACGTCAATCGAAATTGAATTGGGTGTCACAGGTGGCGAAGAGGACGGCGTTGGATCGGACGAAATTGATAACGATAAACTCTATACCCAACCCGAAGATTGCCTGAAGGCCTGGGAGCTATTAAACCCAATCGGTCATTTTTCACTGGCGGCGTCATTTGGTAATGTTCACGGCGTTTATAAGCCGGGAAATGTGAAGCTTCGTCCTGAAATTCTTAAAAATTCTCAAGAGCTATTGGAAAAAACGCATGGAACCGAAAAAAATCCATATGACCTTGTCTTCCATGGCGGCTCCGGATCCGACAAATCACAAATTGAGGAATCCCTGGGATATGGTGTTTTCAAGATGAATATTGACACGGACACACAATTTGCCTTTGCCAAAGGAGTCGGTGACTATGTCTTTGCCAATGATGTCGCCTTTAAACATCAAATTGATCCTGCCAGCGGCGAGCCACAAAAAAAGAAATATGATCCGCGTGCCTGGATTCGCAAAGGAGAGGAAGCCATAGTCGCCCGATTGGACGAAGCCTTTGCCGATTTGAAATCAGCTGGAAAAACACTTGCAATTCGTGATGAAAGTGATTAAAAGGTCGATCTATAGATTTAAAGGTGCAAAAAATGAAAAAAGATATTCATCCTGATTACCATAAGATCACTGTCAAAATGACAGATGGATCGACATATGAAACATATTCCACATGGGGTTCGGAAGGCGACACCATGACTTTGGACATTGACCCGTTAAACCATCCTGCATGGCAGGGCGGGCAACAAGGTGTTGTTGAACGCGGTCAATTGGACAAGTTCCAATCTAAATTTGGTGGATTTATGGGCGGCGACGCAAAATAATCGCCTGCACCATGGACGTTATTTCAAAAGCCCCTTCCTAGGGGCTTTTTTCCATTCTACCCTTGAAAGCATTCCTCACCTCATCTATTCTAATTATCAGATTTAAACTCGAAAGGTGAAATCTTATGAAACTTGATTGGAAAAAAACACTCATCATCAGCTCTTTTATTTTGGGTACTGCTATCGTTGCGGCTTCTTTCTCCCCCGCAACATCACAAAGTCGCGGTTCTTCATTTATGTTGGCGGGCGATGGTGGCCAATTTGTTTGGCGTGTTAATGTCGGCACAGGGGCTGTATCTTACTGTGTACGTCGTGACAATTCAACGGATGAGGGCTTTATTCAGCGTCGTCCGCCATATTGTTCAGCCTCCACAGGGCCCGCACAATAGCAAAGTATATATTCCTAAAATAGGCTTGACTTTATTCCTATTTATTTTATACTGTTAAGTGAAGTTGCCTTTATGGGACTTTGTTTAACATTAAACTTGCTAAGATAAATAGGAGTTATGATATGAACACATTACCAAGACTGATGGAGTCTGCGGACTTCTCTCCCTTTTTTAAATCAACTGTTGGATTTGACCGTCTGATGCGGATGTTGGAAGATGACTTTCCGCGTCATGCCAATGCCAACAGCTATCCGCCATATAATATCGAAAGAATTTCCGATGATGAATATCACATTGAAATGGCGGTAGCCGGATTTTCTATGGATGATTTGGATATCACCGTGCAGGAAAACACCCTCGTAATCACCGGCGCACGTGAAAAATCCACATCTGATAGAGCAGATTCGTATTTATATCGCGGCATTGCCACGCGTAATTTCACGCAAGAATTTAAACTTGCGGATCATATCGAGGTGAAAAATGCTGCCCTCGATAACGGAATGTTATCGATTCATTTGGTGCGCGAAATACCAGAAGAGAAAAAACCTCGGAAAATTGCGATCAAATGCGGCGAAACCTTGTTCAACAAAGCCGCAAAATTGACAAAAAAAGCATCATAATAGGAATCATAGCAACATTGATTGTTATATTCCCTTCCCCAGTCAGGCCAATAACCTGACACCATAAACCCGGAGGTCCTCCCTGCCTCCGGGTTTTATTTTGACATTTTTATTTTTCTCTTTAAAACAGGGGAATGACATCAGCGATTAAAAATATTTCGTCGTCCCCACGGCATGGAGCTGAACGACATTCGCACAGCGGGGATCCAGAAAGCCAGCGCCCCGTTCAAGGCGGGCATGTCAACAATGGTTTTTCTATATTGGATCGCGTTAATATTCCCGCTGATATAAAGGGATTAAACGATGCACAACTCAAGCAATTAGCCACTGAAGTCCGCGCCCATGTCATTGAATCCGTGGCACAAACAGGCGGTCATTTAGGTGCAGGTCTGGGCGTTGTGGAATTGACAACAGCCATTCATGCCGTTTTTGACACCCCGAAAGATAAACTCGTATGGGATGTCGGGCACCAATGTTATCCGCACAAGGTTTTGACAGGACGTAAAGACCTGTTGAACACCATTCGACAAGGTGGTGGATTATCAGGTTTTACTAAAAGGTCTGAGTCAGAATACGACCCATTCGGCGCAGCACACAGTTCTACCTCAATATCCGCAGGCTTGGGCATGGCTGTTGCCCGTGATTTACAAGAACACGATAACAACGTCATTGCCGTCATTGGTGACGGCGCCATATCCGCAGGCATGGCTTACGAGGCCATGAATAACGCAGGGGATTTAAAATCTCGCATGTTGGTTATCTTGAATGATAATGATATGTCCATCGCCCCGCCCACTGGTGCAATGAGCCAATATTTAACATCACTGGTCAGTGGTAAGCATTATCGCAACGTCCGCGATATCGCTAAAAAAGCGACAAGTATTTTGCCTGAACCTTTGCAAAAAGCTGCCGCTCGTGCCGAAGAAACCGCTCGGGCCGCACTCGGTGGTGGAACATTGTTCGAGGAAATGGGGTTTTACTATATCGGCCCTGTTGACGGGCATAATATGGATCACTTGCTTCCGATCCTCAGAAATATTCGTGATAGTGAACAAGACAAACCTGTTCTTCTCCATGTTATTACGCAAAAAGGGAAAGGTTATGCCCCGGCGGAAAACGCACCGGATAAGATGCACGGGGTGGCAACATTTGATGTTGTTACGGGAAAACAGAACAAACCCAAAGCCAACGCCCCAGCATTCACAAAGGTTTTTGCCAATACGCTTGTCGATCTGGCCAAAACAGATGATAGAATAGTTGGCATTACCGCCGCGATGCCGGGTGGAACGGGAATGGATGTTTTTGGAGGCATTTACCCTGACCGCATGTTTGATTGTGGCATTGCTGAACAACATGCCGTGACCTTTGCCGCCGGTATGGCCACAGAAAACATGAAACCGTTTTGCGCGATTTATTCCACCTTCCTGCAACGCGGATATGATCAGGTGGTGCATGATGTCTGTATTCAAAATCTTCCTGTCCGTTTTGTTCTTGACCGTGCGGGATTGGTTGGCGCTGACGGACAAACCCATGCGGGGGCGTTTGACACGGCCTATCTGGGGTGTTTGCCCAATATGATGTTGATGGCCGCAAGTGACGAAGCCGAATTGGCACGAATGGTTGTTACCGCCGCCAATTATAATGACGGGCCATGCGCTTTCCGCTTCCCACGTGGAAATGGCTATGGCGTTGAAATTCCTAAAAACCCAGAACCGCTTGAGATTGGTAAAGGCCGCATTGTCCAAGAAGGGTCGGATATTGCCGTTATATCCTATGGCGGTCGACTACAAGAATGTATTGAGGCCTCGGAAATTTTAAAACAACGGGGTATTAGCATCACAATTTCTGATGCCCGTTTTGCAAAACCGCTGGATGAAGACCTCATCCGCAATCTTGCCAAAAATCACTCTGCCCTCATCACCATCGAAGAAGGATCAATCGGAGGATTTGGATCATTTGTATTGGAATTTTTATCCCGTGACGGACTATTGGATAACGGCCTAAAGGTTCGCACAATGCACCTGCCCGACATCTTCCAAGACCATGACAAACCTGCAAAACAATACGAACAAGCCGGCTTAGACGCCAAGGCGATTGTGGAGTTATCCATGAAGCTGACATCCACGACTTGATCGGGGATCCAGTGATATAGCATAGAACTCTGGATCCCCGCTTTCGCGGGGAAATCATTATTTCTTAATTCCCAAAGGCTTCTAAATCTCATAAACTATTATTCATGGCAGATCCGGCACCATCGGGTGGTATGAACCTCTCATTCGCAAACTTTAAGAACTCCGTCATTCGCGGGGATATTCT
>PR_CR_10_Liq_1_inCRDRAFT_1001973_pt1 | contig 10899 bp, 5 predicted proteins | sample PRCRCaboRojoPR_3_FD_10241 | JGI IMG/M metagenome (IMG submission 10241) | reverse complement strand
CCCGCTATGTACCTGCTCTTATTTTTAGGAGGTTTAGCCGCAGGCATAATCAACACCTTGGCGGGAAATGGGTCAGCCATCACCTTGAGTTTACTAATATTTACCGGTATGCCGGCTACTGCCGCCAATGCCACCAACCGCATAGGTGCTTTGGTGCAAACCTTAACGGCTGTGCTTAGCTTGCGCAGAACTAAGCGTACCCTTATTCTTTTTAAAGATAGCTTATGGTTTTTCACACCAGCGGTATTAGGCTCGGTACTGGGTGCCTTTTTAGCGGTAGATATTGACCCCATTTTACTGAAGCGCATCATTGGGGGAATCATGCTTTTTCTGTTAATCACCATGTTGTATAGCCCTAAGAAATGGGCCCGTCCCACGGAAGTGGGTAAAACCCGTAAAACCCCTTTAAACTGGTTTCTCATTTTTGCTACAGCCGTGTACGGAGGCTTTATTCAAATGGGCATTGGCATTATGCTTTTGGCCGTTTTAGTACTACTGGCACGTTACAGTTTGCGAGATGGTAATATCATTAAGTTGCTCTTAGCGTTAATTTTTGTGGTACCGGCCTTTGTGGTTTTTGCCTCTACGGGCGATATGGTTTGGTTACCCGGATTGGTTCTGGCGGCCGGGCAGGGGGTAGGCGCCTTAATTGGCGCCCGCTATATTTTATTTTTACCCAAGGCCAATGCCATTGTTAAAATACTATTGATTGTAATTTTGTCGGTTTCATCGCTAAGCTTGTTAGGGGTGTTTGAAGCGTTAAGCTTATAATTTCATGTCAACAACAAATCACAAAGCCTGGTACAAAGAGTGGTTTGACACTCCTTATTACCACATGCTTTACAAACATAGAGACGATCACGAGGCTCAGCTATTGATTAAAAACCTGCTGCAAAAAACTCCAGTACAAAAAGACTGGCATTTTTTAGACCTGGCCTGCGGGAGAGGACGTCATGCCAAGTTTTTAAACCAACAGGGGTATCGGGTAACGGGGTTAGACTTAGCGCCTCAGAATGTATCCTATGCCCAACTCTACGCTTCAGATAGTCTGCAATTTAAACAGGCCGACATGCGGGAGCCGTACGGAGATGAGGAGTTTGATTGTATTTTGAATCTCTTTACCAGCTTCGGCTATTTTGCCAGTAAAGAAGAAAGCGCTAGAGCCTGCAGGCAAATGAAAAAGGCATTAAAACAGGGAGGCTACCTTTGGCTGGATTTTATGAACATACATAAAGTAGCCTTAGGCCTGGTACCCAATGAATATAAAGTGGTTGGTAACATAGAGTTTTGTCTGGAACGTAAATTGGAGGCTGGGCAAGTGGTTAAAGAAATAACCTTTACTGATGGGGGAGAAGACTATCGTTTTCAGGAGCGCGTACAGTTACTAACCCTGCAAGATTTTGAGCAGTTTTTTAAAGAGGCGCAATTAAATATTGAGTCTGTGTACGGTAATTATGAGCTGGAACCCTATGCAAAAGAAGCTTCAGACCGTTTAATCTTGAAGGCCACGGCATGATAGTCTACCATTTATACTTGGTGGGTGCCGTAGCCTTGGGTGCCCTTATTGGTGAGCTTTTCTTTAAAAGCGGAATTAAAAGACTAAAAATGCTACTCACCTTTAGTGGTGCCTACTTATTGGGCATTGGTGTTTTTCACCTGCTGCCTGAAATTTTTGAAACGCATAGTCACCATTACGGCCTGCTTATTATTGCTGGTTTTTTTGTGCAATTGCTACTGGAAGCTTTTAGTAAAGGTTTGGAGCATGGCCACGCGCACAAAGAATTGTTTCAAAATAAAGGACTGCCCCTGGGTGTGGTGTTAAGTCTCTTTTTGCACGCACTTTTAGAGAGTTTGCCTATTGGCGGGCATCAGCATGAGCTTAGCCGAAATACTTTGTTAATGGGCTTAATAGTTCATAAAATACCGGTAACCGTTATACTGTTTACAATGCTTAAAGAGTTTACCAAAAACAAACTAATAATTGCTTTTTGGTTGCTGGTATTTGCCCTCATGGCGCCCTTAGGCATACTAGTGGGGTCACAATTAGGCATTCTCACCAACTACGGAAACGAGCTGGTAGCCTTTGTTTTTGGAATTTTTCTCCATATTTCTACAACAATTTTGTTTGAAGCAAATGAAACGCATCGTTTTAACGTTATAAAGTTGGGAATTATACTTCTGGCGTTGGTAGTAGCCTGGTTATCTGTAGCTCATTAGCATTATAAAACCATAGATAGAAGTAATATATGATGCGCCAACTAGAGAAAGAGATTCTATACATTTGCAGAAGTAATTGAATTTAATTTTTAATAATAAAAACCAATATCATGTCAGTACTTACTGGAAAAAAAGCGCCTTCATTTAAGGCCGCAGCCGTAATTAACGGAGAGGAAATTGTAGAAGATTTCTCATTAGATCAATACCTAGGCGAGAAGTACGTGGTACTTTTCTTTTATCCTAAAGACTTCACCTTTGTATGCCCAACTGAGCTTCACGCCTTTCAAGAGCGTTTAGAAGATCTAAAAAAGCTTAACGTTGAGGTGGTTGCAGTTTCAACCGACACTGAGCAAAGCCACTGGGGCTGGTTGCAAATGACCAAAGACCAAGGCGGTATTCAAGGTGTTACTTACCCCGTAGTGGCAGATACTAACAAGACCATTTCCGCCAATTATGATGTGTTGGCCGGTGAATTTTACTACGATGAAAATGAAGAGTTACAAGCAGATGGCGAAATGGTTGCCTACCGTGGTTTGTTCTTGATTGATCGTGATGGAATCGTGCGTCATCAGGTGGTTAATGATATGCCCTTAGGCCGCTCAGTAGATGAAACCATTCGCATGATAAAAGCTTTACAATTCTTTGAGGAAAAAGGAGAAGTATGCCCGGCTAACTGGGATGAAGGCAAAGAAGGTATGAAAGATACCCACGAAGGTGTAGCTAGTTATTTAAGTAAAAACTAGGTTACCTAAACTTTTACGCACACCATGTTGCGTACTAATTAAAAACCCCGGCAAGCAAAATACTTGCCGGGGTTTTCATTTTTAAAACAATCTATTGCGCTTCTATTCTTTAATTAAGCGCACCACTTTTGTTTGTACAGTTCCTGTAACGGTTAGAATGTACACACCATTGGGCATGGCACTTAAATCAATTTTCATTTTTCCAGCACCGTAATTCTCGCTAAAAGGCAGGCTCATAATTTGAGCCCCGGTAACCGAGGTAATGCTTACTTCAAGGTCCTTATCTTGCTGTGTACTATTTTCAAGAATAAATTCGCCTTCACTGGGGTTAGGGTATACCGTAAGGCCAGAAATGGCACTTTCATTTAGGCTTACGCCCGAGGTTTCTTCCAGAGAAAATGCATCCAATGAAATGTCAGAGGTAAAGTCATCCCCTGTTTTTCCGCGGAAGCGTATGGAGATGGTTTCACCCGCAAATTCACGGAGATCAATACGCATTTCTTGCCACTGCGAACCTTGGTTGCCAGAAACAACTCCGGCCACATTCAGGTGCCATTGCGTACCGTCAAAAACATCAGCAGCCAGGGTACCCATTGCACCACCAGCCATGTGATACCAAATGCTGGCCTCAGGAGCGTAAAGGGTATCTAAGTTAAAACAGGGTGTCATTACTAAAGCTTCGGCACTGTCGCAACCACCTGAAGCTTCGGTGTAAAGATACTTACCAAAAGAGCTACCTGGGTTTTTATCTAAGTTAGGACCCGTGCCATTACTGGGAGTACTGCCCATGTTTACTCTAAAATCAATAGCGTCATTGCTGAAGTTAGCCGCATTACGCCAACCATTCTGCAAATTACAAGTAGTAAGCCCGCAGTCTGAATCAGTTCCGCAGGTAGGGAAGCTTTCAAAATCCTCCACGTAAGGGAAGCTGCTAATTGGGCTGGCAGCGGAGTAAGCGGCTACATTTTGATCTAAAGTATCATTGAAGGGGTTGCCATCAGGGGCCACTGAATTAACCCAGTAACGATAGGATAATGAAATATTATTTAGCAAGATGGCATTACCATTTTGAAAGGTATACTCGGTGCTCTCGCCCGGTGCTAGAGTATCTTGTACATTCTCAATGGTTGCAGCTGTTCCGCTGCGCTGAAAACCAACACTGTAATCAACTATGGTGTCAGTGCCTACATTGGTCACTTCCACCGTTACAGGTAAGGTTAAACCACTGCCGCAATCGGGTACTTCACCCCTTCCGGGCGATAGCACCGCAGAAATTAAGAGGTCATTTTCAATATCACAATTGGTAATACCGGTAGCTTTTTCAATAGCAATGGAACGATAACCCACAGAGGTGTCATTCACCACTGCTGCTACCGCGTAAAAGTCAACTTGCAATGGATTGTGGGCCAGTTTCACACTGTTGGTGGTGACGTAGGTGATGGAGTCCATGTATTTGGCCCCCAATTGATATACCACAAATCCTGAAGCCGAGTTGTTATTGGACCAGCTCAGTTCTACCGAATCTGGACAGGTAGCCTCAATATTTAAATTGAAGGGAGTTTGCACTACGGTTAAAGGACCCACAACCGCTGTGTCATTGGCGTTGCGTACTCTTAGATAAACCTGATCATTAGTGATGTTTGGCGCTACCCAAGTTGCGTACCGGCTGTTGGCATTTACGTTTGGGTTAGCGTTTAACCAACTGGTGCCACCATCTATTGAAAATTCAACACTAAAGGCACTGCTGTTATTAGCAGGCGCATCCCAACGAATAAACTCTGTCCTTCCGGTAGGAATGGCCATTTTAGGTTGAGGATACGTGATGGCTATTTCGTCTTTTTCAAAATAATACACCACATAAAACTTTTGTGGACCACTGGGCACGTTAAAGCCTTTCACTTTGATGGAGGTGCTTCCAGCACTAGGATTGTTTAGTGTAACCTGCTCCATGTTATTAAGTGAATCTCTGTTTCTAACTGCGGGGTTGTCTAAGGTTACCGCGTTAGGAGTAGGATTTAACACCCATGGCTGATAGGTGGTACTGCCATTGGTTAAGGTCATGTCTAGGTCATTCACCAAATTACGACTAGAGCTGGTAGAGGCCTGGGGATCTGCCCAATAAACCATAACCTTAAGCTGGGTAGTATTGGCGGGCACATTAATGTTGAAACTCACCGAATCGTTGGTGTTCACGGAGTCACTGAAAAACTGTGCACCCTCTAACATTTCGTAGCTGCGCTTTACATTCATACGACCATAGCCATATTTAAAATCAGGACCGGCATTGCCAAGGTCATCAGCACCATTGAGTAAGTAGGCTTTTAATAGGGCGGCCGGTATTTCGGCACCATTATTCAGGTCTTTGTGCGCATGCATTAACACCGCTAAAGAGCCAGAAACGCCCGGGCAGCTCATAGAGGTGCCAGTTTTACGGTCATAAGAGTTGGGTTCGGGGATGTCAGTAGTACTGTATACTTGGGTTCCTACGGCACCAATATCAGGTTTAATCCTGCCGTCATTAGCGGGGCCGCGGCTGCTGGAATTAGCCAAACCATCGGTGCGGGTGAGGTTAGCTACGGTTATTACATTTTTACCTTGCTTATGGCCTCCCGTAACGTTACCCCATCCCGGGCCTGCACCATAGCTGCAATTGCTGGTTCCGTTATTTCCGGCAGAAAAAACGTGAAGCATTAAAGGATTGTCAAACGCATCTTTGTCTAACTGACGAGCAAAATTGGTGTAGCCAGCATTACAGCCATTACTAAAGGAGTTGGATGTAAGACGTGCGTTCTGACTCACATAAATATTGTCGGCATTGTTAAGGTTGCCAGGGTAGGTAGTGTAATACATATCGGCCCCGGGAGCCATGCCTTCACCGGCTGGGTCAAAGTTACCGGCACCAAATATGGTTCCCGCGGTGTGGTCTCCGTGGTCACTAGAACTTGAACTATTGCCTACTTGAGTTAAGCGTCCGGCAAAGTCTATGTGTGGGCCTAACATGCCTGCGTCATTGTGGGCTACCACAATACCACTTCCATCGTAATTCAAGCCTCCTTTAAAGTCCTGTTGCAGGGCGTCTACGCGCACATTACTCCGGGCAGTAAGATTTTCCGGTTCCCCGGGATCTTCCATTTCCTGGATGTAGGATACAAAAGGTAAACTTTGTACTGTGCTAATTTTTTCGGGATTAAGGGCAATGGCAACTACGCGATCGTTGGGTTTTGCTTCCAAAACCTGAAACCCGGCCTTTTGCATTTCCTGTTTTACGGTGGCAAGATTAATTCCAGGCCAATAGGTGAGCCAGGCTTTCATTTCTTTATCATTAATCCAGGCCCAGTCAGGGTAATTTTGATTGAACATTTTTACGGATAGTTTCCAGGCCGGATCAATTTCCAATAAAGTGCCTCCTGTTTGCTGCAGCTGCTGACGGGCACTGGCAAATTGAGCTGCACTCACCCGCGCAAAGGCGGTATGCTTAGGCAGGTATTCAAAAGTTTCAAAGCCGTAAAAATTATTACTCAGCACCAACTGCGGATGTTGGACCAAAACGTAGCGCATGCCCTGGTAGAGGGTGGGCGCGTGCTGTTCTACCGTATTGGGTAAAACCACTTCATTTTTAAACAAAATAGGGTAATTACTCTGCTGTAAATTTTGAGCCATCATTCTGGCAGATAACAACAGAGACAATCCAAGTAGCAATCTCTTCATCATATCTTTTTAAAATCTGGAGGCTAATATAACCAACAGGCTTAACTAAAAAATTATAAAGGATAAAAAGGAATCTATTAAAGTATAGTCAATACTGTGTTAAGCAGCCTTTTTCTTTTGGTAGTAAACAAATAGCGTGGCTTTTGGTAGCTTTGAAAATTCTGTAAAACAACCCTTATCATGAGAAGCATCGGTGCTTTACTATTAACCACTCTTTTTGCTCTATCGGCTTTAAGCCAAAACACCTCATTAGATGGGGCTGAGATTTACCATCGTTTGAAAAAACTGCAAAATACCACCCGGGTACTGTACCTTGCTGCACACCCTGACGATGAAAACACACGGGTTTTAAGTTGGCTTGAAAATGAGAAAGGAGCGCGTACCGCTTATCTTTCACTCACCCGGGGCGATGGAGGGCAAAATTTAATTGGCACTGAATTAGGCGCTAAGCTTGGGGTACTGCGTACTCAGGAACTCATGCAGGCCCGTGCTATTGATGGCGGGGAACAGTTTTTCACGCGCGCTGTAGATTTTGGCTACAGCAAAACAGCAGATGAAACTTTTAGGCAGTGGAATAAGGAAGAGGTTCTGGCCGATGTGGTATGGGTTCTACGGAAGTTTCAACCCGATTTGATTATTACGCGCTTTCCAGCGGATGCACGAGGCGGACATGGCCATCATACCGCCAGTGCCATACTCGCTTTAGAGGCTTTTGACCAGGCTGGTGACCCAACTAAGTTTCGGGAGCAGTTGCAATATTTAAATACCTGGCAACCTAAACGACTGTTTTGGAACCACAGTACCTGGTGGAACCAAGACCTGGATAGTATAGCTGCTGCCGATGACCGTTACAGCGTGATAGACGTAGGCAGTTACCTCCCGCACTTAGGCTTATCTTGCAATGAGTTGGCCAGTTTGAGCCGCACCCAGCATAAAAGCCAGGGCTTTGGCGTGTCAGTTGATAGGGGTAGCCGTAAAGAGTATCTGCAACTTTTAAGAGGCGAGGCGCCCAAAGAACATATTTTTGAGGATATTCCACAGGGTTGGGCCCGTTACGGTTGGCCCGAAGGCGATGCCCGGCTGAAAGAAGTCATGGGAAAATTTCAGATTGAGAAACCTTACCTCATAGCAGAAGACTTGATGGTTTTGCTGCAAGAGTCTGAGGCCATTACCAATGCCTACCAGAAAAACTACTTTCAAAACGCAGTACAAGAGCTTTTTAGGGCGGTAACCGGTTTACACCTAGAGCTTTTAGCCAAGCAAGAGTATATCACCACAGGGGTAGACGCTCAATTAGAAATGCACTATGTAAACCGCAGCCCTCTAGAACTGCAATATTTTAAGGGCCTAGGTACAAAGGCTTCAGACGAAACTAATCAGAAAAGCAGGTCAGCTGATCGCTTAGAGGAGTTATTTGGCCAAAAGGGGCCTTTACCGTTTAATGAAGAAGTATCACGTAGCGTAAATATTGAAAAGCTTAGTACTGAGATTTCTCAACCCTATTGGTTGGAGCATGCGTATGGCACCATGTTTAAAGTACCCAACCAGTTACTTATTGGGGAGCCTGAAAATAGCCCTGCGTTGGAATTAATGGTGCCAATTGCTTTAAATGATAAAGTAATTATGCTGCCGGTAAGAGCGCAGTATAAATTCTCAGATCGGGTAGAAGGCGAAATAAAAAATCCTTTGATGGTGGTGCCGGCCTTTACAGTGAACCCGGCAGCTAAGAACCTGATTTTTGTGAATGAGCAACCGCAAGAGCTATTGTTAGATGTAAAAGCTTTTGAGAAAGGTAGTCACAACTTCACAGTAAAGGCTCCAGGCTGGAACATAAAGCCTGAAATGATTACGTTGAATTTTTCAGAGCCGGAGCAAGTACAAACCGTAGCTTTAAAAGTGTGGCCGCAGAAAAAAAATGCTACCACGGCCGCTTTAAGTTTTACATCGGCTAAGAGCCAAGAAGCGTTGCAGAGCATTACAGAAATTAATTACGGGCACATTGAGAAAAGAGTGGTTTTTGAAGAAGCTCAGGTAAAACTGGTGAAAATAGACTTGGCCAAAAATGGTGAGCGCATTGGCTATATAGCAGGAGCAGGAGATGAGGTACCAGCTGCCATGGAGCAAATGGGCTATCAGGTGGAAATGCTCACCGAAGCAGCAATTAAAAATCAAGACTTAGGTGAGTACCAAGCTATAGTGGCAGGCATACGAGCCTACAATACGCAGGCCTGGTTGCCCACCGTTAAAGACAAGTTGATGCAGTACGTGGCAGGAGGGGGTACCTACATAGTGCAGTACAACACGGCCAGCCGAGATTTGCTTAGCCAAGATATCGGCCCCAAGCCCTTTAAATTATCCAGAGAAAGGGTTACGGAAGAAAAGGCTCCTGCACGGTTTACCGAGCCCGTTCATCCTATTTTAACCCGTCCTAATGTACTTAGCAATCAAGATTTTGAGGGTTGGTTGCAGGAGCGCGGGCTTTACTTTGCAGGTGAATGGGACCCAGCTTATGCTACACCTTTGGCCTGGCATGATGCCAATGAACCCGATCGTTTAGGAGGATTGCTAGTGACGCAACATGGCCAGGGGGTATTTATCTACACGGGCATTTCATTTTTCAGGGAATTACCGGCCGGGGTAGAAGGGGCCTATCGCCTTTGGGCCAATCTGTTAAGCTATAAGCCCTGATTATGAATAAGCCAAGTCAACACCGCTGGCGCCAATTGTATGCGGCCGTATTAATTTTCTTGTTTTTAGAAATATTTGTGTTTTACCTCATTACTGAATATTACCGTTAATGACCACTTTTGACTGGATTGTACTGTTTGGAACGCTCTTTCTAATTGTGGCCTACGGTACCTGGCGCACCCGCACCAGCCGCAGTATTAACGATTATTTGCGAGGCGGAAATCAAATGAGTTGGTTTACCATTGGTGTTTCCGTTATGGCTACGCAGGCCAGTGCCATCACCTTTTTAAGCGCCCCAGGGTTGGGTTATGAATCGGGCTTGCGCTTTGTGCAATTTTATTTTGGTTTGCCTTTGGCGCTAATTCTCGTGTCCGCTTTTATTATTCCCATCTACTATCGCTTAAAGGTGTATACGGCCTATCAATATTTAGAAAACCGCTTTGACCTAAACACTCGTTTATTGGCGGCCTTCTTATTTTTAGTGCAAAGAGGCCTGGCGGCTGGTCTTACCATTTTTGCCCCGGCCATAATCTTAAGTACCCTACTAGGTTGGAATTTAAACCTCACCAATCTTTTTGTGGGCATTTTGGTAATAATTTACACCGTTACCGGAGGTTCAAAAGCGGTAAGTATTACTCAAAAGTTACAAATGGGTATCATAATGCTGGGCATGACCCTGGCTTTTGTGATTTTAATTCTGGAAATTCAAGACCACACACAATTAGGTACAGCCCTAAACCTGGCTGGTAGTGCCGGGCGCATGCAAATCCTGGATTTTAATTTCGACTTAAACGAACGCTACACCATTTGGAGCGGGCTTACCGGTGGGCTCTTTCTGGCCCTCTCTTATTTTGGTACAGACCAAAGTCAGGTGCAGCGTTATTTAACGGGTAAGAGTATTCGCGAAAGCCGCCTGGGGCTCATGTTCAACGCCTTGCTCAAAATACCCATGCAGTTATTTATTCTTTTTACCGGGGTCCTGGTCTTTATCTTTTACCTCTATGAAAAGCCTCCGGTATTTTTTAATGAAGTGGCAGTAGAACGTTTAGCCCAAAATGGATACCGGGGAGAGGTAGAAGCTATTGAAAACGCTTACCACCTTAATTATGAGCAGCTCCAAAAGGCCCGCTCAGATTTTGAGATAGCCCTGGAAGAACAAGGCCTCAAAGAGCAAACGCTTACGCGCGATGAGTTTTTGCGTAAGCTTGAAGATGACCAGGAAATAAGGGGTGATATGAAACAGCTGCTGGTTAAGGCCGATCCCAATTTTAAAGTAAAAGACACCAATTACGTCTTTCTCACTTTTGTAATGGATTATTTGCCTGCAGGAATTGTGGGGCTCATTATCGCCCTAATATTTAGTGCGGCAATGTCTTCAACCTCCAGTGAGCTAAACGCCTTGGCCACCACTACTTCGGTTGATTTTTACCAACGTATTTTCAAGAAAGAAGCTACAGAGCTAGAACAATTAAAAGCCTCTAAATGGCTAACCGTTTTTTGGGGTGCAGTGGCCATAAGTTTTGCATTGGCGGCTCAACTTTTT
>PR_CR_10_Liq_1_inCRDRAFT_1001972_pt1 | contig 10900 bp, 10 predicted proteins | sample PRCRCaboRojoPR_3_FD_10241 | JGI IMG/M metagenome (IMG submission 10241) | reverse complement strand
GTCAGTGGCTATTGAGGCCCAGGAAACAGCCGGCAGCCTGCATGATAAATTGATGGAGACGGGCAGCGAACTATTGCTTAAAACCATTCTTCAGCTGGAAGAAAATCGCTTACAGGCCCAGCCGCAAAAAGATAATGATCAGTTAAAGTTAGCTCCTAAGATCTATAAGCAAGACCAAAAGTTACATTTTAACCAGAGTGCACAGCAGGTATTGAATCGCATTAGGGGCCTTAGCCCATACCCGGCCGCTTATGCGGAGTTAGTAAGCCCTCAAGAAACCTTAACCTTTAAGATTTACCAAGCCAGTATTATTGAAGAAAAACCTCAAGAAAGCCCGGGCCAACTAAAAACCGATGGCAAAAAATACCTGCACGTAGCCTGTGCTGATGGTTATTTGAGTTTAAAGGAAGTGCAATTGGCCGGAAAAAAGCGCATGCCCATACAAGCCTTGCTCAATGGATTTCCGTTGAGCCCTGCCATTTATTTGCGATAAAGTACTAATTACTACCTCTTTAGGTCTGGCTTTATTAACATATAGGGGTAATTATCAACATTTTCCGCGATTTCTTAGCTCAAATGTTGGTCAAATGCGGGTTTCGGCTAAATTTGGAAATGGAAAAAAAGTCTAATTAAAATTTTAAAAATTATGAACAAGGCTGATCTTATTGACGCTATGGCGGAAGACGCTGGAATCTCTAAAGCTGCTGCTAAAAAAGCATTAGATTCATTTACTGACAATGTAACCAATGCATTGGCAAATGGTGGACGTGTATCTTTAGTAGGTTTTGGTACTTTCTCTACCTCTGAGCGCTCAGCTCGTGAAGGTAGAAACCCTCAAACGGGTAAGAAAATTCAAATCCCAGCCAAAACAGTGGCCAAGTTTAAGGCCGGCTCTGAATTGAGCAACAAGCTGTAAGACATTAAACAATTAAATAAAGCCGCCTAGTGCGGCTTTTTTTATGGCCTATACTCTCCCCTAAAGGCAGGCCAGCACAAAGCGGGCGTTGCCAAAGCTGTCTTCTAAAAAACGGGCTTTAAAACCTTTTTGCTCTAGCAAAGTGCACGTTTGTGGGGCCAAATATTGATTAATCTCAAAGGCTAAAAGTCCTTCTTTGCGAAGGGCTTTTTGCGCATAGTCTGCAATGGCCCGGTAAAAAATTAAAGGGTCTTCATCTTCTACAAACAGAGCCAAATGAGGTTCGTAATTCACAACGTTTGGAGCCATAGTCCGTTTTTCGCTCTGGCGGATGTAGGGCGGATTACTTACTATTAAGTCAAGGTCTTGGGGAAGCTCGCGAGAGGCCGTTAATACATTGTTTTCTAAAAAATTAACGCTGAGCCCCAGATCAAGGGCATTTTCCTGAGCCAGGCTTAAAGCCAGAGAGCTTAAATCAGTAGCCCAAATCTGAGCATTTTTATAGTGCTGTGCCAGCGCCAGGGCAATGCAACCGCTACCTGTGCCCACGTCAATGGCGCGATTTAAATCAGGCATTTGTTCTTTTATAAAGACTAATAGCTCCTCCGTTTCGGGGCGAGGTATTAGCACATTTGCATTTACACGCAGTGTTAAGCCAGCAAAGCTTGTGGTCCCTAAAATATGCTGCACCGGCTGATTATTTTCTAAGGCTGCCAGAGCCTTCATCAACTTTTCTTTTTGGTGCTCTGCAAGCGGGGAGTCGCTGTTTTTAAGATAATCTAGGCGCGTAATCTGGAAAAAGCTTTCTAGCAAGCGAAAAAACTGCGCCTCTGTTTCTTCGGGTGCTTGAAAGTTTAACCTTTGAATGAAAAGGTTCTTAAGGCTCCTAAGTGTCTGTTTCATTTTTGGCTTTATCAGTCTTTCTCCTGATGCTTCTGTAGGTTGAGTACGCGCCATAAACAAGCATAGCTATTAATAACCCGTATACCCACCAGGGAATGTTTTTACCTACCGCAAAAAGGTAAAGATAGGCCGATATAAAAAAGAAGGAGGCGCTGAGAATAGGCCACACCAAAGATTTGTTTTTCCGGTAATTTCGTACAATCCACCCAACCGAAAGGGTAAAAAAGGGAATAGCTCCCACGTAAATACCACCAAAAATAAGCGGGTCTACCCCGTATTTTGGCCCGAGACTTAAAAACCAATCTTCAAAAGTATTCCACAATTCTTCCATGATGCGGGCAAGGTACAATTCGCGCTTCAAGCGCCCTTATATTTTGCAATCAGGTAAAAATCCAGGCATTGGCCAAAAGCTGATTGAGTAGATAGGTGTTCCACCATATGTTGACCAAGCTAAAAACCAGTAAAAGGCTATAGGCCAGCTTTGGAGTTTTCTGCAGCAACCAAGGCATGCTAAAAGTAAGCGCCCATAATGGCGCACCTAAAAATTGCCAGCGCCAGCTATTACCTGCATATTCAAAGCCCAGGGCTAAGAATAGGAAGGTGCCTAACCCCATGGTTCCCAGTATAATTAACGTTTTAGGACTACGGTCTGTCAAATACAAAAAAATAAAGACAAAGGCAGGTGAGCAAAAAACAAAACGGTGTAGGCTGTGCAGATCTCCGCCTGAATGCAGAAGCTCTAGCAAAAGCAGGCCAACAAAATATAAGACTCCTACCGCTAGTGGGCTCACTAACTCGGTTTTACTTTTGGTTAAAAAAAGTGGTACAAGGGCCAGCAGGGCAGGTAGTAAAATGGCGCCCAGGCCAAAAGTACTCATGGCAAAACCTTCTGCACTCCAATCTTTAAGCGGCCAAGGCCATTTGAAAAATTGCTCTTGCACTTGGGTGGCTTCCAAATAAAGATCAAAGGAACCCGTATCGGCATAAGCCGAAAAAAGGTAGGTTCCTAAAGCTAAAGCATAAGTGAGTAAAACACCTAAAAAGGTTTTATAATGCGGAAACTTGCGATGGCCTTTAGCTTGGAGAAGCGCTACCATGGTTACCACCGCTATGGCCAGCAAAAAAATGATTCCAGCTACCCTGGTAACAAAAAGCAAATAGAGCGCAAGATAAAAGAGCCAGGGCTTTTTATTAATCCAACCATACGTAGCTAAGGCACCAGCCGCAAAAAAAAGACTTTCACTGTATGGTATGCCGTAAATAATTACGTTTGGGCTGCTTAAGAGTAAAAGAAAAAGGGCGGCTTTAAGCTTAAAGGGCCACGAAAAAAGAGCCAACAAAAGAGCTAAACCAAACCCGTATACCGCAAAGTTTAAGAGGCTTATCCCGGTGAAACCGAGTCCTGTAAACTTCCAGAATAGTGGAAAACCTGGAAAAAATGCGGCTTTGAAATCATCATAGCAATTATGCCCTTTTTGATAGCCATGCAGCCTTACGCAGTTGTAAATGGCAGCGTCCCANTTATTAAGGTTATCTTCTGTAATGGGCTGGTAAGCCAGGGTATCCCTACGGATTTCAAAATTATCCCANCCTCCTACCCTTTCATAATTTAAAAGTAGGTGAGCCGTAGTTTGCTGGTACCAATCACGATTTTGCAGGGCTTTTTGGAAACCTAAAAAGGTAAGAACCACAGTGCTAAAAATCCCTATGTAGGCGAGGTATAAGCGCAATGCTCAATTTTGGTGAAAGGTAAAAACTAAAAAATCCCGTTGCCTTTTTAAGCAGCGGGATTTTTATTCTTTAGAAATCAGGTTTTAGGCTTTAACACCTACTAACTGCGCCATAGTTTCTCCAATTTGAGCGGGAGAGTCTACCACGTTAATGCCACATTCTTTCATAATGGCTTTTTTAGCCTGGGCTGTATCTTCACTACCGCCTACTATGGCGCCAGCGTGCCCCATGGTTCTACCTTTTGGAGCCGTTTCACCAGCAATAAATCCAACTACCGGCTTGGTTCCGTTTTCCTTAATCCAACGCGCTGCATTGGCTTCCATTTGTCCCCCAATTTCACCAATCATTACAATGCCGTCCGTTTCCGGATCGTTCATCAGCATTTCTACCGCCTCTTTCATGGAGGTGCCAATGATGGGGTCACCACCAATGCCAATAGCGGTAGACTGACCCATGCCCGCTTTAGTTATTTGGTCTACAGCTTCATACGTTAAGGTACCTGATTTAGAAACAATACCTATGCGCCCAGGATTGAATATAAAGGCAGGCATAATCCCTACTTTGGCTCCACCAGGAGTCATGACACCTGGGCAGTTAGGTCCCACCATCACACAATCCTTATCAGATAAGTATTCCTTCACCTTAACCATATCGTTTACTGGAATACCTTCAGTGATAGTTACAATCACTTTAATACCTGCTTCGGCTGCTTCCATAATGGCATCTGCCGCAAAGGCAGGCGGTACAAATATGATGGATACATCGGCTCCGGTTTCTTTTACAGCATCACTCACCGTATTAAATACGGGGCGCTCTAAATGCTGCTGACCACCTTTTCCGGGGGTAACCCCTCCTACTACGTTGGTGCCGGCCTCAATCATTTGGCCTGCGTGAAAGGTACCTTCACTTCCGGTAAAACCTTGTACTATAACTTTAGAATCTTTGTTTACAAGAACACTCATTTGTGCGATTTTGGATTGCTAAATACGCCTGCGAAAATAAGAGATATTGTTTTTAAGCAAGCGGGCAGTTACTTATTTTTTCCAGAGTTAATCTTCATTGCTCAACCATTTAGCACTTTGGGCAAATGAGTTTTCAAAAACCAACTCCTTTAAAGGCTTTCTGGCTCGCGCTGCGCGTTCACTTTGTTGCTGTTTTTCATTCAGTTGCTCCATAGATTCTTCATCAAAATAGCCCAAGGCAAAAGCGGTTACCACTTCAAAAAACTCCGTATCTACCTGAAAAAGGTTCTCCAATTCACGCGGTTGAATGCCCGCCATTTGGTGCAAATGTATCTTCATGTTAGTGGCTTGGGCCGAAAGGTTACCCATAGCCAGACCTAAATCATGCCAGCCATGCGGGTTGGGCTTTTTCTCACCATTACTAGAAACACGGGTTTTCTGCGCCATGGTTACCACTAATACGGGAGCGTGCTGTGCCCAGCTTACGTTGCCAGAAGCCATGCCTTTTAAAACTTTCTGAAAAGCCGGGGTGCCTTTTTTAGCCACCAAAAAACGCCATGGCTGCAAGTTGCCTGAACTGGCTGCCCAGCGGGCTGCTTCAAAAAGGGTTTCTAAATCTTCATTGCTTACTTCTTTGGGGCCGAAAGCTCGGGGGCTCCAACGTTGGCTTATCTCGGGAATAAGGTTCAATTGCGTTTGCGCTTCTTTTTTAGCATTCATTTATAATACTTCTCTGCGTTTACTGGTGAATTGAATAAATAGTAGGCCTATGATTCCGGCCAGGGTGGAAGCTACTAAAATAGCTGATTTAGCTGCATCTACTTTTTCAGGATCGCTAAAGGCTAGTTCTGAAATAAAGAGCGACATAGTAAAACCAATGCCCGCTAAAATGGCTACTCCAAATATTTGAAACCAATTAGACTGCTCGGGCAATTCTGAGATACCCAATGTTACCATTAGTTTGGAAATTAAGGTAATACCAATGGCCTTACCTATTAACAAGCCAATAATAATTCCTAAACCTATGGGCCCCAAGAGTAGGTCTAAAAAGTTACTTTCTATTTTTAAACCGGCATTGCTAAAAGCAAACAACGGCATAATAATGTAGTACACAAAACCGTGCAACCCAGCCTCAATTTTTTGCAAGGGTGCCCGGGCATCATCTCCGGCTTCCCGTATGCCTTTTAAAAGTTTGTCTTCACGCCCGGTATTTACAAAAGTGTCTACCTCACCGGCTTTTAAATATTTGCGGTACAGCCTTTTCAGGCGATCGGTAAACTGATCTTTGGTGATGCGCGTACTGGCGGGAATGGTAAAGGCCAATAGAATGCCCGCAATGGTAGGGTGAATGCCGGAGTAGAAAAAGGCTACCCAAATCCCTGAAATTCCCACGAAAGTGTAAAACAGCACGCTACGCACCCCCAAACGGTTGGCGATGACTAAAAAAAGTAGGGCACCACCAGCCACGTAAAGCTGTGTGACGTCTAAGTTAGAGGTGTAAAAAAAGGCAATCACCAGAACAGCTCCTATGTCATCAACCACCGCCAGGCTGGTTACAAAGACTTTTACACTGCGCGCCACTCTATTGCGCACCAGGCTTATTAGCCCCAAGGTAAAAGCAATATCAGTGGCCATGGGTATTCCCCAGCCTTTGGCTGTATCGCCATCATTAAATAAAAGATAGAGACCAGCCGGAAACAACATGCCACCTAAGGCCGCACCAATGGGTAAAGAAGCCTGCTTGAAAGTACTCAGTTGCCCTTGCAAAAACTCGCGCTTAATTTCCAAACCCACTAAAAAGAAGAAAATGGCCATCAAGCCATCGTTAATGAGCAGGTGCAGGTTTAATTCAAAAGATTGGTCATCCCAGGAAAGGGTAACTTCATGTTCCCAAAAATGGTGATACCACTCAGCCCCCCAACTGGAATTAGCTACCACTATGGCCGCTACAGCGGATAAAAATAAAATAATACCTATGGAAGCTTCATTGCCAAAAAGTCTATTTAAGGGTTTGGCAATGTAGTCTATGGGTTCGTGTCTTTTATCCATTTATTTTTTCAACTATTTTCAGGTTTAAAAAGGGGTTCACCTTCTATTTTAATTATTTCAAAACGGGCAAAAAGCTCTTCTGAATACCAATTTAGCTGCTGGGTTTTTTGCACCACTTTTTTATGTTCTTTTTGATGATAGGCAAAGTTTTGCATCAGTTTTTGGTTTTCCCAAACACTAAAAGTGGCCTGCTCTAAGAGCGGGCGCTCCCCTATTCCTTTAGAATATAACTTGCCAGGTAATTGATGCATACTCCTACTTACAGCCGGTACATTAGACCAAAATTTAGCCAGCATTTTTTTCTTAATAGAAGCGCGGGTTATTACCCCTAATAATTCTGGGTTTGCATCACCTTTTTGTTCTACAAAAGGATTTTCACCATTCCATTGACCCCTGCTTAAAATGCCCTTCATCCAAATATTTGTGGAGGCAAAGCTATAATCTTTAAAAGACTGCCTAAAAGCCTGGGAGTTTAAATAGTGATGAGCTGCTGCGGTATGTTCCCAAACACTTAAGGTGCAATAGGTGCTCCAATCGGGCCAAAGGGAGAAGCCTTCTCCAGCTCCCGTACCTAGCTGTTTGGCGAAGCGGGCTCCATACTGGGATTTCAATTTCTGGGCGTAAGTAGGCATTTGCTTAAAGGCCCACCATTTGGCTTTCACCGATTGAAACCTATGAATTTGCAAAAGCGTTACAGGCATGATTATACAACTTGTAATCTTGAATAGATGTTTTAAATTGTACTGAAAGTTTGACCTCTAATTTTTACCAAAAAAACATCATGTATACCCGCCTTTTATTTCTCCTATCATTAGCCTTCGCTCTTTATGGTGCTAAGGCCCAGAATACCGAAACAGAATACTTATTTGGCAACAAAAGCTCCTACGCGGTTGGCGGCTTTGGCGGCCCTTTATTGATGATTACTCCTTTTGAGAACACCCTGGCTCTTTACAGTGGCGGAGGCGGTGGTCTTATTGTAAACGGGCGTTTCAGCCTAGGAGGCTGCGGCATGGGACTTGCCACTGACCATCTGGTTAGTCAATCATTAAGTGGTAGTAAGGATTATTTGTCTTTTGGCCGCGGTGGACTTTGGGTAGGTTACAATACAGACCCTACAAAGTAGTGCATTTTAGCACCCAGCTTTTACTAGGTGGTGGGAAGCGCCAGCTTAGATCGCTATCGGAATGGTGAATTCATAGCCGAACGTAGTGAAAAGGGCACCCTTGTGCTTATACCCATGGTGGGTGCTGAAATGAATTTAGTCAGCTGGTTTAAAATGGGCATTATGGCCGGCTACCAATATGTTGGCGACTCCAATAGAGCCACCGTGTTCAATAATTTAAATGCGACCGTTCTGCAGCTCCAGTTTAAGTTTGGCTTTTTTGCCGAACGGTAAATTGCATCTATTGGTTTTTGAGAGCGCCTTTAAGCCTACGTAAATCGCTTATAAAGTTGTCAATTACCTTTCCTTTGGTATGGGGCATTACTACAATTTTCCACCACTTGGGAACGCCCTCAAAATCATCGGCTACCAAGCGGTATTTTTGGGTAACTTCAGGCGGTACAGCCGAAGCATACATGCTGATGATATTCATGTGCGGATTGCGGTAGTAGGGTATCCCTAATTCTTCCAGCACATCGGTCACGCGTGAAGTTTCATCCATTAACGACTGGATATTTTCGCGCCATCCTCTAGGTCCATGGGTTTGTAGAATCATCCAAATGGAAACGGCCTGTGCCCCATTACGGCTGCCTACCATGGTGTAGTCCAGGCCCTGCACATACTGGGCTTCAGCTGTAGCTGCATAATGCATCCAATCCTTCCTAATTAGAAAAATACCCGTGCCATAGGGCGCCATAAGCATTTTGTGCGCGTCAAGAGTTATGGAGGTGATATTTGGGTTTTTAAAATCCAACTTACTTTCTGGGTTGGTAAAGGGGTAAATGAAACCTCCAAAAGCCCCGTCTGCATGTATTTTATACGGTACTTTTTCGGCTTCAAAAGCCGCGGCCAAAATGTCTGGGTCATCTACTGAACCAAACATAGTAGTGCTCATGTTGGCGTTGGCAATAAAGTATTTAATTCCCATTTGCTTAGCCTCCTGAATTTTTTCTCTGAGACCGGCCATTCCCAAACTTCGGGTATCCGCATCTACCTTTACTGGCAAGGGTTTAATGCTAAGGAGGTTGGCTCCTTTGTAAAATGAATAGTGACTATCTGAACTGAAAATCAACCCAATTTCCTCATTTTTAGCGCCCCTTTCTTTTTGGTAAAAATTGCGGTAAATCCAAAGGGCTTGAATATTGGCTTCGGTACCCCCAGGCGCCACGTAGCCATCTACGCTGTTTTTTGGGGCGTGCAATATTTCTTCTGATACCATTTGGATTAGCTCAATCTCCAGCTTTTGAGTGCCTCTAAAAAGATCTTCTCCATCAGCACCGGTAAGCGTGTGGCAGCCAATGTGATTTGGATTNTTAATGAAGGTTTTTAGGTAAGGNGCATTGGCCAGAAAATCCGCATCACGGTGAAACTGTTCCGTNTCTAAATAACTACCCGGTATGCCCAAAATATAATCTGAGTCGTAATTTCTATTTTCNNCCAGCGCCTGAANTACGCGCGTTTGTATTTCTTGTTTTGTGTGTTTTTTCCAAAGCATTTNGCAAAGATAAATGGCCCANNAAAGGCCTGCCAGTAAAAGCGCTAAAAACTCTAGCTTAGAGCTCTGTNTTTAAAATATAGCCATGCGGAAACAACTCTTTTTATTTTCAACACTAGGACTTGCCCTTGCCTTCTTGGCGTGGTATTTTTTGGTGGGCTCCACAGATGATGAAAATCCAAATAGCCTCATAAATTCTAATCTGAAAGTGACCTGGGTGAATCAAAATGCGGAATTTTTTGAGGCGGCCCAAGACCTTAATCACCTGGAGTTGTACCTCAAAAGTATCAGACACCCCTTGGCGGTGGAGCAAAAGCTCTCGAGGATGGAGAATCAACCCCTATTCATTAGCTTTAAATCTTGGTCCTTCAGCCCCCTTCATCAGGGGTACTCTGGAGTTTTAAAAACCATTATAGCAGGCGGTTACGACCAACAATTAAAGCTTTTGGCTAAGTATTTAAAAATACGAGACACCACCACCTACCTAGCATTTAATCCTTACCCGGAATTACCAGAGAAATGGGCTCCCTGGCAAATGCAACAACCCCAACTTTATTTAGAAAGCTTTATACACATGGCTCAAATAATCCGTGAAAACGCACCTGCGGTGCAGCTGGTATTTTTAGCCTCGGGGTACCCCGGATGCATGGAGTACCACCCCGGGGATTCCATAATTGATGCCAATGCCTTAGTTTTGTACCCGCCCGCAGAAGAACGCTTTGATGCCTACCCCATTTATGACTCTGCTGAATATCATCTATTGCGCAGATTGCATCGTTTCAGGTGGTCTGAAAAAACCTGTTTGATACTAACCGATACCGCCCAATCTCAACTTAACGTGGATGGTACAAAAATTTTGGCCGAACAGAAGTCTCTGGAAGAGAGCCTCCAAATACCTTTAACCAGTAATCGGCATAAGCCTACCAACTTTTTGGTTGGGCTGTATGACCCCAAAAAACGGCTATTGGCTCACCCCAGAGTGGCGGCTGAGCATATCTTCATAAACTGGCACAACACGCATGAGCCAGAGCTGAGAGCTCAAATTAAAGCTTTAGAAGCGCGGGGTGATGCTTTAATACTCACTGTGGAGCCATTTAAAGACGCGGCCGCCAATCACGACCGTAGGGTACTGGAAAATATTTTGGAGGGCCGTTACGATGCTACTCTAGACAGTGTGTATGATTTACTTAATTCTATCCAAACTACGGTTTATTTGCGTTTTGCGCATGAAATGGAAATCCCTATAGAGCGCTACCCTTGGCAAAGCCAAAACCCTTTAACCTATATAAAGGCCTATCGGTATTTCATGAATTACCATGGAGACTTACCACGGCATATTTTTAAAGTTTGGGGTCCAGCCGGTGACCGCGGCTCGCTGGAGTGGTACCCAGGAGAAGATGCCGTTGATTTTATTAGCCTGGCCATTTATGGTTTACCCGATAAAAACATTGAAGACCACAGAAAACAGGAGCGTTTCAGAGAGATATTCAATCGTAAGCAATGGCGCATGCGGCAGGTCACCGCGCCTATTTTTATTACAGAGTTTGGGGTAAAAGGGCCTGATGATTTTCAGAAAAAATGGTTGCAAGAAGCTGGTAAAGTGTTGCATAGAGCACCCAGAGTGGTAGGCGCTTGTTACTTTAACTTATACGATAACCCCAAAGTTTGGGGCAAGGGTGAGG
>PR_CR_10_Liq_1_inCRDRAFT_1001971_pt1 | contig 10903 bp, 7 predicted proteins | sample PRCRCaboRojoPR_3_FD_10241 | JGI IMG/M metagenome (IMG submission 10241) | reverse complement strand
CCCCCCTGCCGCGGTGACGTCGGCTGGAATGGCTCGCCGCTGGCCGCGGCGATCTGGGTTGCGATCTCGGACCAGTCCGTCATGGATGAGCACGCCCGTCACAGGTGGATGTTCGGTCGTTTGGCGGCTGGGTGACGGCTGGGTTGCAGAGCCGCGGACTCACGGGCATGACGCCGGGCAGCGGGCGCCCTCAGGCCACCGGTCCACCGGGCCGGGCCGCCGTCAGCCGGCGCAGCAGCGGCGAAGTGCGCGGAAAGTGCGCGCGCAGGAACGCCATCTGGTCGGCCAGCACATGCCGACCCATGAGGAAGATGTACTCGGCATGGGTGGGGGTGAAGGGCACCGCGAGCAGTTCCATGCCAGCCGCCTCCGGGGTGCGTCCAGCCTTATAGTTGTTGCAGCGCACGCATGCGGTGACGACGTTGGTCCACACATCTTCGCCGCCGCGACTGATGGGCCGCACGTGATCCCGGGAGAGATGGCGCGCCGAGAACCGCCCGCCGCAGTACATGCACAGGTGGTCGTCGCGCTGGAAGAGCGTGCGATTGGACAGCGGCGGTGCGTAATCCTCACGCAGCTTGCTCAGTGCGTGATTGGCGCCATGGGTGGCGATGATGCTGTGGATTTGCAGGCTGCTGCGGCGGCGCGTCTGGGCGTTGATGCCGCCACGCAGCAACAGCAGCGGGTTACCACAGGCGTAGGCTACCTGTCCCAAAAAATACAGGCGCGCCGCCGCCTTGTAGTCCACCCACTCCAGCGGCATGCCCGCCAAGTCGGTGCGCAGGATCTGGGTGTGCAGGACCTGTTGGCTGAGAGACACCATGACTCGACACCGGTCAGGAGTTGGCGAGCATAATACAGGCCCGGTGGCTCGTTGCAACGCCTTGTGCAAAATGGTTGCCAGCATTCAGGTAAACCCCTGTTCTTTGAGCCGGCGCACCGAGTTGACCGCAGCAGCGACTTCAGGTTATGCACAGTCCTCCGGGGGACGGGGAACCACCATGCAGATTAGGGTTAAACTTGGAATTGATCTCGATCAGCCACTGACGAAATATTTCAAGTATCTGTTTTCCAAGGCAACAGCGCAGGGTGACCAATGCTTGGCCAGTTTTGCCGAATCGCAACAATGACGCACGCTCGTGGGTAGTCCCAACGGGTTATCCACCAACTTATCCACAGCAGCTGTTGAAAACCGACGGCACGCCAACCGCAACATCGCTGCCGCCGCCTCAACGCGGCAATCCGTTCCCACCCAGCCAGGCGCCGCATGCCCGCTGCCAGTACAGACCCATCCGATCCCCCCGTCGTGGTGGCTCGCGTCGCCGTCGCAGCGCCTTTGGGGGAACTGCTCGATTATCTCGGGCCGGCGTCCGGCGAGATTAGCCCTGGGCAGCGAGTGCTGGTGCCGCTGGGCCGCGGGCGACGCCTGGGCATGGTTGTCGCCGTCAATCAGCCCACCAGTGTGCCGGTGGCACGACTCAAGCGCATCACAGCGGTACTGGACACCACCCCCCTGCTGCGCGCACAGGATCTGAGCTTCCTGCTCTGGGCAACGGACTACTACCGGGGCGATCCCGGCGAGGCCCTGTTCGGCGCCTTGCCCGGCCGCTTGCGCCGCGCGCACCCGCCCCTCGACGATCGGCCGCTGGGATGGCGGGCACTCACCCCGGCCACAGCGGTGCAGCCGCACCTGGCGCGCGCGCCACGCCAGCGCGAAGTGCTGGCGCTGCTCAGCACGGCCCCCCAAGGACTCACGGATGCGGCGCTGCACACGGCGCTGGGCGACTGCACGAGCCCGTTGCGCGCCCTTGCGAAACGCGGTTTCGTGCAGCGCTGTCGCCTGCAGGTATCCACCGCAACAGTGCTCACCCAGCATCCGCAACCCGACCCGCCGCCGGCACTGAACCGACACCAGGCCGACGCCGAGGCGGCCATCGCCGCGGGCGAAGGTTTCGGTTGCTTTCTCCTCGATGGCGTCACCGGCAGCGGCAAAACCGAGGTCTATCTGCGGCTCATCGCCCGCACCCTGGGAGCGGGCCAGCAGGTGCTTGTGCTGGTGCCGGAGATCGGCCTGACGCCGCAGCTGCGCGAGCGTTTTGCGCGCCGCGTACCAGCGCCGATGGCGGTGCTGCATTCCGCACTCTCGGAGACGGAGCGCGAGCGGGCCTGGCGCGCCGCCGCCGCCGGCCAGGCACGGCTGCTGCTCGGGACGCGCTCTGCCGTATTCACACCATTGCCAGACCTGGGGCTCGTCATCGTCGACGAAGAGCACGACCTGTCCCTGAAGCAGCAGGAAGGCTTTCGTTACTCGGCCCGGGATCTCGCCGTGCGCCGCGCCCAACAGGCCGGCTGTACCGTGGTGCTGGGCTCGGCGACGCCGGCGCTGGAGACCCTGCACAACGCCCGCAGTGGCCGCTACCGCCACTTGCGCTTGCCCGAGCGCGCCGGCAACGCCGCGGCGCCCGAGATCCTGCTCGCCGACATCCGTGCGCAACCGTTACAAACCGGCCTGAGCCATGCCCTGTTGACACGCATGGAGCAAGAGATCGACGCCGGCAATCAGGTGCTGCTGTTCCTCAACCGCCGCGGCTTTTCACCCGTGCTCACCTGCCATGACTGTGGCTGGGTGAGCGAGTGCGCGCATTGTGACGCACGTATGACGCTGCATCGTGACCGGGCGCTGCTCGTCTGTCACCATTGCGGCCTGGAGCAAGCCCGGCCGGTGCAATGCCCCTATTGCCAATCGCCGGACCTACGCCCGCTGGGCCAAGGCACGGAGCGCGTGGAGGACACCCTGCGCCAGCGCTTTCCGGGCCTGCCGCTGGCGCGTATCGACCGTGACAGTACCCGCCGCCGTGGTGAACTGGAACGACTGCTGACCGCCGCCGCCCGCGGTGAGCACCGCATCCTCCTGGGCACGCAAATGCTTGCGAAGGGCCATCATCTGCCGGGCGTGACCCTGGTGGGCGTGCTCGACCTGGATCATGGTCTCTACGGCAGCGATTTCCGCGCCACCGAGCGCATGGCGCAGCTGTTGGTGCAAGTGGCGGGCCGCGCCGGGCGCGCCCAGCGCCCAGGCACCGTGATGGTGCAGACGCGCCATCCACAGCATCCGATGCTGCAGCGCTTACTGCGCGCGGGCTATGGTGCCTTTGCGACGGCGGCACTCGCGGAGCGCAAGGAGGCCAATCTGCCCCCGTTCAGCCATCAGGCCATGCTGCGCGCAGACAGCCCGCAAGCGCAGGCGGCACTGGACTTCCTGACGCAGGCGCTGGCGACGGCGCGGGCGTTGGCACCGGCGCAGGTGGAGTTCTGGGGGCCGGCACCGGCGCAGATGGAGCGCCGCGCCGGTCGCGTGCGCGCCCAGCTTCTCCTGCAGGCACCAACCCGCAGCCTGCTGCAAGGCGTGCTCGCGCCGTTGCTGCCGGCACTGCGCGGGCTCAAGGCGTCGCGGGATCTGCGCTGGAGCATGGACGTGGATCCGCAGGAGAGTCTCTGAGCGGACAGCGATGTTGGCCTGAAAAATACCCGGCGTCGATCAACGTTTGGCGCGAGCTGCAGCGGGCTGGGCGGCGGTCGGCGGGGATCTCGATGGCGCAGAAGCGGCCCCGAAGCCAAGCGGGCGCGTCCTACGGGGTTGCCCGAGGCATCCGCAAGCACCGAAAACCCCTTGGCGACAGGTATACTAGGCACGTTGATCAGACAGCCCCCCGCGGCGTTGACCCTGCCACCGACCGGCACCCGCCGATACCGCACGAGCACAGCCGAAACGCGTCCCTGACGCTTCCCTGACGTCGCCATTGTCCACGAGAGTTCTGCGAGCAGCGCATCACCGATGAAGTCCGAGATCCAGCAATCCCTGCAACAGGCCCTGGAGGCACTGCACGCCGAGGGGGTACTCACTGATCTGCCGGCGGCGGCGCAGGTGGAGCGCACGCGTGACCCGGCACACGGCGATTTCGCCAGCAACGTTGCCATGGTGCTCGCCAAGCAGGCACGCATGAAGCCACGGGATCTCGCCGGGCGCATCGTCGCCGCCATGCCGGCGTCGCCGGTGATCGCAGCGGTGGCGATCGCCGGCCCCGGCTTCATCAACATCCACATCGCAGAAGCCGCCTACCGCGCCCTGGTGCCGGCAATCCTGCGCGCGGGTCCGGATTACGGCCGCTCCCGGCTCGGCGCCGGTCAGCGCGTGCAGGTGGAGTTCGTCTCCGCCAACCCAACGGGCCCGCTGCATGTGGGTCATGGCCGTGGCGCCGCCTACGGCGCCGCCGTGGCGGACCTGCTGGCGTACGTGGGCTTCGACGTGCATCGGGAATACTATGTCAACGACGCCGGTCGCCAGATGGACATCCTGGCCACCTCCGTGTGGCTGCGTTATCTGGAGCTCTGCGGCGAGGCGCTGGACTTTCCGGCCAACGGCTATAAGGGCGACTATGTCTGGGACATCGCCGCCAGCTTGCACCGCGAGCACGGCGACGACTACCGCGTCGCCGCCGACGTGGTGCGCGAGGGCCTGCCACTGGATGAGCTCACGCCGGGCGACGGCGGCGACAAAGAGGCACACATCGATGCCCTCACCGCCGCGGCCAAGCGCCTGCTCGGCGACAACCGCTACCGCTTCGTCTTCGAGCTGGGGCTCAACACCATCCTCGACGACATCCGCGGCGACCTCGCCGAGCTGGGCATCACCTACCAAGCATGGTTCTCGGAGCGCTCGCTGGTGGAATCCGGCGCCGTCAACCGGGCCGTGGAGCGCCTGCGCGAGGCAGGCCACGTCTACGAGCAGGCCGGCGCACTGTGGTTCCGCTCCACCGCCTTCGGCGATGACAAGGATCGGGTGCTGGTGCGCGAGAACGGCCAGACCACCTATTTCGCCTCCGATATCGCCTACCACATGGACAAGATGGAGCGCGGCTTCACCCGGGTCATCGATGTCTGGGGCGCCGACCACCATGGCTACGTGCCGCGGGTGAAGGCAGCGCTGTCGGCGCTCGGTGATGATCCGCGCCGGCTCGACGTGCTGCTGGTGCAGTTCGCGGTGCTCTATCGCGGCGGCGAGAAAGTGCAGATGTCAACCCGTTCCGGGGAGTTCGTGACCCTGCGGGAACTGCGCAAAGAGGTGGGCCGGGACGCGGCGCGGTTCTTCTACGTCATGCGCCGGTGCGAGCAGCACATGGATTTCGATCTGGATCTGGCCAAGCGCCAATCGGCCGACAACCCCGTCTACTATGTGCAATACGCCCATGCCCGTGTGGCCAGTGTGCTGCAACAGGCCGCTGATCGGGGCATCGCCCTGGCGCTGACACCGGTGCCGGGCGACGGCAAGCTGGAGCGTCTCACCGAAGACCACGAGATTGCCCTACTGAAAACGCTGGCGCGTTGGCCGGAGGCCGTGGAAGCGGCGGCCCTCACCGAAGAGCCGCACCAACTCACCCACTATCTACGCACCCTGGCCCAGGACTTCCATACCTATTACAACGCCCACCAGTTTCTGGTAGACGACGCGGCGCTGCGCGACGCGCGGGTACAGCTGATCCTCGCCGTGCGGCAGGTGCTGCGTAACGGCCTGAGCCTGCTCGGCGTCGGCGCCCCGGAGCGCATGTGATCGGAACCGCCGCATGACCCTGGACTATCGCAAGGGCACCCCACCCCCACGCCGGCACAAGAAACCGCGTGGCACCTGCGCCTTCTGGTTCCTCGCAGGCGGCTTGGTGGGTGCTTTCGGTGTCGGCGCCGCCTGGCTCTATCACGAGCCCGTCGACACCGGTGAGCCCACGGCTGCGGCCGTGCCGCCGACGGAACGACCGCTCGAGCGCAAGCCGCCACCCAGGTTCGATTTCTACGACATGCTGCCCAAGCAAGAAATCGTGGTGCCCGCCGAGCGCGAGCCCGAGCCCGTCCCGCTGCCGCCGCAACAGCCTCCTGTGGCACCGGAGCAGTTACCTGTGACACCGTCGCAGCAACCAACCGCAGCGCCGGCGCAGCCAGACCCAGCGCCGGCACAGACAGCCGGCACCGGGGACTTTATGCTGCAAGTGGGTTCCTTCCGGCGCAGCAATGACGCCGAGCGGCTGAAGGCACAACTGGCGCTGATCGGCATTCAGACCTCGATCCAGACGGTCACCATCGACAGCGGCCAGACGTATCATCGGGTACGCACCGGCGCCTACGCCAAGGGTGACGCCAATGCGGTGCGGGCAAAGCTCCAGGAAAACGGTCACAAACCGATGATGATGCGTGCCCAATAGCCGACGTTGCGCTCGTTACGCAACGCAATCCGGCGCACCGGTGCACCCGCACAAAGCCATCGGGCATACGTGCCACGCATGCCCACACCTTGACCCAGACCCGCGAACGAGCCAGCCGATGCCGAACACCCGCTCCACCTGCACCACCACCCACACCAAGCCCGCCTCGCCCGACCAGGGACACCGAAACCGGGCACACACCCGTCGACGGCACGCAGTACCGCCGGCCGTCGCCCTGCTGGCGCTGATGCTCGCCGGCTGTGCCGCCGACAACCCCATGCACGGTGCCCTGCGCGAGAGCGTCGGCAACCCCTTTGGCAGCCCCACCGAGCAGGACTTCGAATCCCTGCTGGTCAAGCACTGCGGCGACCGGACGGTGGGTGGCCAGCCCATCGCCGAGCTCCTGCGAAGTGATACCACGTTTCGCCAGCTCACCACCCGACTCTACCGTGGTGACCTCTCCAACGATGCTTTCATGAACCAGCTGTTGGCCGAATATCCGGCGCCCGACGCGAACATCCCCGCCACCGGCTGCGTCGTCAACCAGCTCAGTGCCTGCCTCAGCGGCGACTGCGACGGCGCCGCCAGCCCGTCACCGGACGCGGTCGCCGCAGGCACAATCGACGCCAGGCGCCAGGCCAACCTCGAAGATCTGCCGAATGCCAACCCTGAGGCCGTGGATGCCCTGGCGGCGGGCGATCAGCGCGCGGCCGCCGCGGATATGGGCACGCTGCCCAGCCGAGACCCGGACGTGATGGACGTCGACCGAGAACCGGCATCCGTCGTCGAGATGGAGGCCGCAGAGAGCCCCTGAGCCCGGCTCGGATAGCGGGCCGACTCAGGGAGACGCCTGCGAGCCACCACCCCCGCGCAGGCTGACCTCGCCGCTGTGGAAGCGACGTCGGCCCTCGCGGGTATCGAGCAACAGATGACCGTCTGTGTCGATGCCGGCGACGGTGCCGGCAATCCGCTGCGTCGCGGTCACGATCTCGACCGGCTCGCCGAGATAGCGATCGAAGGCATGCCAGTCCGGCAGAAATGGCGCGAGCCCCGCTTCGCCGTAGTCCGCCAGCGCACCGACCAGGCTTGCGATGAGCTGTGCCGCCAGGGCGTTGCGCCCGGGTCGCGCAACGCCGGGCACACGGCTGAGATCGCTCCAGGGCTGGTCGATGTCCCGGGCGTCCCGGGCGCTGAGTCGCAGATTGACGCCCAGGCCCACGACCACATGACTCGGGCCCTGCGATTCCCCGGCCACCTCCAATAACAGCCCGCCGAGCTTGCGGCGGCGCCAGTGCAGGTCATTGGGCCATTTGAGACCGATGTCCGCAACACCATTGGCCCGCAGCGTGCGTGCCGCCGCCACGCCACAGGCCAGGCTGAGTCCGCCGAGCGCCGCCGGCGCCAGCGCATAGCGCCAGAGTATGGAGAGGTAGATATTGGCGCCGAAGGGCGAGACCCAGCGGCGCCCCGAGCGCCCGCGCCCGGCGTGCTGGCGCTCGGCGAGACAGACGCTGCCGCAGGCGGCGCCATCCGCCGCCGCCCGCATGAGCCGGGTGTTGGTGGAGTCCACCGCCTCCAGCACCTCGATGTGTGCGAGCCGCGTGCGGGCCCCATCCGGCAGCGCGGCCCGAATGCGCGCGGCGTCCAGTCGCTCGAGCGGATGTCTGAGCCGATAACCCTGCCCGCGCCGGCATTCGATCTCCAGGCCCAGCTCATCGCTCGCCCGGCGCAGGGCCTTGGACACCGCCGCCCGGCTGATGCCGAGCCGCGCGGCCACCTCGGCACCGGAGTGCAGCGCGCCGTCCGCCAGCAGATGCAGGATCGCGTCACGGCTGCTCACGCCGGCTCATCCCACGAGAGCGCGTGGCGGCGCAAACCGCCCGGCCCGCCGGGCTGCTCAGACACCGGCGACGCTCGCGAGCCAGGCCCGGCGCTGCGCCAGCACCGCCGCCGATGCCTGGTCGTCCACGCGCAGCTCACAGACATCCGCCGGCGCCGCCGCCGGTGCTAGCTCGAAGGTCATGAGCTCGTCGCGGCGGAAGGCGTGCACGCTCACCGGCTGCCCCATCGGCAGCGCCCGCAGGCGCTTGCCGGCGTTGTGGCCATCCACCTTGAGGCCGTCGACGGCGATGATGACATCGCCCGCCGCGAGCCCGGCCCGCTGCGCGGGACGCTCATCCAGCACCACGGCAACCTTGGCCTCGACGCCCGGCGCGAGCCTGAGGCCGACGTCGGACACCGGCTCGACGGGCGTCAGCGCAGCCGTCACATTGCCAAAGTCTTTCGGCCCCTTGCCCGGGCGCAGGCGCATCTCCACACCGACCGTCGCCAGCAGTCCCGGCAGATCCAGGTCCGCCGTGCCGTCCAACGCCTGCTCGAAGAACGCCGACAGATCCAGACCGGTGACTTCCGCCGCCAGCGCCTCGATGGCGCGCTCCGGCACCCCGGCACCGGGGTGATCCCGGCGCTCGCCATAGCGCTCCCAGAGCGCCCGCATGACGTCATCCAGCGAGCGACGGCCCGCGGTATCGCGGCGAATGGTCAGATCCAGCGCCAGCGCCGTGAGCGCCCCTTTGCCGTAATAGCTGACGATGGCGTTGGGTGCGTTCTCGTCCTGCTTGTAGAACTTGGTCCAGGCATCGAAGCTCGACTCGGCGATACTCTGGTGCAGGCGCCCCGGGTTACGCATCACCTTGGTGATGGTCTCCGCCAGCAGCGCCAGATAGCCCTCGGTGTCGATGCGGCCGCTGCGGGCCAATGCCAGGTCGTCGTAATAGGACGTGATGCCCTCGAAGGCCCAGAGCAGCCGGGTGTGCACCTCACGCTCGAGCCCGCCCGCGACGAATGCCGCCGGGCGGATGCGCTTGACGTTCCACAGGTGAAAGTACTCATGGCTGCAGAGCCCAAGGAACTTGCGGTAGTCACCTCCGGCATGGCCCGCGTCCGTGCCCGGCGCCGTCGTGCCGGGTTGTGCCGGCAGATCATCCCGGCTGCAGAGCAGGCTGGAGGAAAACTTGTGCTCCAGGCCGCCGTAGCCATCGCCCACCACCTGGGTCAGGAATAGATAACGGTCCGCCGGCAACTCGCCGAACAGCGCCACGTGCTCCTCGCAAATGGGTGCCAAGTCCGCGGCGATGCGCGTCAGGTCCGCGCGGTGACGGCCGCTCACGGCCATCCAGTGCGGCACATCCCGGACCTTGAAGGCGATCACATCGAATCGGCCCATCTCCACCGGATGATCGATGAGATCGGCGTAATCCCGGGCCCGGTAGGCGCCGAAGGCCCAGCGCTCGGCGCCGTCGCGCATGAGACTGGTGGCCACGCTCCAATCGCCGCACGCGGCATCCGGCGGTGCCAGCAGCTCGACGCGGCAGGGCTCGTGGTCGCGTCCATGCACCCGCAGGAACAGGCTCGGGCCATTGAAATAGCCGTGCGTGCGGTCGAGGTGGGCGGAGCGCACCGTAAGCTCCCAGGCGTAGACCTCGTAGCGCACCCTGAGCGTGCCGCCGCCCGCGGGTGCCCGCCAGGTCTGCTTGTCCAGTTTCTCGAGTGTCACCGGTGCGCCGCCGCGCTCGGCGCCGATGCGCACAATGTTGCGGGCAAAGTCCCGGATCATATAGCTGCCGGGGATCCAGGCCGGCAGCGACAGCGTCAGCGGCGCCGGGTCGCCGCCGGCGTCGGGGATGTGCAGCTCGATGGCAAAGAGGTGCGCCGCCGGGCGGGCCGGGGTGACGCGGTAGCGGATGAGTGCATGGTCAGGCATGGGTTGCAGGTCTGGCTGTCGGGGGCGGTTGGCGTGGCCACGGCGAACGCCGTTGGGAGACACAGATCAGGGCGATGGATGGGATCGCCAGCATGCGCATGGCATGCGTGCGGCTGGCCCGGCATACAACCATGACCCGGGTCAGAGACCCGCGTCGGTCGGTCGCCCGACCTGCGCCCGAAGGTGGCGAAGCAGCGCACGTTTGTGCCTACAATCGGGGAACGTCCGACAAGTCTCTGCGAGACCAGGACATCCACCGTGGCCAAACCGTCCCATACATCGCCGCAATCCGCCGGGCCGCCGCCGGCTGTGTCGACCCGCGCGGCCGTGCAGCCCATGTCTGCGCCCGCGCCGGCGGGAGCGGCGCAGGACGGCCGGCCCACGGCCGCTGCGCAGCGCCCAAGTCATCGTCAGGGCCTGCGCATCGCGCTGCTCGCGGCCACCGGCGTGCTGTTGCTCGCTGCGGCGGTCTCGGCGGCCATCGATACCATGGTATCCGCAAGCACGGTGCATGCCATTGCCAGCGGCGTCGATGACGTGGAGCCGAAGCCCGTCGCGCTGCTCCTCGGCACAGCGCGGCGCACCGTCGCCGGCCGGCCGAACGAGTTCTACCAGGCCCGCATCGAGGCGGCGGCGGCGTTGTTTCATAGCGGCAAGGTTCAGGGCATCCTCGTCAGCGGCGATAACGCCACGCGCTGGTACAACGAGCCCATCGCCATGCGCAAGGATCTGATCGCCGCCGGCGTCCCCCCGGAGTTCATCACCCTGGACTACGCGGGCTTTCGCACCCTCGACTCGGTCATCCGCGCCAAGGAAGTCTTCGGCCAGCGGCAGGTCGTCATCGTCAGCCAACGCTTCCATGCCGAGCGCGCCATCTTCCTGGCCCGCC
>PR_CR_10_Liq_1_inCRDRAFT_1001969_pt1 | contig 10917 bp, 16 predicted proteins | sample PRCRCaboRojoPR_3_FD_10241 | JGI IMG/M metagenome (IMG submission 10241) | reverse complement strand
GAGACATGGTATTTGAGTTAGGAATTTTATCTAATAATTTACCTCCATCTATATATTTTTTTTTATTATCCATCCACCTATTTAACTCTTTTTCTGGTATAACTCCTGCGTCTATAATATAACAATCTTGTATCGGTTTATCATTTATATCAGTTGTTTGTGTTTCTATTTGTTTTACTATATCGTAACCGTCAATAACTCTACCAAATACTACATGTTTATTATCTAAATGATTTGCTTTATTTGTAGTTATAAAAAATTGAGAACCATTAGTATTAGGTCCAGAATTTGCCATACTTAATAAACCTTCTCCATCATGTTTAAATATGAAATTTTCATCTTCAAAAGTATCACCATAAATAGAATATCCACCAGTTCCATTATTATTAGTTATATCCCCTCCTTGTATCATAAAATCTTTAATTACACGATGAAATAATACATTATTATATTTTTTATCTTTACATAATTGATAAAAATTTAAACTTGTTTTTGGAACATCTTGATTAAATAATTGTATTATAATTTTGCCTAATTTTTGTTGTTTATAAGCATCTTTTAAACCAATATCTAAATAAACATAATATATTTCATTATTATCTATCTCTTTATTTTCCGTTATTTCTATATTACTATTATTAATATTATTAATATTATTAATATTATCATTATTTATTTTATTAGTATTTATTTTATTAGTATGTTGAATAGATAAATCACTAATTATATTATTTCTATTATTATTAATATTACTATTAACATTATTGAAATTGGTAGATATGTTATTTAGTATTTCATTTTTAGATTTGATATAATAATTATAACTAAAATATAATACTAATAACAAAGAAATAAATAAAAGACATATATAAAAGGTTTTCATAAGTTAAATATAGTATTATAATTAAATCATATTATATTTAACTTAAAATAAACTTATAAAAAGTTAATATTCAAATTAATCTGTCATCATTTTTTTTTAAATAAATCTATATTATATCTATGTTAATTCCTTATTAATTTTCCATTTGTATCATATATAAAAGTTTGTGTTTCTCCTGTATTTAAGTTTGTTTTTATTTCTTTTGTTTTCTTACCATTTATTTCATATATAATACTTTCTATATTATTGTTTCTTATTTTTGTTTCTTTCGTCATCTTACCATTTATATATTTAGTAGTTTGACTTTTTTGATAATAATTATTGATATTATCATTATTATTATGTATAAAATCAGTTTCTAAATAATCATTATATAAATTAAAAAATGGTTCATTGATTCTACTATCCATATTAAAAATAGATTGATGATTAAAAAATTGATTGAAAATATCAAAAGGGTTTAGCATATCATTAAAATTAGAGTTATGATAATTATTATCATATTCTTGTCTTTTTCTAGTATCTGATAATATTTGATATGCTTCATTTATCTCTTTAAATTTATTTTCATATTCTTTTTTATGATTAGGATGACGGTCTGGATGATATTTTAATGCTAAACGACGATATGAATTTTTAATATCTGTTAAAGAACAATTTTTATCTAATTCTAAAATTTGATAATAATCTGTTTTCATTTTATTTAGATTACTATGTATATATAAAATCTAATTTTATATATTTTTTATATCATTTTTTTTATTGAGCCATTTCTATTATTGTTTTTTTTATGTTATAGATACTATATATATTAATTGTTACAAATAATAAAATAGTAAAAGTTGGTATATATAATATTTTATCTTTAACATTATTTATGATAAATTTTTCAACTGAATTATCTATATTTTTTAATAAGTTACTCATTTATTATATATATAAGATATAATAATTTATTTCTATCTTATAAATTAAATTTTATAAATTTATTTCAGTATTCTATAAAATCAATATTATCTGTAATAACTTTATCTTTTATTATTTTATCTATTACAATTTTATTGAATTTAAGAATATAATAGCATAATACAATTTGTGAAATTGCTCCTAAGGGTATTAATAAAGTTAATAAAAAACTAATTCTAATGGAATTTTTTTGATTCATTTATTAATATATATATATATATTTTTAATATTAATTCTAAAATTAAATTATAATTAAAATTTGATTATTTTTGTAAGTTTTAGAATTTATAAATAATAATAACATAACTTTGATACATAATAAATGAAATACACAAAAGATAATAAAATATATAAGTATAGAATTATTGATTTCAATGATAAAAAATTACAAGCAAATATAATATTTCATAATAAAAATATATCTTATACTAAAAATAATGATAATTATAATTCAAAAAATATATATCAAATATTACAACCACATAATTTAAAATATAAATATTAATCTTCTTCTTCTAAATCTGTCATTTCAGGTTTATATTCTTCTGCGTCAAAATCAATATTACCGTTCGGCATAACTCTTCCTACATATTCAAATTCTCCTTCTTCATTAGGATAAGAATATATATTTCTAGTTTCTTTATGTAATAAATAATTTTTACCATCGTATTCAATAGGATAAGTTATAATTTCATCTTCTTCCAATTCTACTTCTTCTTGTTTGCTAGATGATTTATCTTTTTGTTCTTCTTCTTGTTCTACTACTTCTTCTTGTTCTTCTTGTTTACTAGATGATTTATCTTTTTTCTCTATTACTTCTTCTTGTTCTTCTTCTTGTTTGCTAGATGATTTATTTTTTTGTTTTACTACTACTTCTTCTTCGTCGTCTAAGATACAATAACCCCACGTATCTTTTTTACCATCTTTATCTTTTGTAACCGCACACCATTTACCTTTTTTAGAGTCAACACACTCATATTTATCTTTTCCATAATGTTTAAAAGGAAAATCACATTCACCTTCCACTACTTTTTTATTATTATCTATATTACCATCTTTATCTCTCTTGGTAGTCATTATTTTTTTACCTCCTAATTGTAAATTTTTAGCAGTTTTTTTATTACTATTATTTTCTTGTTTTTTATAAGTTTTTTTAGCAAGTTTGATAATTTCTCCAAAATTATTAATATTGGGATTTTCCATTCTAGTTTTATTTATATGTTCTCTCCAAGCATGTTTTGTCATAATACTAATTTATTATATAATAATTATTATATAATAATATATAATTTTTATATATATATTCTTAATATATTTATTTTTATCATAAATTTATTTATATAAAGATATAACTAATTATTTTAATTAATACAATTGAAATATGAGTTTTTCTGATAGTAAATTGGATAATATAATTGATGAATTATTAAATGATGAAAATAATAGTATAAATGATGACACAGAAAATGAAATAATTAAATTTAATCATATTCAAGACCTAATTCAATCTAGTATTAAATGGGTTTTTTTATCAGGTAAAGGAGGAGTAGGTAAAACTACTTGCAGTAGTTGTGTTGGTATTAGATATTCACAAGAATTATTAAAAGATAATAAAAAAGTATTAATTGTATCTACTGATCCAGCACATAATTTAAGTGATAGTTTTTCACAACAATTTAAAGAAGAACCTACTTTAGTAGAAGGATTTGAAAATTTATATTGTATGGAATATGATACAAAAAAAGGTATTGAAAAAGCACAACAAGAATTTTTAAATAAAGTTAAATTAAAAGAAGGACAACAGAATTTTAATAAACAACATTTTATGGAAATGGGTAGTTTATTTCAAAATATGCCTGGTGTAGATGAAGCATTAGGGTTTTTACATTTAATTAAAGAAATAAATAAAATGGATTATGATAAGATTATTTTTGATACTGCTCCTACAGGTCATACTTCTAAATTATTATCTTATCCACAGATATTAAAAAAATCATATGAAGATATGATTAATAAACCTATGGGTCAAATGTTTGCTTTATTTATGAAAAACTCAATACAACAAGGAGAAAATAAATTAGTTCAAATGATTACCCGTATTAATGATTTAAATGATAAATTGACTAATCCTGAATATACTACTTTTATTTGTGTAGGTATTCCAGAATTTTTATCAGTATATGAAAATGAAAGATTTATACATGATTTATTTGAAAAAAATATAGATGTCAAAGGTATTATTATGAATCAAATTATTGAAGAAAAAGAGTGTGTGAATGATTTTTGGAAAAAAAGAAAACAAATGCAAGATAAATATATTAATTTAGTAAAAGAATTATATCAAGATGACTTCTTTTTAACTTATACTTATTTAAAGCAAGAAGAAATCAGAGGAGTAGATAAATTAAAAGAATTTACTAAATTATTATTTGAAAAAAATGAATTATCTCAAGATGAAAATAATAACGAAATTGAAACCTAATTTAATATTTAAATTAAAATATATAAAATGTATAAGATAAATAGAATAAGTTTAGATTTATCTTTTTATATAAATTATTTTCTCATCCTTTTTAGACTCTTTCTTCTTTTACCGCCTGTTCTGTTGCTATAAAAACCAGTAGGTAACTCGGTGATATTAAATTCTTCAATTTCTTCAATAGTAGCTAAATTTAAATTGTGAAAACTATCTATCTTATAATTGTCTATAGTTTCTTCACGCCATCTGCTTTGTGATGTAGACCAAACTAGACATTCAATTTTATAGTCAGTGGGGGTTATAGTTGTGTCGCCTATATACTTTTTTTTGATGTATACAAGATATTTTTTAAAGAAAAATTCTCTTTTATCATGGTCCCAGAGTTTAAAATCGGTTACATAAAATACGTTCATTACTAAATTATCGTAAATAAGTTTAGACATTGCAGAATTTTGTCTGTTTTTTAAAGCTATTTTATCAAGAGAGTTCATTTTTTATTTACATGATATATAAATAGAAAATATTTTTTTGAAATTCTATTATTATATTTTTATAAAAATCTTAATTTTTAATTTTTTTATATAAATATAATCTATAATATATTATTATAATACATATTATATTACTATTATTTAATTAATAATCTATATTATATATATAAAAGATGAGAAATAAAAAAACATTCGTTGAACCACAATGTTGTATATGTATGAATAATGTTAATTATGAATTACCACCAAATCCATTATCTAATAGTTTTCAACCGTTAAATTGTTTAAAAAAACATGGTTTAAATTCACATCGTATATGTAGTAATTGTTGGTTTAGTAAATTTGCGATAGAAGGTGTATCTCATATATGTCCTGGATGTATTAAAAATATGCCTTTAACTATTTATAAAAATACCAATACAAAATATAATAAACCAATTGAAATTATAGAAATATCAGATTAAATTTTAATATAAGAAAAAGATTAGAGTTTAATAAATATTTAATTATATTATAATATAGAAATATGTTTATCTTAAAATGTTTCATTTATATGTTTATACCTTATACCTTTCATAAGATAACTATACAAGAAGCAAATCAAGAAAGTTATATATTACTAAAAAAATTATCACAACATAACAATAATCAACAAAATCTCAATATAATTAAAGATATTAGTAAATTAGTAATAGATACTAGTGATAGATTATCTATCAATAAATATATAGATAGTGAAAATTATATTTCACTTCAATATCAAAAAAAAACGATTAGTCTTATTTCATATATAGAAACCCCTAATAAAATTATGATAAATAATATAGTATTTCAACCAAATTATTATCAAAACATTCAACCTTTATTATTAGTCATATTTCAATACTTAAAACAAATAGATAAAAAAAAAGAAATCAACATAGAACGATTATCGTCATTTATGAAACTAGAATATTTTTTTATAATAGATAAACTATCAAAAAATTAAAGGTGTAAAATGATTATAGATACTAATCACCAAGATAAATATAAATAATAGAATAGTAATGAATATAGTTATAGTGGGTATATTATAACCAATCTTCATACAATGAAATTTATAATTAGATGAAAATATCAAATCTATTATTAAACATAACAATAAACCTAATAAGATATAATTTTTATATTTGTTTAAATCCTGTATCTTATAAATTAAGATAATAGTGATTAAAAACAAAAAAACTGCTAATAAATCTTTGATAAATCCAATATACATTAATTTATATATAACCTAGATAAATAAATTATAAATAGATTATAAATACAATTGAATTATATATTAACTAAATTATAAATAATTTATCTATATATATTTTTTATAAGCTAGATAAATAGATTATAAATAGATTATAAATACAATTGAATTATATATTAACTACATTATAAATAATTTATCTATATATATTTTTTTTTATAGTTGTATCTCTTTAACCCAATAAGTAGTTCTACCATCAGGAGTAGTTTCAGTAGTAATCGTATTACCTAATATATCNTGTTTCNTACCATATACTTGAAATTCAAATGTAAATCCTCCTTTTTGTCCTTCAATATCATAATAAGTAGATAAAGATGCACCTTGACTTTGATAACTTAACTGAATTAAATCTTTTAAGGTATTAAAAATATTCTCTAACTGTATATCTGTTAAATCTATAACATTATGATGAGGTGATAATTTACATCTGTATAAGGTTTCACTTTTTAAATAATTACCACAACCACAAATGATAGATTGATTCATTAACACTTTTGTAATATTTTTAGAATTATGTTTTCTCATAATATCTATAAATTGTTGTNTAGTGATAGTAGTATCATTTAGTATATCTGGTCCTAGTGATTTTAATTTTTTAGTTAAATCTTTTTCACCTATTAATAATTTAAAAGTTCCAAATCTTCTAGGATCACAATACCAGATTATATTTTCTTGATTATCTTTAATATATTTAATTTCAATATGACTATGTTTTATTTTTTCAGTAGTCCATCTACCACTCATACCTAATGTATTTAAAATATACCAATTATTTTCTAAAATAAAATAGATTAATTTACCTTTACATTTAATATCAGTAATAGATAAGGGTAAATTATTTTTAAACTCCTTAAAATATTCTGGATTTCTTTCTTCTGGATAATATCTACCTTCTATGATGTTAATGTCTATAATTTTAGAATTTGTTAAATATTTTTGTAATCCTTCGGTAATAATTCTAACTTCTGGACCTTCAGGCATCCTTTATAAATATTATTATGATATCTATTTAAATATTATAATAGTATTTAAGATTATATAAATTTCAAATTTATTTTATATAAATTAGATGAAAAACACAATAGAAGAATATGAACTTATATTTTTATTTCTATTTATTTTAATTTTGTATACTACTGCTTGTTGTTATTATATTTATAGTAATAATACTAATATAACTCAACAAGAAAAAAATAAATATATAGAATTAAAAACAAATAAATAAATATAAGTAAAATATAAACAGATTATAAGTAAGATATAATTAAAATATAATTAAAATATAGATATTTTTATTTGATATTTTCATAAATATAATTATAAATTAAATCAGGTCTATGTAATAATTCTTCTTTATTAGTTAATCCAAAATGTGGATATAATTTATCACATATTCTTAAATAAATAGTAAACATACAATCCACATCACATAGTGCTCTATGTGCGTTTTGTTGTATGATATTAAACGTTTTAGAGAGAGAAGATAAACTATAACTAAATCTATCTTTATATAATTTTTGTGTTAATCTTAAAGTATCAATAAATTTAAATTGGTTACATATTTGAGGTTGATATTGAAAATATTTAGATACATTTATCTTTAAAAATAATTCATCAAAACTATCATTATTATGAGCTATTAAATAGATTTGATTTAAATCTTCGTCTATATTTTCTAAGATAAAAGATATAAATTTAGAGATGATTATATCTATATTTGATTTATCTATTAAATCTTCATTTTTAATACCTGTAATATCTGTAATTTTACTAGATAATTCTATATCAGGTTTAATTAAATGGTTAAATTTTTTTAATTTCTTATCATATAAACGATATGCTCCAATTTCTATAATTTCATGATGATAAGGATTTAATCCAGTTGTTTCTAAATCATAAAAGATAATAATAGGTTTTTTATGAATATTATTTTGTTTTGTGTTTTTCATTGTGTAATTTTTTCCTGAACGAAGAAAAGGCATAATTATATCAAAGTATGAAAAGATTATTTTAAATTTTATCTTTTTTTTATTTATATTTTGTATTTTTCTTTTATATGTTATTTTTTTATTTATCTTTTTTTTTATACAATTAAATCTTATAAGAATAATTAGTTTATTTTTTTTTCAATTTTATTATAATAATATTTATTCGTCCAGTTATAAAACCAATATATATGTAATATACTAGTAACAACACCTACTAAATAGGAATAAAATGGATGAGGATAAGGTTGAAGTAATACAATTATAGATAAATGATATATAATTCTAAGTATAAAGAAAGTTAATCCAAATAAATTATCATTTCTATAATTTTTTTCATATTGTCCTAATGTTAAAATACAAGTAGGTAATTCTTCTATTGTAAAAATAGTAAATAAATGTGAATAATGATGTAATCTTAAAGATACTAAAAAAATAAAATATAAACTATGATGAATTTTACAAGTTAATAGATTCATGGATATATTATAATATATGTGAGCGAATATATCAATGAATAGATAAAATATAAATATGTCAGTCATATAAATATCATATATATTTTCCTTAAAAATAATATCATGATATAGAACTAAATTATATATCTTATATACTCCAAATAGACTACAAATAAAACTATTAATTAAAGTAGGTATTAGTATTTGTTGTGTCATTTATATAAGTAATAAATTTAGTAGTAACTTTATATCAATTTATACTTAAATATTTATCAAACCAATTATAGAACCAAAAGATATGCACCATAGTTGTTAAAATAAAAACTACATCACAATAATAAGGATGATGAATATAATATATTAGTAAATATACATATAGATGATATATAATTCTAAGTATAAAAAAAGTAAAACCAAATAAATTATCATTTCTATATTTCTTATCATATTGACCTAAATTTAATAAAAATGTAGGTAATTCTTCTATTAAGAAAATAGTAAATAAATGTGAATAATGATGTAATCTTAAAAATACTAAAAATATTAGATATGAGCTATGATGTATTTTACAAGTTAATAAATTCATTGGTATATTAAGATATATATGAGCGAATATATCAAATAATAGATAAAATATAAATATATCTGTCATATAAATATCGTCTATATTTTCCATCGTGATTATCTTAAAATTAAATAATAATAGATATAATTTATATATTCCATAGATAGAAAATATAAAACTGTTACTGATTGATATCAAACTTTTGATTTTTTTATCATTTAATTTTATCATAATTTATGAATCTAAATATATTTTTATCTTGATTCTATTTATTATATATATCTAAGTGTATATTTTTATATCCATTTTTATATATCTAAGTTTATATTATTATTATCTATATATTTTTATCTATATATTTTTGCCACCAACCCAATAAGATTTTCCCCAATAGATATTATTCCAATATGGATAACATTTCATCTTAATATAATTAGGAGTATTCCAATAATTCCAAAAAGTATTATTATGTTGTGGATTTTCAAACTTTTCAATTTGATAGGTATAATGAAATATGATTAAAAATAATGATACTAATGTAAATATAATAAATAAGTCTTTCATTATAATTACATACACAAAAAAAAATAAAACAAAAATAAAACAAAAATAAAAAAACTAAAAATAAGTGTTACAGATGTTATATAAATAGATGATTTATATATAAAATTATTATTTGTAGTCATATATTATTTTACATTAATTCTTGATATCTTAAATCTTCACCCATTTTTGATAGTTTAGTCTTATCTATTCTTCCACTACCATTACTTTGAAACCAATATTCAGGTTTTTTATTTAATTCAACCGTACAACATTTTATTTTTTTTAACGGATGATGAACGGTTAATAATTTTCTCATATCCCATAATTTAATAATAGAAGCAATTAAAGAATAAGAACTTAAATAACTATCTTCACCAGGTAGTGGTTCTACACCTGCTGGTATATAACCTAAATCTATTTTTTTTATTCTATGTGGTGTATTTGTTGTAGATGGTATATTTATCTTAATTTCTATGTGATAAAAAGGATAAAGAAAATTGTATTTATATGGATGATATCTAACATAATGATACGGTATTTTTATTAAAGTTTCATCAGGATTAGATATAACTAGTTCTACATTTTGTGTATCTAATACAATTTTTTTATGTTTAGGAGAGACATATTTATCACCTAATTCTTTTTTTTTCATTTCTTTCATTAAATTTAATTCTTCTTCTGTTATTTCATGTGCTATATTAATAGGGTCTTTTAGTGGTTTATCATCTTGTATTAATTGTTCTACCCATTTATAAATATTATCTAATTTATAACATCTTTTATTATTTGGAGGTCCTATCATGATAGCAGTTTTTAATTCATCATCTTCCCAATCTTCAAATTCTTCAAAAGTAATACCATCATACTCATCAATACATCTTTCTTTTAATTCTTTTATTGTTTTTTCTCTATTAAATTCATCTATAACTATTTTATTACTTGATGATTTTTTTTGACTACTTGATGATTTTTTAGGTGTTAATTGTAATTTATTATTTTTTTTCTGTGTTTTTTTATGTTTAGTTTGTTTCTCAGTAGTTATAAATTTAATATATTTTGTTATGTCATCTAAGGTAGCATTATCAATTAAATTTATTTTTATCATATATGGTTTATTTTTAAAAGTAGCTATAATTCGTATAGAGGATATTCCATAAGGTATATAATTATTTCTTTGAAATTCATCTTTTAATATTTTATCAATACTACTTTTTCTAGTATATTTTTTTATATTTTTAACAAGATAA
>PR_CR_10_Liq_1_inCRDRAFT_1001968_pt1 | contig 10923 bp, 12 predicted proteins | sample PRCRCaboRojoPR_3_FD_10241 | JGI IMG/M metagenome (IMG submission 10241) | reverse complement strand
ATGCGCACCGTTTACAAAAACCATACACGGTTTAAAGAGACCTATTTTTCAACCTTTGAAGGAAAATATTTCACGGGGGACGGCGCCCGCCGTGACAAGGACGGATATTATTGGATCACGGGTCGTGTTGACGACGTCATCAATGTTTCCGGCCATCGATTTGGCACTGCCGAAATTGAAAGCGCCATCAATGAACACCCCTCAGTAGCCGAGAGCGCCGTTGTTGGCTTCCCCCACGACATCAAAGGTCAAGGCATTTACGCTTATGTTATTTTACGTGAGGGGGAAAAAAAACACGATGAATTTGATCAAGAAATAATTGCAACAGTACGAAAAATCATTGGTCCTATTGCGGTTTTAGACTGCATTCAATATGTTGATGCCTTGCCTAAAACCAGATCAGGGAAAATTATGCGCCGAATTTTGCGTAAAATTGCCGCAAAAGACACCGATAACCTTGGTGACATATCAACACTTGCGAATCCAGAATGTGTCGAAGCCATTATTAAAACCCAATAAAAATTACATAAATTTTTAAGTTTTTTTAGCAAAACATTATTTCTTTTGCCCTAGGCTAAAGAATAAGATAGATTTTATAAGAAATAAGAGTGGATTATGGCGGAATTACCTATACTTATCGTTGATGATAATGAATTTATCAGAGCCTCTATGGTTAAATTTTTAGAGGCACATCGTTATGCCGTTATGGGTGTTGATAACGCTAAAGACGCCATGACAATCCTGCAAGAACGTCCTTTTGGCCTGATAATTACTGATGTTTTGATGCCTGAAACAGACGGGTTTGAATTAGTTGATTATGTTCGCTCTTGCGATGATCCGATTAACGCAATTCCCATTATTGCCATTAGTGGTGGCGGGCGCACGATTGACGCCGATACTGTATTGAGTGCACTAGAGGAAAAAGTTCAGTTAATCCTCAAAAAACCTTTCAGCAAAAAAGAACTGCTGGATAATGTCGATAATATCATTCGAGGCAACGATCGAAAAAAAGCATAAGATCTAGTGACCGGAGCTTTCTGGCCATTAATGTGAACAAAGGAATGTAATGAAGATTTTGGTTGTAGATGACGTCGACTATATTCGTAAATCCGTTACAAAGGTATTAACGGACAATCGTTTTGATTGTGATTCTTGTGCCAACGGAAAAGAAGCTATCGAAAAATTGGATCAAACAAAATACGATCTGATCGTCACTGATTTGGTCATGCCAGAAATCGATGGATTTGAATTTATAGATCTTATTAGAAACCATCAAAATGCCTCCATTGCGAGAACACCCATACTGGCAATAAGTGGTGGAAGCAAAACAATTGATTCTGAAACGGCCCTCAAATCGATTCAGCAACGCGTAGACGGATTATTGCAAAAACCCTTTTCCAAAAGTGATTTAATTGAAGCCATGACAAAAATTATTGGAAGAAGCCGCAGAGGGCTCGATTAAATCAATTCTTATATTTTTTGATAGCGATAGAGCTTCTTTTCAATACCCATAGCATTGGAAAAAATAATGTCACCCTCCAATCCCTCAATCTCGAAACCCTGAGAATAGATCAATGCCCCTTTCTTTAGGGATGGTAAAATTTCTTTTTCGATACGTCGCATATGATAGGGTGATAAATAACACATCAGGATGTCAGAATCAGAAAAATCACTTTTAAAAAAGTCTGCCCTGATCAGATGATAATTGCTCGTCCGCATAAACAAACGTCTTATGATCGAAATTAAAAAAGGAAACGGCGATATTTCGTACGATTTAACAGTTGCAAATGGAAAATTTTTTGTTAATTGAACGGCAAGTCCACCCCACCCAGCGCCAAGTTCACTGACGGTTATCGTATCATTTTTATCAACATGATTCCTAATATCGTGGATAACGGCGCGGCGCGTGCCGCGGCTTGATGGCATATTTACAACCTTATATCGGTAGCTATAGACCGTATTTACAATAGCCACGAGAACAATCAAAATGATGGCAATTGAAAAAATAATATCCATATTACACACAAAAATTTGAATTTTGATACAGTCTAACATATATTACGCCCCAATATGAATTCATTAGGATTTAACAAACCAGAATCTGAAACCCGCGTGGTCGTTGCCATGTCGGGCGGGGTTGATTCGTCGGTCGTTGCCAGCCTGCTAAATGAACAAGGTTATGACGTTATTGGCATTACATTGCAATTATACGATCATGGTGCTGCCATCGAAAAAAAGGGGGCCTGTTGCGCTGGACAGGATATATATGATGCAAAGCGCGTCGCAGAAAAACGCGGCTTCCCACATTATGTTTTGGATTATGAAGATAAGTTCCGTCAATCCGTCATTGATGATTTCGCCGATAGCTATTTGCGCGGTGAAACACCTATCCCCTGCGTCCGTTGCAATCAAACCGTTAAATTCCGTGATTTGTTAAAGATGGCGCATGATCTTGGTGGGGACTGCCTTGCAACAGGGCATTATATTCAACGCAAAATAAACGCGGATACCGGCCAGGCAGAGTTGCACCGCGCCATTGATCCTTTGAAAGATCAAAGCTATTTCTTATTCGCCACGACACAAGATCAACTTGATTACCTGCGTTTTCCGCTTGGTGGATGGACAAAAGATAAAACCCGTTCCGAAGCGCAGAGATTAGGCCTCCTGACCGCTGATAAACCTGACTCCCAGGACATATGTTTTGTGCCTAATGGTGATTATGCGTCTGTCGTTCGTAAAGTAAGACCAGAAGCCGAAAAACCCGGATCCATTGTGCATGTTGATGGGCGTGTTGTAGGCACGCATAATGGTATTGTCAATTATACTGTTGGTCAACGTAAGGGGTTAGGCATCGGTGGGGGTGTCAGTGACAACAATGAACCCCTTTATGTTGTCGGCTTAAAGCCCGATACAAATGATGTTATCGTAGGGCCAAAAAAGGCTTTGAGCAGAAATATTATCACGATTCATGACTCTAATTGGCTTGATAATACTCCTGGATCTATCCAGGTAAAATTAAGGTCCGTTTCGCGACCATACGATGCAGAAATTTTGCACAATAGAGATGGGTCATCACAAATAATTTTAAACGATCCGCAATACGGAATTTCACCGGGTCAAGCGGCTGTATGCTATCGCGATGATCGTGTGATTGGCGGCGGATGGATTGTCAAATCAGACTATGATGCGGCTTTTGTTCGGTCGAAAGCGGCATAAAGCTCTATTTCTTCTCCCAACTGACAACACAATCACGACCTTTTCTTTTAGCTTCGTATAAAGCCTGATCAGCGCGGTCAATCCATTCTTGGATTCCTTCTTTTCGCCGTAATGTGGAAACACCAGCAGAAAATGTAATTTTTGTCAGCGGCTCACCCGTTTTACGGTGACGAATTTCTTTATTTTTAACAGTTTCTCGCAAAATATTAATGATTTTTGAGGCGCCCTCATTATTGGTTTTAGGCATGACAACTACAAATTCCTCGCCACCATAACGACAGACCAAATCCTGCCCCTTTAACCCCTCTTTAAACGTTTTGGCAACCAACCTTAAAACCTGATCCCCGACCTGATGACCAAAGGCATCATTAAATGATTTGAAATGATCAATGTCTATAAATCCTATTGAAATTGGCTCATCTTCCTCTAGCGCAGTGGCAACCATGCGCGATACTTCGATATCAAACCTTTTGCGATTAGGAATGGTTGTTAACGCATCGGTAAACGCCTCTTCCCGGATCAAATTGATCTCTTCCCTTAACTCTCGCATTTGCGTTGAGGATTGCTCAAGACTGTTTTCAAGGTTACGGTTTTCCTCCATCATCTTGTTAGCTTCACTCATAATTTTGACCACAAGCTCCTTTAAAGCTTCAGTGGTGGCTGCATCATTAACATATGAATTAATGGTGTCAATTGAACTCGCCATACCAACATTGGAGTTTTTAAAATCATCAAAAATCGTATCGACATTTTCCGAGGTCCGGCCGACGATTGTTTGCGCCTTTTCCAAGGCTTCAGTATTTTTTTGGTTATCCAAATGAAGACGATAGAGTTGATCACATCTTTCAGATGTTAATTCAAATCCCTGGGATTCTATGATATCGATAGCACGTGTAACTTCAGTATTTTCACCGCTAAAGTAAGTGTAAAATAGTGCAAAAATATTTGGCGTTGCATGCAGACCGGCCTCTTCAATTTTGGCCATGGCCTTTTCGGCGTATTTTTGGGCGGCGCCTTTACTGTGATTTACGTTATCTTTCATCAATCTCTAATTTCCAAGCATCCTTCTAATATAAAGAATCTAAATCCATTTTGAAGAGGGATCAAACGATTCCTTTGGAGCCGCCTTTAGTTTTTCCAAAACATCGTCAATTGTATCTGTTACCATCGCTATTTTTTTGTCGTCGGTCCGCATAAACCCTTGATCAATAATGAAATCAATCAAAGAAAAAAATGGTGTCCAATAGTCTTTTAAGTTAGCAATAATGATGGGTTTATCATGAATGCCCAACTGCCGCCATGTCATTACTTCACACGTTTCCTCCAATGTTCCGATCCCGCCCGGTAGAACCAAAAAAGCGTCCGAGTAATCCATCATCATTTGTTTGCGTTCATGCATCGTGTCGACAATATGTAGTTTAGTAAGCCCAGTATGTTGAATTTCACGGTCTGAAATATGTGTCGGGATAATACCGATAACCTCACCGCCATTATCCATAACGGAATCGGCAATAATGCCCATCAAACCAGCTTTTCCACCACCATAAACAAGGCGAATACCCGCTTTAGCCAATATCACGCCCATATTATGCGCTGCGTCTTTAAAGTCGTCGTCAACATTTATGGACGACCCGCAATAGACACATAACGATTGAATATCACTCATGATGGGCTTGTTTCCTTTATAATTCTTAATTTTACACTTTCATTATAGATAAAGAACGAGCTGCCGCAAGGCTTGTCATAGTTTATTTTGACGTCCATACTATGCTTACCAGAATGCTTTAAAAGGTTTTAAAATGTCTGAAAATTTAAAGGAAATATTGAAAACTATTCACACCCTTCTGATCCCCCCTATTCATCCCTCTGGGTGGCCTATCATTGTGGGGGTTGTGTTTATTGCCTTAATCCTCAGCCTGATATGGGATCTATTGGGTTTTATAGGCTTTATTATCTCAGTTTGGTTGTTTTATTTTTTCAAAACGCCAAGGCGATATACTCCTAAGCAAGATGGATTAATTGTCGCGCCAATTGGTGGACGAATTACCCAGATCACAGCCAATGCTGACCTTCCAAAAGAATTTGGTCAAACGGATGATGGCCAATACAGCAAAATTACTATTACACCCTCACCTTTTGATGCACATGTAATTCGTTTTCCAACTTGTGCGTCGATCACAAAAACCAATCTAAAAAGCCGTGCCGCCATGCATAGCGGTTTTGATAAAGCCGATGAAGAAAGCGACCATTATGCAATTATGTTTGATGTGCCTTTTAAATCAAAAACATATGGCATGGCTCTTATGATCACGGCTAGCGGTCCGCTCAGCAAAATTATTTTCGAAGCCAATGAAAATAAAAAATACGTTACAGGTGAAATATGCGGACATATAAGATTTTATGGATTTATTGACCTGTATATTCCCAAAAATGCTGCATTATTGTGTGACGTGGGGCAATCTATGATCGAGGGGGAAACCGTTATTGCCGATTTTGCATCTAAGGAAAAGCATCGTCAGGCCATAAAAAGGTAAGATATTATGCTAGATTCTTACCTACGTGTGCATATCGACCCGCCACTTAAAAAAATTGCTGCATTTTTTAAATATACTCCAATAACACCGAACCAACTGACTTGGGCGGGGTTTATTATAGGTGCTGTTGCGTGTTTTCTGGCCGTATTACAATTATATCTTTGGGCTCTATTGTGTCTTGTTCTCAATCGGTTGTTGGACGGACTGGATGGTGCGGTTGCTCGTATAAAGGATCAAAGTTCGGATTTAGGCGGTTATCTCGATATTATCTTGGACTTTTTTATTTATGGCGGCTTTCCCCTATGTATTGCAATTGGGCTTAGCACGATTGAGGCGGCCTATGCTACAGCATTTTTATTATTTTGTATCATTACTACGGGAACATCTTTTTTGGCCTATGCCATAATTGCCGCAAAAAATAATATGGAGACAGAGCACCAGGGTAAAAAATCTTTCTATTATTCTTATGGTTTGATGGAGGGAACAGAGACTATTTTATTTCTATGCCTCATGTGCTTTTTACCGCAGTATTTCGTAATTTTGTGTATTATATTTGGTGTTTTGTGCTTGGTAACAACGGCGACGCGTATCTTCATGGTGTCTCAGGTATTTAAATAGATCCGAGGTCTAAACGATAGAGCCTCAGCAACATGGGATTTTGATAACATATCGGCACCACCATCCAAATCCGCGATGGTTCGTGCAACCTTTAGAACACGGTAATATCCCCGCGCAGAGAGCTTCATACTTTCAATAGCCTTATCAAAAAATGATGACGTTTCATGATCCATTGTACAAAAACGATCAATGTCTTCAGGCGTCAAAAGAGCATTTAATCGGCCGACACCATTACGGACACCCTGAATATCGTGAGCCCTCTCAATACGGCTTTTAATAGATACACTTGATTCCCCGTCAGCATCGCGACGCAAATCAGAAACTGCAACTGGCGGAATATCAACAAATAGATCAATACGATCCATAAAGGGTCCGGATATTTTGGACTGATAATCCACACCGCATTTGGGTGCCCTTGTGCACTCACGCTCGGTGTCCCCCAAATAACCGCATCGGCAAGGATTCATGGCCGCAATCAATTGGAAATCAGCGGGATATACTGCACGGGATTGAACACGAGCAATAACTGCCTCTCGCGTTTCCATTGGCTGACGCAATGATTCCAGCGTAGCGCGATTAAATTCCGGTAATTCATCCAAAAATAATACGCCTTTGTGCGCCATTGATATTTCCCCAGGTTTTGCCCTTGTCCCCCCACCCACCAGCGCGGGTAAAGAGGCTGAATGATGCGGGTTGCGAAACGGGCGTGCGGCAATCAATCCCCCTTCGGGCAAAGTCCCAGCCAACGAGTGTATCATGGAGATTTCCAGTGCATCTTTAGCATTCAGATCAGGCAAAATGGATGGTAACCGTTCCGCCAACATTGATTTTCCTGCCCCGGGCTGGCCACACATTACCAGATTATGTCGTCCTGCCGCAGCAATTTCCAACGCACGCTTAGCTGTTTCCTGACCTTTAATATCGCGCATATCTTTTGTATATATCGCTTCGATTTTACTTGATAAATGCTGCGTTTTTACATTCTCTTCAATAATTTGCGTTCCTTTAAGATGATTGATCAATTGCAACACATTTTGAGGAGCAAGAATGCGATCAGACCCCGACCATGAGGCCTCGGCAACACAAGTAGAAGGGCAAATCAAGCCAAAATCGTGTTCAACAGCAAACATCGCCGCAGGTAGTACCCCAGAGATGCGACGCAAGCCGGCATCTAGTCCCATTTCACCTAACGCAATATAATTATCCAAAGCGTCTGAGGGGATAACATCCATCGCCGTTAATAATGCCAGTGCGATAGGCAAATCATAATGCGATCCTTCCTTAGTCACATCGGCAGGCGCCAAATTGACCGTTATACGCTTTGGTGGCAGAGATAAACCCATCGCATGCAAGGCCGATCGCACGCGTTCTTTCGATTCACCAACCGCCTTGTCGGGAAGACCCACAATTGTAAAGGCCGGAAGCCCAGACGCGATCGTGACCTCAACATCAACGGGCAACACATCTATGCCTCTAAAGGAAACCGTTTTGATTTTTGCAACCATAGCCATTTCTTGTCCCACAATAAGAACAAAAAGGCAACATTTTTTGTTTTTCTGACTCCCATAAACTTATAAACATGATACGATTTTTCACATCATGACGAATCCCCGAAGAAAAAAATTAAATGAAAAAGAATTGGGCTCTTTATATCTGCTTAGCAATGTCCCGATGATGGTTGATCGTGCTCTAGAATGCGGTGAATTTAACGAGCAGAATCTCACAGCAATGCATGAAGCTTTAGGCTCTCATGCGCCTGATATGGCTATGATTGCCATTTCATTATCCGGCAATATTTTGGCCGAAGCAATGAAGCAAACAGGTGAAAACCACCTTCAACCCCTTGCAACAGAATTAAAATATTTATCCGTTAATACGGTTGAAGAAGTTGGACGCATATGGATAGATGCCTGCCGATACGGCATTCACAATGAGGATGATATCAATGATATTGTCAATCAATCCGCCGATATTTTATGCATGCTTGGATCCATTTTCATGGAAATCAGCGAGGCCTGCACCCCAGAACCCTTAACCATCCGTGGCGTTGCCGCTACATTGATGTATCAAGCCGAAGCACACGCTGATTCGGCGCGCGCCTTACTTGAAAATGCCGCCCCAAAAACGTCTAAAACATCGATGGACACCATTCCGTTACCTGAAGAATTGCAAAATAAGCATTACGCCGATAACGTTGTTGCGTTTTCATTGTTCGGGGACCAGCGGATGCAGTAATGGAGCATGCCAGTCCAACGCAATCGCATCATATAGGATTTTCCCCTGTAGCGGGTTTGATTTTATTGGTCGGTTGGGCACTTTATCTTTTACTTTCACCGATTTACGTATTCAAAAGCGGTCTACCCCAGCCCGCTGACATACTTCTTTTTATCATTTCGGGATTAGGCATTGTTTTATTTGTTATGACCAATCGAATTGTTTTTAACCGGGTTTTTGTGGGACTTTTTGCGACGGTTGGCTTATTTTTCGCGACCAATATTACATATTTTTTTTGGTATAAGGATTTCGGATTTTTACTTTCTTCGGCCTATTATATCTATAATGCTATGGCGTTTGGCCTAACTATTCTGGTTTTTCGAGAATATCAGGAGAAAGCCGTCAGCGCCGCAAGGCTCATCATTTCTATTACCCTGATTTTTCAGGTTCTTTATCTGATATTGATCGATAATTTAGACGCATTACGCAATGTTGGGACATTTAACAACCCCAATCAACTGGGATATTGGACCTTACTAAGTGCATCTTATATTTTGCTCTTATGCCATGGTCGGCGCATGCAATGGTTTGATATTATCGGGTTTTTATGCGCCGCTTTTATAGTTAACGAGACATTATCCCGCGCCGTAGCGGCCGCCTTTGCCTTATTGACAGTCTTATTTATAATTCGACCTTATATATCCATTATTGCAAAAATTTTAATTGGATTCATAATCTGCGCAACTGTCTTAATCCAACTTGCAATCTTTCAAAACCCTATCCCAATTGAAACAAAGTTTACAAATCTTGACCGCTTGGCGCAGAGATTCATTGAAAAGAAAACAGAAGACGATAATGTCGCAGGGCGCGGGTATGATCGCATCATAAATCATCCAGAATATTTGATTCTAGGAGCAGGTGAAGGTGCACATCACCGTTTCGGATCACCCCTAGAAATTCACAGTGGTTTAGGTGCCATTTTATTCTCTTATGGCATTATGGGTTTTACCATATTTGGCCTTTTCATTTTGACCATATACCAACGCGCCCATTGGGCATTGTGGATTATCCTGTTTGCCGTCATGGGATATGGTCTAACACACCAACACGTTCGATTTACTGGGTTTTGGCTATTAATGGGCATGACCTATGCCATGACTAGATATGTTATCCCGCGTCGGGCACAGGCGTTTTCCCGTCCTCTTCGGTGACATCATCTTCGGTTTTAGATAGAAACCAGCGTGGATCTGTCGATTTAAGATCACGTGTAAATGTCCATTTATCTGTCATTTCCGTTACGCGATCCGGATGTCCGGCAATTATTTCACCGTTTTTATCACTGATGACATAGGTTTCATCGGCTGTAAACCGCAGCGTAACAAAAGCTGTTTTTTTCTGTTCAATACCGGCGGCCACAATGTCAATGTCCCTCACAGCATGAATTTCCGTTTCAACCTTTTCGCCCTTTGATTCGCGCTCTGTAATCGCGCTGTTAAATGCATCAAAGACATCTTTAGCGCACAAATCCTTTAACGTCTCACGATCACCAGAAGCAAAAGCCTCGACAATAATGGCAAAGGCATCCCCTGCATTGTCTTTGAATTGTTGAACATCGAAATGGCGATCCGCTAGAGCAATTTGAACAAGGCCTGCATCAACTTCTTTCGATCCCTCATTAATGGTAAGATCAGGAGCCATCGGGTTCATATCGATCGGCGGCAGGTCTGCACCGCTGGAGTCGTCAGCTTTGGGAGTTTCTCTGTCTTCATAAGGATTTGGGCGTTCTCTCTCCTCACCATGACGTGTTCCAATCACATTTTTTAACCAAAACACCATAACAGCGGCAATGATCATATATATAAGAATGTCCGTAGGCATAATTTGCTCTTGCTCCTTTTTCCTTAAAATAGCATGATACCGCACATAAGCAATAATGTAAGAAAGATTTGAAAATGACTGATGACACAGCCTCCAAAAAAGATCATGGATTACCCCTGACAATTCATGCGCAATATATCAAGGATTTGTCCTTTGAAAACCCAAATGCACCTGCGACCCTTATTGAAAAAGAGGGGGGAGCCCCAACAATGGACGTGAATGTCAATTTAGACAGTATGCCTATGGCCAAAGAAGGGCAATTCGAAGTAACACTCACAGTGAATATGGCTGCCAAAAGAAACGACACTACATTATTCATTGCCGAGTTGGTGTACGGCGTTGTTGCATCCGTATCCGATGCGGTGACGCAGGAACATGTCCATCCGCTTTTGATGATCGAGGTTCCTAAAATGGCCTTCCCGTTTGCCAGACAAATTTTATGCGACGCCGTTATCGGCGGTGG
>PR_CR_10_Liq_1_inCRDRAFT_1001967_pt1 | contig 10924 bp, 8 predicted proteins | sample PRCRCaboRojoPR_3_FD_10241 | JGI IMG/M metagenome (IMG submission 10241) | reverse complement strand
CAAAGAACACAAAGCAGTCATCCGCCACAACGGAAGTGGTTTGATGGGCGAGAACTATTTGGTCTACTTAAGTAGTTTCAAAGAAGGAGAAACCAAAGTAAGAGTTGAAACCAGCGGCAGTTGGGAAGTGCCCAAACCCTTCAGTGGCGAAGTGCAGGGAGAGCTAGAAGTTGTTCTGAAGCCCCTGAGAGCTGGCCCACTGGAACTGCCCAACATCTATGTTTGGGTAGAAGGCTTCCAACTTTCACTCCAAGGAACTAAGTCTGTGTTTGTTTACCCTAAACTAGAAGAAACTTGATAGTTTAATAATTCTTTTCTAACTAACAGAAAACTCCCCTAAGAAAGATGTCTAAGGAAATCGAAACTGAGTACCAAAGGGGCGAAGAAGCCCTAAACCAGAAGGAATTCAAAAAAGCCCAGGAAAGTTTTGAAAAAGTTTTGAAGGTAGACAGTTTGCACATAGGATCCCTCAACGGACTAGCTAGATGTTCCAAGCACACAAGCCCAGACCGCACCCTCCAGTTACTCAGCAAAGCCTACAAACTAGACCCCTGTGACTCCGCTACTCTCTTCAACCTGGGGTGTTACTACTTCCAAAAACAGTCATTCAAACAAGCAATCACTCACTTCCAAGAAACTTTGCAGTACCAAACCAACCATTCTACTGCGGCTTTTAACTTAGGAGTCTGTTACGACCAACTCGGGGACTTCGACAAAAGCGTAGACTATTACACCCAAGCTTTGGAGATTGACGGAGGAAACGTCCAGGCTTTAACTAACAAGGCAATTGCTTTAGACAGACTAGGCAGGAGTGAAGAAGCCCGCCCTATGTTCACTCAAGCACTTTCTTGCGAAAAGAACCCTGTCATCCACAACAATTTTGGCATTTGCCTTAAAAAACTTGGAGAAAATGAAGAAGCCCTTAAGCACTACCAAGAAGCCTGCAAACTCAACCCTGGGTACTCCATTGCACACTACAACTTAGCAGTCCACTTGTCCGAAAGTGACCGACTTGAAGAGGCATTGAAGCACTACCAAGAAGCTTTAGGCCTAGAACCTAGCAACACCCTAGCGTCGCTTGCCATTGCAAACACTCTGGAACTCAAAGGAGAAACCCAAGAAGCCCTTGAAATCTACCAAGATGTGCTTGAGAAGATGCCCAGCATCAAAGGACTTGAAGAAAAAGTCAACATGCTTTACAAAAGAGAAAACGAATTAAAAGAGTCCTGGATGCAAAAGGAAATCAAGGAACTCATGTGGGAAAGAGACAACTACTACGAATGGACTGAAGACACCTGCAGAAAGAAACTCAGCGAGAACGAAAACGACGTAGCAGCTATATTCAGATTAGGAATGATCAAAATGGAACAAAAAGAGTACACCCAAGCCAAGTGCTTCTTCTTGCGAGTCATTGAACTCGACACCCAGTTCGAACCTGCACGAATCCACGACAAGTTAGGAGACATCTTTTTCAAAGACGACAAAGATTACGTAAAGGCTAGACAACACTATGTAATTGCTTTGGAGTCTGAAGCACTGGCTGATTTGTGGGTAAAAGCTGGCAAGTGTTACGAAAAGCAACGCAGTTTTGCCAAAGCTACTGAAGACTACAAAAAAGCTGTAAGTTTGGACCCCAACTACGCCTTGAGTTATTTGCGTTTGGGCTGGGCTTTAGTAAGACAAGGTGACAAGGTTGGTGGTTTGGAAACACTCGAAAAAGCCAACCGTTTGGAGCCGAAAAACAGCGAGATCCTGACGAAGTTAGGAGAAATCCTAGTTAAGGATGGCAGTGACCTTCCACGTGCTAAACGCATTTTGGAAGAAGCTGTTAACTTGGACCCGGAAAACCCAGATGCTTTGGTGGCTCTGGGAAGGGCTTTGGAGAAACAAGGACTTGCCGATGAAGCTGTGAACAAATACGAAAGTGCTTTGTTGCTTCCTTACAACAACATCAACGCTTACTTCTACTTGGGAGTGATTTACGAAAAGAAAAAAGAGTACAAACGCAGTATCCAACTCTTCAAGCAGTGCCTCAACATCGACAAGTCCCACTTCGGAGCAACTATCCACCTTGCCACTCTACTAGCTAACTGTGGAGAAACTACCAAAGCCACCAAGTACTTCGAACATGCACTTAAGTTAGAACCTGACTCAGTAGCAGCTCACTTTTCCTTAGGAAAAATCATCCACACCAGCACCGAGAACCTGGACGAAGCTGCTGAGCACTACAAAATGGCCATTGAAAAAGACCCTAAGCACTTCAAAGCTCTTTGCCAACTCGGAATAGTTTACTTAGAAAAAAATGAACTCGAAAAGGCAGCAGAGTGCCTTAAAGAAAGTTTAAGCATCAACTCCAAGTACGTTTTAGCACTGGTGTCCATGGGCAACTTACTCTTTGAAGCAGGCAACTCCAAAAGTTCTTCCAAGTACCACAAACAAGCCCTCAAGCACAGTCCCAACGAAATACAAGCTTTAATAGGACTTGGAAACGCCCTTTATGACATGGGGAAGCCTGAAGAAGCCATTGAGTACTACGAAAAAGCCCTAGAGCAAGACGACAGTTTGTCAGACATCCACTACAACCTAGGAAACGCTTTGTACCTCAAAGAAGACATTGACTCAGCTATAAGTCACTATGAAACCTCAATCAGTTTGAACCCTACGAAACCCGAAACCTTCTACAATTTAGGAAACGCTTACTGCTTGAAGGGCAACTTCTCCCAAGCCATCAAAGCCTACACCAAAGCAATTAAACTCGACCCCAACAACGCGCCTGCTTACTACAACCTAGGGAACGCACTTTACATGAAGAACATGTTCGATGAAGCGATTTCTGCGTACAAAGAAGCCCTTAAACTAAACCCAGACTCAGCTGAAACCCACTTTAACTTGGCTTCAGCTTACAACGACAAAAACGAAATGGACAAAGCTCTTTTCCACTTCAGAGAAAGTGCTTTGCACGACCCCACTAACCCAGAAACCTACTACAACATAGGAATTCTCCAAGAAAACAAAGGCAACATTGACTTAGCAAGGCAAAACTTCACCAAAGCCCTCCACTTAAAACCCGACTTCGAGCAGGCCCAAGAAAAACTGGCTAAGTTGCCTGAAGTTTGATAAACTAATTTTGTACAATTACTGCATTTCTTTCATTATCTGCTCCCACTCTTCTTTGTCTTGGCCTTGCACAGGCGACTCCCAGAACCCCCGCCAAGCATTTCTGGCTGCCGACACAAACCTCCCTACTAACTTGTCTTTGGGAGCTAGTTCCCCCAGGGTTTGCAAAAGCATATCCCGAGTACTTTTTAACTCTACTTGTTCGTTCTGCAGGTCAGTGTGGAGTTCCTGGAGTTCTTCTATGGCCAACTGGAGTCTGTTGATGTTTTCTTGGAGTTCCACTTCTGAAAACCCTGAAAAAAGGTCCCGATTCATTTGTTAATTATATTATGGCCCAACTGTTTGAAGTAACTACTACTTAGATCCTCGACAAACGGATGGCTAAGTTCTCTAACTGTTCCAAAGACCTTTCAGCCAAAAGCAAAACTCCTTACTCTGAACTAAAAAACGTCAAACTCCAACCCCTTGCCACCCTTAGAAATAAATCCAAATCTTACATCCCTCCTACTTCTCCAAAAACAGCTTCTAAACTCTCCACAACCCACCAGTCTAAACGTCCTAGCAGGTCCAGCACTCCCGAAACTTTTTCCAAGTGCCCTAAACTGTCCAGGGAAGCCAGACTTAGTTTCTGGAGCAACTTCGCAAGCAACTTACTAAACAGATCTCCAGTGGAACTCCAAAACACCCTTGCTTACAACAAACTTCTTTTGCTGAAGAAAATTCTGAAAAGAGGAGTTAGGTTAATTCAAATCCGAAGAAGAACTAAAATTCAAAAAGTCTCTAGAATCCAAACTTGGTGGAAGGCTTTCCTGTGCCAAAAACAGTATTCTGCTTTCAAAACAGCTGCAACTACTATCCAAAAGTACTGGAAATATACTAGAAGTGAAAGAATTCTGTTCAAAAAAAAGGTCAAAGCTATCAGAACTATCCAGAGTTACTTTAGGAACTGCAGACCCTCTAGGCTCCTCTACCTCAAAATCAAAAAAGCAGCCTTTGTGTGCTCTAGTTTTGCCAAAAGTCTTTTCGGAAAAAAGACCCTTTCAGCCACAGTCATCCAAAAACACTACAAAGGCTACTTAGCCAGAAAAAACCATAGACCTGCAATCCTCAATGCACTCAAAGCCAGAAAGCACAAACAATTTCTAAGGAAGCAAAGGGAACTAGCTGAGTTGCGGAACACACGCAAAAAGGCAGTCAGGGTTATAGAAAACGAGTACCTGAAGTACAAGTACAGACTAAGACTCAAAGAACTCAGGAAGTACCTGTGGACTATTCCTTACGAGTGCCGACTTTTGTACTTGAAGTTCAAACAAGTTAAGCGCGACGCTGATTTGCTAAAGGCTGACGTGGAACAAATGATTTTAGCTAAGCAAAATGCAAGTTAAATAGCTAAGATTTAATTTAAAGTTACTTGGAAGACTCGACCTGTTGGCCTGCTACTCTGTCAGTCTTAATGTTGTTTTTAGTGTTGGAGGCTTTGTAGTAAGCCCTGAGAGTTTTGGGCATTGAGTCTATGTCAAAGCTTATGTACTTCTGTGCAGAGGCAGGAAGCGTTAAGTGCTTTTTCTTGGGTTTTTGGACTTTGTATTTGTACAGCACAGTTGGTTTGGATTTGGAGTGGGACTTCGGAAGACTTGCCTTTTTTGGTTTTTTTATAAGACAAATGGGCTTGTTTTCTTGCATTTATATCTAATTGCAATCCTGCTAATTAAAATGAAGTCTTGTTTCTCAAAGCGGTTTATTGTGCAAGTGTTTCAGTCAGTGAGTAAAGTAACGGAGCAAATAACCCCTTGCAGCACCATTGCAGTGGGTGGCTTCGGAACAGCTGGGGTTCCAGAGAACTTGCTCTACTCGTTAAGTAAGTCCCAGTCGCATAGTTTCAACCTCATCAGTATTGATGCTAACATTGATAACTACGGAATTGACTACCTACTTGCAAATAAACAAATTGCCCACATTACTGCTGCCTACTTAGGAGAAAACTCCAATCTAAAGAACCAGTGGCTAGAAGGTGGGCTCCAAGTAGAACTAGTTCCCATGGGAAGTCTTGTAGAAAAGCTCCGTTGTGGCGGGAACGGAATAGGAGGGTTTTACGCCAAAGCTGGAGTAGGCACCCAGCTAGTTTCAGGACTTCCCAAGAAGTGGAGAGGCTCGGAAGTAGAGGAGTGGACTCAAGGAAGGGAAGTTCGGCAATTTGATGGCGAAATGTATGTCTTTGAAAAAGGACTCAAGGCAGACTTCGGATTAATCAAAGCCTGGAAAGCAGATAAACTCGGGAACCTCTGTTACAGAGGAAGTGCAAGGAATTCCAACCCCCTGGTTGCTATGGCTGCAAAGACCACTCTAGTTGAAGTTGAAGAAATAGTTGAAGTCGGTCAACTTTTGCCCTCTGAAATACACACTCCTGCAGCTTACGTAGACAAACTTGTGTGTCCAGAATACTTCCGCAAACCCATTTCCAGACTCAGAAACAAAGGGTCCAAAACAGTTAACAGGGACACTGCTAGTATAATCCAAAGAGCAGCCAAGGAAGTCAAGCAAGGAATGGTAGTGAACCTAGGAATAGGAATGCCTACCCAAATTCCTAGCTTCGTCCAAGAACCAAACGTACTGATTCAGGCCGAAAATGGGATTTTGGGAGTAGGGGATTACCCTTTTCCTGGAGAAGAAGACCCAGACTTCATTAATGCGGGAAAGGAAACTGTCACTTTGATCAAAGGAGGCAGTTTATTTGACAGTTCGGATAGCTTTGCCATGATTAGGGGAGGGCACGTGGACTTAACTATTTTGGGAGCACTTGAAGTCTCTCAGAAAGGAGACATTGCAAGTTGGCTTGTCCCTGGGAAGTTAGTCAAAGGAATGGGGGGAGCTATGGACTTAGTGAGTTCCAAGTCCAGAAAGGTAGTAGTTATGAGCCACACAGCAAGTGGAAAACCTAAGCTTCTCAAAGAGTGCAACTACCCACTTACTGGAAAAGGTGTAGATATGGTTATTACTGACTTGGGGGTCTTTGAGTGGGTAGAGGGAGAAATGGCTTTAACTGAACTAATGCCTGGGAAAACACTGGACGAAGTGTTTGCTTATACTCCTGCTAAGTTCAAAGTTGCTCTGGGAGAAACTGTACTGACTTAGTAGTGAATTGGTTTAACTATAATTATAACTAATGAAGCATGGCGTTGAGTACCAAGCATCTACTCATCCAATTCTTCAAAACTTGGGGTTTATGAGTCAAGTTAGGGTAGAATCCGAAAACTGTGGGTTTTTTCTAGCAATAGGAATTTCCCTCATTGAGTCAATGAACAGAATCAGGAGCACCGACGCATTTCCACGACTGTTGAGTAAGTTTGAAGGAGACTTAGAGTTTATTCGTAAGGTTTTCGGCCCAAATATCCAGAATTGCAAGAGGATACTTGAAGGGTTAAAAGACCTTGCCATGCCAACTCAAGAGTTTCAAAGGTGCCTTTTGGGTGAAGTTTCAAATGATAACTCTGGCGCCGAAACTTCTGAAAACTTAGATGAAATCATGCGACTCATTATAGGCACTTATTCAGAAAATTGCCAAAAAGAAATTCTGCATCGCTCTATTTCAACTATTCCTGGTGAACTAGAAAACCTCACAGAAAGGTTCCTGAACGACTTTGGGGTTTACTTGCTAGTATTTACCCAAGAAGGGAACTTTCTTTACCCCAAAAAACAAGGGAAAAGGCCTTTAGTTATTCTTTATTTCGATAATGACTGCTATTACATTCCTTACCACTCTAGTTTCTCAATTGGCAACGACTTAACTAAATACCCCTACTTTTATGAGCCGGAAAGCAATGTTGTTGACCAGTTTATAGAGTTGATTTACCAACTCAAGGAATCCGTAGACTTTGCTCAAGTCAAAAATATTGAAGAAGTCAAGTCAGTAATCCAGCACTACAAAAAGTACCTGCCTGCCTGGAACTCAGAAATAAGCGAAATTTTAACCTTTGTTGAAAGGGACACAGGAATGTCTGCGTGTGACGAATGCGGAAACCTAGTGCAGGAATGCACTACAGTTAAGTGCCAGGATCACTTTTTATGCAACGAGTGCAGGTGTGTAGCAGAGAATACCTGTTTAATGTGTGGAAGAAACTACAGTCCCCAAGAAAATGCAGTGCTCTTAGCTACTGTCAAGTCTTTGGAACCTTCTAAACAAAGGTTTCTGTGCACTAGGTGTGAGAAAATTAGGCCTTTGTGCATGCTCCACAAATGTATTGAAGAAGTCTGCAAACAATGCATAGAGGATGCTCTTTACTGCAGAAATTGCAATAAAGCAGCTTTCTATTGCGCAGTTTGCAGAAAAGGAATACTCCAAGATATGACTCCCCACAAGTGCGGCCATGTATTTCATAAGAAGTGCAAAAAAGATAGATGTCCTGTATGCAGTTAGTTAGCAATAATTACATATTAATTATTTATTGATGCTTAAACTTCTAGAACCATAATTTAAGTATGGCAACTTTCCCAGCAGAAAGCTCAAACGACTCTTCAAGTCTTTCAGGAGATTCTGAGTACAGGATAGTCCAAGCGAATACTATTCAAGAAGATTCTGCACCCAAGATAATGCTTTCGTGGGAAAATATTTCCTACACAGTCAAGTCCAAGTTAGGAACTGAACAAATTCTCAAAGACCTTTCAGGGTTTGCAAATCCCGGAGAAATACTTGCTATCATGGGCAGTTCAGGTGCAGGCAAAACTACTTTACTGAATGTGCTGGCAGGAAGAACTAGATCTAGTGACAGACAAGTTTTGTCTGGAGGCATCTATGCCAACGGAGTTTCTATCTCTGACGTTCCTTTTGGCGACCATGCAGCTTACGTCACTCAAACTGACATTTTACTTCCGGTACTGACTCCAATGGAGGCTGTTAGTTTTTCAGCCAAACTGCGTTGCAGAGAGACTGACGTAACTGGTAGAGTCCAGAAGATTCTAAGTGACCTTAAGCTTACTTCTATAGCTCACAATAAAATTGGGAGTGTAGAGATCAAGGGAATCTCTGGAGGAGAAAGGAAAAGAGTCTCCATTGCAGTAGAGCTAGTTACTGAACCAAGTGTACTCTTTCTAGATGAGCCTACTTCAGGACTAGATGTACACACTGCAGAGGTCCTAGTCAAGTTGCTTGCAAAGCAGACAGAAAAAGGCCGAACCATAATTACTACTATTCACCAACCCAGTGACAGCATTTTCAACAAGTTCCACAGACTGATTTTGATGAGTGAAGGTCATTTTGTNTACCAAGGAAACGCCAAAAAGGCNGTGGACCACTTCAACGGTCTAGGCTTTGAATGTCCTAAAGAAATTAGTCCTCCTGACCACTTCATGAAAGTTCTGCACGTCAAAAACAGACGCAAACAAACTCCAGAAGACTCTGAAAAGCTAAAGAAGTTCATTTCTAGCTACAAAGAAGCCCAAGTTTACTCTGAACAAAAACTGGAAGACTTGTCTGATCCTAGGAAACTCGACCAGGGATTCAGCAAAAACCTTTTGTTCCAGACAAAAGAACTCTTTGTAAGGTCCTGGAAGAACTCAACTAGAGACCCAGCTCTTTCATTTGTCAAAATAGCCCAGTCCTTAGCTCTTTCAATTTTGTCAATACTGATATTCAACCAAATGGACACTGACTTAGAAGGAGTCCAAACCAGAACAGGTTTCCTTTTCTTCACAACTATCAACCAAGTGATGCTTTCACTCCAAACTTCCAACTTGTCTTGTAAGTTTTACCTAGTCCCCACTGAAAAACCAGTTCTCATCAAGGAGCACAAACAAGGCATGTACGGGTCCATGATTTACTACTTAACCAAAAGTTTAACGGACGTGCCTATGATGATTGTTTCTTCAGTGCTACAAACTCTAATCATGTACTGGGTAGTTGGACTTCAAAACGAGCCAGACAAAGTGTTTATTTTCTGTAAGTTTTACTTAGTTGCTGCTCTCATCTTAATGCAGTTCTCCGGGTGTGGGTATGGGTACTTAGTAGGGGCTTTGTCTAACTCAGTAGACATTGCTATTACTTTGGCTCCAATGATAGTTACTCCCTTCTTGATGTTTGGCGGGTATTTCTCTAACGAGGACTCTTTGCCTGAGGCCTTTGCGTGGGTTAGGTTTTTATCAGTAATTCACAATTAGCCTTTTTACTACGGATTCAGAGTTATAGCAATCAACGAGTACACTGGATTAGAACTGGACTGCGAAACAACTGACAACGACGGCCTTACTCAAGAGTGCGACCCTCTAAAAGACCTAGGAATAGAAGACTCTATGTGGGAGAACACTCTTTATTTGATTTTCTTGACTTTCGGAGTCAGACTACTTGCCTACATCCTACTCAAGCTTTCAATAAAAAGGCACAACGGTTAATAAGCTAAGTTGAGTTCCAAGCTCAGATAAAACTAAACATCCAGAACTAGGCATTCTGGGCCATTTATAATCATTTAAAATGGGAGCTACTGAAGTGCAACTGAATCAAAACTTTAACCCCGAATACACTTTGCCAGCTATTTCCAAAAGTAGCAAAAGCATCAATGGCAAATGGGACTTACCTAATTACCGCAGAAAGAAATTCCGTAAACCATCTAAGGCATTAGTGCAGATCGAAAACACCATCCAAAAGATTTCACAAAAAATAAGCAAAATAAAAGACTTCAAAAGCTCCCTTTTAGAAGTTGAATCTATAGAAACTTGCACAACGAGTTCTCCTTCTCGACTCCTCAACACACCAACAAGTCCTTTTGTCCACAGCTCCCCCAAGCCCACGAAGAGGTATCCTTCTAGGTTTATGCTTACTACAGACATTAAAAGCATGACTCAGAAAAGAGACTTCATACCTTTCAGTCTTAAGGAGCCTACTCAGGACCAGCTACTGCTTAGAGCTGAAGCCAAACTGCCCAAACTGAAGGTTTCTCACTCTGAGCTTTTTATTACAAACTGTACATAGTTTTTAAGTTACTAGCTGTTTTTAGTTGTAAATGGAGTGCAGCTTACTAGTTTCTGGAAGTTCGGATAGAACACTTAGGCTTTGGAGACTTCCAAAGAAGTTATACACTTATGAAAAAGTCAAAATTAGACCTCTTATAGAAGTCTTCAAGTTTTTAAGCCCAAGAGAAGTGGTGAAGTTAGGAAGAGTTAACACTAAATTCTACGAAGCCTCTTTCCATACAGAAGTATGGGGCCAACTACCTTCATTCCAGCAAGTTCAAGTTATAGAAGAGCATAGCCTCGGAATTAGCTCACTAGCAGTTTCCAAAAAGAAACTACTTGTAGCGTCTGGCAGCTACGATAAAACCATCCAAATATGCTCCCTAACTACAGGGAAGCAAGTACAAACTTTTAAGGGCCACACTGGCTGGATATGGTCAGTAAGGTTCTTAGAAGACAGTCAGTTCTTGCTTTCCGGAGCCAGTGACCATACTGTAAGAGTGTGGGACCTAATTAATAGAGAACAAACTCAATTGATCAATGTTCATGCTAACGGAGTTTGGTCAATAGAAATACTCGANAAAGACGAATTCTTAGTGTGTGGAAACTTAGACAAGACCATCCAAGCATGGAGTCTAAGTACCGGAGAGCAAACCCGAGTCCTTAGTGGACACGACGACGGAGTGCAGTGCTTAGCAGTTTCAGAAGGTAGCCAGTTCCTAGCTTCTGGAAGCAGAGATAGCACTGTTAGAGTCTGGAGTCTTGTTTCTAGCCTCCAGACTCAAGTTTTCAGTTGCGAGAGCGGGGGAATTTTTTCTGTGGCAGTTTCAAAGAATCAAGAATTTGTGGTTTCCGGAGGCGAGGACGG
>PR_CR_10_Liq_1_inCRDRAFT_1001966_pt1 | contig 10932 bp, 14 predicted proteins | sample PRCRCaboRojoPR_3_FD_10241 | JGI IMG/M metagenome (IMG submission 10241) | reverse complement strand
CCATCGCAATGTCGTGAATCGGATCGTGATGTATGAACGATTCCTCTAGGCCTGGTACCATGAACGTATTCTTAAGCCCCGATCCAAACGATAGACCGTCGATCATAGAGCGAGTGTCGCGAACGGTCCACCAGTTATAGACCTCCGGTGACTTTACGTTCTCGAGAATAGAGTCAAGAAAGATAGGATCGAACGTATTGCCGCGAGTATAAACCTTAGAGATCTGTGATGGATCAACGATGAGATCCTGAAAGAACGGGACGATATCTGTAAGTGGACGATCCGTCTCAGATTCTTTAATCAGTTCCTGGGCCTCTCGAGGTTGTTCCTTCCACCAGTCGATCGTAGACTTTTCGATTCCACGACCGTACATCTCAGCTTGCTCTCGCACAGAGAACTTAATGAATCGTGCAGAATCTAAGAGTTCCTTGTAGATATACGGCTCGTCGCTGAGATAGCGATCCTCGTTAAATCGTAGAGCAGCGAGGCACAGGACCGCGGAGGTCGGTTTTTGACCCAGTGTCTCAAAGTCATAGATGATGCAGTCCTTGTTACTCATTTTCTGTCGGTTCCTCTTTGACAACAACGTCACGCAGAATAGGAAAGTTTTCTAGACCCTTTTCAGATATACGAAGCCTGGGAATCGGATGGCGTGACAGAGAACAGACCGTACCTCTGACAACCTCTTTAAGTTGCTCAAAGGTTTCGATCTTATCAAAGTCGACAACGTACACAGTTTGTAGAGGTTTCTTTTCGTCTTTCTTCTTAAACAGTCCAAACATCGTTATGCCCACTCCGCAGTGACCATGATCTCTGTCATACATGCGACCATGTTCAGTTCGTGATCTGCTACAAAAGCATTGTAGTACTGATACTGCGCCAGAATCAATACGATCTGAGGTACTGACTCGGGCTTGAGATAGTCCGCCATCGAGTCGTAGATCTTACGAAAGATCGCCGCGGGTTCGGTATCAATGTTGTCTGCTACCCAGCGACGCATCTTACCGAAGTCCTTGTCCTTCAGATACGTCATCAGATTCTTGACGTTCTCGTCCGCAAGATTGACAAGAATACCGGGATCAATACGGCCGGAGACCGAATAACGCTGACACTCGTTGAGCACACGACGCCAGTCGGGAAAGTACTTTTCGACCAGAGTGGCCAAAGTCTTGGAGTCGTACTCGACGTTCTCGTCCTCGAGAATCTGGTTCAGTCGCTTAAAGAATCCCGCCGCGATCTTTGGTTTCTCATCGTTCGGAATCGCGAACTCGTAGACCGAACACCGAGAGTGCAGAGGCTCGATGATACGATTCTTAAAGTTGCAGGTCAGAATGAATCGACAGTTCTTTGAGAACTCCTCGATGAACGCACGAAGTGCGGGCTGTGTCGACTGTGGATTCAGATAGTCGGCCTCGTCGAGAATGACCACCTTATAACCACCCTGCAGAGATACGGTCGAAGCAAACTGTTTGATACGTCCTCGGAGAGTCTCGATGTTACCCTCCTCGGATCCGTTAATCAACAAGTAGTCAAGATTCAGTTCTGAACAGAGAGCCCGAGCGGCGGTAGTCTTGCCGACGCCCGGACCTCCGGAAAAGATCATGTTAGGAAGCTCGCCGGTTTCGACGAGCTGAGAAAAAGTGTCGCGCAGCGACTGCGGAAGAACACAGTCGGCGATACGCGGCGGACGATATTTTTCAACCCAAAGAAATTCTTCGGTCATTCACATACTCCATAATCATTAAACGTGCGATCAATTATATCAGGAAGAGATCGCGTTGTAAATATCCTCGATGTCCGAAAACTCCTCTTTGACCTCATTGATGTTCTGCTTGTGAAAGACACGAGCAACCTTACGCATGTGTTTCTTAGGAAGCTCGTACTCGTCCTGCAGATCAGAAAGAATGTTGTTAATATGATCGCGCTCGGAGTCGATACGAGTAAGAGAGTTTGAGATCTCAGTAAGACGATCACGAACCTCTTTACGATCCTCCGGAGAGGAGGGAATGGTCACAACATTAGCCATTATCAGTCGCTCCGTCTTCTGTCTGCTGTTCTTCCGCCGGTGCATTTGCTACGACAAAGGCCTGAATGCGTCCACGCAGTCCACCTACTGCTTCAAGCTCAGAACCCTGAAAGGCACCGCGCTGTGAACACAGATCGATGATCTTAAGCACTGAGGAAAGATCCTGAAGACTGAGGCCGGGCTCCGTCTGCTCATCCGTGGTCTGCTGTGCTGCTTCTTCGTTTGCCATGGTTTTATCTCCTTCTGATGATTTATCTACTGGGGTAGCCGATTTCTTTACGTCTGAGAACTTCATACTTATTCTCCGAACGTTGAGCTCTTCTCGAGTGCGATCCAATAGTTAAGATCCGCATTTCGATTCGTTAGTTGCGAGATGAGTTTGGACGAGACGTCGACACGATAGTCGCCCGGAACGATCTTAAAGTTCGCGACGTTGAACACGAATCGAAACGGTACGTCGGGCAACTCACTCGATGAGAGATTTAGGCTAAACGAGTTGGACGTCGAGTCGGCAAGATCAGTGACCGTTGCCTTGAGTTCACCTTCTCCGGACTCGCTGTTCTCAACGACTAGATCCGACACAGACAGAGTCGATGACGCTTTACGAATCGTTGCGAGTTCGGACTCAGAGAGACTGAACTTGACCTCGGGATCCGGCATCTGAATATCCTTGGTCGGAGACGTCAGAATCGAGGGATCCGAAAAGAAGTACTGTACAGCACGATTGTCTTCGCCGATACGCACGTAGTTGTCGTAGAAGTCGAGACTCGGTTCGTTGAACATAGAGATCACGCCAAGGAACTCGTTCAGATCATAGATACCGACGTCGGACGGAAACTCCTCGGTCACGTTTGCCGACGCAAGAATGTTCTTAGCCTCGGACATGGTCTTGATCGTTGATCCACCGCGAAACACGATGTTAGAGTTAATACTCGCGAAGTTCTTAAGAACTCCGATCGTTTCACTTGAAAGTTGCATACTCATAATTTCCTTTTACCAAAAGATACCTCTATTATATCAAAAGACACGGTCAATGTAAATCAATCGCGCTGCACCTGTTTAATACGAATCATCTCGCCCTCCCAGAAAAGAGCAAGATAGCCAGCCTCTTCATCATAGAATCGAATGGCTCCTTCAAAGTCTGTCAAGCGTTCCCATTCAGAAGAGATTGGATTAAGATGCCCACCGAACAAATCATCGCTATTCTCGACCCACTCGTACTCGACGTTGTTGTACCAGAGCTCGTGTCCTCGAATCTCGTACTCCGCAAGAGTCTGCATCGGAGTATCCTTGGTCTGATACGTCTTATCGTTATAACGAATGTAGTCAAACATTCCCATCGTCATTTCCCCCATGTTCAAGATCGTGAACGTACAGAGCAAGTAGACCGTAGTGTAGGACCTTCATAAGATCCTTACGATTGTAGCCGTCCTTTGCGCCGTAGCGAGATGCATACTTTAGTATGTTACCGATCGTAAATCCTTCTCCGTGATCGCAGTCCACGATGGCCTCGAACGTCTGCAGTTTGTTTCGAGCGTAGTGCTGATCGTACGTTGAATCTATATATCGCCGGAACTCGTCTATGAGCTCCGGCTCGTTGAACTTATGATTAATATCCATTGCTTTCTGGAAACTCCGAGTCGTCGATAGAAGTCGTTGAGGGACGACCGTTACGATTTGCTGGAGAATTCGCAAACGGATCGTTGGCAAAGTTAGGAGTAGAGTTTAGTGCGGTATCTAGAGCACCGTCCAAATCCTTGTACTCTCCCATGTACCGTTCACCAGTCTCAGAATCAACCATCGTTACCGGTGTCGATTCCTGTTCACCGACTGACGCATCGACCTTTTCGTACAGATCGAGAAAGGCCTCCTTGGTGTCATCATCGAATCGATTAATACAGAGCTCTACCGCTTTACGACGATCGTTAAAGATCGAGTATGTCTGCACGACATGACAAAGACGGCGAGTCGAGATCTGTTCGTCTACACCACCGTCTTCATACGTCTTACGAATGGTATCGGACCATGTGACGAGCATCTCCGCAAAGTTCTCGTCTAAGCAGTCGTACTTCTCCATGTGCTTCTTGACGATACGGCGTTCGGTACCAACACCGGGATACGGCTGCTCCATCGTGATGATGAATCGCTCGAGAAAGGCCTCGTCGATAATCGCAGCGGCGACGTAACGACCGTCATCGGATCCCTGACCCTTGGTGTTGGCCGTAGCGATCACATTGAATCCGTCGGCCGGAGACACCATCTCACCGGTCTTTTTGATCATAACGGGTTTACCCTCGAGCACACCCTGAAGACACATAATCTTATTGGATCCACGGTCGATCTCATCGATCAACAGCAGAGCACCGCGTTCCATGGCCTTAACGACCGGACCCTTCTGAAAGACGGTCTCACCGTCGATGAGTCGAAATCCACCGATCAGATCGTCCTCATCGGTCTCCGGAGTGATCTGTACACGAATGTACTCGCGGTTGGCTCGAGCACACGCTTGCTCGACCATGACGGTCTTACCGTTACCGGAGAGACCGGTGATGAACGTGGGATAGAACGAACGAGACTTAACGATCATCTCGACGTCCTTGGAGTTACCCCAGCGAATGAAGTACTCGTCCTTTGACGGCACGTACACCTCGTCGTTCATAGTCGACGAGACGGCCGCCAGCCTTGGTGCAGGAGCAGGCTGAGACTCCTGCTGCGACTGCACCGCGGGTGCACTGTTATCAGAGGCAACGAACATGCGAAGATTATACTCACCGCGGTCGACTTTCGGTGCCTTACGCAGAAGAGAATACACATGCTTATGCTCGACACCGATCTCGTCCGCGTACATCTTAAGAGCACGAGGAGTCATAACCACCGTCGCGGCCGCACCGTCCTGATTCACAATGTGATTCATCAGACGATTCTGAGGTTCGTTCATCATCATAATATAGTCATCCTTTCCATCAATCTCAAGTACCATTATAATATAGTACACTCACTGTTGTAAATAGCCATCATGAAATAATTTCTGCGAACTGTGTAGCGAGTACACGGTTGCCCTTCTTAGACTTGGCGTACTTCTTAAAGGCTCGAGTGATCTCGCCGCGCTTAGCCTTGTCCGATACCTCGAACTCATCCTCGGTCGCGTCGATGTCGGACGCACGAGTGGCCTTTAGAATAAAGTATCGATCGTACCCCAGTGTATCGTCATACGAGACGAACTTATCGCGATTTGCGATTTTACGTGCCTCTTTAAGGTCTTCGTAGTCATACGATCCGGTAGCTCTATGAACCTGACGCTTAAACTCATCGTTCGCATTGGCGACGAAGTAACCAATGATTTTGATTCCCGGCACCTCTGCACGAATTCCGTCAAGAAGAGACTTAGTGATTCCGTAGCTGTATATTGTATGGCTAATATGCGATCTCTTTGGTGTCACCACACGACGCGATTCATCAAGAACGATACGCACACCGTTACGACTCTTTGCTCCGGCCTCTCTTAAGAGATCAAACTTTACGGCCATCTGATTCGAGTCACCGTCAGTCAGCACTGTAAAGATCGGACGCTGAATCTGATGCTTCTTCTTAAAGTCGTTAAGAACCATATGCATACCACTCAGAACGTCCTGAAGAGGTGTCCCGCTCATCAGATCATAGACACCGCTGTAGCAACGATGGCCAGTCGATAGGTCAAAGAGCTCACGAAATGCTCGATCGTATGTACGACGTTTGAACGACGAACTTAAAACATGAGTCATAATAACCTGCTCATGGTTGATCGACTCCGGTGTGGTATACTGAGTGAAAGACGTGTTCGGATCATCCGCTTCGTATCGACGAGTCGTGAATGAATACACGTCAAAGGGAATGTTGACCTGTTTACAGAACATGGCTAGGTTCAGTACCTGACGAATGACAGGACCGCGAGCCTCGTGCATGGATGCAGAGTTATCGATCAGCATAACCATACCATGAGACTTAGCGTCGGCCAATGTCGTCACACGACGAAAAATGTCGTCGTTGATCTTATACTCATGAAGACGCTCGAGATCCAATGAACCGGAGCGAGACGTCGACGCGCGAGAATACTGATAGGCGGCCTTACGAAGCTCGAACTCCTTGGCCATCGTACTTACAACTCGCTTAGACTCCGTTACAAACTCACGATACTTGTCGTCGGTATTGAGTTCATTCTTTATGCTCTCGTACCACTCTTTTGTGGCATAGACCTTTTCGGGATTCTCATAGGCTTCGGTAAAGATTCTAAGAGCGTTGTCGTACGCCTCTTTACGAGCCTCGCTGACCTTCTCAAAGGGGACGATGATCTCTTTCATCTGCTGACGATAGAGACCGTGAACGACCAGTGGTACCTCGCCCTTTTCGTTGGTATCGAGAAGATCCTGCGCGTTCTCCTGAGCGTTACGAATCGTGTCGACTTGATCTAGGTCTTTCTGCCTTCCGTCTGAGTCTTCTTCTCCTGCTTTCTCTTCAGGATTTGATTCAGCTCTCGATTTAGAAGAGCGATTCGAATCCTCATCACTAGTCTCTGAATCGGAATCAGAACCTTTTGNNTCGCTGTTCGTTGAATCATTGCTCTCATTCTCCTCATTGTTCTCTTCTTCGTTCGTCGACGAACCGGATCCCGGATCGATCGGACCGTCCTCTTCGCTCTCTTTGGAGCCATTGTTCTGAAGCGATTGATTCACAGTCTCGTTCTCCTGCGACTGAGACTGCGGGTTGGACTTAACGAACTCGTACAACTCACGAGCGACGGCAACGACTTCGTCCCAGGTTCGGGCGGCGAACGCACGATCGACTAATGGTCGCTCGATATCAGAGAACTCAATATCGATCAGATCACGCAGCTTTGCCTTCAGATTGATTCGATCCATCAGGCTCAGCGCATTAACGTTACGATTTCCGATACCGAAGAAATCCGACTCGTGCAGATACGTGTAACCCCTCTTAAACGAACGCACGATACCAGGGTAGGTCTCCTGGATCATACGTTCGATGCGAATGTCCTCGACCACATTAAGATAGTCCCCAGGGACACGATCGTCGTTGGCTGCCTTCTGCATGTCGACCCAGCCCTCTGCTGGTGTATACAGAGCGTGGCCGACCTCATGACCGACGAGCATGTCGTGAAGATCTCGGTCGTCGTCCTTCCAGAGAGGAAGACCAAGGATACGATTCTGCACGTCGAAGTAGGCCGTGGTATAGTTACCGTGCTGAACGGTAATGTTCTCCTTGGCCAGGAGACGCGCGAGTAATGACTTCGACTCACTCATTATGAAAAGAACTTCTCCATTGCTGCAAGGGCTTCGTCAACGCTATTACACTTGGTTACGTTACGCTTGGCATCCTGGTGGTCGGTCAGTTCCTGACGCGTGATGCCGTGATAGTCGTAGTATGCCAGAGCATTGTTGGCGAGAGCCTTAAACGTCTCTTCGCTACCGGTATCGTTCTCCCAGTAGTACTCAGCCTCCTGGGCGTTGTGAGAGAGTTCAAGGTACGTTTCAATAATCTGTCCACGATCCATCATGATTACATGCTCCAGTAGAGTTCAGAGGCAGGCGAGCAGGACCGAGGAGTGTCCTCGTCCTCGAGGTAGGTCCGTCCGGACATCAGGTTGGTCCGCTCAACCATCGGGAACTCGGTGATACGATCGCACTCGATGTCGTCCATCAGACCACGGACGAACATGAGGTCCTCGTAGCACTCGGTACGAAGTTCGGCACTGATGTCCGAGTTGTCGCGGATCATGTTGTCCTTCTTAGCAATGACGGCCTCGAGAGCCTTGAGGTTGCGAAGAATTTCTTTCTTGTTGAATTCCATGGTAGACTCCTATGGTTCCTTTCCTTAACTGTTGAGTCTATTATATTACTACCATGGAGCCATGTAAATAGTCTATTTGATCAATTTGGGAACAAACTCTGTTCCTGACAGGAAAAGATGGGCATCACTCCTCGGGAGTCAGTGTCGAGAAGTTGTGCTCCTTACGCGCGACCATCTTGTGTTCGAACTTGCCGTCGAGCTGATCACCCTTGTGCGAGATGACGAAGGTGTTCGTATCCTCGTCCAGAGTGTTCAGAATCTTCATCAGATTGTCGACGCCGTCGGTATCAAGACTTGAGTCGAACGTCTCGTCGAGCACCAGTAGGTTGGTCGATGTCGAGTTCTTCATGCGAGCGATCTGACGCCAGGCAAAGAGCAGGCTGAGATCGATACGACTCTTCTCACCCTCCGAGAACGATGCGTAGTTAAACGCGTCGCGATAGCGAGACCGAATGGACTCGTTGAAGCTCTCGTCCAGATGGAAGGACACAAAGAAGTCCAGGACCTGCAGATACTTGTTGATCAGATTGTTCATGACCGGCAGATACTCGCGAATGACCTTGGTCTTGATACCCGAGTCCTTGAGCATCTCTGCTGCCGCCTGCTTGTACGTCTGTGAGCTCATCAGCTCGAGCTTCTTCTCGGTTAGACTCTCCTTTTCGTCCTTGAGTCGACGCAGCTCATCGTTGGCCGCGGCGAGATCACCACCTTTACCGTTCAGCTCATCGATGGCAGACTGCGTATCTCGAATCGATTTCTGAAGCCTCTCGATGGTCGAATTGTTATTATGTAGCTCCGACGTCGCTTCAGACACTTCGTTTGAAACTGAGCGGAGCTCCTGAAGATTTGATTCCAGAGTAGACGACTCTTCAGTGGCATGGTCCAGGGCCTCCTTGAGTTCGCGAGCCCTCTCCTTTGTTTCAGATAACTTACTTTCTCGTACGTCCTCACGAATAGATTGTGTACATGTCGGACACGTATCGTTTTCCTCGTAGAACCGCGCGTCCTTGACCACCGATGATATCTGCTGTTCGAACTGAGCCTTGTATCCGAGGACCTTCTCTCGTTTGCCGGAGAGCTCTGTGATTCGCTCATCGACTCCGTCGCCTCTTTCTTTGATCCACTGCGAGAGATCCGAGTTTCGAGCCTGAAGAGTCTCAATCTCTGACTGATACTGAGCGATCTCATCGCGCTTTTGTCGAATCTGCTCATCGTTCATCTCCGTAATGTCTCGAATATACTTTTGCTGCAGATCGATCTTTTCCTTCGTCAGACTTACGGTATAGTCGATCTCTTTGATCTCATCCTTGAGTACGGAGAGCTGCTCCTTGAGAATCGTACCCATCTTAGAGAAGATCTGAATATCAAGCAGGTCCTCGATGACCTCGCGTCTCGTATGCGCCGGCAGCTGCATGAACGGAATAAAACTCGAGGAGCCAAGGACCACGATCTGATGAAACGACTTATGATTCAGCTTCAGAATCGACTGCTCGAGATACTTCTGATAGTCACGGGCGTTGGCGGACTGGTTGATTAACTTGTCGTTCTGCCAAATCTCAAACTTATTTGGCCGAATACCACGATAGACGCGAAACGAGTGTCGACCAACGTCGAACTCGACCTCGATCTCCGCCGCCTTCTCGTTGATCGAATTAATGAGCTGATCCTTCTTGATGTTACGATGCGCCTTACCGAACAGACCAAAGGACAGGGCATCGAGCATGGTCGACTTACCGGATCCATTCTCGCCAACGATCAGTGTTGATCGATACTGATCCAGTGACACCTCGGTCCAGTTATTACCGGTCGAAAGAAAGTTCTTCCAACGCACGTTCTTAAAACGAATGCTCATACGATTTCCTGATTACATGCTTCCACATAGACCGACCGCATAAGTTCCTTAAGTCGATCCTTCTCAAGATCCGTCTCAGAGTTATCGACGTACGAGTCGAGTAGCTGAGTCGTATCCTCAACGGAGATCTCATCGTCGACCTCGACGTTATCACCGACGAACTCCTCGAAGTTCTCTGCGATCTTTAAGTCGTGATGGTCGATCTGTTGTATTCTATCAATAAATCGATCAAATGTAAACGGATCGGACTTGTTCACAACGACGACTTTGACAAACTTACCGTCCAGACTAGAGACGTCGTAGTCCTCGAAGTAGTTCATTTTCTGATCGTCGTAGTAGATCTTTTCGAACATTGTGATCGGACAACGTACCGCCTCGATCTCTCGTGTCTCCGTGTCGATGACGTGAAAGTACTTAGGATCGTTGGCGTCCGCCCATGTGAACTCCATCTGCGATCCAAGATATCGAATGTTACCCTGTTGCGACTTTGTATGAAAGTGACCGGAAAGAACGGTCTCGAACTTACTGAGTTTGTCGGCGGACATACCATCAGTTGATTTCATACCGGGCATCATATCAAATCCCGCGAGTTCAAGATGACCGATGAGCCATGGTGCGTCGCATCGATCGATAAATCGCATCGACTCCGACTGATTCTCGGCGTTGATCCAGGGCAGCATACCAATACGTAGACCATCGTAGTCCATTACACGCGGTTCCATGATCACGTTAACGTTGGACGTAAAGTAGCCCAGCAGTTCTTTCAGCGAGTTAAGATCGTTAGTCGATTTGTAGTACACGTCGTGATTTCCAGGAATGATGTCCATCGTCATTCCCAGCTCGCTAAGGCGCTCGAGAAACATCTTGCGAGACGCGTGCTGCACCTTAAAGTTAATGTACTTACGATTGTCGTACAGATCACCGGCATGAAGAATGTGCTTGATGCCGTGCTTTCTTCACATAGGGAAAGAACGTTTCCTCAAAGAATCGACGGTGGTACTCGATAAAGATATCCGAAGAATTACGAACACCAAAGTGAGTATCATTAAGCAGTACGATCTTACTCATTCGACGTGTCCAGCTCCATAAACATTTCGATTCCTTTGGGCGGTTTCTGTTTCTTTTCCTCCTTATCCTTTTTACCGTACTCCTTCAGCAGTTCGTCTCGATTGTGTACCTGCTCGATACGATCGCGAAGCTCGTCGACGAATGC
>PR_CR_10_Liq_1_inCRDRAFT_1001965_pt1 | contig 10938 bp, 7 predicted proteins | sample PRCRCaboRojoPR_3_FD_10241 | JGI IMG/M metagenome (IMG submission 10241) | reverse complement strand
AACAGTTTTTCAGAACTTGCAACTTTCAACCACTGCTTAATTGTATTTGGAGGCTTAGCAGGAATAGAAGACATTTTAGAAGCTGACGAAAGCATTGAAGAAACTGACCCTGAGTCCTTGTTTGACTACTATTTAAACGTCTGCCCTAGTCAAGGAACCCGCACTATCAGAACAGAAGAAGCAATTCTCATTACTCTTTCGGTGCTTTACTCTAACTTTTTTGACAAACTTTAATTGTTAAAAGATAAGAACGAAGCAGTAGTTGCTGTGTCGTCGTAGTAGTCTTCACTAAGCACTATACTTTCAAAGCCCCTGCCACTTCTGATGTGCTTCTTTTGGGAACCTTCTTTGTAGTCCCCAATAGCCCACAGCAAAGTGTACTCTTGGCCTATAATCAGTTCTTTGTCGTATTGATCGCCAGTGTCCAGCAACCGAGTCCAGGAGTAAACTCTAAACCCTTCCTGCGAAAAGGGCTCTGACCTCTGCAAGTCGTCAGTGCCTCCAAGTTCTGTATCTTCTTTAGGCTTGGAGTTACCTGTTGCCCAGGCATCTTGAATAGTATCTTCTTCAAAAAATATGTTAATAATGTCTGAGTTCCCCATGCCCTTGCCTTCATCTGGGAACTTAAATCCCAAACCTGCCCACCCGTATTCTTCTAGAACTGAGTCTGGAATGTGGTACTCGAAACTGACTTCAGTTTCAGAGGGAAAACTCCAAGTTAGTATTAGTCCTTGAGGCAGGTACTTAACTCCTTCGCCTAGAACTGTTCCACTCAAGCAAGCAAGCAAAACTAAAACTCTTGACATTTTTATCCGTTTCAAAGCCTCTCATAACAGCTGAAAAATGAAAGTCTTAGGAATGAGCCTTAACTTAGTCAGGGGAGCTGCAATCCTCATGATGGTGCTTTTCCACAACAACCCAAAGTACTTAGTGGCTAGTTTCGTACTGGGCTCAGGACTGCACTTTGTGTGCGGAACAACTTCAAAGGACGGGTACTCTTCTTTCACCCACTACTGTTTAGGCCAGCTCCACACAACTATTATGATAGTTATCACAGCAGCTTACCTAAGGGAGTTTTCTTTTCACTTGCTTTTGGCGCTGAGTATTCAGTACTTTTCTTGGTGGCTGGAACTCTACAATGACTACTACTCAGGTGCACTTGCCTACAAAATACTTAAGCCACAACTAAGCCTTTTCACAGAGGTCTTGTGCATAATAGCAGACGTAAAACTTACTTAGGTGTTTTTGGTTTGTTTGAACTTGCAACTAAACAAAGTGATTCCTGAAGTGCCAGCATTTGGGTTTTTGATTGCAGGGTTCTTAGTGAAAAGTGGACTAGACGCTAGTGTAATTATACAAAACGTAGTAGAACTAGCAGACCTCAAAAAGTGAATTTCTTAATTCAACTGCTAATTAGTTAAATATGGACTCTAGTGAAAAACCGCCAGAAGAAAGCACAACTCAGGAAGAAAACACTGAACAGCCCCAAGAAACTCCAGCTGAAACCAGTCAAGTTCCCAAAGAAGAAGAAAAACAACCAGATGAATCAAAGGAACCAGAACAAGCAAGTGAATCAAAAGAACCAGGCCAGCCAGAGGAATCAAACGAACCAGATGAAAGTGGAGTAGTGCACGCAGAAGAAGAACAAGAAGCAGGGATCCCTGAAGACTTCTACTACCCCCAAGACCACTTAGAAAAAAGACCCCGAGACTCGCCTATTTCCTCAGAACTCTGCAAGTTCCACTGGTGTGCCGGGTTCGACGAAAACAAACGCAACAACCTCTACTTCCTTTCAAATACAGAAATCATCTACGCTATAGGAATCACTTACCACGTCTACAACATCGAAACTGGAGAAAAGCAACTGTTCTTTGGAAAAGACGGAAAGGGAATAGGTGCTTTGACTGTGCACCCCCAACAAACCCACTTTGCTGTAGGCGAAAAAGGAGACTGGCCCAACGTTTATGTGTTTGAGTACCCCTCGCTCAAACTCTACCGAATTCTTAGAAAAGGCACTGAAAAAGCCTTTTCCACTATGAGTTGGAGTGGAAGTGGGAAAATGCTGGCTACTGTAGGTTCTGAACCTGACTTTTTGTTGACAGTTTGGGACTGGAAGCAAGAAAAAATCATACTTAAAAGTAAAGCTTTTGGACAAGAAGTATACAGAGTTACTTTTTCGCCTAAGTTCGAAGAAGAAATCATCACCAGCGGAACTGCCCACATAAGGTTCTGGAAGATGGCCAACACCTTCACGGGCTTAAAGCTCCAAGGAGACATCGGCAAGTTTGGCCAAGTTGAACTTTCAGACGTTTCGGGGTACGTCGAACTCCCCGACAGCAAGGTTCTTAGTGGAACTGAGTACGGAAACCTGCTTTTGTGGGACGGAGCACTGGTCAAAGCAGTGATTTACCTGCCAGAAGGCAAACCTTGTCATGACGGAAGCATAGAGTCAGTGATTTTAAGCGGAGAAGAAATAATGACTGCAGGCACTGACGGGTGCGTCAAGTGGTGGGACATGAAGACTCTTATGGACGCTGAGCCTGAAGAAGGGTTTGAGTACGAGGTTCCTTGCAAGCACTCCGTAGTAGTAGGCGACCACGCAGAAATCGTTGACTTAGTGAAAGGGAATCAACTTTGGCTAGCTGTGGACAAAAAAGGAAAGATCTGGAAGATCTCAGAAGACTTTCTGGACCAAGAAAGCATTATGGACTTCCACGCAGGAAAAGTAATGGACGTAGCTATTTCGCCTGAATGCAACGCAGTGGTAACTATAGGCGAAGACTGCACTACAAGGCTTTGGGACTTCGTTAACAAAAAAGAAATGTACGTTAGAAGTTGGGTTGGAAAAGGACATGTAGTGTCTTGGGTGCCTCCTACTGAACGAAACGGAGGTAAGTTGATTCTTGCAGGGTTCGACAATGGAATTATTCGTTTGTTGTACTTAGGAGAAAGCAACTTCGAAGTTATTGCAGCTCACAAAGCCCACGAAAAAGGAGTTTTGAGACTAGAGTTCAGTCCTGACGGACAAAGCTTGGTTTCGTGTGCAGCGGACAACACACTGTTCTTTTTCGAAGTTTTGGAAGACAGCAGTTTAGAACCTGTGTGCCTTACCCAGATAGAAGGCACTATTAGAGACATAGGCTGGCACTCTTCTTCCGAAAGCGTTATTTTAGGTCTGCACTCTGGGAAGGTGCTAGAGATCAACCGGCCCAACAAGATTTCTTTAGACACTGCCCACTCTTACTTAGTGGAACTTCCCCAGAAAAGCTGGACTATCAAGATGATGGAGTCCCAGAAAACTCCTTTAAGTGAAGAAGACTTGCTGTTACCCGAAGAAGAAAGACCTGAAGAAGAAGAATGGGACCCTGCTCCTGTACTTTCTGTGTCTTATCATCCCAACAACACAGACAACTTCATAGTTGCAGCAGACTCTCCTTATAACGGTTTTTTGTATGAGTGTTCCTTTGAAGAAGAAAGGCCAGTAGCCAGAATCCCCACGACAGAAGCACTTGCACAAACCATGACTGTTGCAGACAACTTCTTTGTGACTTCCCACTCAGACGGGAGTTATCAAATCCGGGACTTGAAGTACCCAGAAAAGTACTTGTCTAAAAGAGTCCACGATGGAAGTGCTAGAGTCCGCAAAACCCTACTTAACAAAAAGCAAACCTTCGCAGTCAGTGTAGCTGAAGACGGTACTTTATTTGCCAGCAGAGTTTACCCCCAAGAAATCTTTGAAGCTGCCAAAACAGGTTCTTCTCCAAAGCTAGTAGAAGAAAGCTTTCGGGAGGCAGGAATTGAAGAACTTGACATTGCAGAAAGGCCCTCTGAAGTAGTCCAAATCACAGAAGATATTCTGGACCCCAGTGTTTACTCAATTCAGGAAGACAAGCTCAAAACTGACGAGGACAAAAAAAAGTCACTTGCTGAAATGAAAAAAGACAGAAAACGCAAAGAAATAGCTGCTTTGAAAGCTGAGTTCGAAGAACTCTTGAAAGAAAACGCCCAACAAGAAGCCAAGTACCAATTGGACCAAGAAGAACTCTTAGTAGACCCTGAGTACCAAGAAATGCTTCTGAAGCGAAACGAGAACTTACTGGAAGAAGCAAGGAAAGAAGTGGCGTGGTACGAAGAGTACTACAGTCTTGCCCTCAACAAGTACAAAAAGTACCTGCTAGATAAAGTCGAGGTAGAAAGGTTCAAAGTGCACGCACTTAGTTCAAGCGAGTACGTGACCTCTTTTAGAGTTACCAAGAAGTCTCCTTTTTTGCTGGAGAACTTAGAAAGTGTCCAGGAACTAAACGACGAAGACGCCAAGTACAAACTTGGTTCAATGCGCTCTGAAACTGAAAGTGTGCTTTCCCCTGGGAAGTTCTCACAGTTCACAGTTGACCAAAGCGAACAACAACACGAAGAAACCAAAACAGAGTTCAAACAAACCATCCAGCCTCGGGAAGTGATGGGCGAAACTAAGAAGAAGTCCCAAGCACAAGAAAACCGAGAAAGAAGAAACCAACTCCGCGAAGAAAGAAAAACCAACATTGAAAAACTCAAAAAACAAAAACCTTCCAGCGACATCGACCCTCAAGACCAACAAGAAATTTCAGAAGCCGAAGCCAACATGGGTGACTTTAAACTCAAAACCAGTCCAGACTACGTTGTGCCTAAGAGTCTCTGTGTGAATGCTTCACAAAAACGCAAACAGATGTTTTTACTCATGGACAGTGCGCACAACCTCAAAATGGAACTGAACAGCAGACTGTTAAGTCTGAGGGACAACAAACTCAAACTGGTGGAATGGATCAAGCAGAAAAAGCACAGAATCAACCAAATCAACCAAGAACTAAGAATTCAAGAAAAACTTTACGAATTCAAGTTCCACGAAGAAGAGTGGCCTGAGAAGTTCTATGAGGTCTCTGACCAAGACATCGACAACTACCTTGTCAAGAACCAAGTACTTCCTGAAAGCCAAAACAAACTTAGTGGAGAAATCTCTAGTTTGGATTCTGAAGCCAAAAAAACTAAGTCCAAAGACATGAGTGACAAAGAAAAAACTTTCAAAGAAAAAAAGGACTTGACTTTGCTCAACGAGAAAAGCCACATCCAAACCCAGATTGCCAAGAAGATCAAGCAGTTTGACGATGCTTTGAAGGAACAAAAAGAACAGAAACTGCTGCTTGAAAACGACTTGAAACAGATAGACATGAAGTTAGTTATATACTACAAAGAACTTAATTTGCTGAACGAACTAGAACCCGAAGACCAAAGACTTTCAAGCCAAATGGCTAAGTTGCAAGAAGACAAACTAGGACTTCTGAACGAAATATCAGAAATCAACCAAGAGTACGAAAAGCACCTGAAAGACCAAGAAGAAATATCAGTGAAGCACAAAGAAATCTACAACGAGTTCAACAACAAAGTAGAAGGAACTACTTGCTACAAACAACTCCAAGCTATCTTTGACCGCAACAAGAAAAGAAGGAAAAAAGGAAACGCAGACAGCGACGCAGAAGAGGATGAAGAGGAGTCTGCAGAAGAAAGTGACTCTGACTCGGACTCCGAAGACGAAGAAGACGACGAAGAAGACAAGTGCCCTGACGACTGTGGAATGGACGTGTTCGAAGACGTCATTCAACTCAGAGAACGACGACTAGACCTAGTGGAGGAGTCCAACGCCAAAAAACAAATCATAAACGACCTCAAAAAGAAACAAGAAACCATCCAAAAGAACGAAGCCAAGATTTCCCATGAAATACAAAAAACCGAACAAGAAATCCAGGAGTTCGAAAGAGACAAAATGAAACGACTCAACCAAATCAGCACTAGTCTGATTTTGGCCCAGGACCAAATCCAAATAGTTGACGAACACAACAAACTGCCACCTACTCTTGAAGGCTACGTAGTTTTTACCAACGGAGACTTAGAACAACTCTCAGAACGCATTTTGCAACTCAAAAAAGAAAAACAAGACGAAGAAAACCAAAGGAAAAAGCTCAACTTGCGAATGAAGGAGTACGAACGCAAAAAGAAAGAAGCTGAAAAGAAAAAGGACTCTGCACGCAAAAAGTACGAAGAAATCCAAAAACTCCGCTTCGGACACGCCATCAACCTCGAAAACCTGAAGTACGCCCAACCCAGTGACCAACTAGCTAAACTCCAAAAAGACTTTGAAAAAGCCGAAAAAGAAGCAGTCAAAAGGATTGAAGAAGCCAAAACACAACTCACCAACTCAAGAGAAGAACTCAAACACGTAACAGCCCGCAACACCAACTTGCTGGACGCAAGGTCCAAACTCTTCCAAAAAATCATGAAGCAAAACAAAGCCCTGGACGTGGGCGTTAAGGACATTTACAAAACTGAAGAGTCCAACAAACAAGAAGACTTTTGGCAAGAAGAACAACGACTCCAAGAAGCCGCTGAACTCATGAGCAGGAAAATCGCTGAACTCAAGTCAGAAATCAACCTTCTCCGCAAAAAAGGAGGCCACGTTTACACCCAAATCACTGCTAACCGAAGAGCTAACATTGGTTAAGTAAGTTCCACATAATTAAATGGCTTTTAGGTTCTTCAGCAGTAAAGTGTACTCTGTGCTGCCCAGGTGGCAAAAACCCATTTACAGAGACCCCTTTGACTACCCACTCAGGAGCTTAGAAGAAGTCAAGGCCGAAATCGCAAATGACCCCCCCATACAACGAGCTGAAATTACTCTCACTCATCACTTCGAACGTCTAGAACGGTCAATTGACACTAGAGACAACAAAGTCAAACTCAAACTCAACATGGAGGACTGGAAACTCACACAAAAGCAGAAAGAAAGGCTGATCTTTTTGCTAGGACCTAGGTACAAAAACAGTCCTTACTTCAAAGTAGTGACAGACAGCTACCCCACCCGAGAGCAAAACTACCAAAAGGCCATGGACATCCTCCACGAGTTGTATATGGAAAGCAAAAGAGCTCCTTAAGCTTAAGTTCTTAATTTAAATGGAAGAATACTCTGAACAAGAAAACACCACAACTGAAAACCGAAAAAGCATGTTTGACGTCTCTAAAGAACTAAGGCAAGCTTCCCAAGTAGTGAGTAGAATGCTCATAGTTACCAAGTCCAACCCTGAAGAAAGGAACCCCAAAATGGATGTTGCTGAAGAAATGCAGAAGTGGATGACTCAAAACGCACCCAGTGCAACTGGACTTTTGGTTTTCAGTGGGAATTTTACTATTCACTTAGTTGAAGACTCCTCTGAGAACTTGTTCAAACTTGTAGCCTTCACTAAGTCATTGCTGGAGTTAGAGAACCCGCCCATAGCTAGGGCTTCAGTTGTTGCCTTTACAGAAGAAAATCCAGACAGAGTTCTTAAGCACTGGTGCAGTGTAACTGGGAACTCTTCTTCTTCAGGTGAGGAAGTTCCTGAACAAGTAGACACTGCACAGGTGTCTTGGACTCTTTACAATAACACTTTGCAGATTGCTACTAGAATGGCCAAGTACTTCCGGGGTGACCAAAAGCCTTCTCAAAAAGAACTAGAAAGTGCTTTGAAGTCTTCCTCCAGGGAACTTTTGCCCGAACAAGAAGCACTTGCGGTCGCAGTTACCCAGCACTTTACTTCTATTCACGACTTTGAAGAAATTTACCTGTCTACACTAGACATTGTGTTTGACTCTGAACTAGTTTGGCCTTGTCCTGAAGAACTCTCTTTTTGAATTAAATTTACTTACCCTTAAGCATAGACTCCAAAGCTTTCTCCACAAACTGAGTAACATTTCCATAAATCATTTTGCCTTCTTCTGTAAAGAAAGCACCTATACTTTCTTCTTGGTAAATGAACCCTGAAAGGTCTTTGGTTTTCTTCCAGTCCCCGCTGAGTTGCACTGGTTGCTTGAGTTTGATGTAAACTGTGAGTTGGTAGTATTCACTGAACTTAGGAATTACTGACGAGAAAGAAAACTCTCCAATGTGTGAGTATTTGGAGTTGTTTGGCTTGCAGGTGTAGAAAATGTCACCTTCTACTAAGTAGTCCACTATTTGGTAAACTCCATTCAAAACAAAGTAACTAACTACGCACACAAACACAACCCAGTAGTCTTTTGGAAAGTGCGCGTCATATACATACTCGTAAGCGTGTGCTACTACTGTGAAGAGTGTTGCTAAGCTTCCAAGTGCCAACTTCATATTTGAGTACCTGAAGTTCTGGGGCAAGTTTTTTGAACTTTTAAGGTAGTTGCTTATGTAGTCGTCTAGTTTTCCCTTGGCAACGTAAGGGTCGTATCTGTTGTTAAGCGGTTTAGAGTAATCTCCCATTTATCGGACTTATATAAGCTTTGGTGTCCATTTATAAATTAGCCTTCCACTCTGGTTGAAACCTTTGTGCGGACCTTTGACGAATGGCTACAACAAAAGACTTAAGATCTCCCTAGCAATAGGGGTTTGCACGGGTCTAACAATTAAATGGCGTTTATATTGCTGCTTCCTGTTCTTGCTTTAGCTACTTCCAAAGTAGACGAGCTGAGGCAACTTGCCGAGGAATCCCAAACCTTCATAGAGTTGAGTGGAGAAGACTACTTCAAGTACGTGGTTGACTACCCCCGGCCTTACACCCTTGTTGTTTACTTCACAGCTGACCCTCAAACCATCCAGTGCCAGCCCTGCCAAGAAATTGAGCAAATGCTAGGAACTGTCATTTACTCCTACAAAGAAGCAGGTGCCCAGTACCCCCAAACTTCTCCCTCCAAGTCCAGGGCTGTGTTTTTTGCCAAAGTCACTTACTCTCAAGAAAACCACCAAATCTTCCAAAGCCACGGCTTCGTAAGTGTGCCTAACCTCATAGTTACTCACCCCAAGTCGGTGGTTTACGAAAACAACAGGTTCACTGTTCCTAAAGAAGACATTTGGGAGTTCCACGGTTCAGGTGACTTGCACTCCCAGAAAATACTTGACTTCGTCAACAATCGAGCTGCAAGGAACATAGAGCTCAAAACTCCCCCCATCAACACTGTTATTACTTTGCTGTTTGTGTTTTTAGTGCTTGGAGTGGGTGGAGTCCTTATTTACAAACTGCACTCTTTCCTGCTCAGTCCAGTGGTCTGGTACTTAGGGGGTGTTTTGGTGTACTTCATTTGCATTTCAGGAGTGGTTTACAACATAATCCACTCGGTACCTATGATTGGAGTCAACCAGAGAACAGGAGAACCTGAAATGGTCCACCCTGGACAACGAACTCAGTACGGCGCAGAGGGATTCATGATGGGCTTCATGATGTGTTTGGTAGGAATTAGTTTTGTAGGCCTCAACAACATTAGGTACATGGAAAGTCCCAAAAAGATGAGAATTGCTGGGTACTTAGTGTTTTTGCTAGGTGTTTACGCTACTCTTAAGATCATCACAACTTACAAGCTTAAGTCGCCTTGGTATGGACCAGGGATCTTTCCTCCTGAGCACTACGTGAAAGGGTCCTTTATGAGGGACCAAGGAAACAGCTTTTAAGTAACTCTATGAAATGGTTTATACTTAGTCAGAAATGGAATCCGCGTACCCAGACTTCCTTCTGGAGAGAGAAGAGTCCCATAACATAGCTGCGAACGTTGTAGAAATAAGTCTAGATTGCCTTCAAAAGGAAACTGAGATTGCTACAGGGGATCCCACTCTGTGCAAGGAGTGCAGCAGCTTGCTTAACTCTTTTTCACAACTAGAAAAGCAAGACTCCGACTACCTTTGGGTGTGTGAGTTCTGTGGAACTCAAAACTTACTGGACTTGGAAGAAGGAGAAATCCCGAGCAATCCCGAGGTGACTTACATTTTTGGACCTGTGAGGGAAGTTGAAGAGACCAAGCAAAGACGTGACGATGCTGCTTCCGTTGTGTTCTGTGTGGACATTTCAGGCTCAATGTGCATAACTAAGCCTGTTCAGGGTAATCTCAATCTCAAAACAACCAAAAAGCCAGAACTAGCTGACTTCATAGACCCTGGAGACGAAGACCAAAGAATCCCTGGTGAAAACCGAGATGTCACTTACATTTCAAGACTAGACTGTGTCCAAGGAGCCATTGAGTCACAACTCAAGGAACTCAAAGAAGTTGCTCCCAACAAACGAGTAGGTTTAGTTACCTTTTCAGGGGACGTCAAAGTTATTGGGGACGGAAGTTTTCCTGAAGTGAACATTGCAGGTGACAGACTAAACCAGACAGAAGCTATTAAAAAGGTCATGGACGGGTATAGACTGCAATCTAAAATAGAAGATAACTCAGAGTACTTAATTCAAAAAGTGGTTGGACTCGAAGAAGGAGGACCTACAGCACTAGGCCCAGGACTCTACGCCAGTTTGATTTTGGCTTCCCAAGGAGCCCCAGGCTCGAAGGTAATCATTTGCACTGACGGAATAGCCAACATAGGAGTGGGCAACTTAGAAGACGAAGACAACGAAGAGTTCTATGAAGAAGTAGGTGTTCTTGCAACTGAGTTGGGGGTTAAGATATCAGTGATATCTATGGAAGGAGAAGAGTCTAGGTTAGAAGCTCTTTCTCCAATCACGGAGCAAACTGGAGGAGACGTGATTAAAGTAGCTCCTGAAAAGATATCAGAGGAGTTCGCCAACATTCTAGCCGACGAAGTCATAGCAACCCATGTAAAAGCTACTGTGACTCTGCATAAGGCACTTAAGTTTTACTTGGAAGAAGAAGAAGACTTGGTTTTCAACGGGTCGCGTTTAGTTAAGTTTCTGGGAAACGCAACTCCTTCTTCGTTGTTCAGTTTTCAGTATGGAATCAAAACAAGGGCTGAACTACAAGCCCAGCAAACCAACTCTGAAGAACTTAAACAAGTGCCCTTGCAAGCCGTTTTGGAGTACCAAAGTATGCAAGGAATGAAGTGCTTGCGTGTAGTGTCTAAAGTTCAGAAAGTTTCCTTCAACAAAAGTTCCAGAAGAGCCCGTGCAGACATTATGGCTC
>PR_CR_10_Liq_1_inCRDRAFT_1001964_pt1 | contig 10943 bp, 8 predicted proteins | sample PRCRCaboRojoPR_3_FD_10241 | JGI IMG/M metagenome (IMG submission 10241) | reverse complement strand
TGCTGACGATGGATCAGGTGCTGGCGCGTCACGGGGTGTACTCCGCGTCGGGTCTTTGGGTCGTTTGGCAGGCGCCGGCTTCGGCCGCGCCTTTGGTGATGCGCCGGTCGCGCCGGCGCAGGGGCGCCCGCTCAGCCGCGCTGGCGCCGCGCGCGCGCCCCGGCCCAGGCGAAGAGCCCGAGCCCGATCAGCAGCGGCGTGCCGGGGATGGGTGTGGTGTACAGGTCCACGCCGTCGGCGGTGTAGTCCAGATACATGCGCCGGCGGCTGTCGAAGGCGTACACCAGGTCGCCGTCGGCGTAGTTGCTGAAGGTGCCGGTGCGGGTGCCGCCGGCGCCGATGAGCGTCAGGCGGTCGAGCGCGGAAAAGGCAAAGCCCGGGTCCAGGTCCAGCAGCAGGTCGCCGTCGATGCTCGCATCGCCGACGATGCCGAGCGGCGCGGCGGTGTAGTCGCCGAAGGCGAGCAGCGTGATGGCAAGGGTGCCGGTGCCGGTCTGGGTGAAGTCGCCGCTGATGTTGGATTCGCTGTCCAGCAGGTCGATGTCGCCGCTGTTGGTCACATCGATACCGCCGCCCGCGCCGTCGCTACCGAAGATCTGCAGAAGGCCGGTGAGGCTGCCGGTGTTGCTGATGCCGCCCGTCACTTGCGCCGGGCTGGAGATGAAAATGCTGCCGTCCTCCGAGACTCGGTTGTCGCCCTCGATGCTGCCGCTGTTGGTGATGCCGCCAGTGATCACCGCGCTCGAATAAACCCCCAAGCCGCCGCCGATGATTCTGTCAGTGATGTACCCGCCCTGGATGCTGCCGGTGTTGGTGATGCCGCCGTTGATCTCCGCGCTGAAGATGCTTATCGCGTCGAAACCCGTGATGCTGCCGGCGTTGCTGATGCCGTTGGACACCGAGCCGCCGGAGACCTGAATCCCGGAGAAGAACGAGCCGCTGACGGTGCCGCCGGCCTGATTCTGGATGGCGCCGTCGATGGTGGACGACCCGGCGGCACTGATGCCGACGAAGAAGCCCTCGATGCTGCCGCTGTTGGTGATGTTGCCGTTCGCCGTTGCGGCGAAGAGGCCGATGCCGAGGCCGGCGCTGATGCTGCCGCTGTTGCTGATGTCGCCGACGGTGGCGCCGGTGGAGGCGCCGATGCCGGAATCGGTCGCGGTGATGCTGCCGGCGTTGTTGATGCTGCCGATGCTGGCGCCGGGCGCGGACTCGCGCACGCCGTCGTCGCCGCTGCCGCTGCCCGGCGCGGTGATGCTGCCGCCGGCGGTGATCTCCAGGTCATTGCCGCCGCCGATGAACTGGGTGCCGTTGACGGCGGTGTTGATGGTGACGGTGGCCGCTTGCGTCGGCCCGGGCACGGCAATGGCGCCGAGCGCCACGGCGCCGCCGACGGTGGCGGCGCGCAATTGCCGCGCGCGCAGCCGCAGCGCCGTTTTGGCGCGGCGGGACTGATGGCAGCGGTGAAGCAGATGGCTTGGCGTCATGGGGTGTGCCTCTTGGTGGTGTGGGGCGGGACTGCGGATATTCACCGATGAAAGGCTAAGGGACTCCCTCAGCACGTTCAGCTTCTAAAGACTTCTAAAAGGGCCTGGGGCCGGGCGATGAGGCCCGCGACTCGGCCAGGGGCCACCGGCGTGGGGGGTGGGGGGCGCCGTCCGGCCCGCGCGCAGGGCGCCCCAGTCGCGCGGCCGGCGGTCTCTGCTGCCGGCGGCACGCGCGCGGGCCATGGGCCGGCAGCGCCTTGCCTCAGGACCTGCGCCGGCGCAGCAAACGCAGGCTGCCGAGGCCCGCGAGGAGCAGCGGCAGGCTGCCGGGCAGCGGCAGGCTGCCGGGCAGCGGCAGGGCGGGCAGGTCGCTCTCGGAGAGGTGTTGGCCGTCGATGGTGAACACCTCGAAGCCGGCGTAGACCAGCGTGCTCGGGGAGCTGTCGCCGTTGCGGAAGGTCAGGCCGTAAACGCCCTCGTCTGCCCAGGTGCCGAGCCACTGCCGCGAGACCAGGCCCGCAACGCTGACGCCGGCGTCGAAGGCGATGGTGTCGGTGCCCGCGCCGCCGTAGAACAGCGGCAGGCCGACGGCAACCGCCTCGGCCATCGAGAGGCCGGTGTAGTCGGCCAGTGTGCTGCTGCTGCCGACGAGCTCCGCCATGATCCCGTCGAAGGTCAGCAGATCGTCGTTGGCGCCGAAGTCCACGAGGCCTTCGAGAATGCCGGTGGTGGTGAGGGTCAGGCGCTCGCTGCCGGTGGAGAAGTCCACGCCGGCGATGGTGCCGGCATTGGTGATACGCGCCCCGGCGCCCGTCACCACGCCCGCGCCGGCATCGGCCCCGATGTCGCCGCCCATGGCGTTGGTGAGCACCAGGTCCGCGTCGGCCAGCACGCCGTTGGCGCCGCCCGAGATGCTGCCTTGGTTGGCGATGGTCACGCCATCCGGGGCACGGATGCCGGCGCCGGACGCGCCGCGCACATCCCCGGTGACGGTGACAGTCCTGGAAGCCGCGTTGGGGGCAGCATCGATCATGATGCCGTTGGCGCCGGCGGTGATGTCCGCGCTCTGGATGTCGAGCGCGCCGCCGCCGCCGAAGTATGCGTAGAGCCCGTCGTCGTGCGCGCTCACCGGACCGGCGCTGTGCACCGACAGGTCCGCATCCGCTCCGAAGCGTGCGTAGGCGAAGATGCCGCGACCGGCGGTGCTCGTGACGCCCGCGGCGGACACCGCCACCGAGCCGCCGCCAAAGTTGAGGCCCTGGATACCGGTGCCGGTGGCGCTCACCGGCCCCGTCGCGTTGACAGCAAGGTCGCCGCCGAGGCCGTTCTGGCTTGCGTACACGCCGAAGCTGCCGCCGGTGACCGCCGCCTGCATCGTCACCGACAGGTTGCTGGCCGAGCCGCTGTTGTTCGCGCTGATGCCCCAATCAGTGCCGCTCACCGTGCCGGCCGCGTTGATGACGGCATCGCCGCTGCCGCGGTGATCGACGAGGATGCCGTAGTTGCCGCCGCTCACCGCGTCCGTGGTGGCGAGGTTGAAGGTCGAGGAGCCGAAGTCGGACCTGGCCTCGATGCCGTGCTCCGCCGTACCGGTGACCGCAGCGGCGCTGATGCTGAGCCCCCCGGTGCCGGTGTTGTTGACCTGGATGCCGTAGTCCGAGCCGGTGACCGGGGCGCTTGCCGTGACGGTGACATCGCCGCTGCCCGCGTGCGCGGCCGAGATCCCTGCCTGTGCGCCCGCGATGGCCCCGGTGGAGTTGATGGACAGCGCAGTCGTGTCCGCGCCGCCCTCAGCCGAGATACCGAACCCTGTTGCGCCCTGCACGGCATCGGTGGAGATGGCCATGGCGCCTTGCCCGTCGTTCTCGGCAAGCAGGCCGGTGGTGCCGCCGCTCACCGGGCAGCCGGTGGTGATGGTCGCGTCCTGCTCGCCCCAATGCACTGCGTCGAGCCCAATATCGCCGCCCTCGAGGGTGCCGGTGATGTTGACGTCCAGTGTTGTCGAGGATTGGTTCGTCAGTGCGTACACGCCCTTCTCGCCGCCGGTGACGTCCGCAGCGGACAAAGCCAGCCCACCCTCATAGGGCTTGTAGACGAAGATGCCGTCCGTGCCCCCGCTCACCGGACCCGTGGCGGTGATGGTTGCGGCGGCGCCTCCCTGGTGCCAGATATTCATGCCGCTCGCCGCGGCGCTGTCGACGGTGCCGGTGGTCTCCAGGGTCAGCGTCGTACTTGACGTCCCGGTATAAACGCTGATCGCATCGCCCTGGCTGCTTACGTCCCGGGCGCTGAGTGACATCGCGCCATCGCCGAGGTGTGACGCGGCGATGCCGGCGTCGCCCGCCGTCACCGTACCGGTGGCGCTGATCGACATGTCTCCACCGCCCCACCAGTTCATGGCGTCGATGCCGCTGCCGGTGGTGCCCGTCACATCGGTTACCGACAGGCTCACGGCACCGCCGGCAGTGTCGCGATCGCGCAGGTACACCCCTGTGGTATCGCCACTGATGGCGCCCTCGCTGACGATGACCAGATCGCCGCCTGCGGCGCTCTCGGTGGAATTGACATCGAGGCCGCGCTGGCTGCCGCTGACGCTCGAGGCCGGGTTCAGGATCGACAGGCTGCGGCCTTGTGGTCCGACCGTGCCCGACAACGAAACGCCGACGCAGCCACCGGATACGGTGACCGGGTTGGCCGCACCGCCGACGACGATGCTGAGATCCTCCACCGCGCCTTCGATGGGGCCGGTCACGTTGGGCGCGAGGCAAGTGACCGTGTCGCCCGCCTGTGCTTCGGCAGGGTTGGTGCCGTCGCTGGTGCACCCTGCCGGCAGCACCTGCGCTCCGGCCGACCCGGCGCCGGCGAGCGCCAGCACACCGACGGCGACCGCGAGCCACAGGCTGCTCGCGTGCCGGCGGATGCCCGCGGGCGGCATGACCGCGTGCATGGGCGCCGCGGGGAGCGGATCTGCGTCGACCCGTCGGGTTTTGGTCCGGGTGCCGGCGCCAATGCCGGTTCGGATACCGGCCCGGATGCCGCCCCGCGGAGCGGGCGACTCGCCTGGACCTGCCCCTGACGAGCGTGCGCGGGGCGCCGACGTTGTGGGTCGAGAGGCCTTAGGGCGCGTGGACAGGCGCGGATGGAGCAGCTGACTGTGCGTCATGGTGTGTGCCTTTTGGTGCTGTGGGGCGGGGCTCTTAGGACATGCACCGGACGCACCCTAGGTGAGTCCCCGAGGCTGCTCATCTTCTAAAGACTTCTAGAAGCCGCGGCATGGCGGCGTTCATGCGGACTGCATCAGCGGCGTGGAGGCACCCCGTGGGCGCCTCGGAGGATGGGCCGGCAGCGGGCGCGGCGCCAAACGCGCCATGGCTGACGGGTCAAGCGCCCGCCGGTCTGCGCGCTTGCAAGACCGTTAGGCGAAGCTACAATGTCAGATCACACAATGAGTTGCGCTTGTCTGTGGCGCCCCGCCCGAGGCGCGTTCGGCCGCTCGTCCGCCACTGCTTCGGGCGCGCGGCAGGCTAGGGCGACCCGAATCGCATAGGCGGAGAGCACCATGATCGGCAGCCTGCTCAGAACCTGGCGGCGCACGGCGCAGCTCACGCAGACCCAGCTCGCGCAGGCGCTGGGCGTGAGTCAAAGCCTGGTGTCGCGCTGGGAGCGCGGGGTGGAGGCGCCGAGCCCCGCACTGAGCCGACGCCTGCATGAGCTGATGACCGGCAGCCGCAACCTGTCCGAGCTGGCGCGCGAAGCCGTGGCCCTGCGCGCGCTGCCCGTCGGCCGGGCGCTCTACGACGTGGACGGCGTACGCCTCCTGGCCTACTCGCAGGGCTTCGCGCGCACCTGGCCGCCGAACCACGGCGGCAAGCCGCTGGAGAGCATCTCCGGGCGCTTTCTGCTGGACCTGCTCGTCGGCGAGGTCGCCTCGCTGCTGCAAAACGACGAGATCCGCTACCAGATCCAGACCCGCGAGATCATCCAGCTCTCCTGCGTCACCGAGCGCAGCACCACGCTGGAGGTCGACCATGGCCTTCGCTACCGCAAGCACGGCAGCTTGCGGAACATCGGCGGCCGGCTCGTCTTCGACGTGTCCTACGAGGTCTGCGACCGCTCCGTGCCGCTCGGCTGCAGCCGCCCGCTGACCGTGGAGGACGTGCTGAGCGGGCGCCTGGACGGTTTGGTGCTGCCGGACGTTGGGGGCCACTGAGCCCGGCACCGCGCCTGCGCGCCGGTCCAACGCGGCGGCGTGCTGGTGGGGGCATGACCTTGCGGACTGCTGGAAGGGGCGGCGGTGTGGCTCTGTCTGAAGTCGCCTCAGCCGTGCGCGGCGCTGGAATGACCGCAAACCCCATGGCAGAGCCCACGCACATGAGCACGCCACTGCACGATTCCGATTTCTACAGCTGGACCCGCCAGCAGGCGGCCCTGCTGAGCGAGCGTCGCCTGGATGAGCTCGACACGGAGCACCTGATCGAGGAGCTGACGGACATGGGCGCAAGTCAGGAGCGCGAGCGCGAGGGCCGCTTGGCCGTGCTCATTGCGCACCGATTGAGATGGCGCCACCAGCCCGAGCGGCAAGGCAAGCGCTGGCACGCGACGATCAAGGAACAGCGCTGCCGCATCGCCCGCCTGCTGCGCAAGAGCTCCGGGCTCAAGTCACAGCTTGATGAGGCATTCGGGGCCAGTTGGTTCAGCGCCGTACAGCAGGCTGTGAAGGAGACGCCGCTGGACGACAACGCCTTGCCGGAGCGATGTCCCTTCACGCAGAGCCAAGTGCTCGCGCCGGAGTGCTGGACCGAGCCCGCCGAGGCCGGTTGCGCAACCGATCCTGACGGCTGACCTGGTTTCGGCGCGCCGCGGCGAGCCGGCATCAGAACCAGGTTCTCGGACTCCGCGCGGACCTTGCGCCTTGTCGATGCTGCCGCGCGGGAGGGCGCCAGCCGAGCGGGCACCCGCGGCGTCGCTTGCGCCGCAGCGCATCCCATCCCCAGACTGGCACACCGCCCCGCTTTCCCGGATCATTCCCGGTCTGATCGACCAGCCAGGCAGCAGAGGCCGCCATGCCCCAGTACCGCTCCCGCACCACCACCCATGGCCGCAACATGGCCGGCGCCCGCGCCCTGTGGCGCGCCACCGGCATGACCGATGGGGACTTCGACAAGCCCATCATCGCGGTGGCCAACTCGTTTACCCAGTTCGTGCCCGGGCATGTGCACCTGAAGGACCTGGGCCAGCTGGTGGCGCGCGAAATCGAGGCCGCCGGCGGCGTGGCCAAGGAATTCAACACCATCGCCGTGGACGACGGCATCGCCATGGGCCACGGCGGCATGCTCTATTCCCTGCCGAGCCGCGAGATCATCGCCGACTCCGTGGAGTACATGGTCAACGCCCACTGCGCCGACGCCCTGGTGTGCATCTCCAACTGCGACAAGATCACCCCCGGCATGCTGATGGCGGCCCTGCGGCTCAACATCCCCGCCGTGTTCGTCTCCGGCGGACCCATGGAGGCGGGCAAGGTGCGGCTCGACTCCAAGGGCGAGCTCAAGCTCGACCTGGTCGACGCCATGGTCACCGCCGCCAACCCCAACGAGACCGACGCCGACGTCGCCGCCATCGAGCGCTCCGCCTGCCCCACCTGCGGCTCCTGCTCCGGCATGTTCACCGCCAACTCCATGAACTGCCTGACCGAGGCCCTGGGCCTCAGCCTGCCGGGCAACGGCTCCCTGCTCGCCACCCACGCGGGGCGCAAGCAGTTGTTCCTGGAGGCCGGGCGCCTCGCGGTGGAGCTGGCCCGGCGCTGGTACGAGCAGGACGATGCCACCGCCCTGCCGCGCTCCATCTCGAGCTTCGCCGCCTTCGAGAACGCCATGAGCCTCGACATCGCCATGGGCGGCTCCACCAACACCGTGCTGCATCTCTTGGCCGCCGCCCAGGAGGCCGGCGTGCCCTTCACCATGGCGGACATCGACCGCCTCAGCCGCAAGGTGCCGAACCTCTGCAAGGTGGCCCCCGCCACCCAGACCTATCACATGGAGGACGTGCACCGGGCCGGCGGGGTGATCGGCATCCTGGGTGAGCTCGACCGCGGCGGGCTGATCCATCGCGACGTGCCCACGGTGCACTCGGCCAGCCTGGGCGAGGCCCTGGAGCGCTGGGATGTGATGCGCGCCGGCGCCCACCCCGGCGCCCGCGAGCGCTTCCTGGCCGCCCCCGGCGGGGTGCCCACCCAGGAGGCCTTCAGCCAGTCCCGCCAGTGGCCGGCGCTCGACACCGACCGCGCCGCCGGGTGCATCCGCGACATGGCGCACGCCTACTCCCGCGACGGCGGGCTCGCCGTGCTCTACGGCAACATCGCCCCCGAGGGCTGCATCGTGAAGACCGCCGGCATCGATGCGTCCATGTTCGAGGCCGAGGCGCTGCGCTACACCACCAGCGTGCCCACCTCGACGCTGCGGGTCTTCACCGGCCCCGCGCGCATCTGCGAGAGCCAGGAGGCGGCGGTCAGCGCCATCCTCACCGACCAGATCCAGCCCGGGGACGTGGTGCTGATCCGCTACGAGGGCCCCAAGGGCGGCCCCGGGATGCAGGAGATGCTCTACCCCACCAGCTATCTGAAGTCCAAGGGTCTCGGCAAGGCCTGCGCCCTGATCACCGACGGGCGCTTCTCCGGCGGCACCTCGGGGCTGTCCATCGGCCACTGCTCGCCGGAGGCCGCCGAGGGTGGCCCCATCGGCCTGGTGGAGGAAGGCGATCTGATCGAAATCGACATCCCCAACCGGGCCATCAACGTCAAGGTGGACGATGAGGTGCTCACCGCCCGCCGCGCCGCCATGGAGGCTCAGGGCGGGCAGGCCTGGAAGCCGGTGGACCGCGATCGCCCAGTGTCCCAGGCGCTGCGCGCCTATGCCGCCATGACCACCAGCGCCGCCCGCGGCGCGGTGCGGGACATCTCCCAGCTCGGTTGAGGCCCAAAGATGTGATCGCTCGAAGCGGGCCTGCGCCGGCGGGTGACGGGCCTTGGACGCGGGGCCCCTGTCGACTGCTGATGCAGCCGAATGAAGTCCTTGCGATTCAGGGTCAGGACTGCACGCTGTTCTGCCGTTGGGTAGCACCGAAGGATGTCCGCTTCGCTGGTTCCCAACCGACGTGCCTGTTCCAGGACCCACACCGGAATACGTGTACGCAGGATGCGTGCGGCGCCGCCGCAGACGCCGGTTGTCTTCTCGATCCCGGGCGTGGTGGCCCCGCCGAGGTCCTGGGCGAGCCATTGCAAGGAGCTGCGCCTTGTCGCCTGGGGAGAGCTCGGGGAGCAGTGCTTCAATCGTCCGGAGCTCCGGGCTCATGGCGGGTCCTCCCGGAGACTGGCATCGATGATGGTCAACAGCTCGTCCCGCCCGATGTCTGCCTGATCGACCTTGGAGTAGATCGCCACCAGCACGACTTCGCCGGGCGTGCACAAAAAGTCAATGATCCTGTATCCGCCGCGCTTGCCCCGGCTGCTGTCGCTGTTCGGCGCGCGGACCTTGTACAGGACATGCTCGATACCCTGAATTCGCGCCCCCGGCGTGTCACCGGCCGCCAACTGGTCGATGATCGGCTGCACATCCCTCCAAATCCCCCGATAGCGCCGGCTCAGGCGCTTGAGCTGTCGTTTGAAGGCATCCGTGTAACCAACCTTCATTGCTCATTCGGCGTCAATGCCATGCCAAAGGGTGTCGACATCGCGCACGCGACCGGCCTGCGCGTCCTGCCAGCCCTCGCGCAGGGACTCCGCAGCCGTCGGCCAGCGCTCTTCTTCCTCGACGCCCTCGCGAAAAGAGTGCACCAAGCGCAGCAGGTCTCGCGCGGTTCAGTGGACGTACCCTTTCTTGCTCTACGGACGGATTCGTCGTGCCTGTCCGTGGCGTTACCGAGGCCGATTGACGCGCAGGAGCTTGCCCACCAAATCACCAGCGGCTGCTATCGCCTGGTGGATGCGCTCGGCCTGGGCCGGGAAATCCGGGTCGAAGGTGCACACGATGATGCCAGCGTGGATCGGCGACTGCTGATNCAGGCGAANGAAGTCCTTTCGGTTCAGGGTCAGGACGGNGCGNTTTTCTGCCGTCGCGAAGCGCAGAACCTCGGTGTCGGGCANAGCGTCCCCCGCGTTGCCCGTTTCCTGAATCGTTAGGACATCGTGCCCTCGCTTGCGCAGCNCCNGGACAACCGGCAGCGGGAAGTTTNCGTTGCCGTAACGNCGCGCCACTGGGTCAGGCCTCGTTGTCGGCGATATCTCGCTCGATTTCCGTGCGTCGTCTTCTGACGTAGCTCCAGGCGTTAGCGAGATCCTCGGCCGTCAACGTCGGGTAGCACCGAAGGATGTCCGCATCGCTGGTTCCCAATCGACGCGCCTGCTCCAGTATCCACACCGGAATACGTGTGCGCACAATGCGTGCTGCTCCGCCGCAGACAGCGGGCGTTTTCTCGATGCCGGGCGTGGTTCCGCCGAGATCCTGGGCAAGCCATTGCAGCAACTGCGCCTTGTCACCTGGGGAGAGTCCGGGGAGCAACGCTTCGATAGTCCGCAGTTCTGAGCTCATGGCGGGTTCTCTGGGAGATCGGTTCGATGCTGCCTTGCTTGTTCGGACGTTTCGCAACAAGATCTTCCCACNTACCAGGCAGGACGTTCATGTCAAGCGGCTCGACGATCATGGAGAGTGGGCTACACAAACAAAGCGGCCCNCCGGCCGCTTTCTCAGTCGTCCCCGGCCTCCCTGCCGCGCCCCCCGTCACCGCGGCAGGTCACTGCTCCCCATCAACCATTCATCCACCGCCCGCGCACACTGGCGCCCCTCGCGGATGGCCCAGACCACCAGCGACTGGCCGCGGCGCATGTCGCCGGCGGCGAAGACGCCGTCGACGTTGGTGTAGTAGGCCTTGGGGCCTTCGGTGCTGCCCTTGACGTTGCCGCGGGCGTCGAGCTCCAGGCCCTTGGCCTCCTTGAGCTCGGCGAGCATGCCCTCGTGCACGGGATGCACGAAGCCCATGGCGAGCAGCACCAGGTCGGCCTTGAACTGGGCCTCGGAGCCCGGGACCTCGGACATCTGCCAGCGGCCGTCCTCGTCCTTGTCCCAGCGCACCAGGACATAGTTCAGCGCGCTGACGTTGCCCTCGCCGTCGTGCTCGAAGGATTTGGTCAGCACGTTCCAGTGGCGGTCGCAGCCTTCCTCCTGGGAGGAGGAGGTGCGCAGCTTGTTGGGCCAGTTGGGCCAGGTGAGGCCCTTGTCTTCCTTCTCCGGCGGCTTGTCCAGGATCTCGATCTGGGTGATGGACTTGGCGCCGTGGCGGTTGCTGGTGCCGATGCAGTCGGAGCCGGTGTCGCCGCCGCCGATGACGATGACGTGCTTGTCGTGGGCGCTGATGAAGTCCTCGTCCGGCACGCTCACGCCCTGCACGCGCTTGGAGTTGGCGCGC
>PR_CR_10_Liq_1_inCRDRAFT_1001963_pt1 | contig 10947 bp, 12 predicted proteins | sample PRCRCaboRojoPR_3_FD_10241 | JGI IMG/M metagenome (IMG submission 10241) | reverse complement strand
GGCAATCGACGAGGGTGGTCTTGCCATGATCGACGTGCGCGATGATGGCGATATTACGGAGTTGGCTGATCACTGTGGGGGTCTCTCTCAGTAGCACCGACGCTTGAGGCGCGTCGGCTGTGGCGCGCGGAGTGTAGCAGAGCCCTGTGGTCAAAAGTTGTGCATATGGCGACCATTGCGCGACTTTAGCCACATCTTTTTGCACCACGATGGTGCTATGCGCACCAAAATCGAGCATCATTGAGTTTGGGTCAGCCTTTGACATCCCCATACAACAAATAAATAGGCAACAAAATCAGAGATTTATAGTCATTTTAGTCATGCACTATTTTTTGGCACAGGGATTGCTCTATCTTGGCGACCTACTAGATGGCATGGTGCATTCGCCCGCCGTCGAACCATCGCGGTCGGGCAACCGACTGTCAGTAACCCTGAAGGAGACACAACATGTCTGAGCGCACGCTCAATTTGATCAAAGACAACGACGTTCGCTGGGTCGACCTGCGATTCACCGATACCAAAGGTAAAGAGCAACACGTCACCATCCCCGCCTCTGAGATAGATGAAGACTTCTTTGAAGACGGCAAAATGTTTGACGGCTCCTCAATCGCAGGGTGGAAGGGCATCAACGAATCGGACATGATCCTATGCCCGACGACAGCACATCACTACTTGACCCCTTCACCGATGACGTAACCGCCATTTTGCGCTGCGACATCGTTGAACCTTCGACCATGCAAGGCTACGAGCGTGACCCCCGCAGTGTCGCCAAGCGCGCTGAAGAATACTTAGCGTCCACCGGTTTAGGTGATACCGCCTTTTTTGGTCCCGAGCCTGAATTCTTCATCTTTGACGATGTGAAATGGAAGGTTGACATCAGTGGTGCCAGCTACGCGATTAGCTCCGAGGAAGCGGCCTGGTCTTCAGATCAGCACTACGATGATGGCAACAGCGGGCACCGTCCAGGTGTGAAAGGCGGTTACTTCCCCGTGCCCCCCGTCGACTCACTGCACGATATTCGCGCCGCGATGTGTACCGCCATGGAGCAAATGGGTCTGCCCGTCGAGGTGCACCACCACGAAGTAGGTACCGCCGGTCAGTGTGAGATTGGCGTTAAGTTCAACACGCTGGTGAAAAAGGCTGATGAAGTTCAGATCCTTAAATACTGCGTGCACAACGTAGCCCACGCCTACGGCAAAACCGCAACATTCATGCCCAAGCCGCTGGTAGGTGATAACGGTTCAGGCATGCACGTACACCAGTCCATTGCCAAAGACGGCGTCAACACCTTCGCTGGTGATGGTTATGCTGGACTGTCAGAAACGGCGCTTTACTACATTGGCGGCATCATCAAGCACGCCCGTGCGCTTGAATGCTTTCACCAACGCATCGACCAACAGCTATAAGCGCCTGGTGCCCGGTTTTGAAGCACCTGTCATGTTGGCGTACTCGGCACGTAACCGCTCAGCGTCTATTCGTATCCCTTACGAGCCGTCACCGAAAGGCAAGCGCATCGAGGTACGATTCCCCGATCCGACCGCCAACCCCTACTTGTCATTCGCAGCACTGCTAATGGCAGGTCTCGATGGTATCCAGAACAAGATTCATCCGGGCGAAGCGGCTGATAAAGATCTGTATGACCTGCCACCCGAAGAGGGCAAGCTCATTCCCACGGTTGCCTCAAGTCTAACCATGGCACTTGAAGCACTCGATGCGGATCGTGAGTTCCTGACCCGTGGCGGCGTGTTCACCGACGACATGATCGACGGTTACATTGCCTTGAAATCTGCCGAAGTAGAGCGTCTAGACATGACGACCCATCCGGTGGAATTCGACATGTACTACTCCGTGTAAGCGCTAGCTGGACGCGAGTGTCAAAAGCCCGCCTCCGTGCGGGCTTTTTTATTCGCTAAAGGGTGAGAGAGGGTCAATGACCGCTAGCCGAGCGCACCAAATTGGTGCATTGTGTTAGCTCATTATCCTAGCCGAGATAAGGTCAGCATGAACCGACTAAGCCAGAGAATTTGCTGCTTGAGCGCTATAGCCGTAGGGCTTTTGGTGCTGCCGCTGTCTGTAGCACAGGCACAAATCTACAAATACCGCGATAGCAACGGCAACGTAGTGTTTAGCGATAAACGCCCACCCGGCTCAGCCGACGAGGGTGTCGAGGAAATTGTACTACCTGCCACCAATTCGACCCGTTCACCCGACTCCCGCTCATCCAGTGCACAGACACCCATACCGCCCGTTGATGCGCCGTCGCCTGCGGATATCGACTACCAAACGACGATTATCGAGCCAGCTGATGGCAGCACGATTCCTATGGGGCCCGGCAACTTTGTGGTGTCCGTTTCAATCTCACCGGCCCTAGCCGGGGGTGAGCAACTTCAGTTGGTTGTCGATGGCAGCCCCGCTGGCGCACCCCAGCGCAGCAGCGCCTGGGAACTGCAAAATGTTTACCGGGGCAAGCACAGCCTCATGGTGCAGCGCCTTAGCAGCGCCGGCGAAATCATTGACCGTTCACAGGCAACCACTGTCTATGTCTTGAGGCCATCGATTCGCTGATGAATCCCTATATGCGCCGACTTCGCCAACGCAGAGCCGCACAACAATCCAGTGGCTTTGACAACAGTGTGCTCGACACACTGGCAACGAGCGTCATTTTAGTCGGCGCTGATGGTCGGGTTGAAGCGATTAACCTCGCGGGAGAAACCCTGCTAGAGGCATCAGCGAGTCGCGCTATCGGCGAACCCCTGAGTGAAATTCTGCAACTGTCTGATGAATGGATCACGCTGTTACACCAGGCGCAGACTGAAGATTTTCCTATGGTGCGCAGGGGCATCATCATGATTTTACGCAGCGGGCATCAACAGACCGTTGATCTCACGGTGAGTCCCCTACACGGCGATGAAACCCCCAAGCTCTTGCTAGAACTGGCACCCATCGATCGCCTTAATGCCATTAGCGAGGGGGAAAACCTCTGGCAAGCACAGGCGTCACTGCGCCAAATCATTAAAGGGCTAGCCCACGAAGTTAAAAACCCACTTGGGGGCATTCGGGGTGCCGCTCAGCTTCTCAGCAAAGAGCTGCCCGAGCCCGCGCTGTCTGAATACACCGACGTCATCATGGAGGAGGCAGACCGACTGCGCACCTTAGTCGATCGCATGCTGGGCCCAAGGGAACAGTTAAATAAACGGCCTTGTAACATTCATGAGATCACCGAACGGGTGACACAGTTACTGGCCGCCGAGACCCTGGGCGCCATCGACTTCGATCGAGACTATGACCCCAGCCTACCTGAGTTTGAGGCGGATCCCGATCAACTGCTCCAAGTCATGTTGAACATTACGCGTAACGCATGGCAAGCCATGCCTCACGATAGCGAAGGGGTCATCACACTGCGTACTCGCTCGCGACGGCAATACACCATTGGCGGCAACCGCCACAAGCTGGTGTGTGCGGTTGAAATTATTGATAACGGCCCCGGCATCCCCGATGAACTATTGCCTGGCCTGTTCCTACCGATGGTAACAGGACGCGCCAATGGCACCGGCCTTGGGTTATCCATCGCACAAATGATTACCAACCGCCACGGCGGCTTAATTCAGTGCCAAACCGAGCCCGGGCGCACGGTTTTCACGATTTTATTACCCATGGAGGTTTAACAATGGCTACCGATACCCATGTCTGGGTCGTTGACGACGATCGCTCAATTCGGTGGGTTGTTGAGCGCGCCCTGTCCCAAGCGGGGCTTCACTGTGAGACCTTTGCCAGCGCCGATGCCATGTTGTCTGCGATGGTCTCCACGACCCCGGACGTTGTCATCAGCGACATCCGCATGCCAGGTACCGATGGTCTGGCACTGCTGGCTAAATTACGTAAAGAACATCCCCAGGTACCGGTCATCATCACCACCGCACACTCGGATTTAGACAGTGCGGTCAGCTCCTATGAAGAGGGCGCTTTTGAGTACTTGCCCAAGCCCTTCGATGTTGACGAAATGGTGGCAACCGTCGAGCGCGCCTACAGCCAAAGTGCCAGTGGCAATACAAGCGCCGCCGTTGAAGAGACCGAAAGCCCCGACATCATTGGCAATGCACCCGCCATGCAGGAGGTTTTCCGGGCAATTGGGCGATTGGCGCAGAGCCACATTACTGTGCTTATCAATGGTGAATCGGGTACCGGCAAGGAGCTTGTTGCTCGAGCATTACACCGGCACAGTCCGCGCAGTAAAGCGCCTTTTATCGCACTCAATATGGCGGCAATACCCAAAGAGCTGATGGAATCAGAGCTCTTTGGACATGAAAAAGGCGCCTTTACCGGAGCGTCTGCGCGCAGGGAGGGACGGTTTGAACAAGCCGATGGCGGTACCTTGTTCCTCGATGAAATTGGCGATATGCCCGCTGAGACGCAAACCCGACTGCTGAGGGTGCTTGCGGACGGTGAATTTTTTCGTGTCGGGGGCATGGCACCTGTGCGCGCTAATGTTCGAATCATCGCGGCAACCCATCAGAATTTAGAGGATCTTGTGGCAAAGGGTGCGTTCCGGGAAGACCTGTTCCACCGACTGAACGTGATTCGTATCCACTTGCCCAACCTGTCCCAGCGCCGCGAGGACATACCGCGACTCATGCAACATTTTTTGCGCAGGGCGGCTATTGAATTAGAAGTGGAAACAAAGACCCTATCTCAGGAAGCGGAGCGCTTTCTCTGTCAGTTGCCATGGCCTGGCAACGTACGACAGTTGGAAAATACGTGTCGATGGCTGACCGTCATGGCCGCCGGACGAGAAATTCGCTTAACAGACTTACCACCCGAACTACTGCAACCCGGTGATGAAAAGAGCCAGGGACAAGGGGGCAACGACTGGCAAACACTGCTGTCATCCTGGGCCCGCCTGCGACTAGCTTCCGGGGAAGCAAATGTCTTGCGAAGAGCACTGCCGGAGTTTGAACGCATCATGATTGAAGCAGCTCTGGAGCAGACCGAGGGTAAGCGGGCAGAAGCAGCAGAATTGCTCGGCTGGGGCCGGAATACCTTAACGCGAAAAATCAAAGAGCTGGCTTCAGACAATCACCCGGTCAGGGGCATGCGTGAAGCCAGCTAGGCCTTAGCGCAACCATTAATGGGTTGCGGTATCACCCTCGGCAGCGGCAGTTTCTTCGGATTGCGCGGCTTGCTGTGCCTGCTGGGCAACGGCCTGTCGATACAAGGCGTCAAAGTTAACGGGCGCTAGCATCAAAGGAGGGAAACCACCTTTCACCACCAAAGTGTCGATCGCTTCACGGGCATAGGGGAAGAGAATATTGGGGCCAAGGGTCGCCAACACCTGGCGCAACTGCTCCCCTTCAATAGCCGACACATAGAAAATACCCGCCTGCTGCACTTCAACCAAGAAAGCGGTGTCATCACCTAGCTTAGCGGTAACTGTCAGCGTCAACACCACCTCGTGATTACCCTGATCGTCTACCCGCGCGCTTTTAGTATTCAGATCTACATTGATGGCCGGCTGCCACGATTGCCTAAAAACCTGTGGCGTTGCTGGGGATTCAAACGAGATATCTTTGGTGTAAATACGCTGCAGGGTAAACTGCTGCTGGGGGGCTTGGTCCTGAGCTGCGGCTTGTTCGTCAGCCATGGCATTTCTCCTGAAAAGTTGGGGCTAGGGGGTTAAGGTCAGTGGGAAGTGTGCAATAAGGGATCGAGCGCACCCCGGCGTTCGAGGGCATAGAGCTCGTCACAACCCCCAATGTGTTCATCGTTAATCCAAATTTGCGGCACGCTGGTACGACCGGCCCGTTGCGCCATTTGTGCCCGTAGTTCCCGGTCACCATCGACTGGGATTTCTTCGAATGGAACCTGCTTTTGCTGCAACAGGTGTTTAGCTCTGACGCAGAAGGGACACCATCGGGTGGTGTAAATAACCACTGACGCCGTCATTCGGATACCACCGGCAATTTCATGGTCTGCCACTCGGTCATACCGCCAGCCATCTTCTGGGCACGGGAAAATCCTGCGGCACGCAACTGTTTGGTGGCACCCGCCGCCGACTGACCCAGCTTGCAGACCACAATAACCGGCTTGTCTTTGTATTTATCGAGCTCACCCATTCGACCGCTAAGTGACGCAAGAGGAATGTGCAGGGCATCGGCAATGTGGCCCTTTTTGAACTCTTTACCGTCACGAATATCAAGGAAAACACCGGCCTCGCTATTAACAAGGTTAATGGCCTGCTGAGGACTGGCGGCGGGGCCCGCTTTACGGGACTCGTGTACAAACAGCATCGACAAAGTCGTCATTAATGCCGCCACCAAGAGCCATTGCTCGGCGATGAAGGCTAGTAACAAATCAAGTTGCACGGGCGTCTCTCGGTCGGTGCGTAAGGGACAGAGGTTGGGGCACAAGCCCTGTCGTTCAAGGGGCGGCAGTATAACGGGTTGGTTTTTGCTACTCCACCTTCGTAGAAAGCCCTAATAGGAAGCCCTCGTGTAGCCGTCGCATATCGCTGCGAGTGTCCTCAACTCATATACCCGTTACACTTACCCTGAACGTTCGCCAGCCCCCAGAGATCCAATGTCAACTGAACAACATCGCACCACCCTACTGGTTATCCTTGACGGCTTTGGCCACCGAGCCGATCACCGGGATAACGCCATTGCCAATGCCAAAACCCCAACCTGGGATCGACTGTGGTCTGAAGCTCCCCATACGCTGATTTCCGGTTCGGGACTGGATGTTGGTCTACCAGAAGGGCAGATGGGCAATTCGGAAGTGGGTCACATGAGCCTCGGTGCNGGTCGCATTGTGTATCAGTCGATTACGCGCATCGANAAGGCCATTGCCGATGGCTCGTTCAGGCACAATGAAGCCTATTGCGAGGCNATCGATANTGCGGTCGCCAACGACAAGGCCGTGCACATTATGGGNNTGTTATCGCCGGGGGGCGTGCACAGTCACGAGCAACATCTGTTCGAGGCCCTCCGCTTGGCTGCCGAGCGAGGCGCCAAAAATCTGTACTTACACGGTTTCCTTGACGGTCGCGATACACCACCACGCAGCGCGCAGGGGTCCATTGAAGCTGCACTATCGGCTTTTGAAGCAATCGGCGTGGGCCGCATTGCCAGTCTGCACGGCCGCTACTGGGCTATGGATAGAGATAATCGCTGGGACCGTATCGAGCGCAGCTACCGGCTATTGGTTGATGGCGAGAGCGATTTCAATAACGATTGCCCAATCGATGCGCTGCAAAAAGCCTATCAGCGCGATGAGACCGATGAATTTGTGGCGCCAACCCGTATCGGCCAGCCGGTCACCCTCAACGATGGCGATGCGGTACTGTTTATGAACTTCCGAGCCGATCGGGCAAGACAATTAGTGAGCGCACTGACCACCGCTGGTTTCCAAGGTTTTACCCGTAGCCGCCAACCCAACTGTCAGCTGGTATGCACCACCCAGTACAGTGGTGAACTCGACTGCCCTGTGGCGTTCCCCCCCGATAATCTGTCGGAGAGTCTTGGGGAGGTTGTCGCCAGCCATGGGCTGCGGCAACTGCGCATCGCTGAGACCGAAAAGTATGCGCATGTCACCTTCTTTTTCAGTGGCGGTAGGGAGGAGACTTTCGAGGGCGAAACCCGCTGCCTAGTCCCTTCACCGGATGTCGCAACCTACGATCTTCAACCCGAAATGAGTGCAGAAGAAGTGACCGACAAGGTCATTGAGGCCATTGAGGAACAGCAATACCACCTGATTGTGGTCAATTATGCCAACGGCGATATGGTGGGCCACACAGGGGTTTATGACGCAGCCATTGTTGCTGTTGAAACCCTCGATCACTGCCTGAGTCGCCTCGAGCAAGCGCTGCTTAATAACAACGGGCAAGGGCTGATTACGGCAGATCACGGCAACTGCGAACAAATGATTGACTACCTTAGTGATCAGCCTCACACGCAACATACAACCGAACCTGTGCCCCTCGTGTATATCGGTTGTGATAATCGCCAGCTTCGGCAGCAGGGGGGTATTTTGGCCGACGTCGCGCCGTCGCTGCTGACACTGATGAACCTGCAAAAGCCAACCGCTATGACCGGTGTCAGCTTGTTCGAGAGCGAAGCCTAAAGGTGACAATTCATAACCGGTGGGGTCTCGCTGCCTGCATCGGGTTGTGTTCACTGTTGCTGTCGGTAACTGCGGTTTCCCAAAGCACCTCAAAAGAGGAAGCAACACAAGCCAAACTCGAACAGCTGCGCAAACAAATTGCGTTGGTGCAAAAACGACTTGAGCGAAATCGGGGACAACGAGACAGCTTACAAACCCAGCTGCGGGCCACTGAGCGTGAGATCAGTGACATCGATAATGCGCTGATCACGGTGCGTGCGGCCATTCAAATCGAACTCAAACAACTCGATACCTTGTCGACTGAAGCCAAGAAACTCAATGAACAGGTGACAACACAGCGTGAGAACTTATTGTCAGAGCTACGCCAGTTATGGGGGCTGAATCAGGGCGGCAGCGCCAGAATTCTGTTCGGTGACCAATCCCCTGACCGATTAGCCCGCAATTTGGCCTTTTACAAGCGGCTGTTACATCAGCGAGCCGATCGTATCGATCAATTCTTAACGCTGCTCGATGAAGTGGAAGCCAACACTCAGGCCACCAGAGCGGCGCAGCAACGACTCAGTGACCGAAGAGCCACATTAGAGCGAGATCGGGGTCGCGCCGCGGTACTACAGCGGGAGCGCAAAGAGACCCTGGCCCAAATCGAGTCGGACCTTCAGACCGATGGCGCTCGTGTGCGTCAACTGCAACAGGACTCCGAGAGACTCAGCGAATTACTTGAGGAGCTGCGCAAAACGCTGGCAGAGCTGGATACACCCATAGACTACAAGCCCTTCACTGCCGCAAAAGGTGAAATGCGCTATCCGGTGACAGCTCGCCCGAGCCACCGGTTTGGTGAGATCAGAAATCGGGCCAATATGCGCTGGCAGGGCTGGTTGCTACCGGCCCGAGAAGGCAGTGAAATACAAGCCATACATCATGGTCGTGTCGTCTATGCCGACTGGCTACGGGGTCAGGGGCTGTTGATGATTATTGATCACGGCGAGGGTTATTTGAGTCTTTATGGACACAACAGAAGCCTGCGTAAGGAAATAGGCGACTGGGTCACTCCCGGCATGGTCATTGCTACGGTTGGTGCCAGTGGCGGTAATACAGCGCCGGGGGTTTATTTCGAAATTCGCCATCAAGGTAAACCGATTGATCCAAGCCCATGGCTCAAGCGGTAGCCAGCGGCAATCGGTTAACATGTACGACCACGGTCTTGCGCGGTGACCCGTGGCTCAAACGGATTTAATCAACCGGCATAAAACACGCCAGTTAACGAGGTTTTGAATGGGAACTCTTTTGGCAAGACTGCTTGCAATCCTTGCTCTAAGTGGCGGCGTGGCACTTACCGCGGCCGGCGATGAGAACAACAGCACAGCTCAGGATGCCGCTGTCGACTCAAACGACGGTGTGCTGTCACTTGAAGAGTTACAGATCTTTGCCGATGTGTTTCATCAAATTCGCTCGGGCTACGTCGAAGAAGTCGATGACAGCACCCTATTCGAATACGCCGTCCGCGGCATGCTCGAGGGCCTTGATCCCCACTCGGTTTACCTCACCAAAGAAGATTACAGCGATCTACAAACATCCACCGAGGGTGAGTTTTCGGGCTTGGGTATCGAAATCGGTCGACGTGGTAGTTACATCGAGATCATCGCACCCATCGATGGCTCCCCAGCCGTGGACGCGGGCCTAGAGGCCGGCGATATTATTCTCAAACTCGACGATGAACCCGTTAAAGGTATGAGCATCAATGACGCGGTCGAACGTATGCGTGGCCCGATTGGCAGCAGCATCAAATTGCAGATTGGCCGGCCCGGTAACCCCGAGCCGTTTGATGTCTCGGTAGTGCGCGACACCATCAAAGTCGGCAGTGTCCGATCTAGACAGCTGTCGCCGGGTTTGGGCTATCTTCGTATTGCTCAGTTCCAGCGGCACACCGGAGATGAAAGCCGCGATGCACTGACCGATTTAACCCAAGATGGCGAACTAGAGGGCTTGGTCATTGACCTGCGCAACAACCCCGGGGGGGTCTTAGGTGCCAGCGTCGATGTGGCGGATCTGTTCCTCGACGGTGGCTTGGTGGTGTACACCGAAGGGCGCCATCCCAGCGCAGGCGAAACCTATAACGCCAAACCCGGTGACGCCCTAAACGGTGCCCCTGTTGTGGTACTCATAAACAGCGGTTCAGCGAGCGCTTCCGAGATTTTAGCCGGGGCACTACAAGATCGAGGTCGCGCGGTCGTTATGGGCACCCGAAGCTTCGGTAAAGGCTCGGTGCAAACCGTGTTACCCGTCTCTGAAAATCGAGCAGTGAAGCTCACTACCGCCCGTTATTTCACACCCAATGGTCGCTCCATTCAGGCAGAGGGTATCGTGCCCGATATCGTTGTTGAGCGTGCGCAAATCACAAGCGTTGAAGGACAACGAATCAGCGAGGCGGATTTAAAAGGCCGCTTAGACGCCGCGGAGGACAGCAGCGAGCAGGATTTCAGTCCCGAGAGTGACAGCCTTTCAGATCTGCGGCAAAACGACAATCAGCTCTACGAGGCACTAACCCTGCTGCGGGGCATTAACTTACTGGGTACGCGACAGCGTTCAAACCGTGTCCGTGCAGATGCGCCTGCGCAGTCCGATGACGGTTCAACGGGCGCCCTGCCAGATACCGATACCGATACCGATACCGATACCGATACCCAGTGAGCCTAATCCTCTAACATGAGGGTAACTGAGAAACCCAGTAGCTAAGGGGAGTCACAGGCGGACTTCTACCCCGTGCTGGGCGAGATAGTGCTTTGCCTCGGGAACGGTGTGGTCACCGAAATGGAAGATACTCGCCGCAAGGAC
>PR_CR_10_Liq_1_inCRDRAFT_1001961_pt1 | contig 10953 bp, 6 predicted proteins | sample PRCRCaboRojoPR_3_FD_10241 | JGI IMG/M metagenome (IMG submission 10241) | reverse complement strand
GGCTTCTTCATCGCCGTGCTGGAGAAGGACACGGCGGCACCGGGCGTGCCGGCGGGCGAGCCGCTGCCGCTTGAGCTGGAGCCGGACGACGCCGCCTGGTGCCATGCCCTGGCAGAGCACTACGGCATCGCCGAGCCCATCACGGAGCAGTTCCGCGCCCATCGGCAGACCCGCCGCGGGCTGCACCTGGCCGCCCGGGACCATGCGCCGCCCGCGGCACCACTGCCCGAGGGCAGCGGACTCTTTTTTCATCGCACCAACATCCGCCCGCCCAAGCTCACCACGGCGGGGGCGCTGCTGCTGGGCCCGCAGGCGACCCGGCAGGTGCTGGACCTGGACGCGCCGGACCTGCGCGATGCCTATCTGCGGCGGCAGACGCTCACCCCGACGGCGGCCCAGCGGGCGTACTGCCGGCCGGGACAGGTGATCGTGCGCCACCGCGGCTTCCCGCTCGGCGTGGCGGTGCTGCACCGCTCGGGGGAGCTTGAGAGCCTGTTCCCGCGCAAGTGGAGCGGGTGCACTGCGGCGGGGTGAGCCCGGCTGCTGAGTACGGCTGCTCACCAGCCCTCGTCGCTGCAGAGCCGGACCTTCATGCGCCCGTCATCGGGCCGGCGGCACATCGGGTTAGCATAGCCGCCCGTATTCGCAGCGACGGGCGGCGCCCGTCGGCGACTGAGCCGGAGATTGCACCGATGCCCAAGTCTGATCAGGCCTCCCAGCCCCAGGATGACGCCACTGCGCCGGTGAAGCTGGTGTGGCGGCCGGTGGGGGAGGCCGGCATCAGCGACGACCTGGATGCGCACAATGCCGCCGTGGTGGACGAATTCGCGCGCCTCATCAAGGCGGGGGACAAGGATGCGGTCAAGCGGGCCATCAAGCGCTGGCCGCCGCAGCACCTGCTGGCGCTCATCGTCCACCTGCCCCTCAAGCGCGCCCGCAAGCTCCTCGGCTGGCTCGATAAGCTCCAAACCCGGGTGGTGGCGGAGCTGAACCCGGCCTTCCGCTCCGCCCTGCTGGAGGACTGCACCGTGCAGCGCCTGGTGGAGGTGCTGGACGGCATGGAGCCGGAGGAGGCCGCCGACCAGCTGGACGACCTGCCGGAGGAGGTGCAGGCGCAGGTGCTGCCGCGGTTGCGCGAGCGCGGCGCCATCGAGAGTCTGCGCAGCTATCGGGAGGACTCCGCCGGCAGCATCATGAGCCGCAAATTCGTTGCCGTGCCGCCGGACTGGACCGTCGGCCAGGTGACCCACGAGATCCGCGCCAACGCCCAGGCCATCGAAAAGCTCTACGCCGTCAATGTCGTCGATGCCGAGCACCGCCCGGTGGGCTACCTGCGCCTGCGCGACCTGCTGCTGTCGCCGAAGGAGGCGCTGGTCTACGATGTCATGAGCACGGACTTCGTCGCCGTGGGCCCGGACACGGATCAGGAAGAGGTCGCGGCCATCGCCGACCGCTACGAGCTCTCGGTGGTGCCCGTGGTGGACGCCGACGGCCGGCTCATCGGGCGCATCACGCCCAAACAGCTGCGCCGGGTGCTGCGGGAGGAAGCCGAAGAGGACCGCAACCTGATGGCCGGGCTGCCGGCGGACACCCGCCCGGACGAGTCCATCGCGCGCATCGTGCGTGGGCGCATCCCTTGGCTGTTGATCGGCCTCGCCGGCGCCAGCCTGTCGGCGACCGTCGTGGGCGCGTTCGAGGACCAGCTCGCCAAGGCCGCGATTCTGGCCAGCTTCATCCCCATCGTCATGTCCATGGCCGGCAACGCCGGCATCCAGGCGAGCACCGTGGCGGTGCAGGGGCTCTCGACGGGCACGGTCAAGTTCGGCGACCTCGGCTGGCGGCTCGCCAAGGAGCTGCTGGCGGCGCTGGCCAACGGCGCCATCGCCGCCCTGATGCTGGTGGTGCTGGTGATCGGCGTTGCGCAGGTGATGGATTTCGACGCGCCCCTGGTGCTCGCGGCCGGGGCCGGGCTGTCGCTGCTGACGGTGGTGGTGGTGGCCGTCACCGTGGGTGCCACCATCCCCATCCTGCTGGACAAGCTCGGCATCGACCCCGCCATGGCCACCGGCGTATTCATCACCACCGGCAACGACATCCTGTCGGTGATGATCTTCTTCCTGATGATGTCGCTGTTCTACCTGCCGCTGCTCCCCTAGCGACAATAACGCTGATAATAACGGGGACCGTATATTAGATTCTATCAAGCTGCGCTAATAATGGGGACGGTATATCTAATAATGGGGACGGTATATCGAATGACCTGGAGCTGCGGGGCCGACACATGCTAGCCTTGCGGCATCCTGCAACGCACTGCCACCCGCCGTGTGTCCGACCCCGAGCTGCTGCATCAACTGCTGCGCCTGCTGGCCTCGCTGACCGCAGACTCCGAGGGCTATCTGGAGCGCGAGGACGACTCGCAGCTCTGGTACAACCGCGGCTACGCGAACGGCATGGCCGCGGCACTGACTGCGCTGGGCCATGGCGAGGCCGTGGCCCGCACCATCGACCCAGATCCCTATGATCAGGCCCGCGACCAGCAGCATCTGCCCTGGGGCAAGGCCTATGAGCACGGCCGGGAGATGGGGGAGCGGGAGACTCATGAGGTGATGTGATGCGTCCTCAACCCTCAGCCCTCCGCCCTTGAGCGGGTGGTTTCTGAAGTGATGCGATCCGCTTCGTGATGATTCAGAAACACGGTGAACACGGCAGGGCGGATCAGCGAAGCGCATCCGCGGTCGCGGCCTGCGGTGGATGCGCTTCGCTCAATCCACCCTCCCATAACCGCAGCCTGCGCCGACTGGAAGTCGGCGGCCCCAGGGAGCGCCGGCCCAGGGCGAGCAACCGGGGCGCAGCGCCCGGTGCACCCACCTGGGGGCGCCGAGTTTTACTCGGCCCCTCACCCACCCGGGGGCGCCGAGTTTTACTCGGCCCCTTACCCACCTGGGGGCGTCGAGTTTTACTCGGCCCCTCACCCACCTGGGGGCGCCGAGTTTTACTCGGCCCCTCGCCCACCTGGGGGCGCCGAGTTTTACTCGGCCCCTCGCCCACCTGCGGCGGGCAGGCTCATCCAAGGCGCACCACTGCCGACGGCAGCCGACTCCATCTCCGCCGTTGCAGTTGTTTTTGAACCGTTCCTTACACACCTCCCGGCCGAACCGCCCCAGCGCCGAGCACCGAAACCCATGCCCAAGTTCGTCTCCTTCAACATCAACGGCCTGCGCAGCCGCCCGCATCAGCTGGAGGCCATCAAGGCCAAGCACGACCCGGACGTCATCGGCATCCAGGAGTCGAAGGTGGCGGACGATGCCTTTCCGCTGGACATGATCCAGGGGCTGGGCTACGAGCCGCACTATCACGGCCAGAAGGGGCATTACGGCGTGGCGCTGCTGAGCAAGGCCGCCCCGCTTGCGGTGTGCAAGGGCTTTCCCAACGACGGCGAGGACGCCCAGCGCCGCGCCATCACGGGCAGGTTCACGCTGCCGGACGGCGAGACGGTCACCGTGTTCAACGGCTACTTTCCGCAGGGGGAGAGCCGCGACCATCCCATCAAGTTTCCCGGCAAGGAGAAGTTCTATGCGGACCTGGGCGCGTATCTGCGCGAGCGTCACCGCTCGGACGAGCCGCTCATTGTGATGGGGGACATGAACGTGGCGCCGCTCGATGCCGACATCGGCATCGGCGAGGACAACGCCAAGCGCTGGCTGCGCACCGGTAAGTGCAGCTTTCTGCCGGAGGAGCGGGACTGGCTCCAGTCCATCATGGACTGGGGCCTCATCGACGCCTACCGCATCGTCCACCCCGACGTCACCGACCGCTTCAGCTGGTTCGACTACCGCTCCCGGGGCTTCGAGCGTGAGCCCAAGCGGGGCCTGCGCATCGACCTGATCCTGATCACCGAGCCCCTGCGCGAGCGTCTGCGGGATGCGGGCATCGACTACGACATCCGCGGGCTCACGAAGCCCTCGGATCACTGCCCCGTGTGGATCGAGCTGGCCTGAAAAGGCGGCGGAGGTCGTCAGTACCTGGGCTCGCGAATGAACAGCACGCGCTTGCCGTCCGCAGACAACGACGGCTGCCCGCAGGCATCGCCCCGGCACTCGCTGACACTGCGTGTGTCGCCCGCGGCGGTCAGGAAGACATCGAAGCCCTGGCCGGATGCAGGGCGCTCCACCTGCAGCGCCCGCCCGCCTTCATAACTGCGGCTCTCCTGCAGCAGGGTCGCCAGCTGCACCGGATCACCCGTCCCCGGGGGCTGCACCCTGACGCTGCTGTCCGGCAGCAGCGCCGTGAGCTGAGGCGACCCCTCGGCATCCACCGTGATGCCGAGCAGGGTGCCGTCCGGCGCTGCGCCCACAAGCTTGTGCCAATGGATGTCCCCGGGGCCAAGCCGCTGCGGCTCGCCGGTGGTCATCTCAACCACCTGCTGCCCCTGGACCGCGAAGATGCGCTCGCCGCCGGCGACGGGCCAGGCGAGGTCGTCAGCGCTGCCGAGCCGGCGCGGCGCGCCGATGCTGCCGTCAGCCTGAAGCTCGACGACTCAGAGCTGCCCCGCCTCGATGCCGCTGTCGCCGAGGGCGCTGATCTTCTCGATTGTCAGCTGGACCTGCGCCAGCAGGCGCTCAAGCCAGGAGCCCTCCGCCCTGTCGGTGCTCGCGTTGCCGTCTGTCATGGAACCCTCCGCGCGCGTTGCCACCACCTGCGCCACCGCCGGCCCCGGGAGCACGGCCGCATTGAACTTGGCAAGGGGCACGATGCGCCGCACGCCCACCCCGTTCAGGGCCTCCCGCTTCACCGTCGTCAGCAGCCGCTCGCCCTTGGCGTCGCGGCCGAGCAGCGTGGCGTTGTCCGCGGTGCCGTCCACCACCGCCACCGGAGGCACCAAGCTTGCTGCGGCATCCGGCACGCGATGAAGCACGCGCACGTTGCGGTCCGCGAAGAAGGCGCCGTGCTGGATGGGCAGCAGGAAGGCCAGCACCGCCAGCAGCAGGCCGAGCAGCCAGTCGAGCGGCCAGTCGAGTGGTTGGGGCGTTGTAATCCACCGGGCGTGTGCCCAGAGCAGCGCGGCGCAGAAGAGGATCAGCGTGAGCGTGCACAGGCCCAGGCTCCGCAGCGGTGCGCGCCCCATCACCGCCTTGTCCCAGCCGCTGTAGGTCTCCGGCGGGATCAGGAGCACGCCGGTGGCGGCGAGACTCTGCCCGATGAGCCAAAGCACCGCGATGGCCAGCAGGCCGATGCCGAGCCAGTCCAGGATCTGCTGCGGCGGCGACCAGAGCGCCTTGGCCGAGACGAGACCCCAGCGCAGCAGAAAGACACAGGGCACCGCCGCCAGCAGCAGCAGCAGCGTGACGAATAGAAAGCGAAACCCGGCGAAGACATAGGCCGCATCCACCAGCGCGAACACCGGGTCGCTGCCCAGGGCGAAGGCGCGGGCGCGCATGGCGAGATAGCCCGTGATGTAGCCCAGCACGGAGGCCGTGCCGAGGACGGTCGCCAGTTGCTTCGCCAGTTCCGGGATGTTCATCCTGCGATGCCTGCAACCGGCTCACCAGCCGAAGAGCTGCGGCGCGGCCCAGTGGTAGGCATGGGGCTGGTCCTCAAGGGCCGCGCGCATGGCCCCGGCTGCGGCCGTGGCCGTGCGCTCCCCCGCCGCCAGCGCGCGGTAGAAGTGCTGCATCCAGGCGCCGTTGCTGACGGCATTCACCCGCCAGCGGCTCACCAGCACGCCGCGCGCGCCCCCCACCAGCGGCGCCCAGGACAGGCCGTGGATCTCGTTGGACACCCGGGCCTTGACCCGGCCGCCTTCGCAGGCGCTGAGCACGGCGAGCCCGGTGGCCCGCCAGTCCGCCGCCAGCAGCTCGGCCGCCGTGAGCCGGTCGGCGTCGCCCTTGAGCAAGAGGTTGTTGATGCGCAGGTACGACTGGAGCGGATCCTCGCCCTCGGTGAACACGCCGTGCAGGAGCACATGCGCCCCGGGCGCGGAGCCCAGGAAGTCGATGATCTTCTCGCCGGTTGCGCGGGCGGAGGCGAGCTTCTCCACCCTGATACCGGACAGCCCGCCGAGGCCGGCGATCTCCTGCGTCTGTGCCTCGATCTGCGGATCATAGACCGCGGCCAGTGCGGCGGGTGCCGCATCCAGGCCCCGCAGCACCTCGGCGGCCAGCGTGGCGCTCGGGGCGTAGGAGACCTCGGCCGTCTCGATGAGGTGCTTGCCCGTGGCGGGGTCCACCAGCACCTCGAACGGCAGGTTGACCAGCACGCCCTGCGGGACCACCAGCAGCCGGCCGTTCGCGAGGTGCCCGGCGAAGGGGGCCAGCAGATAGGTGTAGAGCTCCTCCGCCGGGCTGCGCGCGAAGTCGCGGCCCGGCGCCCGAACCGAGGACACCAGTGCCTCCACTTTGGCGGTGAGGACCGGCTCCGGCAGGAAGACCGTCTTCACTTCCGAGCCTGTCGGGCTGATGAGCCAGACCACGACGTTGGCGGGCGTGACCCAGTACAGCGCAACGGCAGTCTCCGCTTTCTTGGCCGCACGGGTGAGGTCTTCGAGGCTCGCGGCACGGAAGGGATGCGCCCCCAGGCGTGTGATCGGGTTTCGCGTGGCGGCGTCGGCGAGCAGCGCCCGGACCTCGGCCTCGCGGGTGCGGATCTGCGCCAGCAGCGGTGCCAGCTCAGCCGGCGCCGTCCCGGCGACGGCCTGATCCACCGCCTTGCGCCGCAGGGCGCTGACGCTCGACTCCGCGCCCACCAGTGCGGCGAAGCGGGCCCGGTCCGCGGCATCGGGTGCTGAGGCCCGCAGCGCCGAGCGCAGGCTGCCGAGGCCGCTTGCGCGCATGGACTCGAAGGTGTCGAAGGCGGCCGCGTCACGACCGAGGGACAGGAGCCGCAGGCCCAGGTCCCGCACCAGCTCCGGGCGGTTCTCGACGACGGTGCCGCGGCCGCGCGGGTCGAAGAACGAGGCCCGCTCCCGGGCCAGCAGCGCCGCCGCCCGCTCGTAGCGGCGCAGCGCGGCCGTCTGGTCGCCGCGGATGTCCTCGCGGGCACCGAGCAGGAATTGGGTCCGCGGGTCGTCCGCGTCATCGTCACCCGTGACCGCATCGATCAGGCCCGCCAGGAGCTGCTGGTCCTTCAGTGTCGAGGCGCCGGCCTCGAACTGGTCGCTCACCAGCACGTCGCCCGCCGCCCGGGCGCTGAAGAGACCGGGCTTGACCAGGGTGTCGAAGCGCGCCTTCGCCTCGATCACGCTCCCGCGCAGGCGCACGCGCGATGCGAAGCCGGACGCCTCCCGGGCGAGGTGGTCCCAGCCCAGGCCCTCAGCGGTCTGGCGGGCCTGCTCGTAGTAGCCGGCCGCCGCATCCACGGCACGGCGGCAGGCGCCCCAGGGGTCGTCTTCCGCTAGGCTGCGGGCGTCCTGGAGCTTGCGGAAATCGCAGCCCTGCGCCAGGCGCTGCAGGACGTCGCCGACACCGAGCTGGGCGTAGAAGCGCTCGTCCGGCGCCTCGGCCAGGCGCAGCGCGTCCAGTGCGTCGATGAGGGCGCCCGTCAGCTCGCCGCGGGCGGATGCGAGCTGTGCTGAGTAATCGGCGATCTCGTACTGCTGCTCCCGGGTCGGCGTCTCGCCCGCCACGTCGATGGCGCGCTGGAGTGCGGCCAGTGCCGCACCGTGGTCGGGCTGACCGTAGGCGCGGGAGCGGGCGATGCCGATCCAGGCGTCGAAGGCGAGGTCAGCACGCCCCGCTTCCCCGGCGATCCGCGCCGCCTGCTCGAACTGCTCGACGGCGGCATCGAAGCGCTGCGTGAGCCGCAGCGCCGTTCCCAGCTCGAACAGGGCCAGTGCCTGCACCTCACCTGTGGACTGGGCGGCGGTCTCGCGGGCCTCGCGCTCCAGCCTTGCCGCGAGTGATTGCGGGAATTGGCCGGTGCTGCGGAATTCCGCCAGGACCTGCTCGCGCAGGGCGCGCAGACTGTCGATCTCGGCGAAGCCGGTTTCTTCCGCGTGATTACTCATGGGGATGGCCAGCAGCAGAAAGAGCAGGGCCAGCGCCGGTCGCCACGGGCAGCGATGCCACGGGACACCGGCTCGGCCCGGGCGGGGGCGTGCATGCGTCAGGTCGGGCATGGGCCACACCAGGAAATCAGCGGGCGATCAGCGGACGGTCCGCGTCGATGGCGAGATCATCGGCGACCGCGTTGGTCCATGGCAACAAAAACTGACCAATGCGCCTGACGGGGGTATGAGTTGATGGCAGTAAATACGCGGGAAGATGCGAAACACCGAGAAAGGAAACAGAAGGCTCGCTTAAAGACGCGAAGACGCAAAGGAAGAAACAGAATGGTCGCCGAGATTGTTCTGGGGGCCGCATCGGGTTGCAACAGTTTGCCGTTTCATCAAAATTCGATATGCCGTCACCGAAATTGTGCTGCCCGAGCAGTTGGTCGTCGACCGTTGCGTGAATTCAATATACCGTCCCCGTAATTATGGGCAGGGCGGGTCAGGTCCCGCAAAAGGTCTGGTGCACCACCTCGTGCTCCCGCGGCGGCCGGCGGTACTCGGTCTGCGCGGGATGGTCTTCGTAGGGGCGCGAGACGACCGCGAGGAGCTGCTCCAGCGGGGCCAGGTCACCGCGCTCGGTGGCGGCGTCGATGACCTCCTGGACGCGGTGGTTGCGCGGGATGTAGGCGGGGCTCAGGGCGCGCATGCGGGCCTGGCGCTCGGCATCGGGCTCGGGCTGGCGGGCCAGGCGCTCGCGCCACTGCACCGCCCAGGCGTCGAAGGCGGCGGGGTCCGTGAAGCCGGCGCGCACGGGCTCCAGGCTGGACGGGTCATCCGGGCGGGCGTCGGCGAGCAGCCGGAAGGTGTTGGTGAAGTCCGCGCGGTGCTGGGCCATGCGCCCGAGCAGGTCGGTCACCAGCTCGTCGTCCGCGCCGGCGTCTGTGCCGTCGTCCATGAGGCCGATCTTGGCGCGCAGACCGCCGTAGTAGGCGGGCTCGAAGGCCTTGCCGTAGGCGTCCAGGGCTGATCTGGCCTTGGTCTTGGCCGCTTCGGTGTCCTCGTCGAGCAGGGGCAGCAGGCAGTTGGCGAGCTGGGTGAGGTTCCAGAGCCCAATGCTCGGCTGCTGGCCGTAGGCATAACGGCCGAAGTGGTCGATGGAGCTGTAGACCTGGTTGGGGTCGTAGGCGTCCATGAAGGCGCAGGGGCCGTAGTCGATGGTCTCGCCGGAGAGCGCCATGTTGTCGGTGTTCATGACGCCGTGAATGAAGCCCACCAGCAGCCAGCGGGCGATGAGCTCCCCCTGGCGGGTGGCGACGGCGGCGAGGAGGTCTGCATAGGGCGCGTCGCTGTCGGCCAGCTCCGGATAATGGCGCTGGATCAGGTAGTCGGCCAGCGTGCGGACGGCGTCGCGGTCGCCGCGGCGGGCGAAGTATTCGAAGGTGCCGACCCGGATGTGGCTCGCCGCGACGCGGGTGAGGATGGCGCCGGGCTCCGGGCGCTCGCGGAATACGGCCTCGCCGGTGGCCACCATGCCGAGCGCCCGCGTGGTGGGGATGCCGAGTCCGTGCATGGCCTCGCCCAGGATGTACTCCCGCAGCACGGGGCCGAGCGCGGCACGGCCGTCGCCGGAGCGGGAGAAGGGCGTGCGCCCGGCGCCCTTGAGCTGTATGTCCCGGCGCTGACCGCGGCGGTCGATGACCTCGCCGAGCAGAATGGCCCGCCCGTCCCCCAGGCTCGGCACGAAGTTGCCGAACTGGTGCCCGGCGTAGGCCATGGCGATGGGCTTCGCCGTCGCCGGCAGGCGGTTGCCGGCGAGCATCGCGACACCGTCAGCGCCGGCGAGCCAGTCCGCGTCCAGGCCCAGCTCTGCGATAAGCGCTTGGTTGAGCCGCAGCAGGTAGGGCTCCGGCACCGGCGTCGGCGGGATCTCCGCATAGAACTGCTCGGGCAGCTCGGCGTAACTGTGCGCGAAGGGGGGTAGGGTTGTGTCGGTGGTGGCTTTGGGGGCGGTTTGGGCTGAGGCGGTCATGCGGTGTCCTGCGGGGCTTGCGGGCCATTCCCGAGCGTGATGCTGGGTATTTATCGGCAAAGTGCGGACACCTTGACCGCGGCACAACGCGCTTGGCGCTGCGTCAGGCGATCAGGCGCCGGCGGCGCCGGCACGCCGCCATGCAGCCGTCAGCTTCTCTGCGCCTCTGCGCCTCTGCGCGCGATCTCTTCTTCTTGTGTCGTCTGCGCGACATGGCACCCTCTGATGCACACGATGCGCAAGCCGCACCCTGGCGACCGCCACGACCCGCCACGACAGGGTGGCCGAGGCCTTTTGGACCTGCGCTGCGGAGACCGACGGGCGCCCGGTGCGGAGGACCTGCCCGCTGTCGCCGGGGCTGCGGGTCGCCGGGTGCGCCTGGAGATGCCGACGCGATGACGGGGACTCACGCCCCAGGGCCGGAGCTTTGCGTCGCCCGCAACGGTGTTTTCCCGCCGCCGCCCATCCCGTTGCGGCCCTGCGCCCGCACCTCTGCGGCAGCCGAGAACAAACAACCGGAGGCCGACATGCTCACCATCCGCCACGCCCAAGACCGCGGCCACGCCGACCACGGCTGGCTCGACACCTGGCACACCTTCTCGTTCTCCAGCTACTACGACCCGGCGCACATGGGCATCTCGAACCTGCGCGTCATCAACGACGACCGCATCGCGCCCGGCGGCGGCTTCCCGACCCATGGGCATCAGGACATGGAGATCGTCACCTACGTGCTGGACGGCGCCCTGGAGCACAAGGACAGCATGGGCAACGGCTCGGTGATCCGCCCGGGCGAGGTGCAGTACATGGCCGCCGGCACCGGTGTGCGCCACAGCGAGTACAACGCCTCGCGGACAGAGCCCGCGCATCTGCTGCAGATCTGGCTGCTGCCGAACCGCACTGGCGTGGCGCCGCGCTATGCGCAGGAGACCTTCCCAGC
>PR_CR_10_Liq_1_inCRDRAFT_1001960_pt1 | contig 10953 bp, 9 predicted proteins | sample PRCRCaboRojoPR_3_FD_10241 | JGI IMG/M metagenome (IMG submission 10241) | reverse complement strand
CCGCCGCTCCGGCGAGATCTGCGCCGTCCGCGTCGGCGACGACGACGTCACCCTGAAGTACCTCGACGACCTCGGCGCCGACCGCTGGGCGCTACGCCCCCACAACGACGCCTACCCGACCCTCGAGCACGACGCCGTCGAACTCGAGGTCGAGGGCGTCTACCGCGGCCTGCTGCGCGGCCCGGTCGTCGACGCCCTCGCCGTGCACGACGACTGACGCCGGACCGACCCCACTTCACCCGTCCCCCGACCCCACGCCGCCTGCGCTGCGCGACGCCGCCGGCGGCTCAGGGGTAGTTCGGGAGGTCCGGGCTGCGCTGCTCCGACGCGCGCGGCGGTGCCGGCCGAATGCCGGGCGTCCGCCCCTCCACCTCCGCGACGTGCGCCAGGAGGCGCGCACGCAGGTCGGCGGCGACGTCGGCGTAGGCGTCCATGCCGACCAAGTTCTCGAGCTCGTACGGGTCGGCCTCCAGGTCGTACAGGAAGCGCTCCTCGTAGACGTCGGCCGCGGGGTCGCCGGTCGGGTCGGCGTCCGGCGCGTCCACCGCGTACTTCCAGCGTCGCGTCCGTAGGGCGCGCCCGACGACGTCCTCGCTGATCTGGACGAACACCTCGTCGTCGCGCTCCGCGCGTGTCCGGATGGCCGGGTCGCGCAGCGAGCGCCCGCGGATCTCCGGGGGAACCTCGATGCCCGCGACGTCGAGGAGGGTGGCGGTCAGGTCGGGGATGCCGACCAACGTCTCGATCCGGCCGCCCCCGTCGAAGCCGGGCCCGACGAGCGCGGTCGGCACGCGGATCGACGCCTCGTGGCAGGAACGCTTGTACTCCGCGTTGCGGGTCTTGAAGTGGTTGCCGTGATCCGACGTGAACAACAGCACCGTGTCGCGCGCCAGGTCGAGGCTCGTGAGGGCGTCCCGCACCCGCCCGAGCGCCTCGTCGAGGCGCTTCACCATGCCGTAGTAGCCCGCCAGGTGCCGCGGGGCGCTCCCGACGAGCGCCTCGAGGTCCGGCGGCCGCCAGGCGTCGGCGTAGCGCTCGGCGTACCCGCGGGGTGCGGGGTAGTCGTCGCGATGGTTCTGGTGGTGCGGCTCGAGGAACGACGTGAACAGGAAGAACGGCGCCTCGCGCGGCTCGGCGAGGAACCGGATCGCCTCGTCGGCCAGGGCGTCGACGCGGTAGCCCGGCAACCGCCGCGGCCGGCCCGCCTCGTCGAACACCGTCGTGTCGTACGCGTCCGACGTGAACTCGAGGACGTTCGCCGCCCGCCAGGTGGCGTAGCCGCCGCGCTCCGCCTCGGGAACGGGGTCGCGCGAGGCGAGGTGCCACTTGCCGACGTAGGCGGTGTCGTACCCCGCGGCGGCGAAGCGGTCCCCGAGCGTCGGCAGGTCGGGATCGAGGTGCACGCCGTTCGTGAACGCGCCGTGCTCGGTCCCGTGGAGGCCGGTCTGCAGGCAGGCGCGGGCGGGCCCGCACACCGGTTGGATCGTGAACGAATGGGCGACGTGCGTCCCCTCGCGGGCCATCGCGTCGAACTCCGGCGTGAGGCCGCCGGGGTGGCCGTGCACGCCCGTCGTGTCCCAGCGTTGCTGGTCGGTGAAGAACACCACGACGTTCGGTCGGTTCGCGCCCTCGGGCATGGTTCCCTCCTTCGTTCGCCGCGCGGCGGCCGGGGTCCGGCCCACCGTCACCGGCGCGTCACTTGCCGGCCTGGATGGCGATCCCGTCCATGATGCGCTCGCGGAGCGCGAAGAACAACGCCATCACCGGCAGCAGCGTCACGACCGCGGCGGCGGCGATGAGGTTCCAGGTGATCAGCTGCTGCGACGACTTGAACAGCGTCACGCCGACCGGGAGCGTCTGCCACTCCTGGCGCGTCACCACGAGCGGCCACAGGTAGTCGTTCCAACGGAACATGAAGTTGTACAGGCCCAAGACCGCGATGCCGGGCAGCGCCAGCGGCACGACGACGCGCCCGACGATCGTCAGCTCGCCCGCCCCGTCGATGCGGGCCGCCTCGACGACCTCGTCGGGGATCGTGAGCATGAACTGGTTCATGAAGAACAGCCCGAACCCGGTCGCCGTCAACGGCAGCGCCAACCCCGCCCAGGTATCCACCCAGCCCCACCCCGCGATCATCGTGTAGAGCGGGATCGTGCGGACGGCCGGCGGCACCAGGATGCTGCCGACGAACAGCGCCAGCACCAGGCGCCGCCCCGGCATGCGGATCTTCGTCGTCGCGTACGCCGCGAGGGTCGACGTGACCAACACCATCAGGGTGGTCGAGACGGTGTAGATCGCGGAGTTCGTGAACAGCCCGACGACGTCCAGCCGTTCGAACACCCGCGCGTAGTTCTCGAAATCGACGTCCGCGGGGATCAGCGTCGGGGGGATCGACGACGCCTCCTGGATCGTCTGGAACGACAGCAGCACGACGTACACGAGCGGGAACACGACGACCAACGACAGCAGCCCCAGCCCGACGTGCGCCGCGATGCGCCCCCCGTGCCGACGCAGCCGCCTCACTCGATCCCCTTGTAGGCGCGTTCCTGCCAGACGTTCATCAGGTAGCTCAGCACGAACAACAGCGCGAACATCACGATCGTCATGGCGTTCGCCATCGGCACGTCGAAGCTCTCGAAGGCGGTTTCGTAGATCAACAACATCAGCACCTCGGTCCCCCGGAACGGTCCGCCGCCGGTCAGGATCTGCGCCAGGACGAACGAGTGCACGAAGCCGCCCATCAGCGACAGCACCCCGATGAAGACGATCGTCGGGACGAGCAACGGCAGGGTGATGTGGCGGATCTTGTTCCACGTCCCCACCCCGTCGATCTCCGCCGCCTCGTAGTAGGTGCGGGGGATCGAACGCAGGCCCGACGCGAACAGCAGCATGTTGTAGCCGAGGGTGAACCAGACCTGGACCACGACCAACGACGCCATCGCGCCCGCCGGGGTCTGCAGCCAAGCGACCCGGTCGAGGCCCAACGCAACGAGCCCACCGTTGAGGATGCCGAAGTCGGCGTTGAACATGTACTGCCAGACGAGCGTCGCGATGGCGGGCGTGACGACGTAGGGCAGGATCAGGATGCTGGAGAAGATCGGCTTGAAGCGGATGCCGCGGTCGTCGAGGGCGTAGGCGGCGAGGAACCCCAAGGCGATGCTGACGACGGAGTAGCTGGCGGTGAACAGCACGGTGACCCGCAACGAGTTCCAGAAGCGGGGGCTCTCGAGCATGTAGCGGTAGTTCTCGAACCCGACGAAGTCGAGGTCGGTCCCGAAGCCCGCGTGCAGGCTGTTCCAGAAGCCGACGGCGAACGGCGCGAAGGTGAAGACGGCCAGCGAGAGAAGGGCCGGCGCGAGGAAGAGATACCCGGTCAAATACCGGCGGCGACGTTGGTTCATGCCCGGTTCGGCACTCCCGATTCCCGGTCCGCGCCGCTCCGGGCGACGCGCTCCGTCCCTGCGCAGCGGACCGGCGGGAGGAGCACGTCCCTCCCCCCGCCGGCGCTGCGGACGTGCGGCCTCAGTCCGAGGCGCGCTCGATCATGCGGTTGGCTTCACGTACGTACGTGTCCAACGCCGCATCGACGTCGCCGCGAGCGTACACGACGGTCTGGTAGAGCTGCTCGAAGACGTCGCCGCCCGGCGTGATGTCGCCCAACCCCAGGTTGCGGGCCGCGATGTCGAACGGCGTGGCGGCCCCGAGGATCGGCGTGAACTCCGCGACGCCGGGCACGCCCTCGAGGCGAGGATCGGCGGCCCAGGAGGCGCGCGGCATCATCATGCCGGTCTCCAGGGTCGCGGCGACCTCGACGTCGACCGCGGTCAGGCGCTGCATGAGGTCCCAGGCGAGCTCGGGGTGCTCCGCGTCGTCGGGGATCGCGATGGCGGTCCCGGCGACGGTCGACAGCGCACCCGCCCCCTCGACGCGGGGCACGGGCGAGATGCCGTAGTCGAAGTCCGACTCGAGGCTCTCGAGGTTGGCGATGTCCCACGGGCCCGAGAGGATCATCGCGACGCGCTGCTCGAAGAACGAACGGCGGGTCGCCTGGTAGGCGGCGCCCGGCTCGGGCCGGAGCGCCCAACCGGCGTCGGAGATGTCCTGCAGCGTCTGCAGGGTCTCGCGGATCGTCGGCGTGTCGATGGCGATCTCGCCGTCCTCGATCAGGAACGGCGTCTCCTCCGACGCGAAGAACGGCATGACGTACCCGGGGTCGGTGTCGAACCCGAACGAGAGCACGTCCGGTCCGAGCGCCTCGGCGAGCGCCTCGGCGGTGGCGTAGAACTCGCTCATGGTCTCCGGCGGGTCCTCGGGATCGAGGCCGGCCTGCTCGAACAGGTCCTTGTTGTAGAACAGCGCCAACGCCGTGTGGTGCAGCTTCAGGCCGTAGCGACGCTCGTCGAGCGTCACCTCGGTCCAGGTGCCCTCGAACCAGTCGGAGCTCTCGTCCCACGCGGCGATGTCGTCGGTGACGTCGCGCAGCGCGCCCAGGCCGGCGAACTCGGTGATCCAGGTGGCGGGCACCTCGAGCAGGTCGGGGCCCTGCTGCGCGGAGAAGTCGGTCAACAACTTCGTGCGCATGTCCGGCCAGGCGAAGGTCTGCAGGTCGACCTCGACGCCGTGGTCGGCGGCGAAGTCGTCGATGACCTCCTGGTACGCGTCGTAGACGTGGTTGTTGTTCCAGTAGATCGTGAAGGTCTCCTGGGCCACGGCGGACTGCACGAGCAGCAGTAGCGCAGCGGCGGCGAACGTGCGAACGGTCGCGATGGTCATACGCCTCTCCTCTCCGAATTGTCGAACGCCCCCGTCGTATCACTAAACCGTTTTACCTGTCAACGAAGGGCTGATAGACTCCCTCGGACCTCACCCACCCGGCGGCCCGCGAGCGCCCCCCCGCGACCGCCGCGAATGGAGCCCCATGCCCAAGATCACCTTCCTCGGTGCCGGAAGCACCGTCTTCGCCAAGAACCTCCTCGGGGACCTCCTCTCCCACCCCGAACTCGCCGAATCCACCATCGCGCTGCACGACATCGACGAACACCGCCTCGAGCTCTCGCACCGCGTCGGACGCCGCGTCGCGGAGACGCTCGGCGCGCACCCGACCTTCGAGGCGACCCTCGACCGCGAACGCGCCCTCGACGGCGCGGACTACGCGATCAACATGATCCAGGTCGGCGGCTACGAGCCGTCCACCGTCATCGACTTCGAGGTCCCCAAACGCTTCGGGCTGCGCCAGACGATCGGCGACACGCTGGGCGTGGGCGGCATCATGCGGGCGCTGCGCACGGTGCCGGTGCTGCTGGAGATGGCCCGCGACATGGAGCGGCTCGCGCCCGACGTGCTGCACCTCAACTACGTCAACCCCATGGCGATGAACTGCATGGCGCTCGACCGCGCGACGACCATCCGCACCGTCGGTCTGTGCCACAGCGTGCCGCACACCGCGGGCGAGCTCGCCGCCGACCTCGGCCTCCCCGCCGACGAGCTCGACTACCTCGTCGCCGGCATCAACCACGTCGCCTTCTTCCTGAAGCTCGAGCACGCCGGCCGGGATCTGTACCCCGACCTGCGCCGCGTCCTCGAGGAGGGCCGCATGCCCGACCACAACCGCGTGCGCTACGAGCTGTTCGAGCAGTTCGGTGCCTTCGTCACCGAATCCAGCGAGCACCTCGCGGAGTACGTGCCCTGGTTCATCAAGGAGGGCCGCGAGGACCTGATCGAGCGCTACAACATCCCGCTCGACGAGTACCTCTACCGCTCGCAGGCCGGCCTGGAGAGCTGGGCGTTCATCGAACGCGAACTCGAGAACCCCGGCTCGCAGGACCCCGCCGCGCTCCGCGCGAAGCTCGAGGAGACGCCGCTCATGCCGACGATGATCGACGGCTCCGTCGAGGCGTTCGAGACGCTGCACGAGGTGCGACCCAGCGCCGAGTACGGCGCGCGGATCGTGCACGCCGTGGAGACCGACACGCCGACGCGGATCTACGGCAACGTCCCCAACCGCGGCCTGATCGAGAACCTCCCCGACGACGCCTGCGTCGAGGTGCCCGCCCTCGTCGACGCGCAGGGCGTCCAACCGACCCGCATCGGCCGGATCCCGCCGCACCTCGCGGCGTTGATGCACACGAACGTCAACGTCCAGCAGCTCACCGTCGAGGCGCTCCTCACCGGCAACCGCGAGCACGTCCACCACGCCGCGATGCTCGACCCGCACACCGCCGCGGAGCTCGACCTGAAGCAGATCCGCGCCCTCGTCGACGCGCTCCTCGACGCGCACGGCGAGATGATCCCCGAGGCGTTGCGCGGCTGACCCGCGAAGGAGCGCACGTGACGGTCGCCCGGCCCAAACGCACGACGTTGAAGGAGGTCGCCCGACGGGCGGGCGTCTCGCCGACCACCGCCTCGTTCGTCCTCAACGACACCCCGGGCGCGGCGATCGGTGCCGCGACCCGCGACCGGGTGCTGGCCGTCGCCCGCGAGCTCGGCTACCTGCCCTCCGCCGCCGCCCGTAGCCTCGTCACCGGCGAGACCAAGACGTTGGGGCTGGTCATCCTCAAGGCCGACCTGCTGCTCGTCGACGCCTTCGTTCCCCAGCTGCTGTACGGCCTCAACCAGGTCGCGCGCCGCAGCGGCTACACGGTGCAGGTCGAGGGCATCGACGCGGTCGCCTACGGAGACGGCGTCCCCGGCGCGGAGGACGAGGACCCCTACCTGCGGATGATCCAAGCGCGCGGGCTCGACGGCCTCGTCGTCCTCGACCCGCGGCACGGCGACGCGAGCCTCGCGCGCCTCGTGGACCGCGGGACGCCGGTCGTGACCCTCGGGGCGGTGCCCGGCAGCGACCCCTACCGGGTCGTCTCCGACGACGCCGCCGGCCTCCGCCGGGCGACCGAGCACCTGCTCGGTCTGGGCCGCCGCACGGTCGCGCACCTGACCTTCTCGCCGCGCGGGCGTTCGGGGACCGACGCGCGCCTCGCGGGGTACCGCGCGGCGCTCGAGGCGGCCGGCCTCGCCTACGACGAGGCGCTCGTCGAGGAGACCGGCTACAGCGCGGAGAGCGGGGCGGACGCCATGACCCGCCTGCTCGCGCGCGCCCCCGACCTGGACGCGGTGACGTGCGGGAACGACACCGTCGCGCTGGGCGCGATGGCGGCNCTGCACGACGCGGGACGCCGCGTCCCGGACGACGTCGCGGTCGTCGGCTTCGACGACCTCCCGTTCGCCGCGCAGTTGCGGCCGGCGTTGACGACGGTTCGCACCGACCCGGTCGCCGCGGGGGAGCGGGCGATGGAGATGCTGCTGACGTTGGTCGCGGGCGGGACGCCGGAGCGTCGCGAGGTCCGCATGCCGACCCACCTGGTCGTGCGCCGCTCGTGCGGCGCGGACCCCACCAAGCCCTGACGCCCACGGTCGCCCCGTTGACAAGGTCATGACGCGCGACTATCGTGACCTAACACGCGTTAGTTCCGTTTCGCGTGCCCGAATCGGGCCCATGTCGGGCCCCCTCGTGGCGGATCCGCACCCCGTGCGGCCCCCCGCCCGTGGTGTCCTGGATTCGCCCGCATTCGGACCCCCGTTCTCGTCCTCCAGGAGGTGGACATGCATCGAGTCGCCCTGACCCTTCTCGCCCTGCTGACCGCGACGGCCGTCAGCGCCCAGACGCTCACGGTATGGGTGTGGGACATCAACAAGCCCGCGCTCGAAAGCACCGTCGAGAGCTTCCAGGAGATGCACCCCGGCGTCGACGTCGTCGTCGAGGACCTCGGCAACCAGAACGTCTACGACCGCGGCCTCGCCGGCTGCGCCGCGGGCGGTCTCGACATGCCCGACGTCTACCTCGTCGAGAACAACGAAGCGCAGGTCTTCTGGGCCCAGTTCCCCGACTGCTTCGTCGACCTCACCACCCTCGGCGCGGACGAGCTCCGCCCGATGTTCCCCGACTTCAAGTGGGCGGAACTGACGGTCGGCGACGCGATCCACGCCGTCCCCTACGACTCCGGCCCCACCGCCATCTTCTACCGCCGCGACCTCTACGAACAGGCCGGCATCGACCCCGCCGACATCGAGACGTGGAACGACTTCATCGACGCCGGCACGCAGATGAACGAGGCGTTCGACGGCAACGTCAAGATGGGCGCCATCGGCAAGGGCAGCGACGACGAGTGGTTCCGCATGCTCGCCAACCAGGCCGGCTGCTTCTACTTCGATCAGGCCGCCACCGAGATCACCATCACCCAGCCCGGCTGCGTCCAGGCGATGGAGACCATGAAGAACGTCTGGGACGCCAGCACCCTGCACCCCGCCGGCTGGTCGGAGCAGATCCAGTTCCTGCAGAACGACGCGCAGGCCAGCTCCTTCTTCGGCAGCTGGTACTCCGGTACCCTCATCGCCAACATGCCCGAGGAACAGGCCGGCGAGTGGGGCGTCTACCTCACCCCCGCGCTCGAGGAGGGCGGCGTCCGCGCCAGCAACCTCGGCGGGAGCGCGCTCGCCATCCCGGCCAGCAGCGACAACCCCGAACTCGCCTACGACTTCATCACCAACGCCCTCGCCGACGAGGAGAACCAGCGCGAGATCCTGTTCGAGTACGGCCTCACCCCGTCGCTCCTCTCGCTCCAGGACGACCCCGCCCTCGAGCAGGGCGTCGAGTTCTTCGGTGGGCAGGCGATCTGGGAGGACATCCTCGGCACGCTCGGGGACGTCCCCGCCGTCGCCGGCACCCAGTACTTCCAGGAGGCCCGCGAGGTCATGATCGTCACGGTCAACGACTACCTCGACGGTGAGTACGCCAGCGCCGAAGCGGCGCTCGACGCCGCCGCCGACCAGATCGCGGCCAGCACCGGCCTGCCGATCGCGGACTGAGGCCCCCCCGATCCGAGGGCGCCCCTCCTGGGGGCGCCCTCCCCTCGGGCCGAAAGGACCGGCATGACGCCAGACCCCGCCCCCCGCCGTCGCCCCTGGCGCCGCCGCGCGACCCCCTATCTTTTCCTGACCCCCTTCTTCGCGCTCTTCGCGATCTTCTGGGTCTACCCGATCGCCTATTCGTTCGTCCTCAGCTTCCTGAACACCCGCCAGCGCCCCTGGACCCTCGATTGGGACTTCAACTGGGGCCGGCTGATCCAGGACGAGTACTTCTGGAACGCCCTGGGCAACACCATGCTCATCCTGGTCGTGCAGGTCCCGATCATGCTGGCGTTCGCGACGCTCCTCGCCGTCGCCTTCTCCAGCGACCTGCTGAAATTCAAGGGCTTCTTCCGCTTCGCCTTCTTCGCGCCGCTCGTGCTCGGCGCGGTGCCGTACTCCGCGGTGTTCCGCCTCATCTTCAACGAGCAGTACGGCGTCCTCAACTACGCCCTCACCGCGATCGGGCTGCCGTCGGTCTCCTGGCTGTACGAGAGCACCCCGGCGCTGGTGACGATCATGATCGCGATGACCTGGCGCTGGACCGGCTACAACGCCGTCATCCTGCTCTCGGGCCTGCAGTCGATCCCCGCGACGCTGTACGAGGCCGCCAAGATCGACGGCGCGACCGGCGTCCAGCGCTTCTTCCTCATCACCATCCCGATGCTGCGCCCCGTTCTGTTGTTCACGTTCGTGCTCTCCACGATCGGCACGCTGCAGCTCTTCACCGAGCCGTGGCTCATCACCACCACCGGACCGGGGAACGCCACGGAGACGCTGGTGACGTACCTCTACCAGCAGGGCTTCCGCAGCTTCAACTTCGGCTACGCCTCCGCGATCGCCTACAGCGTCGCGATCATCGCCGCGATCTTCTCGATCCTGCAGATCCGCCTCGTCGGCGGACGGGAGGTCGAACGATGAGGCGCGACCGCCTGATCCGCAGCATCGCCCTGCACGCGCTCATGCTGCCGCTCGCGCTGTTGTTCCTCGCGCCGATCGCGTGGATGCTGATCGCGGCGACCCTCCCGAACGCGGAGATCCTCGCCGCCCCCCCGACCCTGCTGCCCGGCACCCACCTCGCGGAGAACTGGCGCGACCTCAACGACGACCTGAACTTCGTGCGGGTGATGGCCAACTCGATCGGGATCTCGGTCATCTTCACCAGCGTCGCGACGTTGATCGCCGCGATGAGCGGCTACGCCTTCGCGAAGTTCCGCTTCGTCGGGCGCGGCGTGTTGTTCACGGTCGTCATCGCGGCGTTGACGATCCCCTTCGAGGTCCGCGCGATCCCGCAGTACCTCCTCGTCGCGCGCGACATGGGGCTCGCGAACACCTGGTGGGCGATCATCCTGCCGTGGATCGCCTACCCGCTCGGGGTGTTCTTCATGCGCCAGAACATGCTGTCGGTCCCCAGCGACCTGCTCGAGGCGGCGCGCATCGACGGCGCCGGCGAACTGCGCATCTTCGCGCAGATCGTCCTGCCGATCATGCGGCCCGCCCTCGCCGCGGTCGCGATCGTGCTGTTCCTGTTCCAGTGGAACGACTACTTCTGGCCGCTCCTGATCCTCTCGCAGAAGGACGCCTACACCATCCCCGTCGCCCTCGGCACCCTCGTCGGCCTCACCCGCGTATCGTGGGGCGGCATCATGGTCGGCACCGCCATCGCGACGCTCCCCTTCCTTGTGTTGTTCCTCTGGCTCCAGCGCTACTTCATCGCCGGCATCACCGCAGGAGCGGTGAAGGACTGACCCCCCGCGCGGCGGCCCCGAGCCGCCGCGCGACGTGGACCGACCTCGACCCGCCCCGCGCGGCCTCGAAAGGACCGACTCGTGACCCTCGGCGTTTGCTACTACCCCGACCACTGGCCCCGTGACCGCTGGCGCGAAGACGCCGCCGCCATGCGCGAACGCGGCATCGAACGCGTCCGCATCGGCGAGTTCGCCTGGAGCCTCCTCGAACCCGACCCCGGCCGCTACGACTTCGCGTGGCTCGACGAAGCGATGGACGTCTTCGCCGAGGCGGGGCTCGGCGTCATTTTGGGCACCCCCACCC
>PR_CR_10_Liq_1_inCRDRAFT_1001959_pt1 | contig 10958 bp, 1 predicted proteins | sample PRCRCaboRojoPR_3_FD_10241 | JGI IMG/M metagenome (IMG submission 10241) | reverse complement strand
ATACAGCATGGGTTCTTGGGGGCTCTTTTTGAACTGAGGAGTGTCTTGAAGCTTTTCTGAAAAACTAGGCTTTTCAGGTTCTTCTTCAATGGTTTCTTGGTTTTCTTCAAATTTCGGCTTTTCAGGGGACTCTTCCTTAATAGACTCTTTGGGCGAAGAAGGCTCGGTTTTTGGGGGTTCTGGTTGTTCTTGTTCGTCTTCTTGTGAAGAGAGTTCTTTTTGTACAGCTTTTTCAGCTGAAGAGCTTTTGAAGTTGGGTTTTATAGATATTGGTGACTGTATAGACTCCTTCAAAGGTTTAACTGGCTGCTCAACTTTGGTTTCGGTCTGGGCTTCTTGGTTAGTTGGATAAATATTTTTAGGTGGTTCTGGGATTTTAGGTTCTTTTACTCTAATTTTCTTCCAAATAGGGAGTTTTTTCCAGTTTTCTCGGTGCTTGAAAACTTTAGGTTGGGGTTCTTCAAAAGACTTAGAAGGCGAAGGCCTTTTAAGGACTTCGAATCTTCCTGGAGTGGGTGCTGAGGTCGCAGTCTCTAGAAATAAAGGTTTGGGTGCCGGCAAAAAGCCTTTAGTAAATGAAGATATAGGTTTTACTTCTTGAAGTTGAGGTGACCTTGACTCGTAGCCTATAGGAGCAGGGGGGAATATTACGCGCCATATCTTGGTCCACCAGTTAGAAACTGAATTTAAAGCACTTTCCAAAGTAGTTTGAGTAGGTATGGCCATCACGGAGTCTCCTTCGGCCCGTCTAGTTTCTGAACTGCGGGGTGTGAGCAACTTTTGCAATTTCCGAACCATTGCTAATTATATGTTCTTTTGAATAGCAAACTTCCCATAATGGATTCAAAAAATTCAGATTTGAATTCGAAAGAAGCACCCCCCACTAGCCAAAACTACAAACAACTCACCCTTGCTGAGTCACATCCTGAACTCAAAAAGGTCATTAGCCAACTCGACGAGAACTGCAACCCACAACAAGAAGAACACTGGGAAGTGCCTCCAAGTCCCCCTTCTTCAGAACCCAAACAATACACCACTCCACAAAAGACCCCCGAACCAACCTTCAGGAACATCGACTACTCAGGAATGAGCATGGAAGAACTTTCCAAAAGGTCAGCCAGACGCGTGAAAGTTATGGAGTCAGGTGAAGAACAAGAAGACTGCACCTGGACCGACTTCAAACTCAGAATGAGTTCTTCCAAAAAGAAGTCAATAGAACCCAAAGTTTCTGACTTTGCACAAAACATCATACACGAACTCAACTCTCCTGAAGAAAACTTAGACCCTGAGTCACCTACTGAAGTCAGAAACGCTGAGTGCCAAACTGACGAAAAAGCCCTTAAAAAGACTCCAATTAGGAGAAGTGCCCGTTTAGCTGAACGCAGAAAAGTATTTACTGAGCTCAAAAGGAAACCTAAAGACTCTCCTAAAAAACTCAAGATGCAAAAGATGGAGTAATTAATTTTGATGTTTATAGTTAAGCCTTACTGAGGTTTTTAACTAACCCAGTGATGTTGCCTAGGTTCTGCATAACTGCTTCGAACTGGTTGAGGTCAACGTTTTCAACTATCTTTTCGATCCTTCTGACTTTCTCGAGCAGAGTTTGCAGGTTCTCAGAGTAGTCAGGGAAGTACTGAACAGGTTTCCTAGTCAACACAGGCAGAGTTTTAACTCGGAGTTTAGTGGACAAGTTGCGTAGGGGGTAGTGCAACTTCATCTCTCTTCCAGTGGACAGCTTGATAGTGAGTTTTTCTTCTTCTTTGCTCTGGATAATCTTGTTGTTGTCTTCTTTGTACTTAGCTATCTGGGCTGCTATCTTTTGCTGGTGCTTAGCTATGCGTGCGTCAAGTTTTTGTTGGAGTATGTCTCTTTGGCGTTTGCGTTCTTCTTCCATGGCGCGTTCCCATTCAGTCATTTGGTCTTGGTGTTGCTTGATCATTTGTTCTACTTGGTCTTCGCTGATTCCGCGTCTTCTCATTTCTTCAACCATTTCGCGTTGCTTGGAAGCCATCTCTTTGCGTTTTTCTTCGACTTCAGCAAGTTCTCTCTTTTTAGCTTCGGTTTCTTCAAGTTGTTTTTGGAGTTCTTCTATTTCGCGTTCGCGTTCGCCTTGCATGCTTTCTAGCTCTTGTTGGCGTTGGTTTATTTCTGAGAGTTTGTTTTGGTAGTCGTTTTCAATGTCGTTTCTGAGTTGCTGGGCTTCTTGTTGAGCCTCAGTCATGTGCTTGTTGAGTAGTTGAGGGTTGGCTGTGCGCATTTTCTCGAGGATGGAAGTGGTTTCGGCTAGGTGTTTGTCAGCTAGTTGCATGTACTTTTGTTTGAATTCTTCTTCGACTTGTTTTAGGAGTTCTTGTTGTTCTCTGCTTAAGTTGTTGATGAACCTGTAGTCAATTAAGTTAAGGGCTTCGCTTTCCTTTTTGTGGAGGTTGTTGATTTCTTTTTCCTTGCTTTCAGAAGGCAAGTCTGAGTCCTGCACGTTTTGGCGTTTTTGCCTGAACTCTGACCTAAGGTTAGCTACTTCACTGGCTTTGTTGGCTAGTTGGTCTTGTAGCAGCTCAGTTTGGCGTTGAGTGAGTGTAGACTGCTTTTTGAAGCTGAGTGCTGCAAGTTCGTTTTGTTGCTTTTCGTCAATTAGGTCTTTGACCTTTTGGGCGGTTTCTTCAGGACTTGACTCGGTTGAAAGCACCCTTGAGATCTTTTGATTGAGTAGTTCGGAGTTCAGTGACTGAGTTTCTTCTTCAAAGCGGTTTTGGAGTTGAGACTTTTGTTCTGAGTGTTTAGTTTTGAGGTTTTTAAGTACTCTGGCACGTTGTCTTTCACGGAGTCTTTCTTGGAGTCCAGACTTCTGGGAAGAGTTTTCTTCAGAAAGGGCTTTTTGGACGTCTTCTAGTTGTTTGAGGAGTTCAGCTTTTTGTTTGGAGTCAGCAGCTTTGGATATTTCTTCCTGAAGGTTTCTTTGTTCTTCTTCGAGTTTGAATTCTGAGTTTTGAAGGTTGTGGACGATTCTTTGTTTTTCTTCTTGTTGGGTTTGGATGAGTTGGTTTTTAGCTTGTTCTTGGCTTTCAGAGAGTTCTTGGAGTTTTTCTTCTTCTTCAGGTTCAATTTCTGAGAGCGGTATAGGTTTGTTGGCTTTCCTTTTGAGTTTCCTGGCTTTGATTTTTTCGTAGAGTTCTTCGTATTGCTTTGACTTTTCTTGGTCAATTTGTTTTCTGAGTTTTTCTTCTTGTTGTTTGAACTCGTTCATGTACTGTCTGGACTGTTTTTTGTCTGGTGCTGATTTTAGTTTCTTTTCAAGTTTTTCTTGGAGGTCTTGGTACTCGAGTTGGTACTTGGCTTGGGTAGTTTGGTCGATTTCTTTCTTCTGCTCTTCAAATTCAGTTTGGATTTGTTTTTCTTCTTCTTTTGTCAGGCCTTCTTGTGACCTTTTAGCTGCTCTTTTTTGGAGTCTTTGGTTGAGGATGTCTTGTGCTCGGGACTTTTCAGACTCAAGCGCCAGCTCGATTCTTTGCAGGTTGGCGTTGAAGTCTGATATAAGGTCTTCTTTGTCTTGGTCGCTTAAGTTGGGGTTGTTGGCTATTTTGTCAACTAGTTCTTGTTTGTCTTCAAGGCTTTCGTTGGGGTTGTCGTACTTTTCAAAGAGTGACTGAACTGCTTGTTGGGCTTCTTGGTGCGGGTTGGTTTCGTCGTCTGAGTCAACACTTAGTTCTGCAAGGTTGCCTAGTGTAGCTTTTAGGTACTGCTTGAGGTTACCCAGTCTGTTCAAAATACTGTTCAGCTTAGAAGCTCCAGGTTCGTTGGCAATGATTTGTCCTTGTTCTTGGAGTCTTGAGTACATTGCTTGGAATATTGAAGGGTCAATGTCTTCGTGCACAGGGAACTCTGCTTCGTCGTTTGCTTTTTTCACAGAAGATTCAGCGTCTACAGACTGCTCTTTAGGAGGTTCGGACAAAGAAGCAATGTCTAGGTGCATGTTGGAAACCCTGTAAGACTGCTTGGCTCTGGTTTTTTGCTTCCAAGCTTGGTGGTGGAAGAAGTATATAAGTCCTACCATTCCTGTCATCAACAAAGCCATCCACAGAATAGTAGTCAGTATAAATATCCAGTCTGGGTCTTTGATGATGCTTTCGTTCGACTGAGTTCCAAAGGTCAGCAAACTTGACTTAGTGCGTGTTCTCAGTGGAATGTTTGAGTCTGGACACTGTTCTCCGTCTCCCATGACTGAAACCACCATGTGCTTCGAAGGGTCTACGTTATCAACAAAGTCGTATATTCCTTTTTGAGTGAACGTAAACGCAAAAGTAGATATGGTGCTGGTTTCTGCGTCCAGTATCCTTTTGAGCTCTTTAAAGGCTCCGTAGTCGAAGTTGGGGTTAGTGTTGATGAGGGAGTCTTTTACGTAAACAGGGTAATGCTCAGTTCCGTTGATAGAAAACACAAAGGTTTCCCCNTTTTGAATGCAGATCACTGGGTCCGGAATCCTTGCAGACTCTGTCGAAACTTCTTGGAGTCTTCTGGAAGTTTCTGCAGTTAGGTTAAGCGAGTCCACGTACTTACTTGCTACTGAGCTTCCCAAACCATACACTGCTTCTGGACCTGACTCAGTCATGTCCATGCTATAAGTTTTGCATTCGCCTTCGCACTCAGTTAGTCCATAGTACTCGTTTCCAGTGATGTCCAGTGCTTGGTACTCGCCAGTCTGGGGGTCGTAAACTTCGAACTGTCCGTTTCTAAAGTAGGTTTTAAGTGAGTTGTCTCTACAGGACTTGTTGCAGATATCATCTATACTCTTAACGTCTTTGCACTCACAAAGCCCTACTCCAGGCATGCGGGTTCCTTCTCCGCCATTGCAGTCATCTTCGCAGTCGTTTTCTTCTTTGCAGTTTCCAAAAGGGTCCCTGATCTGGTTTTCGCTGCAGTAAGGAAAAACAATAGGAATGCAGTCTATAGTTGAGTCATCTTCTTGGTAACTCACTCCGTTTATGTAGAATTCGTACGTTGGAAGGCATCTGCAGCTTCCGTCTGACTTCTGGTAAGCCCTGTTAGCTCCTTCNCAAACACAAGTAGTGCTTCCTGGAGAGGAACCTGCTGAAGTTCCACAAGGCAAACAAGCCCAGTTCCCTTCAGTGTCACTGTAAGTATCTGAAGGACAGGGCAAGCAAGAAGACTCGTCAGGTTGAGTAGTGTAGGGGTTGTAAGTTCCTTTGGGACAAGGAGTAGGTTCAATAGCTCCTTTTAGACAGTAGTGACCTCTAGGGCACTCGTAGCCTCCGTCATACTGTTCAGAAACAGGGTCTGGCTTAATGGCACCCAAAACACAAATGTACCCAGCTTCGCATAGAGCACAGTTGCTTGCCCACCCTCTGTTATGAGTTCCAGGCTCGCACTTTTCACAAGTAGTTTCCTTGACAGAGTACCCAGGTTCGCAGTAGTCAGGTTCAAAAGAGCCCTCTGGACAGATTGAGCCTGAGGGGCATGGAATGGGAGGTTGGGTCTGGTTTTGGTACTGGTCAAGCGAAGTTTGGTTATACTTAGGACAGTAGTGCCCTGAAGGACAAATTATAGGCTGAGTAGCGTTTTCGTGGCAATAGTACCCAACACTGCAAGGAATGGGCTCGGGAGAACCTGTAGGACAGTAAGTTCCAGCAGGACACCCAAAGATGTCGGCTGAAGCGCCTGGGCAGTAGTTTCCTGCTGGACAGGCATTGCAGTCGTCAACTGAACCTGCTTTCATTGAGTCGCTGTAAGTTCCTGCAGGACAAGGAGTTCCACTTAGAGACCCCGGTACACAGTAATGACCAATTTCTCCGCATTCGTACTGGCCAAAGTTACTGATTCCAGTGTTTGTGCACTTGTAACCTGCTGGACAAACCAAGCAAGTTTCGTCAGAGTCAGATCCTTCCTCGGAACCATAGGTCTTCTCAGGACAGGGAATTGGTGATTGAACTCCTTGGGGACAGTAGTAACCTCTAGGGCATGTCACGGGTTCGGGGTTTCCAGGCACACAGTAACTTCCAGGAGGACACTCTGTGCAGTCACTTTCTTGACGACCTCCAACTAGTTTTCTGAACTTACCATCAGGACAAGGAGTTGGGTCAGTAGTTCCTTTTTGACAGTAGTAGTTTTTGGGGCACTGTTGGCCATAGGGATTGGTTCCAGTAGGAGTAGGTGTTGGACTCCCACCTTCACACCAGTACCCAGCTTCGCAGTCGCCGGAGACTCTTCCGTCCACACAGTACTTTCCTTCAGGACAGTTTGTGCATTCTCCTGGTGCTGTAAGGCCAGTTGAAGCGTCGTTGTAAGTACCTTCTGGGCAGATTAGTCCCCAACCAGTTCTTATAGGGCAGTAAGAGAAATTAGGACATTCTTCATCTTCGTTTTCAGCTCCTGGAGCACACTGCTTTCCTGGTGAGCAATCTGTACAAGCTGATTGACCAGGAGAGTCAGAGTATGTTCCTGCCTCACATGGAAACTCTTTGTCGAACCTAGTGTTTGCTGGGCAGTAATGTCCAATTGGGCAGTCTTCAGGTTGGTGGTTTCCGCCTTCACAGTATTTTCCGGAGGTACAATCTTTGCAAGAGCTTTGACTTGTGTCGTCTTGGTACTTTCCTTTTTGGCAGGGGACTGCCTCAAAACTTCCTTCTTCGCAGTAACTTCCTACGGTGCACTCTTTGCCTGATGGACTAGCGACATTTTGTCCTCCATCGCAGTAGTAGCCAGCTGAACAGTCTCCTGTTGGACTTGTAAGTCCAGCAGTTTCACAGTACTTTCCATGAGGACAGTCTAAACACTCAGCGGCTTCAAACAACCCTACAGCAGGTGAGTACTTTCCTACTCCACAATCAGTTTCCGAACTAGACCCTGCAGCGCAGTATTTTCCAGCACTGCAGATATTTCCCATTGTTCCGTCTGTAGGCACCGCAGTAGTTGATTTAGCGTTGCAGTAGAACCCTTTATAACAGTCAGCAACTGGTGAACTAAGTCCTTGCTGGTTGCAGTACTTTCCTGCGTCGCAATCAGTGGGAGAGGTCGAACTTTCTGGACAGTAAGAAGCTAAAGGACATATTCCTCCTGTGTCAGTATCAATAGGCGTAGCAATAATAGCACTTCCAGAACAGTAATAACCTGCGGCACAGTTCCCTGTAACTGTGTTGATTCCAGGAGAATCACAGTAACTCCCTGCTGTGCAGGCTTGGCAATCGTCTATGCTATCACTTCCTGTGTCAGGGTTAAAGGTTCCCACAGGACAAGGGTATGAATGCCTATAACCAGTGTTGTCGGGGCAATAGTAACCTGCAGGGCAAGTAGTTTCGGAGTCAGCTCCTTCTTCGCAGTAGTTTCCAGCAGTGCAGTCTTTGCAAGAACCTTGGCCTGTTAGATCTTGGTATTTTCCAGCAGGACACTTTATCTGTTCGTGGCTTCCTTCAGGGCAGTAATGTCCAGCAGTGCATTCATTAGCATTAGCATTTTGGGTTCCTGCAGGGCAGTAGTACCCAACAGGGCACTTGTTTGCCGGAAAGTCAGTTCCAGTGTTGGGGCAGTAGTATCCAGGAGGACAGTCAATGCACTCTGAATCTGCTATTGCACCGGTGTAAGGCAAATACTTTCCAGCTCCACAGGCTGTTTTGTCTCCTGAAGCCTCAGGGCAATAGTGTCCTTTAGGGCAAATGTCCCCGTTGGTGAAAAACAAAGAGTTAGGAGTAGGAACCTTTGTGCTTCCACTGCAGTAGTAGCCTTCTGTGCAGTCCCCTTGTACTGCTCCCAGTTGTTCTTTAGCACAATACTTTCCAGCGTCACACGACTGCGCCGAGTCAATTCCGCCAGGACAATACTGGCCTCTTTTGCAGATTCCACCGTAAGAAGATCCGTCCATCGGCTTGGAAACAATAGCTTGTCCTGAACAGTAAAATCCTGGAGAGCAGTCGTTACTTGATATATCTCCGATTCCATACACGTCACAGTACTTTCCTGCGTCACAGGCTATACAAGCTGCATCACTAGTAGATCCTGTGTTGGTGTTGTACTTTCCTGGTTCGCATGGATACTGCTTGTCACGGATAGTGTTTAAGGGACAGTAGTGCCCTATTGGGCAAGTGTTGGAAGCATGGTCTTGAGAACCTCTTGGACAGAAACTTCCTGTTGGACAGTTTTTGCAAGTACTAGCTTGAGTCCCGTCTTGGTAGTAACCTGGCAAGCACTCTATTTCAGCAGCAGAGCCTTGGGGGCAGTAGTGTCCAGCTGTGCACGAGTTAGCTGTAGCTGAGTCACTTCCTTCCGGGCAGTGGTGCCCTGCGTCACAAAGGTTCGAATCGTCAGAATTTCCAGTTCCTGAGCAGTACCTTCCGGCTGTGCATTCTAAGCAGTCAGCAGCAGACTCTCCCAGTTCAGAGGGGTTGTACTTGCCAGCGTCACAAGGATTTTGGTTTCTACTAGTAGTTCCCTGCTCACAATAGTGGCCTACTGGACAAGGTCCATACTGTTTGTTGTTGGCTGCATCGTCTACAAGTTCAGCAGGTTTTTCATAAGGGCTGCCGATTTCACAGAAGTAACCTGCAGCGCAATCCCCAGACACTGCTTCAAGTCCGTAGGTTTCGCAGTACTTGCCTGCAGTGCAAGGAGAACAGTCTGAAAGCTGCTGGCCATCTATAGAGTCTCTGAATGTTCCTGGAGGACAAGGAATTGGTGAAATGCTTTTAAGAGGGCAGTAGTAGCCTTTGGGACAGTCAGTAGGGGAAGACATTTCTAAGTCAGGGCAGTATTTTCCTGCGTCNCAGTCTTTGCAGTCCCCTTGGGCTTCTTGGTCTTGGTAAGTTCCTCTTTCGCACTTTATGGGTGCAGGACTGCCTTGAGGTGCAAATTTTCCAACTGGTGCTTTTTTCCCTGTAGGCTGGGCTGAGGTTTCACTTCCTTCACAGTACCAACCTTCGTCACAAGGTCCGGTGGGTTCTGGAGAGTCAGCTGAGTCGCAATAGAAACCTCTTGGACATGCAATGCAGTCAGCGTCAGATGTCGCTCCTTCGTAATTGTTAAAGGTTCCAGGTGAACACGCTGAAGGAGGCGCTGCCCCCTCTGGACAATAACTACCCTTGGGACAAATGTCGTTGTCTCCGTCGCCAACTGGAGTTGCAGATAATGACCCTAGTTTGCAGTAGTACCCAGCTTTGCAACTGCCAGTTACAGCCGTAAGTCCAGGTTCGTCACAGTAACTTCCTTCTGTGCATTGAGTGCACTCAGACTCAGCAGTCAGTCCTCCGCTACTATCGAAAGTCCTAATAGGGCAGGGCGTAGGAGCAGTTGACCCTTTTGGACAGTAGTTCCCTGCTGGGCAAGCAGTTGTTGAAGATGTTCCTTCGTAAGCGCAATAAGTCCCTCCTTCACAAGCTATACAGTCAGACTCAGCGGTAGCTCCTGTGGCGGCTCTGTAAGTTCCTGGAGGGCAGGGGATAGGTTCGTAACTTCCTTCTGGGCAATAGTGGCCTGCCAAACAGTTTCCAGATCCGGCTGTTGTAACTGCGAAAGAATCAATAAATGAACCTGCAGGAGTTTTTCCACAATCAGTCTCAACAGCGGCTCCGGTAGTATCTCTGTAAGTTCCAGGAGGACAAGGGAATGGAACTAGGGTTCCTTGAAGGCAATAGTAACCAGCTGGGCATTCTTCAGAACCTCCAGGAACAGTGCTAGTTCCTTCAGGACACAAGTGTCCAGCAGTACAAACGTTCATGTCTGACTCTTGGTGAGTTGCACTGTCGCAGTAATAACCCCTAGGGCATTTCAAGGCAGCCGTAGCACCTTCGTTGCAGTAGTTTCCTGCTCCACAGTTAGTAGGAGTTGTAGTCCCAGTAGTATCGCAGTAATTGCCTGCTGTGCATGCAAGGCAGTCTTCTATAGAGTCAGCTCCTCCTGTGTTTTCGTAAGTGCCTTCGGGACAAGGAAATTCCTTAACTGCTGCTGGTGGGCAGAAGTTACCATTTGTGCAAGCTGTGCATGAAGCTACATCTGCAAGAGTAATCGAAGCAGTGTAGGTACCTCCAGGACATGCGTATTGGTCTGGTCTTTCAGTTCCTGCTTCACAAAAGTTTCCCGGTGCACAGTCAATTTCAACTCCTCCCATACAAGCTTTTCCTGCACTGCATTGTTGACATTCAGATTGTTGAGTATAAGTATTTGCATCAGCAGACTTACTGCCTAACTCGCAGACAAACCTTTTATGCATAGGAGTTCCTTGAGGGCAGTAATGTCCCTCTGCACATCCACTAGTAGTTGCATCAGCAGACGAGCTTGCTTCACAAAAGTTCCCTGCTGTGCATTCAGAGCAGTCTTTCATACTTTCTGAGTTGGTAGCCGTGTTAAAAAAGCCTGATGGGCATGAAAAGGACTTAGCATACCCTGTTCCTCTAGGACAGAAGTACCCTTCTTTGCAATCTCTGCTGGTGTCATCAGAATCCCCTGCATAACAGATTTTACCGCCTGAGCACCTGTCACAAGTCATGTCGTCAGCAGTTGGATTATAGAACCCATTAGGACATAAAACAGGGATTTTATACCCATCTAAAGAGTAGGTTCCTGCAGGGGATGATTTGCAGTCAGATTCTTCATCACTTCCTTTATCGGGATTGTACTTTCCAGCTGGGCATGGTTTTCGAGTGGTCCAGTCATAAGAGTATGCTCCGAACGCGTAAGAACCTGATACGATTTCTGTAGGCCCTGGATATCCTGGCGAACCTGATCCAACACTGCATGTTTTACCAGCGCCTGTACAAGCATTGCAGTCTCCAAAGCTTTTTCCCCCTAGGGAGTTCCTACTAGTTTTATCTGGGCATTGGAAATTGTCACCTTGAGCACCTCTGGGAGAGAATTTTCCTTCAGTTGCTTGATCTTGGCTCTCTGTATCTGAACAAAAGTTTCCTTCTTCACACATACTGCACTCTGAAATGTCTGACTTTTTTTGCTTTGTACCGTAA